>VFSW01009744.1_pt1 | contig 13692 bp, 9 predicted proteins | sample 5358111 | NCBI WGS metagenome assembly VFSW01 (sample SAMN11554181, study PRJNA540505) | mine drainage metagenome | isolation source: sediment from site ElyBrook_90M | place: USA: Ely Copper Mine, Vershire, VT | collected 2017 | reverse complement strand
GAGCCGGGCGACACGAGGCAGCAGTGGAAAGGGGAAGCCGCGGCTAGCTTCGTTTGTATAGGGATGACCAGTGGCCGCGCGCTACCGACCTCCAGCGCCGGCTACTGGTCCCCGTCTTAGACTTGTGAAACGCAAGCGCCTCCGGGGTGAAGCTTTCCTTCGGGGGCGATTTTTTGCGTCTGCTCGAGTGGATGACCTGAAGTGCAGTCGGAGTTCCAGAGAAACAGTCCTCAGCAGCTACCTTCTTTATTGCGCTGGTGTGAACGCGGGTGATTGCCGGCAGCCTGCACGCTATTGCACGCCCTTTAGCGGAGTACGCGGTTATGTTGCCCGGTTTGAGGCGCGTTTAAAGGCCGCGCCCCTGCGGAGTGCGCGGCCTTCATTCTGAATCAGCGGATGTTACGCGGTTGCCCGCTGCTGCTCGTGCGCGCCCAGCCGCACGCTCACGACCTTTGACACGCCCGGCTCCTGCATGGTGACGCCGTAGATGAGATCGGCCGAGTGCATCATGCGCTTGGAGTGGGTGACCACGAGGAACTGGGTGTCGAGGCTCAGGGAGTGCATCAGGTCTGCCAGCCGGCCCACATTGGTCTCGTCCAGGGCCGCATCTACTTCGGCGAGTACGCAGAAGGGGCTGGGCTGGAACTAGAAGATGCCCACCAGCAGCGCAAGGGCGGTCAGCGCCTTTTCGCCGCCCGACAGCAGCAGCACGTTCTGGAGCTTTTTGCCGGGCGGTGAAGCCACAATGTCGAGCCCGCTTTCGGCCTGGTTCTCCGCGTCGGTGAGCCGCAGGAAGGCCTGTCCGCCATGGAAGAGCCGGGTGAAGACCAGGGAGAAGTTTTCGTTAATCCGGGCGAAGGCCTCGTCGAACCTGGTGCGCGAGATCTGGTCGATCTCCTTGATGGTCTCCTGGGTGTTTTCGATCGACTCCATCAGGTCTTTGCGCTGGGTTTCAAGGAAGTCGTGCCGCTCGGCTGTCTCCTTGTACTCGTCGAGGGCCATCATGTTCACGGGGCCCATCTGCTCGATGCGCTGGCGCAGGGTGCGGCAGGTCTCCTCCTCGGCAACCAGGGCCTCGTCGGCCAGATGCACGATCTCGGCGTCGGCGCGCAGCACGGAGGCTTCAAGGTTGACCTCGGCCAGGCAGCTTGCTTCAAGGTATTCCAGATCAGAGCGCAGCTTGGCCACTTCGCTGGAGCGGTTGGCACGGTTGTCGCGCAACTGATCCAGTGTGGCGCGTCCGGTCTTCAACTGTGTCTCCATCGCTGCAAGTTGTTGGCGCAGAGCCTGTGCCTGGGCGACCAGCGTTTGTGCCTGGGCCAGAGCCTCGGCGCGCAGGGCGGTGAGCTGCTGTTCGCGCTGGGCCAGTTCGGCACTTTCGCGGGTGCGCTGTTCGCGCTCTGCCACGGCCGCGGCTTGCTGCTGCTCGATGGTCAGCACGCGGCGCTCCAGATCGGCATGGAGCCGGTCAATGCGCTGGAAGGCCGCCTCGGCTCCGCGCCGACGCTCCTCCAACCCGGCCAGTTCGGCGGTGACCTGTGCGGCTTCCTGCTGTAGTCCTTCGCGCCTGCGGCGCAGATCGGACAGTTGCGCCTGCTGCTCCTCAAGAGCCGCTTCGGCCGTGGCGTGCTCGGCCTCAAGGCGCACAGCCTCTTCACGCTTCTGCTCGATGACGGCGTACTTGGCTTCGCGCGCGTCCTTGTTGCGAGCAGCTTGTGTGGCCCACTCCTGCAGACGGCGCTCGACACGCTGTGCTTCCGCTTCCATCTGCTTCAGTGCCGCGCCCTGGTCTGCCGCATCACGTTCTGCCTGGCGCCGCTCTTCTCTGCGTGCTGCCCGCTGCGCGGCCAGCTCTTCACGGGTGCGGGTTAGCGACGCCCCTTCAGTCTCGGCCTGGGCCAGGTTCTTTTCGAGCCCGGCCAGGCGGGTCAAAATCTCACGCAGTTCGCGCTTCAGGGCCAGCGGGCCTTCACTGGCCGGTTTGCCGCCTGTGACCGTGGCGTTATGAAAGCACTCGCCTTCAGGAGTAAGGAAGAAGGCGTGCGTGTGCTGGCCAGCCAACCGCTGCGCGTCAATAAAGCTCTCGACCAGATACCCATGCTTCAGCTTGGGCAGAATCGACTCCAATGACCGTCCAAAGCCGTTGAGCACGCGGATCGTATCCTTGAGCGGCGTAAGGCCCGGCCCGCTGATTGCGCCGTTGCTTTCGTCGAGCGCGATGCTCCCGCCGTCCTCGGGATGAATCAGGAAGGTGGCGCGGCCATCCACACCGGACTTGAGCAGGCGAACGCCTTCTTCCGCTGCGATCCAGTTCTCCACCACCACATAATTCAGTTCGTCGCGCAGGAATTCGTCTACCACGCCCTCGTGCGCGCCGCTCACTTCAAGGAAGTCGGCCAGCGTGCCTATTGGAGACATGCCCTGCGCCAGCGCGCCCGGCTTGAGCAGCCGCCGCACGGTGTCAGTGGAGTAGCTGTGGTCGCGGATCAGCGCCTCCAGCGAGTTGCGCCGCCCAGTCGCGGTGGCCTGCTCGCTGCGCAGTTGGTTGGCGCGCGTGCGGAGTGCGTTTTCTTCGGCGCGACGGGCCTGCAAGCCTTCGCGCAGGGACGCAATCTCGCTCTCCAGCCGCCGGAGCGCCTCGGTCGCGGATTCAAAGCGGAGTCTGGCCTGTCCCCTCTGCACGCCCAGGTTCTCCATTTCGTTGCGCGCCTGGCTCATTTCGGCTTCAAGCCGCTCGGCTTCGCGCTCCAGGGCGGCAAGGCTTTCCTCGGCCTGGGCCGTGCTATTGCGTGCCTGGCCGGCTTGTGTGAGGAGGTGCATGGCGTGTCGACGGTTGGCTTCCAGTTGCCGCTCCGCGCTGAAAACCTCTTCGGCTGCCGTGCGCGCTTCCTGCTGGCGCGCCTCCACCTTCTGGTGAAAGGCCCGGGCTTCGCCGGCTGCCGTTTCAAGAAAACTGTGCTGCTGGGCGCGCTCTTCTGCAATGCCGCTCAACTGCGTCCGCGTCTGTTCCAACTCGGCTGCGGCCGCGGCCAGCCGCGCTTCCAACTCGACGACGCGCTCGGCGTTGCTGCGTTCGCGCGCAGCGGCCCGCTCCAGCTCAACCGCAGCGGAGTTGGCCCGGTTCTGCGCTTCATGCCCTTCACGGTCCAGCTCGTAGCCGCGCTCGGTGAGCGAGTGCTGGCTGGCCTCAGTGGCTTCAATCTCGGCAGCGGAGCCGTTGATCTGTTCGGTGAGGGCGGCGATCTCGTGCTCCAGACGAGCCTGATCGGCGTCCATCGTCGCCATGCGGCTGGCCAGAACTACGCGCAGCCGGCTACGCAGCTCATCGCGCACGGCGGCGAAGCGCTCGGCCTTGGACGCCTGCCGCTTGAGGCTGTTCATCTGGCGCGTGACTTCTTCAAAGATGTCGTCGACACGGGCCAGGTTCTGCTTGGCGCTTTCAAGGCGCAACTCCGCCAGGCGCTTCTTGGTTTTGAAGCGCGTGATTCCGGCGGCCTCTTCAATGATGGCCCGCCGGTCGTGCGGCTTGGAGCTGAGCAGTTGCCCGATGCGCTCCTGGCCGATGATGGCGTAGCTCTCCGGCCCGAGGCCAGTGCCCATGAAGATGTCCTGGATGTCGCGCAGGCGGCAGAGCTTGCCGTTGAGCAGATACTCGCTCTCGCCGGTGCGGAACAGACGCCGGGTGATGACGATTTCGCCCTTCTGTGGCGTGCGCTGGAACTTGCGGCGGCGAATCTTGAGCACGACCGGCTGCGGCCCATCGGTTATGGCAGCGGACTGCGGCAGATCGGGAGTGTCCTCGTCGATGACCTGGCCGGGCTGTTCAGCGGCGGTAATCTCCTCGGCCTCGGCAGCCCGCTGGCGGCGCACTTCATCCTCGTCCCAGTCGGTGGGGCCATCGTGCTCCAGGGTGACCTCCGGCTCTACCGGCACGGGGCCCTCGTAGGCTTCGGGATCGACCATGGTGAGCGTCACCTCGGCCATGCCCAGCGCCTTTCGGTCACGGGTTCCGGCAAAGATTACGTCCTGCATGTGCGTGCCGCGCAGGGTTTTGGCGCTCTGCTCGCCCAGCACCCAACTTACCCCGTCCAGGATGTTTGACTTGCCGCACCCGTTCGGCCCAACGACCACGGCGATGCCCGTGCCCGGCACGGTAAGTTCCGTGCGGTCACAGAAGCTTTTAAAGCCGAGGATATGGATCTTCTTCAGTTTCAGCATGCTCACTCCGGATTCATGACGGGCTCTGCACCATTGCGTTTTGAACTGCCCCGGCAGCCCGCCGCCGCTAACTGCGCGGCCGGAAGACTACCCTTTAATTAGAGACTCTAAGGAGGCGGCAGGGTGTGGTCAACGGTGCCGTGCGGGGTTTTTGTGGATAAGGGGGGCCGGAATTCGTCTTCTTCAGGAATCTCCGGAATTTAGGGCATAGTTTCGGTTTTTCAAGGAATTTAGCCCTATTTTTCCACATGCCGGACTCGCTCTCCAGTGCAGTTTTGCGCCAGAAGGGTACCTACTGCGTTACGTACCACCTTCTCCAGCGCGCGCAGCGCCTGCGGCCTTGGAAAGCCTGGCCGGCTGGCCAGGCGGATGGTTCGCGTGGTGTGCCCGGTGAGCGGACGCAGCGTAATTCCGCGCTGACCCAGCGAATCGGCGGCCAGGGCGGGAATCAGCGTGGCGCCGTAGCCGGCCGCGACCAGGTTCACCAGCGTCTCCAGCGTGGCCGCCTGCATGGAGCCCTGGAAGCCGCTGCGCGGGCCATGCTTTGACCCGCAGGCCGCCAGCGCCTGGTTTGCCAGGCAATGCCCCTCGGCCAGCACCAGCAGTTCCTCAGTGAGAGATTCCTCGCTAACGGCCTCGGCCGCAGCCAGCCTGTGCGCGAGGGGCAGGGCAGCCAGCAATGGCTCGTCAAACAGGGCAATCTCGGTGATCTCCGGCGCCTCGGTATCCGTGGCCAGCAGCACGGCATCCAGCCGATGGTTGCGCAGCGCGTCAATCAGCGCCCGCGTCTGGTCCTCCCATAACTCGATGGTGAGCGCCGGATAGGCCTGCCGCAACGGTTTTAGAATCAGCGGCATCAGGTACGGCGCCAGCGTGGGAATCACGCCCAGCTTGAGCGGCCCCACCAGCGGGTCGCGCGCCGCCTGTGCCACCTCCTCCATCTGCCCGGCTTCGTGCAGGGCGCGTTGTGCGTGAGCCAGAATTCGGCTGCCGACCGGCGTCAGCTCCACGCGCTTGTTGGTGCGCTCCAGCAGCGTCACGCCCAGCTCGTCTTCCAGCTTGCGGATCTGGCCGCTCAGCGTGGGCTGGCTCACGTTGCAGACTTCAGCGGCGCGGCCAAAATGCCGGTGTTCAGCCACCGCAACCAGATAACGAAGTTCCTGTAGATTCATCTTCCGTCCAGTGTGTTGCGCACCTTCCATCATAGAGCACGACGATCATCATTGTAGGAACAATTGATTTGCCTTATTGATCCAGGGGGCCTACGGTAGGGACGTACTGGATGAAGATTGACCTGAGAGTTGCCAAAAACACGTTCGACAACATGGAAAAAGGAGTTGTACCGATGCCTGACCGTCTGACTACGACCTCTGGAGCCCCCGTCGCCGACAACCAGAACTCCCTCACCGCCGGTCCACGCGGTCCGGTGCTGATGCAAGACCATGAATTGCTGGAGAAGCTCGCCCACCAGAATCGCGAGCGCATCCCCGAACGCGTGGTACACGCCAACGGCTGGGGCGCCTTCGGCACCCTGACCGTGACGCACGATATTACCAAGTACACCCGCGCCAAAGTGTTTTCGGCGGTTGGCAAGCAGACACCTTGCCTGTTCCGCTTCTCGACCGTGGCCGGCGAGGTAGGCGCGGCAGATGCCGAGCGCGATGTGCGCGGCTTTGCCATGAAGTACTACACGGAGGAAGGGAACTGGGACCTGGTGGGGAACAATACGCCGGTCTTCTTCGTTCGCGATCCGCTCAAGTTTCCCGACTTTATCCACACGCAGAAGCGGCATCCGAAGACCAACCTGCGGTCGAATACGGCCATGTGGGACTTCTGGTCGCTGTCGCCGGAGAGCCTGCACCAGGTGACGATCCTGATGAGCGACCGCGGTCTGCCGCCCAGTCCACGCTTTATGAATGGGTACGGGTCGCACACCTATAGCTTTTGGAATGATAAAGGTGAGCGCTGTTGGGTGAAGTTTCACTTTAAGACTGCCCAAGGGCACAAGTTCCTGACCAACGCCGAGGCGAGCGCGGTCATCGGCAAGACACGCGAGAGCTACCAGGAGGATCTGTACGGCTCAATCGAGCGGGGAGATTTCCCACGCTGGAACCTCCAGATCCAGATCATGCCGGAGATGGATGCCGAGAAGACGCCCTACAATCCCTTTGACCTGACCAAGGTGTGGCCGCACAAGGATTACCCGGTGATTCCGGTGGGGTATGTTGAGCTGAACCGCAATCCTGACAACTACTTTGCGGAGATTGAGCAGGCTGCCTTCAGCCCCTCGAACTCGGTGCCGGGGATTGGGTTTTCGCCGGACAAGATGCTGCAGGCGCGGGTCTTCTCGTATGCGGACGCGCACCGGCACAGGCTGGGAACGCACTACGAGGCGCTGCCGGTGAACGCGCCCAAGTGCCCGGTGCACAACTACAACAAAGACGGCGCGATGCGCTTCTTTGACAACAACACGGCCAACCCTGACGCCTACTATGAGCCGAACAGCTTTAGCGGGCCGGTGGAGGACAAGTCGGTTGCGGAGCCGCCGTTGCGGATCTCGGGCGACGCAGACCGGTACAACCACCGCGAAGGCAACGACGACTATACGCAACCAGGCAACCTGTTTAGATTGATGACGTCAGAGCAAAAAGCGAGACTTTTCTCGAACATCGCAGCGGCCATGGACGGGGTTCCGCAGTTCATCGTTGAGCGGCAGTTGGGCCACTTCCACAAGGCGGACCCGGCCTACGCTGCGGGTGTGCGGGCGGCGCTGGCTGCGGCCGGGCATCCGGTGGGCGAGCTCGTCTCAGGGGACTGAAACGAAGGAGCAGAACGGCTTCACCAGACGGCTTCGGCCGGGGCGCGAGAGCGCTGCCCGGCCGGAGCTGTACTGTTGAGCGGGCGCAGAATCAGGGCTGTCTGCCAACTGCCCGAATCGATGTGATCGCCCCCGCAAGGTCACTTGTCGAGGATTGCCCCTTGCCAATTTGGTGGGGTCAGGTCAGTGCGTGTGGGGTAGAACGGGGGACAATCGCGCGGGTCCTTGTCATAAGGAGCGATGCCGGTTGTGTTCACGTAGTGGTCCAGCAACCTGGCCTGCAATTCAAGCTGGGTTGCAGCCACGTCGGGTTCTCCGTACAGATTGTTCTTCTCCTGCGGGTCTTCTTTGTAGCTGTACAGTTCACCCTGGCCTTGCGGGCGCACGATGAGCTTATGGGTCCGGGTGCGGATCATGGAGCTGCGCGAGACGGTTTGCGGCCGCTCGTTTTGAAGCCGTATTTTGCCGGTGTACGGCCCGCCGCCCGCACCCTGAGGCTCAAAGCATTGAGGCTCGTAGACGTTGTAACCGCCTTCGCAGAATGCGGCGCGATGAGGATCACCCTGTTCTCCATTCATCTGTGGCACCAGGCTCCGCGAGAAATGCGTGTGATTCGCAGTTGTACCAGCCAGATCGAGCGCAGTTTGCAGGATGTCATAGAGTTCGACCATATCGTCTGCGACAACGCCGGGCTTTCCGCCGGGCACGCGTCCGATCATGGGCACATGGGTGAGGCAGTCCTCCAGCCCGCTGGGCCACTTCTCCACCAGCCCGAAGTCACCGGCGTAGTCGCCGTGGTCCGAGAGCAGAAAGAGCGCCGTGTCCTTGTCATGGCCGGTGCGTTCGAGCGCCTCCATTAACTCGCCCATCAGCCAGTCGCTGTAGCTGACTTGCCCGTAGTAGACAGCCCTGATCTTGCGCAGTGTTGCTTCATCGAGCGATTTGAGGCCGTACATTTCGCGGATACCGTCATGGAAGTCTGGTTTGTTTTTCAGTCCGGGCGGGATCAGCGGCTGGACGTCCGATGGCGAGTAGAGGTCATAGAAGTCCTTGGGGACCGTGTAGGGCGGGTGTGGTTCGCTCAGTGGCAGAAAGATGCAAAACGGCCTGTCTTGTTCCTTGCGATCGAGTACTGTGATTGCCCTCTGGATGAGCGGATCATCATGGGTCTGGCGCCGGTCGCCGCCGGGTGAGTAGAGCATAGACAGGGCATGGGGCGTGAGGCTATGGGTTGGGACCTGCCCTGCCGTTGCGGGGCCGCTCTCGGCCCACTCGGTGACGCTGCCGGCAAAGCTCTGCGCGGCGAGAGCGTCGTTTTTGCCAAACCAGAAGACGTCATAGCCGGCCTGCCGCAGATAGCGGAACAGGTTCGGCTCTTCCGGCCGCAGGAAGTAATACAAACTGCGGTGGCCGCGCACGCTCGTGGGCCAGCCGGTCAGCATGCTGCACCGCGACGCTCCGCAGACGGGATACTGAACGTGGCAATTGGAGAAGAGCGTCCCCTGCTTTGCCAGGCGATCGAAGTTCGGCGTTTTGGTGACGGGATTTCCGTAGCACGCGAGGCTGTCTGCGCGCATTTCATCCGGCATGAAGAGAACGATATTTGGACGCTTTGCCAGCGAGGAGTGCCCACTGGCTGAGGCGTTACCTGATAGTCCGGGGGCCGGTGTTGCGGCCTCTGTGAGCGGAATGGAACCCGCGATTCCGCCGAGGATGCCGGCCCCGGACATTCCAAGGAAATCGCGCCGATTCACGCCGATGCTCATTTTTTGTCTCCTAAGGTGCTTTGCGGGTGCATTGCAACGGTGAGGTGCGGGCCTAGCCGACCTTTTTGAAGTCGAAGGTTGCCAGGTTCATCTGCCCGTTGGTGAGGATGTGGACGGTGAGGACGCTTTTGCCTTTGGGAAGGCGCAGCTTGACGATGCCGGGCGCGAGGTTCCAGTGGTGCCACTGGCGCCAGGCCACGGGGTCGGCTGCGTTGTAGGTGGTGGCGATGGGCAATGGGCTGCCGGCCGGCTTGCCGTTTACGTCCAGCGAGATGGTTCCGCCGCGGTTGGAGGTGTAGAGCAGGTCGGCGGAGTACTCGCCCGCGCTGGCTACATCGACGGTCAGGTTGAACCACTCGCCGGGCTCGGTCCAGCCAACATAGAGCAGGTTTGCGGGGGGCTTCACCTTTTCATAGGGGTTGTCGTCGATCTGCGGGTTCAGGTTGAACTTGGTGTAGGAGGTATCGACGCCCTCGTGCATGCGGAACTCATGCAGGTAGGATCCGTCGGCGGGATTGAGCGCACCGCTGCCGTTGTTTTTAGCGTCGGCATCGTGGTAGGCGATGCCCTCACCGCCCAGGTCGTAGTAGGCGCAGAATACCTTGCCGGGAATTTTTTGTGCGCCGCCCTGGTAGCGGCTGTCGTGGTAGGGGGTTCCTGTGTAGCGGCTTAGAAAACCCGGCTGCGCAGAGCAGAGGGCGGCGGCGCATAGGATGGCGAGGATGGGTAAAGAAGACCGAAGGAGCGGCATTTTCACAGTGTTCTAACTCCTGTACAGGGATGCCGCCGGTTCACGGGCATCCGCAAACGATTTTGGGAACAATGGGGATGGTACCTCCTGGGGCAGGAGCGTGGCGACTCAGCCGAACAGCGGAATGGGTCGCACGCCCTCGCGGTTCGCGGACTGGGTGGCGAGACGTACCCGTGGTTTGATCATTCGAGCGGTGCTCTGCTCCCTATAAGGGAACAATGGTATAGGCGCCTGCGAGTTGCCCGGAGTGGATATGCAGGTTTTCCGGGGCGTAGTTTGAAGTTGGAGTTCCGCACCGTTGTTGGACACTTTCACCCAGCGAGGAATCCGCGACGATGTTCCGAGTGTGCGGGCATAGAGTATATAGACCCGTCAGGGAGTTATGGAGAGTTGCCAGGGCGTCGGGAAGCTGGGGCGAGGGTGGAAAGGCGCCGATATTGAATTGCAGCCCGCAGTTGCTCGCGTGAGCCGCCATCCAGTGCAGGGTGATGTTGGAGAGCGCGCATCCGGTAACGTCGGCAGGGTAGCCGCCGCCCACGTCGCAATGGACTCCGGAGAACCATACCTGCGTCAGGGATTGCCCGGGCGCGGGAGCAGAGGTCCAGATGGCGGGCTGGAACTGGAGCCGCTTCTCGTCGATGGCGAGGGCCTGTGCAGCGTTGAGCACGTCGGGGTGGAGGCTGGTATCGAGGAAGCCATACTGGACCACATCGATTCCGCCAAAGATGGCTGGAATGCCCAGGGAGCCGACGGTGTCCCAAACCCCAAGGAACTGAATTTTGGCATCGTCCATCCGGTTGGCTTCGTTCAGGGCTTGGAGGAGCATCTGGCGCTGAGAGGTATTGCGATAGGCCTCAAAGGCCATATCGAGGCATTGAGGATCGTTCGGATTCAGGGTGGGGAGCCCGCAGACAGCGATCATGCCTGCAAGACTGCGGGCGGTGTAAGCTCCGCGGCTGAAGCCGAAGATGAAGATCTGATCGCCGGGGACATACTGTGAGGCTATGGCGGAATATCCCTGTTTGATCTTTTGAAAAAGCCCGATTCCAAAGCCGCCGCCGAAGATTTTATCCAGCGGATTTCCATCGGTGCCTACGCCGGAATCGTATGCGGAGACCTGGATGCCGTCGATATTGACGGCTGCAGAGTACAGCTTGAAGACGTTCGAGTTGCTATTTGGATCGTCCCACGTACCGTCTGCGAAGAATGCGATGTTTTTTGCCAAGGATTCTCCTTCTTATAAGCCTGCCAATCAGCAGACCGTGAATCAGGATGAGAAAGGGTATGTCGAGGGAAGAAGCCTCGTCAACCCTTTTGAGGCGTGATGCCGGCGAGCGTCTTGCCAGCCTGCCGCTCCTGTAAAGTTGGAAGGGGCATGTGCTTCGTGCGGTGCCTTTGCTGGCTTCGGGCTCTCTTCTTTTGACGACTCCTTCCAATCCGGATGTGCTGGCTGAGTTGCTGCGGCGCGTGTTTGGGTTTTCCCGCTTCAGGGCGAATCAGGAGGCGGTTTGCCGGGCGGCGATTGACGGGCAGGACCTGCTGCTGGTGATGCCGACCGGAGCGGGGAAGTCGCTGTGCTACCAGTTGCCTGCCATTGCGCGCGGGGGCACGGCGCTGGTGATTTCGCCGCTGATTGCGCTGATGGAGGACCAGGCGGCCAAGCTGGCGGCGCTGGGGCTGCGGGTGGCGCGAATTCACTCCGGGCTGGACCGGGCGGTGGCGCGGCAGGCGTGTGTGGACTATCTGCAGGGGACGCTGGAGTTCCTGTTCATTGCGCCGGAGCGGCTGCGGGTGCCGGGGTTCCCGGAGATGCTGGCCAAGCGGCAACTGGCGCTGATCGCCATTGATGAGGCGCATTGCATTTCGCAGTGGGGGCATGACTTCCGGCCCGACTACCGGATGCTGGGCCAGTACCTGCCGGGGCTGCGGGGCGGCGACGATCCGGCGCCGGTGGTGGCGCTGACGGCTACGGCGACGCCCGCGGTGCAGGCCGACATTGTGGCGCAACTGGGGATGGTGAAGCCGGCCAGGTTCATTCATGGTTTTCGGCGGGAGAATCTTGCCATTGAGGTGGTGGAGGTTCCGATGCCGGAGCGGGCGGGCGCGATTGGCGGTCTGCTGTCTGATCGTGGGCGAAGGCCGGCCATTGTGTATGCCACTTCGCGCAAGCAGGCGGAGCGGCTGGCGGAGGAGCTTGCCAGGACGATTCCGGCGGCGGCGTACCATGCGGGCCTTGACGCGGAGACGCGGGAGCGGGTGCAGACAGCCTTCCAGGCCGGTGAGCTGGAAGTGGTGGTGGCGACGATCGCCTTCGGCATGGGGATCGACAAGGCGGACATACGGACGGTGATCCATGCCGGATTGCCGGCGACGCTCGAAGGCTACTACCAGGAGATTGGGCGCGCGGGGCGCGATGGCCGGTTGAGCCGGACGTATCTGATGCACTCGTATGCCGACCAGCGGACCCATGATTTTTTTCTCAATCGCGACTATCCGCCGGTGGGGCATCTGGAGCAGGTGGCGCGGGCGCTGGGGGACGAGCCGCAGACGGTGGAGGATCTGCGCGCGGCCTCAAAACTGGGCGAAGAGGAGTTTGACAAAGCGCTGGAAAAGCTGGAGATTCACGGCGGAGCGCGGGTGGACTTTGGCGGCAACGTGACGGCGGGCGGCACGGGATGGAAGAAGACCTATGCGGTGCAGGCGCAATACCGGGCGGAGCAGTTTGAGAAGGTGCTGCGATTCACCACGTCGAACGAATGCCGGATGGCAGCGCTGGTGCGGCACTTTGGCGACGTGGAGGACGCGAGCCGGCCGTGCGGGGTGTGCGATGTGTGCGATCCGGCGGGCGCTGTGCTGCGGCTGTTTCGGCGTGCTACGGCCGCCGAGCGGGAGATGGTGCAGGCGATTGCCGACGAGCTGCGGCCGGTGGACTACAAGGCGGCGGGCACGCTGCAACGCGGAGTCGACCCGGCTGGCAGACTGAACCGGAACGAATTTGATGGACTGCTGGATGCCATGGTTCGCGCCGGGCTGATCGAGATTGAGGAAGCCGAGTACGAGAAAGACGGAGAGGTGAGGCGGTTCAGGAAGGTTCGGCTGACGGAGGCGGGGCTGAATCTGCGGGCGTCAACTCCGGTGGGACTGCTGATCAGCGATGGGGTGGTGGAGGAGTTTGGCGGGCGCGGGACGGCTCCGGCGCGGGCGAAGAAGGGCAAGGCTGCGAAGACTGGTTCCGGCAAAGCTGGCTCAGGCAAGAAGGCGGAACCAGCGCCGGTGCGGCTTTCCGCCGAAGGGGAGACCCTGGTGGCGCGGCTCAAGGAGTGGCGTGCGGCGGAGGCCAGGCGGCTGGGGCTTCCGGCATATATGGTTCTGAACGACCGGACACTGGCGGCCCTGGCGCAGGCGCGGCCGGGGAATCCGCGGCAATTGCTGGAGATTGATGGGATTGGCCTCGCCAAGGTGGAGCGGTTTGGCGAGGCCATTCTGGGGCTTTGCGGCGCGGCGGATTAGCTGACGCGCTCGATGACAACTGATTCGAGGACGACGGGCTTGTGGGGCTTGTCCTGCGAGTTGCGGGGGACGAGGGAGATTTTGGTCACGATGTCCTGGCCCTCGACGACTTCGCCGAAGATGGTGTGGTTACCGGTGAGCCACGGGGTGGCGGCCACGGTGATGAAGAACTGGCAGCCGTTGGTGTTGGGGCCGGAGTTCGCCATGGCCAGCTTGCCGGGCTTGTCGAACTTGTGCGGCGCGCCCTTGGTCTCGTCCTGGAAGCGGTAGCCGGGGCCGCCCATGCCGGTGCCGGTGGGGTCACCGCCCTGGATCATGAAGTCGGGAATGACGCGGTGGAAGACAGTGCCGTTGAAGAGCTTGTCAGTGGACTTGGCGTGGGTGGTGGGGTGGATCCATTCCTTGGCGCCTTCTGCCAGTTCAATGAAGTTCTTGACGGTGATGGGCGCGTCAGTTTCAAAAAGGCGAACGGTGATTTTGCCTTCGGTGGTGGTAAAGACGGCGTAGGTTCCTGCTGCGAGTGCCATAAAAATCTCCTGGAAGTTGTGGATTCCCACCCTTGCGATAAAACGACGTCGCAGGAGTGGGGCACCCATTTCTGTAACTGGGTGCGGGCTAGGGTTTGGGGG
>VFSW01009743.1_pt1 | contig 13693 bp, 18 predicted proteins | sample 5358111 | NCBI WGS metagenome assembly VFSW01 (sample SAMN11554181, study PRJNA540505) | mine drainage metagenome | isolation source: sediment from site ElyBrook_90M | place: USA: Ely Copper Mine, Vershire, VT | collected 2017 | reverse complement strand
GGCTTCGCATCGCGACTGCATGGCATTTTTTGATATTTAGCCAAGTGGATACTGGGCTGGGATAAGGCGGCTGATCCGTAGGGGATGCAAGGTGTACGGGATTCCGCCCGCACATCTGAGTGTTGATCTGCTGCTATCGCATCACTGACGCCGCGCGCCCCGATATTGCCATTCGCATTCCAGGGATTGTCATTCGTATTGAGCGTGCGAGCGCCTGCGTGCGCACCCTCAATCCAACTGCCACCCGCGATAGCGGAGCGCCAGGCAATGTGATTCACCTGGCCACGCGTCGAAACCCGCCCTATCCCTTGTTGCATTATTGTGCTTTTATCGATTTGCGCCAGGATGCTGCCATCGCACCAACCTGCCGCAACAACCCGCCTCGCGGCGCGGCTTCGGTGGGTGCACTCATGATGTGACCCACGAATCTAGGGCTGATCAATTTTCGCTCCGCACCAATGCGCAGCAAGGCGTTAGTCACCTCTAAGTGATCCGTTAATGCAAACACCTTGGTCTTGGTGCCCGCACTCGCAGCCTGCACCACCAACTCCGGCAGCTCAAACAACGCCGATTCCAGCCTCGCTCCGTAGCGATAACGATGGCAGCGCGGTATCTTATCGAGCACAGGCAACGCCTCTACAATCAACTGCTCACACAGCTCCAAAACTTTGAGTCGCGGTAAATCCGCAGCCCTGCCACTGCCGTGGCCGGGCAAATCAAGCCCTAGGCTCATAAGGATTCACTGACGCCGCGCGCCCCGATATAGCCATTCGCATACCAGGGATTGTCATTCGTACCGAGCGTGCGAGCGCCTGCGTGCGCACCCTCAACCCAACTGCCACCCGCGATAGCGGAGCGCCAGGCAATGTGATTCACCTGGCCACGCGGCTGAGCTGCGTCCTGTCCGGCATTCACGACGGTCGCATCCCATGCGTAGGCGTTGGTTGAATTGCCGATGTCGAAGTGATAATTTAGCCGCTCCCACAAATTACCGACGCAATCAACGAAATTTGCACAACTAACTGATTTTGCCACGGCGCCCGTGTTGCAGGGGCCAGTGTTGGTCGTCATCGCCCATGCAGTATCGTTGGTCGCATCCACGCCTTGCGGCGCGCCATCCGCCATCATCATCCATTCCTCAAAGGTCGGCTCACGCATCCCGGCGGCGTGGATGCCGCGATGTAGGTCCAGCTCGTTATAACCCCCCGTTGATCGCGCCGGGGGAGTGTTGTATCGGCTACCAAAGATCACGCTCGGCCATGCGCCAGATATCGGCGACAATAGGTAGATAGAACCCCATAGACCAGGTTTGATTTCGGCCATACCCTCTGGGCTGGCAAATGGGCGATGTCCGAGATCCCATACGCTATTAGGAACGATACCAGTCGTCGGAGCGTATGCTACGATGAAACGTTGCGCAATTGGTCGCGTGCGACCAACGTGGAACCCGCCGATCTTGCGGCTATTTGATGGCGTATACCCAGTGGGCGCGGTAGCGTTTTTGGACGCAATCAGCAGGGCGTAACCCGTAGCGCTCTGGCAGGCATAGACATAGATATCGTCGCCTAATGTGATCACGGCAAACGAAGCATCGTTATTGCCAACCAAGTACGGATTCCAGCCGGCGACAGCGGCCAGCAGATACCCTTTACCGTTTCCGCCGATATTCAGCATACCAGCGGGTATATCAAGCAGGTCGCCCCCGCTGTTTTTAACGATAAAACCCTGAAAACTAAAAAAACCGGCAGCCTGTGCCGGAACAACAGTAATATCTCCGCTAGCCATTACATAGCCCCCAATTCTGTGATGATTAATTGAACCTCAGCCAAGGTATAGCCAAGAGTGAATAGGCGCCCCCCTTGATCATTGACAAGTTTAAGCTGACGGCGCACCAGATCCTGATCGGTCGCCTCGGTGACGCAAAATGCGGGCATAGCGCCATCAGGAGCCTCAGTGGCCGTTAAAATGCGGTCAAATACAAAGCTTTGCGCGGACTCAATTAAGCCATCGAAATGCAGAACAACTACGGATGGCCCAATCCTCCCTAACCGAGCCATCGACAGCGCAAGATCAAAATCGGCGCGCGTTTGTAATATTTTTGGCAAGCCTTGCATAAAATCTCCTTTTTTAAATTTGAATCATTACCGAACAACCCAGTAGCGCTGCCTGTCGATATTGAACAGCGCCATCGACTGAGTTGCATAAAATCGCGTTTTTGAGTTGACTGTTATTGCCCGGATCAAGCACTAGACCAGCGCCCTCAATCACACCCGCCACTTCCTCCTGCAGGCTGTTCATGAAAAGCGCATTAAATTCAGTCGGGTTAACGCCCAAAGCCTTGTTGCCATCCCTCCAGCCCGGCTTGCCTGCGCCCCATAGATCAATGGCTCTGTTCGGTGTGTCAATGCGATGCATTATTTGCTCCTTTTAAACGTAATTGAAAATCACATCGATGTCCGCATCCTTGCGCCTGCTGATAGCGTTCTCGACCATCGTCTGGGAATTACCCCACGTGCCCAGCGCGCAGTTGCAGTCGCTGTTGCACGTCGCCAAGAATCCACCGCCTGACGCAGGCATATTAACGGCGAAAACATAGCGGTCATCATCACTAAAGATGGCGTCGTTACAGGTATCGTCGCAGGTCATCGGGCGGAATTCGGAGATGGTGGCTCCGGGGAAACCGAAGGCGGCCGCAAGCTTGATATAGGTAGGAATCGACTGCCCGCCCTCGATGGTGAATTTGGCAGCAACAGCTGCGCTACGCTGGTCGATATTGAGATTCAGGTTGATGGTGGAGCTGTCAGGCAAACCCAGTATCTGTTCCCAGTCCGGCAACAATTCACGCACGGTGACGGGAATAAACTCGTTCAGCAGGTCATCGCAACGGGAGTCGGCCCGCGCGAATTCATCTGCAAAGGCACGAAGCAACCTGGCTTGAATGGAATTGGGATCGCGAGAAAACGCCATGCCAGGCGGCTGCAGCGCCTGCAGCATTGGCAGGTATTGATCACCCGTCATAACCACGTGATCACTCCCATCGTTGCCAAGTGGCCGTTGGCGCTCACCACGTTGGCTGCCGGCACAGACATCACATGGTCAGTTTCGCCGCTGGATACGGCAATCGCAGCATCCATATGCGATTTGAGATTGATGCCGCCCTGGACAAGCACATTGCCGCCTGGTGGCATGTACCAACCGCCCGGCGTCGCCTCACGGGCTATCAGACTTGTCAGCTCGGCAGTGACAGCGGTTTGTACGGCTACCGTATTTGGCGTGAGGGCAATCGAGAAATTCATCGGATCCGCGATGGGAGCAAATACCGTCACCACCGAGGTAACTCCCCGCACGCTATCGATGTAAGACTGCACAGCCGTTACGGTTGCGCCGGAAGGGATCGGGCCGCCCACGGCACCATCGGTCACAAAACATAATCCGACTGTGCGATTGCCGAAGTACTTTGGCAGGCACCACGCGCGTGTCACGCCCGCAACAGACGTTGCCCAGTTCACGTAATCAGCGGCGGTGCCGGCGATTGCAGGCTGGCTCAATCGAGTCAACAGCCGCACACGCACTTGGGCGGGTGCCTCGATATCAAAACCATTGGCCAGCCCGGCAACGGTAACGCTTCCCGACGCATTCACACCTGAAATAGGCGATTCCAGCACTAAAGCAGTACCGGAAACGGCGTTGCCTGCAACTCCGGCCACCAAGGCGGTGCAGTTCACTGTCGCGGATCCGGCGATGACGGTGGCATCCGCGTCCACGCTGTATTCCACGCCATCCGCGCGTTGCAGCAGTGTTCCTGCAGCAATGATCGATCCATTGGTGCCGGGATAAGTTACCTGGCCAACAGCAAAGGAAGCCGCCTTTTGCGGTACCGACAAGAAGATATTCGCCCAGCGCAACAGCACGTCGTCGTCGCATTGGTCCGGGAGAGCCTGCCTGGATAGCCAGTCCAGCTCGCCATAGAGCTCGTGCATCGCACCAGGATGCATGCGCGAGAGCACGTACAGGTTAGAGCGACGCAATAGCGCTCCGCCGTTCGGCAGGCGGCTTGTAATGTCCGCAGTCGCGCGGTCGATCAGTGCCTGCAGGGATGGACGGTTAAACGGCATCAGGTATTACTCCATAACACTTCGAATTTGTAATAGTTCGGCGTATTGGCGTCGGGCGGCGTAATGGCAACAGACAGCCCCAGCAGCCCCGAACGAACGATCTGGGCATCGCACACCACTGCGCTGGCCACACCATCGTCCAGCATCCATTGCAGGGCTTCCTGGGCGTATTCCTGGGCACGTGCCAGCACGCTTGCCAGTTGCTTCTCACGGTTGAGCAACCACAGGCGCGAACCGATCCTATCCCCAGGAGCGACCGGGAAGGCATCTGCCCACCAGCCGCGCTTATCGTTGGGATCGCCGGGAAGCACGTCGTCGTCATTGGCGCGCCGATCAGTGAAGAGAGAGATGATCACTGCGGTATCCAGACCCGCGTCTTCGACCAGGCCGAGCTGGTCCAGAGCGAAATCGGCTCCCGTAGTCATATCAACGAAAACTGTGCGGATATCGGACATTTAGGTCACCGTACCGTTAATGGTCGAGCTGCCGCCCTGCACTCCGGGCACAGGCACAACAGCATTCATATGGATCTCATCGACGATTCCCTGGCACATCGCCAGCAAGAGGGCATCGCGCTGCGTCAAGGCATCTGCCGCGTTGGAGCTTTGAACAGCCGCAACAGCAGCCATGTTCGTCTTGATCTTGTTCATCATGCTTGCAGCGGTGATAGGCATCAGACGCTCGCTTTCACGGTTGCAGATCCCATTGCGTGGCCGGTACCGGAAAACACGCAGATGCATTCTTCCGTCACGACGCCTTTGGCAACAGTGACTCCGCCCGCTTTCACGGTCACAACGCCGGTTGTGGTTACGTTCAGATCGGAAACGTTTTGCACGTTCACCGGCAGGCCGCCGCCATCAACCACCATCCCGCTGCGCGTGAGGTGAATCTTTTGGCCCTGATCGTCGTAGAGCGCCACTTCGCCTTCAACCAAGCCAGTGAGCCGATAGCGGCGATCATCCACCGCGATCACGATGCCGTGATCCTGATTGCCGCCGATGCTCACCATGATTCCCTCGGCCCCCGGGTGAGGGTTTGAGGTAAAGCCGTAGTTTTGAAAACGCTCGACGCCGTCGCGGGTGACGTCGGCCAACAGGTTGACCTGCACGCCCTGCATCTTGAGCGTGTCGTCGACCATCGTGATCACAGCGCGGGTCACCATCAACGCAACACGGCGTTGAAGGGGAGCCAACATCTTCTGGATGACGGCGATCATTTCCAGACCTCGCCTTGTGGCGTGCTTTCGATGGTCGATACATAGCCGCCACCGGCGTTCGTCTGCTGCCAACTCTTGTTGTCCGCAGCCACGCGCACGGCAGCGCCGCCGCGTTTCTTCTGTGATATTTGTTGGCTAAGACGCGTTCCTTTAACCCCGGCCAGCAGGTCGAATGCCTCTGGCCGCACCAGCTCCAGATCGGTGGTGGTGCCCGTACTGCGTTTTTTCTTGTAGGTCACCTGTGCGATCAGCAGATCCAGATCGGCATACAGCTTTGGCGAGCGCAGGTGCACCAGGCTATTCGGCAACCATAGGCCGTCTGCGTGTTTCCATCCCTGCACCGTGATAGTGGCGCGGTTGGCGCGCCCGAGGCGGACGTTTTTCTCCCACTCGGCGCGTTGCTTCAGACTGGCGATATGGCCCTGATCTTCTGCCAACACCACCAGAGGGCGGTAGCGGTCGATCACAGTGTCATCGGCTGCGGCAGATGGGCCACGAGCATTATCTGCAGGCTCGCCGTCAGTGCCACGATGTTGCCCCTTCACCACGTAGTGGGAGAAACGTTCCTTCCAACTGAACTTCCCGGATCCGCGCTTGATGTTCACCCCTTCCACCAGCTCGGTAGCGATGCTGTTCTGCCCAGCGCGCGTAATAAGGAGGTTGCCCAAGCCATCGGACATCAACAGCACGGCGCGCATGCGTGCCATGCGGTCGAGCGCCTCAAATGCGCGCTCGCCCTCCTGGATGTTGAAAGTAGAGAACGGATCGCCTACGTCCACCAGTTTGATGACCTTGATGCCGAACGGTTTGCAGATATCTGAGGCGATCTGGTCCAGGCTGCGATTCCTCCATTGGCCACTCTTGTGGATGGCGCTGCAATCCACCAGGTCTAGTGTCTTGTCGCGCCCTGTAATGCTGACTGCGTGGGAGGTGTCGTCATAGCTTGGTTCGGTATAGTCCACATAACCGGTGATCATCGTTTGGCCGTCTAGCAGCACCTCGCAGGAGTTACCCGGCAAGATCGGGGTCGGGGTGTCCTGCCCCGGCCAGCGTTCGGTCACATCAAGCTGGAACGTGCCGCAGATCTGCTCGATGCCGAGTTTGATTTCAATTTCTTCCCATCCGCTGAAGATGCCGCTCTTCACCTTGAGTTCTACGATGCCGTCAGACATTAGTCAGCACCTCAAGCGGCATTCCGCCTTGCACAAAGCCCGGACGGCGGATGTTATTGCGTGCAACCAGATCGGCATCCTGCGTGCAGTCGCCGTAAATGCGGTAAGCCGCGACCAGCGCAGGCATCGTGCTCGGCAGCGTGATGGTTGTCAGCGTTGCCAGATTCGCACCGCGTGTGCTGATATCGCGCACCATCGCCACACGCAGCTCCGTCAGCGCGTCATAAACATCATCGTCCAGGGGAGCCGGTTGGCCGGAGGAAGCCATCGGGTTGCTGACCAGCTCTGCATCCAGTGCATCCGCCAACAAGTTCAGTGCGGCTTGCGCTTCGTTGTAACTGGTAAAAGTCATTTGGCTGCTGGCGCGCGTGGCTTCCACGATTGCGGTGATACGCACCAAGTCCACAATGGCTGTCTGATTGATATATTGCTGGATGGTCGACGGCGTCGTAGCCGCAACATAGGGCACGGGAAACGTCGCTGTCGCGTTGTTACCGAAAAATGCCTGCATCTCGTTCCAGGCATCGCGCGGTGTATTGACCAAAGCAGCCAGGGAATAGATCTGGCTTTGTATCGCGTCGGTCATCATCTGCGGCTTTTGCATCAATATCGCCAGCGATCCGGAGATCGTTTGCGCGCTATGCATCAGTTCGCCCATCGTGCCGGTGTTCAAAAATTTAGCCACGCCGGTGACCGCGTTGAGAGCGCCGTTCGCGATGGATTGCGCACCGCTGGCCACAAAATCCGCCGCACCGGTAATGCTGAATTTATTGGCTGCGTTCGCTGACAGAGCAACATTGGCTGCGTCTGCTGCATTACCCACCAGCGCAGCTGTGTCCGGACGTACTGCAGGCTGGTTATTGGTGGTTGTCTCGGTGAACGTCAACGAGAAGCGCGCCATGCCGCCTTCGTCGGCAGATTCGGTGATACGTGCCGGTGCGGTCAAAGCCACGTTCAGCGTGCCGCGATACGGATGCACCAGCGTCCCAGCGCCTGGCGTTTCAAGGGCCACAATCAGCTTGTCGCGCGCGGGCATGTAATCCGGGCCGACGACGTAGGCTTCCAGCGTGAAGGCGCGGCCCTTAAGTCCTATATCCTCGACATAGGGAATATCGCGCATCGGGTATTCGTGCACAGCATTGCGCCGCCCCTGTTCGCTGGACGTAGTCTTGGTATAGAACGGCACGCCACGGAACGTGGCTTGGCGAAGGCTCTTTCTCCAGGGACTGATAATCATCCCGGCGACACCATCGTATGCCCGGCGTAGGCATTGAACTTGAGGCCGCGACTCGACGAACTGACACCTTCCACGCTGGCGCGGCCTTCCGAATCGATGTGCACGCGGATCTCGCCCTTTATCTCCTGCTTGCCGTGGGTGACATTTTCTTGCGCAAGGGCTTCGCGTGCTTCCTTGTTGCCGAACAAGGCCAGCAGCCACGCTATATTGTGACCGGCCTGATCTCGATGCTTATCGTCCATCTTGTCGTGGACTGAGTCTCCGATCGCTTGCCCCATTTCCCACATCGCACCCAAGGCCAGCAGGTTGCCAGCGCCGCGCAGCAGCTTGCTGCCGAGACCGGCCTTGGCAACCGGACTAGCTCCGCCGCCTGGAAGGTTCGGCTCACCGCCGAGTTGTCCTGGTAACAGGCTCATCTTGCTGTTGACCACATACACCGGCAGCGGGATGGGCATGCCGCCGGCCACGCCACCCAGTGCGCCAGCAACGCCGCCTTTCTTGCCGATGCCGAGTAGCGAGCCAACACGAGCCAAACCGCCCACGGCCAGCGCAACAGCGCCGATACCAATCGCCAGCGCGCCGAATGCCAACGCACCCACGCCGATCACCGTGGCCATCGTCTTGTGTTCCTCTACGAACTTCTGCAGCGGTCCACCGGTGATCTCGTTGAGCATGGTGACGTAGGGCTTGAGGAAGTCGACTGCGGGGCCTCCAAACGCCGCCATCAGATTGGTTACGGTGCCGGTGAATGCTTCCCAGGTGTTCTTGGCCGACTTGGTCACCTCATCGATACGGCGCATCAGATCGGCTTGCCGATCCATCAGGTCGAGGTTCTTTTTCAGGCCCTCGGTTCCCATGTCGATTCCCATCGAGGCGACACGTCCACCCTCCATGCCGAAAATCTTGTTGGTGATGAACAGGCGCTCTTTCTCGGAAAGCACGCGCAGCTTCTCAAGCTGGCCAAGCATGCTATCGATGCCGATGAACTTGCCCTGCTTGGAGAAGAACTGCATGTGGATGCCGTATTGCGCGAGTTCTTCGTTCACCTGGCGCATGGGCTTGCTGTTACGGCCCAGCTTGGATTCCATCTGCCCGATCTGGTTGAGCATCTGGGCGAAGTTGGTACCGAACACCGAACCCTCCATGCCTTTCTGCCGCGCATAGCCCTGGAACGCCAGCAGTTTCTTGGCATTCTCGGAGCCGGTGAGGTGCAAGGCATTGAGAGATGAGCCCATGTACTGGGCCGCGTATTTGATTTCCTCCGGATTGAGGCCGAACGCAAACTTGGCCTTCTGCGTCAGGTCGGCCATCTTGGTCAGTTCGCTGGATGTAAGGCCATAGGCTTCGCGGAACTTCGCCACCATCTCGGCAGCATCGCGCGGTGCCATCTTCAGGATCACAGACAGGTACGAGGCCGCTTTCAAGCCGCCGCCAACCACGTTGTCCAGCGCGGTACCGTTCTCGATCAGCGCGGTCGCAGCGTTGGTGAAGTCGGCGGTTGTGCCTGGGAGGATATTCCCCAGCTGGATGGCCTGCCGGTTGATCTCGGCGAACTGCGGTGGGATCCTGCCCAGGTTATCCATCATGGCCACGCGCAGGTTGGTGCTGGCTTCGTCCAGATCGGCGAATGCACGGATGGGCTTCTCCATCAGGCCCATCATGATCAGGCCGTTGGCCATCGACGCACGGCCCATGCGGTTGGATTTCTCGGCGAGCTGGTCCAGCTTGTTGCCAAAGCCGTCCAGAGAACCCATTGCATTGCGCATGCCGCCGGTCATCTGATCGGTCAGCTTGAGCATTACGCCGATTTCGAGCATGTTCATGATGGTTGTTGCGCCTGTTTATTGATCCTGATTGCCTGCGCCTTCCAGAACAGCAGATCGATTGCATCCATCTGCCATATCTGGTCGGGCGGAAAGTGAAAGACGAACGCTATTTCCCCGAAGATGTCTGGCCAGTTTTCGGGGAACTCGTCAAAAAATCGCCCACCACTTCGACGATCTGCGGCACGTCGTCCACGCCATCCATCTTGTCGAACGCAGCATCGGGAAGCCCGCTCAGCTGTGCTGCGAATTTCAGGCACAAGTCGTAGTTGTTGTTGGCCGCCCCAACCTGGCGATAGTCCGCCCCGGTAGGGCGGCGTAATTCGATTACGGATATCTCTTGTTTGGTGTCTTCACCAATGGTGATGGGATGCAGCAAAGTGATCGTTTTGAATGCCATGATGTCCTCTTAACTAAAGCCCCCCAGCGGGGGGAGTAAGCTGATTTGAAGTGAATTAAGCCCGCTCGCAGCTCATACCCTCGATACGCAACGAAACCTCGCCTTTGCTCAGTTCTGTCGATTTGGCAAGCCATGCATTTCGCAGCAGCCAGGTCTGCCCGGTGTCAGTCTTGAATGTCGTGGTTTCGTTTACCCACGCATTCATCGCCGTCATGTCGGTGTCAGCCTTGTGAGAAACGACGCACTCGATAAATGGAATAGTGGTTTTCTCCGAATACCCGTGCACGCCGGAGTCGCCTGCAATACCGGTGCGGTCGGGGTTACCGGTATTCAGCTTGGCACCTTCCTTGGTTGCCAGTCGCACGCCGCTGACATTGACGAAGCAACGCCCGGTGACTTGATTTGGATTAGTCATGTTTTAAGCCCTCTTATAAACGGAACTGAACCGATGCCGCGAAGACATCGAACTGGTTGACCAGATTGGGCGGAATCACCGCGTTGACCTGGTTAACGCTGGCGGTCGAGCGCACCACGAGCAGATCGTTCTTGAACTGGTCGAAGTTTTCCACCAGGCCCGCATCCTCCATCTCGCGGAACAACCCGATCAACTCGGCGCGGATATCGCTCGGCGTGACGATGGCTTGTCCTGGTGCGAAGTTGGTACCGTCATCAGCCAGTTTGTGGCGCGGAAAGCGCAGCGCGATGATGGCGCGCGTTGCATAACGCACCGCGTCGGCCGTCCATACCGAGTTGAGCTTCAGGTATGACACATCCGGAATGCCGAGCACGTTGGTCTGGTAGGTGGTGATCACCTGCTCGATGTACACGTTGCCAGCCTGATCGCAGGTGAAGGTCGAGATGCCGTTGCGCAGCAGCACGTCGCGCAGATCGCGGGTGAACTGCGATTTGAGCGGCGGTGCCATCAAGCCGGGCAACAACAACGTCTGGAAGCCGCGAGCCGGGTCAATTGCGCCATTGAACTCGATCACGCTTCCCCACACAGCCGCGCTCTCGCAGGGAGAGATGGGCATATCGACAATGCCGAACAAACAGGACATTGACGAATTGCGCGCAGCGCCAAGCGTAGTCAGGCCGGAATAGGTACCCTTCACGCAACCGAACGCGGTTCCGGTCTTTTGCGACATCGGGCCCCAGCGACCCAACAGAAAGGTTTCCAGCACGGTCATGTTGGCTGCGTCTGTCCAGGGCGTGACCATGCTGTAGTACTGGTCACCACCGAGCGCAGCGAGTGCGGCGGTGATGTCAGGGTTACCGGTGCCCCCAGACATGGCGACGATGGCGATCTGCAGGCCGGCCGGCAATGTTTCACCGTCGTAATAGTTCACACGCAGATCGATGTCGTTACCGCACAGTCCTTTGTGGCGCGCACTTACTGTGACCACGCCCATGGCGGATGTGGCCGTCACCGGCAGATCCGGATTGGCGTTGATCGCGGCGGCCACGTTGGTCGCTGTCACCGTGTTGGTTTCTGCAGCTGCGACGCCCACGGGCACCTTGGTGCCAGCCACGTACAGGTTCAGCGTGCCAGGTGCAGTCGGAGCGCCGGTAAAGGTCAGCGGGGCAGAAGCCACGACACCCGCCACCAGGTCATCAAGCGCAACGGCCCACATATCGGTGCTTGTGTTGGCATTCTTTGCGGCCGCAACCATGCGTGCCAGTTGCGATCCGCGACCGAACAATCCGGCAGCATGCGCACCGGACATCACGCGGCAGGGATTATTGGCAAGCTGCGAGCCGGCTGCCAGGCGTTGACCGAATACCAGCAGCTTGCGCGCTTGCGATGGAATGCCGCCGACCGCACGCGTCGGATCGATCTCGATAAACTGGCCCGGTGTACGAATATCGAGCGGAATGCCGTTAAAACTGACGTTATCCATGTTGGTTCCTTGATGGTGGGTTGGTTAATCAGACCGCGGCAGCAGGGTCGGACTTCTTGGCCTTCGGCGGCGGCCCGATGGTGACGTCGCCATCGTTCAAGATGCGCGTCCAGTAAACGTTCTGTTCCATGAAATCCCCCTCGGCTGGCAGAAAGCCTTTCGAGGGCGGCTCCAGCGGTACGAGCATGTCTTTGTTGGGAATCAAATAAACCTTGGCCATGTCTTCTCTCCTTTAAGGGGCAAGCGTTACGTCGTCCTGGGCATCAGGAGCGCCATTTGTATAATTCTGTTGAGACCATTGGGTCTGAGTTGCAGGCAATGCATGCGGCTGGATATCCAGATCGGCATGGAAGGTAGTGAACGCAGCCAGCAACGTGTCGTCAATCGGGTTTGGCAGCGCGACTTCGCTGCCGCTGACCTTGATCACGGCCGCATAGATGCCGTTACCGAACAGCAATTCGTCATGCACGAAATCGACGCCGCTGGGACGCCACGCGCAGCTTGCTGTGCTCACGAAATTGAAGATGGCCAGCACGGCATCGATCATGTCGTAGAGTCCGATGGCGATGCCGTCACCCTGGCGTACAGCCTTTTGCCCGGCAGCATTCTTGGCCACCAGCGCAATGCCGTAACGCGGCAGCATCAAGCCGCTGTCGCTAATTGCAAACGAAGCCGGTGCGACATAAATCGCGGGCACTGAGGTGTTGAATTTCTGCACCAGGCTCTTGCCGTCCAGATCGGGCAGGCTGTCGATCTCGCGCACCTTGGCAGCAACGGTCGAGGTCTTGATCAGCGAGATCAGCTCGTTTTCGAGGTTAGCCAACATTGGCAGCACCTCTCAAACGCCGATGGATAAGCGAGAGCATTTCTGCCTCATCGTCCTGGTTAACACCGAGGTAGGGACGCGCGGGCAGCGTAACTTGGGACACGGTACGGAAGCCGCCACCGGCCAAGCGGAAACGCAGCTTTCCACCCGCAACCTTCGGCTTGATCACGCCACCGAGTTGCTGGATCCGCGCATAGATCATGTTGCTTCCCCATGCGGCCCAGTCGCGCCCGGCATCGCTGGCGATGGAATCGCCCAGGTGACCGGACTCGGTGAGCGTCTTGCCCCCTGTGAGCATGGCGCGCAGGCTTTTCTTCCACGGCTGGCCGTCCGGCCCGATCTGCGTATGGAAACGTTCGCGGGTAGATGCTTCGCCGTAAGTGGCCAGATCGCGCATCACCGGCGCAGGGTTCTGGCCGAGGCTGATCAGCCCCATCAGGGCTGAGCGCACTCGGGCATCGTCGTGACTGATCTGGATGGATACGCCGAGGTTCATGTCAGTACAGCGCCAACGTATCGTCGTTAAAAGTCGGATTGCCCTGGGCAACCGTTACCGATCCGGTCGGGGAAGGTGCCAGCGTCGTGCCGGTCGGGCCGATGCTCACCTTGCCGTCGCGGATGCTCTTGAGATAACTGATCGCCGTCTCGTAGCGCTGCTTGACCACTTCCGTAGTGTTATCGTCATACAGGAAATAGCGAGTCAGATCGCACTCGGCGAGCAGGACCGCATTCGGCGGTGTTACCAGGGGAACGTCATAGCGCCCGTTTACATAGCCGTTGATGGTGTCGTAGGCATCTTGCTGTGCCAGTTGCACCACCTGCAAAGCCGCTGCCGCCGCTGCCTGCTGCGGTGCGGTGTAAGCCGACATGTTCCCACCCGCAGCAAGCGTGATGAGCATGTCGGACGTTACAACGCGCGGCAGGGAGCGGTCGACGCGCTGCGCGATCTCTTCGGCATCGAAGCGGGCAAGCAGCGCGGAGGTAGTGGCGTAGGTCACAGTGGTTT
>VFSW01009742.1_pt1 | contig 13694 bp, 13 predicted proteins | sample 5358111 | NCBI WGS metagenome assembly VFSW01 (sample SAMN11554181, study PRJNA540505) | mine drainage metagenome | isolation source: sediment from site ElyBrook_90M | place: USA: Ely Copper Mine, Vershire, VT | collected 2017 | reverse complement strand
CGGCAGCCGGTCGACGACGGGGTGGAACCGCGCGGTGATCAGGAGCTGGCGGTAGGCTTCCCGGCGGGTGAGTCCGCGTTCGCGCGCGGCCAGCTTCAACGCGGCTTTGCGGTCGATCCCGCGTTCTTGCATGATTTCCTCGACGCGCCGTGCCAGCGGCACCGCGCCAGCAGCGGTCCCGGCATGCACGGCTTCGCCATCCGGCGGGCCGATGAGCACGACGATTTCACCGCGTGGCGGTTTCTTCCGCACGGCGTCGAGCAGGGTTTCCAGGTGTCCGCGCAGGAATTCCTCGTACAGTTTGGTGATTTCGCGCGCCACCACGGCAGGACGGTTGCCGAGAAGTTCCAGCGCATCTTCCAGCGTGTCGAGCAGGCGGTGCGGCGCCTCGTAGATGACCATGGTGCGCGGCTCGGCGGCCAGCGCGCGCAGCGCCTTGCGCCGCGCGGTGGGCCGCGAGGGCAGAAATCCCAGGAATAGGAATTCCTCGATGGGCATGCCCGAGGCCGCCAGCGCCGCCAGAAACGCCGACGCGCCCGGCACCGGCACCACGCGAATCCCGTGCCGCAGGCACAGGTGCACCAGGCGGTAGCCGGGATCGGAAATGGCCGGGGTTCCCGCGTCGCTCACCAGAGCGGCCTGCGCGCCCTGTTCGAGTTCGATCACGATCTCGGGCGCGCGCGTCATTTCGTTGTGCTCGTGGTAGCTCACCAGGCGCTTGGAGATGTCGTAGTGCGACAACAGCTTCGCGGTCTCGCGCGTGTCCTCGCAGGCGATGAGATCGACTTCCTTCAGAATGCGCAGGGCGCGCAGCGAAATGTCCTCGAGGTTGCCGATGGGCGTGGCCACCACATAGAGGCAGCCTTCCCCTGTTTCGCTGGTCGTCGCTTTCGCTTTTGTCTTGGTGGCCATGGTGTCCGTTGAGCGAATGCCCGCCACTCAGCGTATGCCCTGCCGCGCCTTCTTGCAAGACGCAGCTGCTCGTGCGCCGACGCCCGCTCCATCGCCAAATTGACAGCAGTGGCTGGGTCGGATATTCTGTTAAATCACAAGTTAATCGCGAAGGAGCGTTGAATGGCTCAGGGGACGGCGGTAAAGCACAAGAAGAAATCGAAGTCGGTATTGAAGAATATTCGCCAGACGGAGCGGCGCGCGGCCGTCAATCGCATGAACCGCACCCGGGTCCGCAGCGCCATGCGCCGGATGCGCGCGGCGCTCGCCGCCGGTGATGCCGCGGGCGCCGAAAATCTGGCCTCGCCGACGTTCTCCGAGCTCGACCGGGCGATCCGCCGGCACACGCTCACCGAGAACACGGCCAACCGCTACAAGTCGCGGCTGGCGCTGGCGTTGAACGCGCTCAAAGCGAAGAAGTAACGCGCCGAATCGATCGTCGACGGCTTGCCCGGGCGCCCCGAGGATTTCGGGGCGCCTTTTTTATTGCGGCGTCGAGATGCGGCTGAAGAAACAGCAGTTCCCCCACTGCGTCGCCGGACGCGCCCGAAGACCGGGCGAGGGAAGGGAGTCCGGCCACTTCGTTCGGAATGGCAACCGGTAAAAAGTGGCGCCAGAGCCGGGCATCCGGGCGACAGCGTGCGCTACCGGGGGCGCGCTACGGGCGATGGTGCGGGAGAGCTGAGGCGCGCAATCAGGAATTCGATCAGCGCGCGCGGATTGGGTTGGGACGACTTCAACTGGCTGTCGGCTTCGGCGAGCGCCGCTAGGCCGGCCAGCAACTCCTTCTTCGGGATGCGATGCGCGTGGCGGACGGCCGCCTCGGCGCTTTCCCGATGCATGCCAAGCTGCCGGGCCGCTTGATAGCCGCTGGTGTGCGCGGGCAGTTCGCGCGCCTCAACCAGCTTGCGGTACATCCATCCCAGCGCCCCGACGATCCCGGCGGGCTGCTCGCCTTCGCGCAGGAGATTATCCAGGAAGGCGAAGGCGGCATCGCGTTTGCGTCCCGCCAGCATGTCCGCGAGCTGCCAGACGGTGTTCTTGCGGGCCGCCACCACCAGGGTGTCGACATCGGCGGGCGTGATGGAGCGGCCGAGCGCATAGGCGGCCAGTTTTTCCAGTTCGATGTGGATGCGCGCGGGCTCGTGGTTCACGATATCCGCGAGCAGCGTGGCGGCCTCGCGGCCTATTTCCGAGCCCATATCCCTGGCCATCTGCTGGGCCAGCGCCGGGGCCGAGGCGGCGCCGATGGTCAGCTCCACGACCAGGGCCCTGTCGTGCAGCAGCTTGTAGAACTTCTGGCGGCGGTCGAGCGCGGCGGCTTCGAGCAGCAGCACGGTCAGCGGCGCCGGAGCGACCAGGTATTTCTCGAGCGCTTTGAGAATCTCGTCGCGCGATTCATCGCCGAGTTTTTCGACCGACTCGGCATCCTCCACGACGATGACCTGGCGCGGGGCCAGCATCGGCAGGGTTTGCGCGCGCCCGAGAATTTCGTCCCAGCCGTCGCCGCGCGCCGAAAGCTGCGTCACGCCCCATGCGCGCGCGCCCTCCGGCACGCAGGCTTCGATCACTTTGCCGCGGCACATCTGGCGCAGGTAGGAGTCCGTGCCGACCAGCGCGATGGCCGGGACCGATTGCCCGCGCGCCAGACGGTCCAGAAGCGTCTCCGGCGAGATGTCCGCCATCAAAAGTTCTCCAGCACGTTGGAAACGATGTGCGCGGCCAGATCGCGCGACATCCGCGCCAGCGCGGGGTCCTGCTGTTCGAAGAAACTGTTCACGTCGGACGTAATCTGATACTCCTGCCGGAAGATCATGTCCGGGTTTTGATAGACGGGCTTCCGCGTCCGGTTATCGACGAGCGCGACCTTGACGTGCACGGTGACGAGCATGGTCGTGACCTGCCCCGTAGTCGCGTTGAACAGCACGGGCGTGGTGTCGATGGAGAGCACGTCGCCTTGCAGCACGCCGTCGGCCGAGGGCGCGTCGGGCACGATGCGATATTTTGTCCGGGTGATGAATTCGCGGACCACCGCCTCGGTGAACCTCTGCTCGATGCGATAGCGCGGCGTGTCGTTCCGGAAGGCGGGGACAGCGATGGTCTTCCATTCCGACGGCAAGTGCGCGGCGTGGCCGGCCACGTGGTAGCCGCAGCCTGCGGCCCCGAGCGCCGCCATCAGGGCTCCGCACCAGATCGCAAGGCTCGCCGCCCGGCCTTTCCCGGTCCTACTTCGGCGATTGCGCAAGCAGTTCCTCCGCGATACGGACGGCGTTGGTGGCCGCCAGGCGCAAATTATCGGCCACGCCCCAGATCCACACGCCGTGCGCGATGTTCGGGTCCGGCTCGATGCGCGCGAGATGGATCTCGCTTTCACCCGCCACGCTGACGATGGTCGGCGCGGCGTCGCCCGGCGCGCTCATCTTCACTCCGAGCTTGGCGAACGCCGATTCCAACTGCTCGGGCGATACGCCGGCCGCAAACTCCGCATAAGCGGTGAAAGCATACCCGTAAAACACCGGCGCTTGCACCAACTGAATTGCCGGGAGGGGAGCGCGGCCGGCCAGACAGGCCGCCACATCGCGCGCGATTCCGCTGCGAACGTCCTCCAGCCGGGGGCTGCTTTCCGGCCCGTAGCTCACCAGGAGGTTGAACGCCACCTGCGCGTCGAAAACCGGCCGGGCAATCTCGCGGAACGACAACAGGCCGGCCGCCTGGTTTTCGAGTTCCTCGATGCCTGCGTAATCGCGCTCGGAAACAGGGGGGAAGAGCGTCACGGCAATCCGCTGCGGCGCGAACTTTGCAAGGCCTGCCGCGAGCGTGCACGCGACGATCACCGGGGATGCCGGCGAGGAATAAGCGATGCGCTTGGGCGATCCATTTCCGCCCGGTGCGGGCAGGGGCGGCAGAACAGAGGCCAGCGACGGTATCCAGGCCATGACCGGCGCGATGGCGGGAACTGAAGCGCGCCCGGCGGCGGCCAGGGCGCCGGTGAGATCGATGACCGTCGCGCCGGCTTCTTGCGCCGCCAGGAAACTCGGCCCGGCCAGGGACGCGGCGCCGGTAAAAAATGCGAACTGTGCCTTCTCGAAACTGTCCTGCTCGAGCGGGCGGATGAAGGTCGGCTCGCCGCCGGCTTCCGCCAGCGTGCCGGCCAACACACTCTCATCCAGCAGTAGAATATCCGTGGCGGGGAAGTGACGATCCTCGAGCACCTGCTTCAGCTCTTTGCCGAGGAGCGCGGAAGCGCCGGCAATCGCGACACGATGGGAACTCCTGGGCCCGGTCGGCATGGCTCAGGCGGGGTGGGAAGCGAGGCGGCGGCGCACCACGCGCACCGTGTGCAGTCCGATGCCGTGCAGGGCGTAGGTGCCGGCAAGCAGAAGCAGCGTGGGGCCCGAAAACTTTACGATCGCGCCGATCAGCAGGGCAAACAAGATGACGAACAGCGACGGGCGGCGCCGCGTCCATTGAATGTCTTTGAAGCTGAAGTAGCGCACCGTGCTCGACATCAGGACGCCCAGGGCGATCAGTAACAGCAGCCACAGGACGGACAACCGCCAGTCGGAAATGGGAGTCTGAAAGAAGTGAACGATGGCGGCCACCAGGCCCGCAGCGGCCGGCGTGGGCATGCCCACGAAGTAGCGGCTGCTGCCGGGCGCCATTCCTTGGATGTTGAAACGCGCCAGCCGCCACGCGCAGCAGCCCACGAAGAAGAAACCGATCAGCCAGGCGAGTTGCGTCAGGTGCAGCGCTTCGGACGCGCCGCCCGCCGCTAGCGCGCGGACGCCCCAGGCATACGCCAGGAAGGCGGGGGCCATTCCAAAGCTGATCACGTCGGCGAGCGAGTCGAATTCTTTTCCGAAGGAGCTTTCGGTGCGCATGGCGCGGGCCACTCGCCCGTCGAGCGAATCGAAAACGTAGGCGAAGCCGATGGCGATGGCGGCGTTGTCGAAATCGGCGGCGCGTCCATCGAAAGTGGCCAGCACCGCGTAATAGCCGCACAAAAGATTCGCGACGGTGAGGGCGCTGGGAAGAAGATAGATGCCGCGGCGCAGGCGGTGAGCGCCGAACAATCCCTTGGATTCTTCCTCTGGTCCGTTCGGATCTAGGCTGTCGAAGTCCATGTCGCCAGAATGCTTTCGCCGCCCTTCACTTTTTGTCCGCGCCGGACCGTCACGTGCGCTGCCTGCGGCAGCCAGATGTCCACGCGGGAGCCGAAGCGAATCATCCCCACGCGGTCGCCGCGGGCCACGACGTCGCCCGCGCGTTTCCAGCATAGCACGCGCCGCGCAATCGCTCCGGCGATTTGTTTGAAGACCAACGAGCCCTGTGAAGTTTCCAAATAGATGACGTTCTGCTCGTTTTCCCGCGAGGCCGCCGAGCGAAGCGCGGCGTAAAATCGTCCGGGGCGATAGACCACCTCCGCGATGCGGCCCGCGACGGGCGCCCGCTGCACGTGGACATCCCAGATGGACAGGAAAATGCTGACGCGGTGGCCCATCTTCGAGTCGAGCGGTTCGTCCACGATTTCGACGATGTGGCCGTCCGCCGGCGAAACCACCGCCCCGGCCACCGAAGGAATCGCCCGCTCCGGATCGCGGAAAAAGTAAAAAACGAAAAGGCCGAGAAAAATCAAAATCCCCGCCGGCCATTTCCACCCCAGCGCCAGGCACACCGCGCCGGCCGCCAGCGGAGGAATCCCAAATTTGTACGCTTCCTTGACCATGATGGCGCGCGCCCGCTCTCCCTCGGGCAAAAACTGCTTTCGGTACGGCTTCGAGATGGCGTGGGTTGCGCGCCGCTCCAGGCGGGCCCTGCCTCTGCGACCCGACGGCATCCGCATGCCGGGATGCTCGCGGACGCACCGGCTCGAAGACACTGGTATTGTACGACAGCTGTAAAGCCCCGGCGGGACCTTAGCGGCTCGCCATCTGATGATGGTGAGCGATGATCCACTCCATGCGGTCTTTCAGTTGCAGCTTCCGTTTCTTGAGGGTGGCTTCCTGAGCCAGATCGTCCGAGCTGCGATAAGACGACTCCAGAATCTGTTCGAGCTGGGACTCACAGCGGGAATGCTCTTCTGCCAGACTGCGGAATTCCGGATCGTGTGCCCACAAGGACTGCCGTACATCCTCGCCTGCATTCGGCATACGTTCCCTCCTGGTTGGAGCGGCGTTCACATGGCTGTAACAATTACCACAATCCGCTCCCGGAGCCAATAGGCGTGTTTGCAATCTGGCCGGGATTCCCCATCACAGGTGCGGCGCCAACTGGGCGAAACTGGCAGACGCTTTGCCATTCTTTCTTCCCCAGGTCCAGTACAAGCCCAGATAGGCATAATTCTCGGCTTGGCCGAAGGCGGTGTGGCCGTAGCAGAACAGCAGTTGGAAGCCCGGATTGCGGAAGTAGTAGTAGCCGCCCATGTCCATCATGGTGGCGGATCGGGTTTGCACTGTGGCCAGACCCTCCCGGCCGTGCGAGAAAACTTCCGTTCCCAGCGTCAGCTTCTTGCCGATGTCCCGCTGGACGAGCCAGCCTCCGTATGTGAAATTCCGGAATCCGGCAGCGTTGTTCACGTTCTCGCCCACGCCGCCGTAGGTCGTCCAGGGACCGAAGCTCTTCTGGAGCCAAACGGGCAGCTTCGCCCAGCCCTTTCCGACCCCCAGGCCATTGTGGGGATTACCCGTCGGCGCCTCGAACATCGGAAATATCCCGATCATCGGGCGATGCCTGGTTTCCTGTACGAACCGGTACTTGACGCCCAGTTCCACGTCGCCCAGGCCGAACGCACTCGGACCGGCTCCCAGGGGAAGGAACCTCGGATCATTGGCAGGCAGAATGCCGGCCGCCGGAATCACGATATGGAGGTGCACATTGGGGAGGGCGCCCCAGTTGAATTCAATGGCTGGTCCGGTCGTGCCCATCCCGAGAGCCGTGCCGTCGGCGGCTCCAAACACATAGAACTCGTAGTGATTGAAATCGATCGGTAGGGGATCGTCGGTTTGAAACGGCGGCCCGGCCGACACGACGGCCGGAGACAACAGGGCCAGATACAGCAACCCGCACGTGGCCTTCCTCATGAGTCGCCACCTCGGAGGCACATCCAATAGACGCTAGAACGATGCGATCAGCTCTGCGGAGAGCAACCGCGCCTTCTCCGCCAGATTCCGAGCGCGAGTCCAATCGCCGTCCTTGCTCGCACTATCCGACTGCGCGAGAAAACTGTTAATTTTCTCGACGAGGTCCTGCTGGGCGGCGCTGAACTGCCTTCCACTGGCATCCTGCAGGTTCTTCTTCGCGACGTAGATGTCTTCGCCGGTCTTGCGTTGGTAGGCGGCCTGGTCGCCCGGCGAGAGTTGCGGGGAAATCAGCGGCGCGGCCGGATGCGCGGGCTCCGAAGGCGCATCCACGGGAGCTTGTCCTGGCGCCGGCTTGCGAGGCGCGGGAGGCTTCGCGGCCGGAAGGGCCACCTGCGCGGGCGTTGGGGATTCCGGGAGGGCCGGCGGCGCCGCGGCGGTTTCGGCGGGTGGCGTGGCGTCGGTATCTGGCGCAATCGTCATGGGCCGGGCCGCGTCGTCTTCCGCCACAGGTGCTGCGGCGGGGGCCGCTGCGTGAACGCTTTTGCGCGCGCATCCCGGCGCGGCGAGCGACAGCCCGCAGGCCAGGAGGACAACCACGGTACGCGGGTTGATAGAGTAGCTGGGCATTTATCCTTTTTTCGCCGCCGAGAGCTGCCCGAGGTCACGAGCCCGGCCGCCCGGCGCCTTTGACGGACGCGCCAGCGGCAGTTCCACCCGGAAGGTAGTGCCGCGCCCGGGCTGCGATTCAAATTCTATCCGGCCATTATGCAATTGCACAAATCGGAATGTATTGGCCAGTCCGATACCCGTCCCGCCCGGCCGGGTGGTGAAGAAGAGGTCAAAGATTTTCTTCTGGTTCTCCGGAGGGATGCCTCTTCCCGAATCCTCGACGGCGACGACGGCATGATCGCCGCTGCGCCGCAGGCGGAGCGTGATGCTCCCGCCCGGATTGGTGAACTCGCTGGCGTTCAGCACCAGATTCAGGACGGACTGATAGATGAGCTGGCGGTCCGCGCGGACCGGCGGGCAATCGGAGGCCAAATCGGCGCGCAGGGCCAGGCGGGCTGTGGTCACCGCCGGGCGCGCGGACTCCAGAACCTCGCCCAGCAGTTCCTGGAGCCGCGTTTCCTCGAGTTTGAGTTCGACGGGCCGCGTGAAATTGAGGAATGTCTTCACCGCGCGGTCCAGCCGCTCGATTTCGCTATCGAGCATCTTGACGGCCTGCTGGGGTTCGGGAGCCTCGGGCATGTTGCCCTTGAGCACTTCCAGCCACAGGCGCATGGAGTTGAGGGGATTCTTCACCTCGTGGGCCACGCCGGCCATTTGATGCCCCAATAGTCCCAGGCGCAGGATTTCCTGCACGTCGCGCATGCGTTTGCCGATGCCCACGATCTTGGTGCTGACCGCCCCGAGTTCGTCGCCGCGCGCGACGGCCGGCTCGGCATCGAACTGGCCCGCGGAAATCCGGTCCAGCTGCGCGGAGATGCGCCCGATGGGCGCCAGCGACGCGCTGCTCACCACAAACGCCAGCAGCGTCGACAGCAGCACCGACCCTAGCGCCCAGTATCCGGCGGATTGCAACCCGGGCGAGATCTGGTTGCGGATGAACGCGGAGGACAGTCCCACGCGAATATCGCCGAAGGGTTGCTCCTGCAGCTGGAAGGGCAGCGAGAACTCGTAGATTTGCGGCGGGCCGTACAACGCGCGCAACTGTTGGAAGAACCCCGCGCGCGCCAGCGAGTTGACCGGCAGCCGCCGCGCCACCTTGCGGTCGCGCAGCGACGCATCGCTGGACATCAGCGCCACGCCATCCGCGTCGCTGATGGTGATTTCATAGATCGTGGGCGAAATTCCCATGTCCGATTCGATCAGGGAATTGACCGTGCTGCTGTTGTCGAACACATGCCGGACGTACTGGCGCATGTCGGCCGGGTCCGCCGAGGCGGGAGCTTCCCCTTGCTGGGCGGCTTCCTTCAGCGCGTTCCCGCACGCTTCGTACACCTGGTGGGCGATGAAGTCGGCGTTGTCGCTCGCTTGCCGCAGAGTCTGCCGCGCCAGCCGCGCCAGATACAACGCCGAGACCACCGCGACCACCGCGAGGACCAGCAGCGAAGTGGCCAGCGTGAATTTAGTTTTCAGGCTGAGACGCATGGCTCCGCCCCGCCTCGTATTCTTTCAGCTTGTTGTGGAGGGTCTTCAAGCTGATGCCGAGCAATTCGGCCGCGCGGGTCTTATTCTGCCCGGTGCTCGCCAGAGTCTGCAGAATCAGCTCGCGCTCGGCGTCATCCACCGTCGTGCCCACCGGAAAACGAAGGCCGCCGAGCCCCGCCGTGGCCGGCGCGCGGCCGAATTCCGCGGGGAGATGCTGGCGCCCGATGATGCCGCGGTCGGAGGCGATGGCCGCGCGCTCCAGCACGTTGCGCAGCTCGCGGACGTTGCCGGGCCATGGGTAGGAGCGGAACAGCTCCAGAACGTCCGCGGCAACCCCGGAAACCTTCGTGCCGTGCTTTTCCGAAATCTCGCCCAGCAGATGCTCGACCAGCAGCGGCAAGTCTTCCTTGTGCTCCCGCAGGGGCGGCAGATGAATGTGAAACACATTCAGCCGGAAGTATAGATCCTGGCGGAGATGGCCGTCGGCCACGGCCTGCTCGGGATTCTTGTTGGTGGCCGCCAGCAGGCGCACGTCCACGGGCGTCTCGACCTTGCTGCCCAGACGGCGGACGCTGCGGTCCTCCAGCACGCGCAGCAGTTTGGCCTGCGTGGGAGCGGGCATCTCGCCGATTTCGTCCAGCAGCAGCGTGCCGCCGTGAGCCAGTTCGAAGCAGCCGATGCGCCGCTCGGCCGCGCCCGTGAAGGCTCCCCGCTCGTGCCCGAAAATTTCGCTTTCCATCAGCGATTCCGGAATCGCCGAACAATTGATGGCGATGAACGGCCGGGCCGCCCGCGGCGACAGCATGTGGATCGAGCGCGCCACCATCTCCTTGCCCGACCCGGTTTCCCCGGTTATGAGAACCGACGCCGTGGACGGAGCGGCCATCTCCACTTGCCGCATCACTTCCTGCATCGCGCCCGACGAGCCGACCAGCGTCCCCAGTTTTCCCGCCTGGCGCAACTGCCGCGTCAGCGCCGCCACTTCCTGCTGGTCCCGCACGCGCCCGAAGGCCCGGTCGAGCAAGGCTCGCAGGACCGGCGGCTTGAGCGGCTTTTCGATATACCAGTAGGCGCCCGCCTCAATGGCCTGCACCACCCGCTCGTCGCTGCCCCGCCCGGTGATGATGATGACCGGAATGCGCTGGATTTCCTCTCCCAGATGCCGCAGCAGGTCCAGCCCGTTCATCCCCGGCAGCTCCACGTCGGCGAGAATCACATGGGGATGAAATTCCGGAAACTGGGCCAAGGCCTCCTCCGCCGTGCCCACGCCCAGCACCTGGTAGCTCCACTTCTGGAGCAGCGCTGGGTAGCCCTTGCGGGCATTTTCCTCGTCTTCGACGATCAGGATGCGTTGCAGAAATGGAGCGTCAGGGGCCATCTAAAACTCAATTTACCAGCAGTCTGCGGGAATTCCAAGGGATTGCCTCGGGGACACGCGAGCCGCGCCGTCCAAACCCAAAAAGGATGCGGGGGCATTTCATGAGATTTGTTTTAGGATTGCCGCCGGCGCGGTGGCCGGCGGAACAGAAAATCTCTATTTTGGAACTGCTAACACGTGGCTGTCGGTAAAAAAGTAAAGATTGGAAACTGAAACAGACGGCCAAGCGAACCTATTCCCAATATGAAATTCGCGCCCTTCCCGATGTTGTACTCCATTGAATCAACAACTAGTTATTAGCCTACGTAGTTTTACGATCTTGCCACGAGTCCCATTTTGGCACTAGATTCCCATCCGTCGGACTCAGCGCCGGAACGGTAAAGCGTTTCATTTCAGCCGATCATCTGTTTGCATTTGGTGCCTGTTTTGCACACTGATGGTTGAAAAACGGAACCCAGGAGGGGGCCCATGTCTGCAAGCGGAGCAGGTGCAGTTTCGGCGATGGAGCGGCCGGCGGCGGTCACCGTCCTAATCGTGGACGACGAAGACGCCACGCGCGACCTGTGCCGCGATGTCGCGGCCGACACCGGCTTGCGCCCGCGCCTGGCGTCCACCACCGAACAAGCCCTGGAAATTCTCGAGCAGTATCCGGTCGACATCGTCCTGACCGACTTGCGGGTTCCGCATCTTGGCGGCATCGAGCTGCTCAAGCGCATCCGGGAAACCTATCCGCAGACCGCGGTGATCGTGCTGACGCAGTACGGCACGATCGAGAGCGCGGTGGAGGCCACGCGCATGGGCGCCGCCGATTACGTCACCAAACCGTTTCACGTCCCCGAGCTGCGCACCAAGCTGGAACGCGCCGTGCGCGCGATCGAGATCGATCAGGAAAACCGCGTGCTGCGCGAACAGCTCCGCACGCGGCCCGGCTTCGGCGGCTTGATCGGAGTTTCTGCCAAGATGCAGCGCGTCTACCGGCTGATCGAGAAGGTGAGCCAGCACAATTATCCCGTGCTCATCCTGGGCGAGAGCGGGACGGGGAAGGAATTAGTGGCCCGCTCGATTCACTTCCTGGGATCGCGGCGCAACAAGCCGTTTGTGCCGGTGGACTGTTCCACCCTGGTCCCCACGCTGATCGAGTCCGAGCTGTTCGGCTACGTGAAGGGCGCGTTTACCGGAGCGGTGCAGTCCAAGATGGGCCTGATGGAATCAGCGGGCAGCGGCACGCTGTTTCTGGACGAAATCGGGGACCTGCCGGTGGACATGCAAGCCAAGCTCCTGCGCGCGTTGCAGGAAAAGGAAGTCAAGCCGGTGGGTTCCACCGACCGCATCCCCATCTCGACGCGCATCATCGCCGCCACCAATCACGACCTGGAAAATAAGGTGCGCCAGGGACAATTCCGGCAGGACCTCTACTTCCGGCTCAACGTGGTGCAGATCAAGCTGCCTGCGCTGCGCGAGCGCAAGAGCGACATTCCCCTGCTCGTGAATGCCTTTCTCGAAAAGTTCTCCGATGCGAACAATAGCATCCGCACCATCTCCGAGGAGGCCATGGCGCGCCTGCTGGCCTACGATTGGCCGGGGAATGTCCGCGAGCTGGAAAATGCCGTCGAGCGGGCCGTGGCCCTGGGCTCCGGGCCCATCCTGCACGTCGGCGATCTGCCCTCCAACCTGCAGTACGGCACCGGAGACCGCATGCCCCAGAATGACGAACTGCTTCCCTTGGAAGAGCTCGAGCGCCGCGCCATCTTCCGCGCCCTGCGCGACGCCGCCGGAGACAAACTCGCCGCCGCGCGCCTGCTCGGCATCGGCAAGACCACCCTGTACCGCAAGCTCAAGCAGTACGACGCCGAATCCCAGTCCCACTCCGGCTGACCAGCTTGAAAAAAAACACCACGCCGTCATCCCGAACCCGGCCGCGCACTTTGCGGACGGTGGTGAGGGATCTGCTGTTTCTTGAGGTAGCGGCGAAAAGCAGATCCCTCGTTCCGCAAGGCCATCCGGAACGCAAACAACGCGCTCTGCTCGGGATTACAACAAAACGATTTTTCCCGCAAGCCGTGAGGATGACGGCCCTATTTCCGGCTCGGCGGCTGAGCGGGCATTGCGGCAATCATCGAAGGTGCGCGCTACTTCTGTTTGGGCGGATATTTCTCGCAGGCATCGCGGTGTTCGAAGCCGCGCCCCGCACGAAGTCTTCTAGGCTTTTGCGGATCTAACCAAGAAGCAGACCCTGACTGGCTGCCTTAGCGGGGAGAATTCCACCCATCTGGCACTCTGCGTGTCCGGCTTGCGCGTCACTCAGATTTCGGCTGCACGGTAGGCGATATTGATATTTGCTCATAATGGAATTTGTGTATAATATGGGACAGTCGGCGGCCCTCACCATTTGCTCTAATACGACGTGGAGATCCATAGGGCCTGTGATGATCGCCGATATGCCGTATCCCAATATACTCTTGATTGAAAACGATCCGGCCGCTGCCGATAAGATTCGCGCGGCGCTCGCCACGGCGGGCGGCGGGTCATTCGAAGTGGAATGGGTTCGGCGGATTTCCGAGGCTATTGATCGCTTGAGCAAAGGAGGAGTGGCCGCCGTCTTACTGGAGCTTTCCCTGCCCGACAGTCATGGTATCGGGACATTCGACAAGCTGTTTAGCGCCGCTCCTGATGTCCCGATTTTGATCCTCGGCGACAATAACGAAGCCCTTGCGAAAGAGGTGGTAGGGCGCGGCGCGCAAGATTATCTCCCGGCGGATCATCTCGACAGCTATTCGCTGCCGCGCGCCCTGCGCAACGCGATCGAACGCAGGACTGCCGACAATGCCCTGTACGTCGAAAAAGAACGCGCCGTGGTCACGCTCAACTCGATTGGCGACGCCGTTCTCTGCACTGACATTGCGGGCAACATTACCTACCTCAATCTCGTTGCAGAGACCATGACTGGCTGGCGCCGCGACCAAGCCACCGGCAAACCCCTCGCTGAAGTCTTCCGGATTATTGACGGCGCCACGCGCGGGACCTCTCGAGACCCCATGAAAATGGCCGTCGAGCAAAATAGGGCGGTGTGACTGACCGCGAATTGCGTGCTCATTCGCAAGGACGGATTGGAATCCGCCATCGAGGATTCCGCC
>VFSW01009741.1_pt1 | contig 13694 bp, 10 predicted proteins | sample 5358111 | NCBI WGS metagenome assembly VFSW01 (sample SAMN11554181, study PRJNA540505) | mine drainage metagenome | isolation source: sediment from site ElyBrook_90M | place: USA: Ely Copper Mine, Vershire, VT | collected 2017 | reverse complement strand
CATCGGCGTCGGACTACTTTGCACAACTGCGTAGAAGCTCAAATTGTGCCAACTAAACCCGCCAAACGATCTGAGTGAAAATGTGATGGCTGCCGGAAACCGGCATTCGAAGACCCGTTGCCTGGAGTAGTTGACAAAGTTCCTCAAAGTGGGTCTATAGCAGAATTTGTGGGTCAAAATGGCACATCCCAGGGGCAGGCAGGCGAGTCCGTTACGCGGTGGCGACCGGCGGCGACGCGAGCTGAGGCTCGGAAGCCGTCGCCGCCGCTCGCCTGCCTGCCCCTGGGATGTGGTAATCGATTGAAACCGGGACCGATTCCGCCGTATATCATTGCACATAATGGACTTGCATCTATGTGGCTTATTTGGCTACCCACAGATTCTGCTTACGAGGCCTCAAAGTGAATGTTGGCGTCGGATTCTCCGCACGGCAGTTTTTCTAATGTCTTCTCGACGCCCATGATTGGTTCACGTCCCGCCTCTCAGTGAATCTCGAATATCTTGGCCGCGCAACTCAGAAGTTTCCTTGGATTTTCCCAAGCGGGGTTATAATCTGATCATTGAGCCTTTGGACGCGGGCCATTGATCCTGAATGAATCTTCCTCCCTCCCATTTGCGCAACCTCGACTACTCCGTCGTGCAGCAGTGCATGCACTGCGGGTTGTGTCTGCCCACTTGTCCGACCTACGACGCAACCAAGCTGGAGCGCAACAGCCCGCGCGGACGCATCGCCCTCATGCGCGCCATCGCCGATGGGGAGATGGAAGCCACCAAAGGCTTTGCCGATGAAATGTATTTTTGCCTCGGTTGCCTGGCCTGCATGACGGCGTGCCCGGCGGGCGTAAATTATGCCGAATTGTTCGAGCGCGCCCGGGCCGAAGCCGAGGAGTCTGGAGCATTAAAGAATCCAAAACGCAACTTGCTTCGCGCGCTGATGTTGCGCTGGCTGTTTATGGATTTGCGCCGGCTTCGCACCCTCGGCCGGGCGATTCGCCTTTACCAGCAACTGGGATTGCAAAGGCTGGCGCGCGGTTGCGGCATTCTCAAACTGCTGCCGCGCCGCTGGCGCGAACTGGAGGTCATGACGCCCGCCATCCAACCGCGATTTTCCGCCGATCTTATCGCCCCTGTTTCGCCGTCGCGAGGCGCCAAAAAATATCGCGTGGCGCTGCTGACCGGCTGCGCCCAGGATTTGATGTACAGCGACGTGAACCGGGACACGGCGGAAGTGCTGGCGCGCAACGGTTGCGAAGTCGCCACGCCGGTTCGCCAGAGTTGTTGCGGTTCCCTTCACGCTCACAATGGGGAATGGAATCTTGCGCAGGAATTGGCGCGCAAGAACATTGATCAATTTCCGCCGGAACAATTCGACGCCATTATCAGCAACGCCGCTGGGTGCGGCTCGCATCTCAAACATTACGCGACTTTGCTGGCCGAGGACCCGGTTTATCACGCGCGCGCCAGGCTTTGGGATGTCAAGCTCAAGGACATACACGAGTGGCTGCTTGAGATCGGCCTGGATTCCCCGCGCGCGCAGGGCGCGCCGGCGCAAACAGTGACGTATCACGAGGCCTGTCATCTTTGCCACGGCCAAAAAATCACGGCGGCGCCCCGCCAATTGCTGCGCGCAATCCCGCGTTTGACGCTTGTCGAACTGCCGGAGAGCGCCTGGTGTTGCGGCAGCGCCGGCATCTACAATTTGCTCCAGCCCGAAATGGCCAATCAACTTTTGGATCGCAAGCTTGGGCACATTGTTTCCACCGGAGCGCAAATTGTGGCGACCGGCAATCCCGGTTGTCTGGCCCACATGACCAACGGCATCCGGCGTCAAGGGCTGTCCGTCCGCTTGGTCCATCCCGTGACCCTTCTGGCCGAAGCCTACCGGAAGGAGCGCCTTGGGGATTAGGAAATCATGGAATTGGGCGACCCTTTTGGGCGCGCGACCAATGGTGTGGATTTCCGTATCCAGACAAAGCGCGTGAGTCGAATGCTATTCCTTCGATTTCTTCGCCACGTAATCTTTAATTTCAATTCGTAGCGCGCCGGTCAGGCTGGCGTTCTTTTGCGCCGTTGCCAAAGCCAGGGCGCGCCGGCCTGTCGCGGCCGCATCCGCATAACGTCCTGTTTCCGCGTAGGCTGCGGCCAGGGTGCGCAGGACGGCGGCGTTGCGCCCGCCGTTGAGTCGGTTGCACTGTTCGGCCAGGGCCACGGCTTTGACGCCATTGCGCAATGAACGCTCGGAGGCGGTGGCCAGCGACCATGCCAGATTGTTCAGAACATCGGTCTCGTTGGGGTTGAGCGCCAACGCCCGTTGCCAGGAGTCAATGGCTTCTTTCGTGTTCTTTTGCCGGAAGAAAATCAACGCCAGCGCGGAGTAGGCAGGCGCATAATCGGGCATGATAGCCACAATGTTGCGCAGATGGGCGGCGGCGTCATCGAGCTTTCCCGCGGAAGCAAGGCCTTTGGCCCAGTAGTAGTCGGCCCTGACGTAATGAGGATCCAACTCAAGGACTTTTTGGAATTGCGCGAAGGCTTCCTCGTTTTGTCCGATGTCAATAAGGGCATCTCCAAGGTTGCAGCGGATTTCCACCAAATTTGGCTTGATCTCCAGCGCTCTCCGGAATTGCGCGATGGCATCCTCCCGCTTCCCCTTTTTGTAAAGAGCGAGTCCCAGATTGCCGGTGAGGACGGGATCATTCGGGCTGATGTCCAGCGCTTTCCGGAATTGCGCGATGGCTTCGTCCAATTCTCCCCTGCCCAGGAGGGCGGCTGCCAGTTTGCCGCGGACGGCCGCGTAATTTGGGCTGATCTCAAGGGCTTTTTGGTAATGGGCGATGGCTTCGTCGCTGTGCCCGGTTTTTTGAAGAGCATTGGCCAAATTCAAATGGGCATCCGTGAGGCCGGGATCGGTTGCCAATGCCATCCGATACTGGGCGATGGCTTCCTCCGTCTGTCCTTTGCTTGACAGAGCCACAGCCAGGTTGAAGTGGGCGATTTTGGATGCGGGATCGATTTGCAGGGTTTTTCGGAAACAGGCGATTGCCTCCTCAATATCGCCACTGTTGCCCGCGGCGGAACCTTCGGCGGCGAGAGCGCCGCCAAGGTTGTTTAGAGCGGCCAGATTGTCTGGCGCAATGGCCAGCGCGGTGCGGTACTGCTCGACGGCAAGGTCCGGCTTGCCCTCGCTTGCAAGAGCGGCGCCGAGGTAAACGTGCGCGACGCTGTTGCTGGAAGTGCAGTCCAGCGCGCGCGTCCAAAGCGATTGGCCGGAGCGCCAGTAGGAAGTCTGGACGCTGCCCCACGCAATCAACGCGCCAATCACGGCAAACATCAATCCGCCCAAAATGATCCGGCGATTTTCCCATCGCGCCGCCCAGTCCGCCACCGCCCAGGTTCCGGCGATGGCCAGACCGATTTCCGGCAAATAAGTGTACCGGTCGGCGCGCGCGGCGGCGTTCGATATTTGAATAATCCCGATTACCGGAAACAGCATCCCCAAATACCAGAGCCAGCCCATCAGCAGAAAGGGACGTTGCTTCCGGGACGCCACCACCGCGAGGGAAATAGCGGCAAGCGCGACAACGGCCAGCGAGACTTTCCAGAGTGGCTGGCCAGACGGCGCAATCGGGTAAAGCGCCGCTAATCCCGCCGGGAAAATCATTTGCCGGAGATAAACCACATACGAAACCAAGGCGTTTGCGAGGCGTTCCAGGAAGGCGAGGCGGTGGGAATCCGTTATGACCAATCCCGGCACGAGCGCCGCGGCGACGCACGATGCGGCGGAAAGAATAAATAGCGGAATTTTTTCTCTCACGAGCGCCCCGAATTTCCGCCAATCGCAAAAACGTCCAAGGGGCCAATAATCCAGCAGCAACAGCACAAAAGGGAGCGTGGCCACCATGCTTTTGGACAAAAGCCCCAGCGCAAACAGCAAAATCACCGCGATGTGCGCCGCGCTGGAGGGCTTCCGCGCCCAGCGGACATAAGCGCCGATTGTCAATAGGAAGAATAATCCGCTCATCACATCCTTGCGTTCCGAAACCCAGGCCACCGACTCCGCCCGCAGGGGATGGACGGCAAAAACCGCCGCCACAAAAGCGCCGCGCCATAGGCTGCCGGTCATCTGCCGCAGCACAAGGAACAGCAAGACGGCGTTGGCCGCGTGCCATAGCACATTCACCAGGTGGTGCGCGCCCGCGTCCAGCCCGAAGAGCTGGCAATCCAGCATGTGGGAAAGGGTGGTCAGCGGGACCCAGTTGGCGGCTTGCGCATGGGTAAAGGCCCAGGCAACAGCGTTGGCGGACAACCCTTTTGTCACCATCGGATTGAGGTAAACATTCTCCTCGTCGTCGTAGTTGACAAACTTAAATTGCGCCGTTTGTCCGAAGACGATCAGAACGGCCAGCGCCAGAAAAATGCAGACGGCCGCCGGCCGGCCGCCTGGCCGTTTCGTTTGCGTCGGTTGCTGCGTCTTTTTCAACTCGGCCCCCTTCATCGTAGGATTTCTCCCGTCCCCGCGCCTGCGCCGGACCGCTTGTTATGCCGGCGTCGGGCTGACAAAGGGTGAGGAGGATTTTGAGCGAAGGCGGACCCAAGGGCAATGCGGTTTTTGCGGGTTTGGCGCGAAATGGGAGCGGGTTGCATTTTTGGCCGCCGCCGCCTCCCGTCAATAGTATTTATGCGGTCATCGCCGACTCAATCCGCCAACCGTGGCCCGCCGGTTTTTGGGAGCAAACTTGCTTTGAAATATCCGGGCTAGCTCCACCGCCGCCTCGCGCCAGGCTGACCTCCAATTTGCGACCGAAGCACACCTTCGTCGAGCCGGGCGCGTTCAAAAATTGGGATGCGCGCAAAATTGCCCAAGCCCACTATTTACTTGGTCTCAAGACGGCTTGATGCTTCTCTCGTTGCGCCATGGCGCATATTCATGAAAGAATTGATTTCACGGTCGCCATTTTTGTCGTGCATGACGGGAAGATATTGCTGATCCATCATCGCAATCTTGACAAATGGCTGCCTTTGGGCGGCCACATTGAGCTGGATGAGGACCCGGAAGCGGCCGCGTTGCGCGAGGCGCGCGAGGAGAGCGGTTTGGAGGTGGAGTTGCTGGGGGAACGTCCGCCGACAACGGGCGCGGGCACGCAGGCGCTCATCGCGCCGCGCTTTCTTGATATTCATCGCATCACGGACACGCACCGGCATATCGGCATGATGTATTGGGCCATCCCCAAGAATGGCCAATTGACGCTGGCGGCGGCGGAGCACCACGCTATCCGTTGGTGTTCGCCGGCGCAATTGTCCTCGCTTCAACCCGCGCTCTCCGATGCGGTTGGTTGGTATTGCCGGCGGGCCATTGAGGAGATTTCGGCGAAGACGGCGCCGTCGCATTGATGACAACTCCGGCCGCCAGCCCGCAGCCGCCGCATCGCGGCATTACGTCGCCCCGTTTGAAGATCGCGCTTTTCGCCGTCGTGGGGATGAACTCAATGGCGACGACTTACTTTTTCTACTATCTCTATTTTTACACCCAGGCGCGGCTGCGCTTTGGCGAATTGCACAACCTGCTGCTCGCCGCGCTGGTGGGATTTGTCTATGCCGGCGGCGCGTTTGCCGGCGGCCGATTCGCGCAAAAGTTTGGCTACATGGTTTCCGTCCGCCTCGGCCTGGCAGTGATGATCGCCGCGATGCTCGCGGCCAGTCAAGTCGAGGCGCACCCGGCATTTGTGGTTTTAACCGCGGTCGCGACGATTGGAATGTGTTTTACATGGCCCGCCTTGGAAGCGTTGATGAGCGAAGGCGAGCCGCCCGGGCGGTTGCAAAGCCTGGTGGGCATTTATAACGCCACATGGGCCGTGACGGGCGCATTTGCCTATTTCACGGGCGGCGCGATGCTGCAAAACTGGGGATTTGACGCCATTTTTTTTGTTCCCGCAGCGCTGATGGCCGCCCAACTGTGCCTCATTCAGTGGCTTGACAAGCAGGCCCGCAACGAGCCTGCCGACGAACCAGGCCGTCCGTTGCTGCGCCCGATGACAGACAACCCCGGCCTTGCGGGGCGCTCGAAGCTGTTCTTGAAACTGGCGTGGGTTGCCAATCCATTCGCCTACCTAACAGTCAACACTATGGTTGCCACCGTGCCCTCGCTGGCCAAGCAACAGGGGCTGACGCCAAGGCTGGCCGGTTTTGTGTGTTCGGTTTGGCTTTTTGCCCGCGCCGGCGCGTTCATCGCGTTGCGGCTCTGGCCCAAATGGCATTATCGGTTTGGTTTTCTGGCGGGCGCGTACGCCACGATGATTGTTTGTTTTGCCGCAATGCTTTTGATTCCTGTTGTGTGGGTAATGGTGGGGGCGCAGATCGTGCTCGGGTTGGCGCTGGGGTTGATTTATTATTCGTCGTTGTATTACTCGATGGACGCGGGGGACACCAAAGGGGAGCACGGCGGCATCCACGAATCGGCAATTGGCGCCGGGAACGGGGCCGGCCCGATGATCGCCGCAATTGCCCTGGGCCTGTTTCCCACGCATCGGGGCAGCGGACCCATTGCGGTGTGCGCGATGTTGGTGCTGGGATTGGGCGGCCTGTTCTGGCTTCGATTTCGGAAACAAACCGCTTGATCCGCGATTTCTGAACTAACTCGCGTCGCTTCACGCAATTCTAAGCTCTCCATGATGGCGCACACATGGAATATCTCCGCTATCAAAGTCCTCAAGCAAACTGACCAAATGCTCCTTCAAATCCTCAAGCGAGTCCCCCTGTGTAAGGTAGCCGGGAAATCCATCCAAATACCCCAGCCATGCCTTTCCGTCCCGCCAATAGGTAAATCCGCGAGATTTCATGGGGCGAAGATACGTGACCGCCAAGTAGGCTGCAAGAGCCATGATCCGCTGCATCCCGCAGCGCAGAGCATTGCCCGAAACCATCACCCCGCTTGATGTTAGCGGACACCTCTTATTCCCATTGGCGCAAAAGTTTTCCAAACCCGCCCAAAAATTCTGACCGCCCTTGACAACGCAAGCGTTTGCGCTGAAATGTTTTTAGTATGAGCCTGCTTGCTGGAAAGATTGGACTAGTCCTTGGAGTGGCGAACAAACGTTCGATCGCATGGGCTATCGCCCAAGCCTGGCACGAAGCCGGCGCGACCCTGGTGTTCACATATCAGGGCGAACGACTCAAAGCCAATGTCGAGGAACTGGCCGGCTCATTCGGCCCTGACACGTTGATTTTGCCGTGCGATGTGGCGCGCGACGAGCAAATCGAAAGTTTGTTTTCCCAGGTCGCCGCCAAGTTTGGAAAACTTCACCTGCTCCTGCACTCCGTCGCGTTCGCTCCGCGCGAGGCGTTGGAAGGCGAATTCATCAACACTACCCGCGAGGCATTCCGAACGGCCCATGATATCAGCGCCTATTCGCTGGTGGCGCTGGCGCGCGGCGCGCTTCCACTGATGACCGACGGCGGAAGCATTGTTGCGATGACTTATTATGGATCGGAAAAGGTGGTGCCCCATTATAACGTCATGGGCGTTGCCAAGGCCGCCCTGGAGGCCGGCGCGCGCTATCTGGCCGACAATTTAGGCCCGCGCAAAATCCGGGTCAACTGCATTAGCGCCGGGCCTGTCAACACACTTGCCGCGCGGGGCATTTCCGGATTTTCCGATGTGCTCAAGCGTTACGAAGCCCACGCGCCATTGCGGCGCAATGTCCTTCCGTCCGAATTGGGCGCCGCCGGGTTGTTCCTGGCGAGCGACGGCGGCGCCGCCATTACCGGCCAGGTCATTTACGTCGACTGCGGCTATCAAATCATGGGCCTCTGACGCGGGGCGCGCGTTTGATGCGCTCCGGCGACGCAACACGCAACACGCAACACGGCCCTGGAGATCAATCTCAATTTAAACGGATTGTTAATGTCCCGATGCCCTGTTTCTGCGCAATAATGAAGTGTGATTAGTCCGCCAACTGACAAAACCGCCGAAATGATCCGCATTCACGGCGCGCGCGAGCATAATCTCAAGAACATCTCGCTTGCCATCCCGCGCGGCAAATTCGTGGTGGTTACAGGCGTCAGCGGCTCGGGAAAGAGCACACTCGCCTTTGACCTGCTGTTTGCCGAAGGGCAGCGCCGTTTTTTGGACTCAATGAACGTCTATGCCCGCCAGTTCGTCGAGCAGCTTTCCCGGCCCGACGTGGATTTGATCGAGGGCATCCCTCCCTCGGTGAGCATCGAGCAGCGGATGTCCCGTGGCGGCGGAAAAAGCACGGTGGCCACGGTTACAGAAATTTATCACTTCCTGCGGCTGCTCTTTGCGCGGCTTGGCACACAGTTCTGCCCCCGATGTCAATGCCCGGTGGAATCCCAGACCGCGGATCAAGTGGCCCAACGTTTGAAGGCCGAACTGGGGCGGAGAGGAGACCTGCTTTTGCTGGCGCCAGTTGTCAAGAACCGCAAGGGCTTTCACTCCGAAATCGCCCAATGGGCCGCCGACCACGGATTCCCCGAGCTTCGCGCCGACGGCAAAATGTATTCCACCGCCCAACCATTCCGGCTGGACCGGTTTCGCGAGCACGACGTGGAAATTGTCGTGGGTGTCCTCGACAAAAACAAAAAACGCGGCGATCCCGAGTCCTTTCGTTTGGTGAATGAGGCGTTGGATCTGGGGCACGGTGTTCTTTACGCATTGGGAAATGACCGCCGCGTTTCCATTCATTCCACCCAACGCTCGTGCGCCGGTTGCGGGCAATCCTTCGAGGCGCTTGATCCCAAAATGTTCAGCTACAACTCGCCTCGCGGCTGGTGTCCGGCATGTCGCGGCTTCGGAGAAACTTTTTATCTTCCCGAAGTGGAGCGCGGAGCGCGCGCCGAAGCCATTGAGGAGTCATGGTTCGATTGGCAGGAGGGAAAACGCGAGGCGTGCTCGGCGTGCATGGGCGCGCGGCTCAATGAGATCGCCCGGGCTGTTCGATTGCAAAATCTCAGGCCCGCGGCCAACGCGCGCCGGCAACGTCAACCCGCCCGGGGCCGAATCCCGGATTCCCCGACTATTGTTGACATTTCCAACGCGCCGGTGGACGCCGCAATCGCGTGGCTGCAAGGGCTGCAATTTGCGGGTTACGAAGCGGAAATTGCGCGGGACATCCTGCCGGAGATTCGCGAGCGGCTGAAGTTCCTCCAGGAAGTCGGCCTGAGCTATCTGCAGCTGGGGCGCGGGGCGACGACACTTTCGGGCGGCGAGGCCCAGCGAATCCGGCTGGCCGCCCAGCTTGGGTCCAACCTCAGCGGAGTTCTTTACATATTGGACGAGCCGACGATTGGGTTGCACGCGCGTGACAACGACAAGCTGCTGGACGCCCTGGACCTGCTCAAGGCGCGCGGCAATTCCCTCCTGGTCGTCGAGCACGACGAGGAGACGATGCGGCGCGCGGACTACATCATTGATTTAGGCCCGGGCGCGGGCGTCAACGGCGGGCATGTGGTGGCGGCGGGCACACTCGCGCAGATTATCAAACATAAAGATTCGGCCACCGCGCGCTGCCTTCGCGCCACGAAAACATATCCGGCAAACGGCCGGCGCAGGCCGGTTCAGTCGCAGACCAAACCGGCCCGAAACCGGGACGCCGGCTCACCGTTTGACTGCGCTCCGGCGCTGATTGTCGCGGACGCCGCCCTGCACAATTTGAAAAACTTGACGGTCGCCTTTCCGCTGCGCCGTTTCGTTTGTCTTACTGGCGTCAGCGGTTCGGGCAAAAGCACGCTTTTGCGCGGCTGTTTATTGCCGGCGTTGGAGAACAAACTGCGGCGCCGCGCGGCTCAATCCGCCGCCGGGGGAGTTCGCATCGTTCGCGGCGCCGAATCGTTCCGCGCGGTTTATGAAGTGGATCAATCTCCCATCGGACGCACGCCGCGTTCGGTTCCGGCGACCTACGTCGGATTCTTTGATGACATTCGACAGGTCTTCGCGCAGACGCCCGAGGCGCGCCTGCGCGGCTATTACGCCCGCCGATTCTCCTTCAACAGCGCGCAAGGACGCTGCCCGGAATGTCTCGGGGCGGGGACCATCAAACTGGAGATGAGTTTCATGGCGCCGGCGTATGTGCGATGCGAAACTTGCCAAGGCGCGCGATTCAACAGCGAGACCCTGGACGTGCAATTTCATGGATTGAACATCGCGCAGATCCTGGATCTAAGCGTCGCCCAGGCCCTGGAGCTTTTTGGCGCCTTCGCCAGGATTGCCCGCCCCTTGCAGGCGTTATGCGACACGGGCCTGGATTACATCAGACTCGGCCAAAACAGTCCCACGCTGAGCGGCGGCGAAGCCCAACGGTTGAAACTGGTGACCCACTTGCTGGCGGGTTTCCGCAACTCCGCCGCCGAAACGGCGGCCGCCGCCACGCCGGCGGAAAATTCGGCCAGTCAATCCGAACTTTTTTCACCGCTCTCCGCGCGGTCGCGCGCTTCGGCGTGTTTGTTCATCCTGGAGGAGCCGACGATTGGATTGCACATGGCTGATGTAAAACGTTTGGTGGAAGTGCTGCAACGTCTTGTTGACGCCGGGCACACCGTCATCGTCATCGAACATAATCTGGAGCTTATCGCCGAGGCCGACTGGGTGATTGATCTGGGACCGGAAGGCGGAGACGCCGGCGGAAATATCGTGGCGGAAGGCACACCCGAAATGCTCGCGGCCAACCGGCTTTCGCACACCGGCAAATACTTAAGCCGGTTATTCAAGACCTGAGCAATGAGCAACTTGAGAAACCAGCCGTTTCCACTCCGCTTCGTTTTGGCCGGCATCCTCCTTGCCGGTTTGTGCTGGAGCGGATGGGCGGCTGAGTCGCCGGGAAAAGACCGGCTCGATTTTGTGGAAGTCAGCAAGGATGGCAGGCATTTTGTCCTGGCGCGATCCGGGGCCGCGTTCAGCCCGTGGGGGTTCAATTATGATCGCGACACGGCGGGAAGGCTTTTGGAAGATTACTGGAATCATGAATGGAATACTGTGGAGCGGGATTTCGCTCAAATGAAAGCGCTCGGGGCAAACACGGTGCGCGTTCACCTGCAAGTGGGCAAATTCATGGTCTCAGCGCGGCAACCCGACCGGAAGTCTCTCGCCCAACTTTCGCGCCTTGTGCGGCTTGCCCAAAGGACGGGACTTTATCTCGATATTACCGGTTTGGGTTGTTACAACCGGCAATCCGTTCCGAATTGGTATAACGCCCTGGATGAGACTCAACGGTGGACCGTTCAAGCGCGGTTCTGGGACGCAATTGCCCGGCGTTGCGAGCGCAGCCCGGCGGTTTTCTGTTATGACTTGATGAACGAACCTATCGTGACGGATGCCGGAACCAACCGCGACTGGACGCCCGGTGAACTTGCCGGCAAATGCTACGTCCAACGGCTGACACTTCACCCCGCCGGGCGAACACAACAACAGGTGGCCAACGCCTGGGTTGAAGAAATGGTCGCCGCGATTCGCAAACGCGACCACCGCCATCTTGTGACCGTCGGCGCAATTCCCTGGACGATGACCTTTCCCGGCGCCAAGCCGATTTTTTATTCCGAGGAAGTGAGCAGGAATCTGGATTTTGTGAGCGTCCATTTTTACCCGCAAAAGGGCGGGGTGGGGAAGGCGCTGACCGCCTTGCGCGCCTATGACATTGGCAAACCGGTGGTGATCGAGGAGATGTTTCCGCTGGCATGTTCCGTGAGGGAATTGGACGAATTTATCGACGGCTCGCGCGCCATCGCCACCGGCTGGCTCGGTTTTTACTGGAGCAAGACCATTGAACAATACCGCCGGGATGCCAACACACCTGAGCGCGCCCTCACCTTGGGCTGGCTGGAGTACTTTGTCCGCAAAACCCCGGAAATCACCGGGCCGGTTCCTGCGGTAAAGCACCAGCCCGAATAATGTGCGCATCTCACCTTTTGAACGATGCGGGGAAACGCTTGAGATGCGCCCCGCTCTCAGCCGCCCAGCGTGTTCCGCCAGTGTTTTAATTGGAGCGCGACTTGGTCTGGACTGGGCGCGCCGACCATCCGCCGCCGCGCGAGGGCCCTTTTCGTGTCGAAGACTTGCAACGCGTCCTTTGAAAAATTTGGATTGACTGCTTGCAACTCGGCCAGCGTTAATTGGTTGAGCGGCTTGGCCAGTTTTTCCGCGCTTGCAACCACAGCGCCCACCGCGTGATGGGCTTGTCGGAACGGCACGCCCTTGCACACCAGATAATCGGCCAGATCAGTGGCCAGCAGCGCGGAATCCGCGCCGGCCGCCTCGCACTTTGGCCGGTTGATCGTCGTGTGCGCGAGCATGGCCGCCATCAGCCGCAACGACGCGCCGACGGTGTCCGCCGAGTCGAACAACCGCTCTTTGTCCTCCTGAAGATCGCGGTTGTAGCACATCGGCAATCCCTTCAAGAGCGTGAGCACGGCGACCAGATTGCCGATGACCCGTCCGGCCTTGCCGCGCGTTAATTCCGCCACGTCGGGATTTTTCTTTTGCGGCATCAATGAAGAGCCGGTTGTGTGGGCGTCGGCAATTGTGATGAAACCAAACTCGGCGCCGGCCCAAAGAATAATATCCTCGGCAAGGCGCGACAAATGCGTGGCGATGAGCGCGGCGTCGGCGCAAAACTCGACAACGAAATCGCGGTCGCTTACCGCGTCCATTGAATTCTGCGTCAATCGTGGTTTGTCGTTGGAATCCACAAATCCCAGCCGGCGCGCCACGAGTTCGCGGTCAAGCGGCAAGGTCGAGCCTGCAAGCGCGCCGCTGCCCAACGGGCACACATTTGCGCGTTGAAAACAACCTTCCAGCCGCTGGCGGTCGCGCTCGAGCATCTCCACATACGCGAGAAGATGATGGGCCAGATATACCGGCTGGGCGCGCTGCAAGTGCGTGTAGCCTGGAACGATAACCTCTGAATTTTTGGCGCCCAACTCCACCAGCGCCTTTTGCAAATCCCGAATTGCGCCCTCCAGCGCGATGATTTCGTCGCGCAGCCACAGGCGCATGTCCAACGCGATCTGGTCGTTGCGCGAGCGCCCGGTGTGCAACTTGGCGCCGGCCGGCTCCCGGCGGGTCAACTCGGCCTCGATATTCATGTGGACATCTTCCAGTTCCGGTTTCCACTTGAATTTGCCGGCGGCGATTTCCCGCGCAATCTCATTGAGAGATTCTTTAATGGCCGCCAGCTCGCGCCGGCTGAGCACCCCGATTTTTTGCAGCATCGCCGCATGCGCCAGCGAGCCGCGGATGTCCTGTTCCCAAAGACGCCAGTCAAACGAAACGGACTGTGTAAATTGCGCGACCCCGGGGTCCGCTCCGATCTCAAACCGCCCGCTTCGCGAAAGTGCGCGTTGCTGCTTCATTTGACAGGCGAATCTGCGATCAAAGCCGCGGAATGTCACGCCGTAACTGCCCGCCATTGGCGATTGGCGGGGCCAATTCATGAACAGGTCGCGGACGATTTCCTCACCAGGCCCAGCAGGACACGCATCGTGCCTTCCGCTGGAGATTGGACATTTTGCAACACCCGGCGCCGGCACCAGCGCGACGAAACCCCGCCTCAAACAAAAAGAGCCAGGGCGCCAATGAACTGCGCCTCACGCAAAGGCCACAGCGCGGCAAAGCCGCAAGCAAAGAAATCAAACCACGGATTTCACGGATGTTCACGGATGGGAATCCCGACTTTCTTATCCGTGAA
>VFSW01009740.1_pt1 | contig 13694 bp, 11 predicted proteins | sample 5358111 | NCBI WGS metagenome assembly VFSW01 (sample SAMN11554181, study PRJNA540505) | mine drainage metagenome | isolation source: sediment from site ElyBrook_90M | place: USA: Ely Copper Mine, Vershire, VT | collected 2017 | reverse complement strand
GGAGGGCGCATAGTTGTTCTATGTAACCGACGAGCAACGCAGCCAGGCGGGATGCCTCGGCGTTCCGATCAGGGCATTGATCGCCGTGGGACTGCCTGAACCTACGGCGCGACGTCCCACACAAGATCGGTGTGCCCCAGCGGACCTGCAAAGCGCAGGATGAAAAAGTGGGTGCGGTCGTTCAAGATCTCGGCTTCGCCGCCACCCGCCAAGGGCACCCGCCGCGGAAAGCGTATACGGTACACCTGCCGCCACACGGTCGTGTACGGAAAGTACGTGCGCTCCAGGGCTCCGGGGTGGGTGACAGCGTCCACGGCGACCGGAGCGACTTCGCGTCCGTGGTCGTCGACGAGTAATACCCGCCATGCCGACGTCGGCCGGGTCAACAACCCCCACCGACGGTTGGTTGTGTACAACGCCACGTAGAATTCATGCTCGCGCCGCGCCGCGTCCAGCGAGGTCTCCAGCAATCGTGTGCGCTCGATCGTGCTGAGCCTGAAGTCATCCGCGTACCGAATGACGTACGCCCAGCGAAAGTCCCACGACTCGTACGTCGCCGTGACACCGATCTGGTCTTCAAAACCCTGGAGCACGTAATCATGCCCCGTGCGGGTCCATCGCTGGAGGACGTCGTCGTACCGCTGAGCGGTATAAGATCGTGGACCTTCACGAAGGCTCACCATCGGCTGCGAGCATCCGAAGAGACACACCGCTGCGAGGATCGCAGCCCTCACCGGGTCAAGTCCTCGCGGCTGTACATCGCCCGCGCGCGAACACCCGCGGTGGCAAGCACGCCCATCGCGCCTTCGGCACGGTCGACCAATGCGATGACCCCGATCACAACGTACCCCTCTGCACCGAGTGCCGCGATGGCTGCCAGCGAAGACCCGCCCGTCGTGAGCACGTCCTCAAGCAACATCACCGAAGCACCCCGGGGGACCCTTCCCTCCACCCGCGCGGCGGTGCCATGGTCCTTGGGTTGTGGGCGAACGTAGAGCGCGTCAAGGGGCGAAGCGCGGAGCGCGGACGTGAGAGAGACCGCACTCGCGAGTGGACATCCGCCCAGTGCAACACCCGCCACGGCGGTCACCGTAGGCCAACCACTGTCCGCAATCGCATCGCAAAGTACCTCGCCCACGAGACGGTGACCCTCGGCCGTGAGCACCACGCGCTTGCAGTCGACAAAAAAGTCACTCTCACGCCCCGACGCGAGGCGAAAGCTCCCGCGGCGACAAGCGTCCCGTTGAAGGCGCCCGAGCAGCACCGCGCGTGCGTCCGTGGTCACCGTCACGGTCTACCGTTCGGTGCGTCGGACAAACGATGTTCGTCCCGCGGGGAGCGCGGGCATCCGGGGAGGAGGGGATCCTCGCGCGGGGAGCCCGGGGTGGGTCACCGTGAGGGTCTTGGCCTCGGACCGTGGTGGTGGGGCCGCAAAGGCACGCACGGCCGGGGTCACCGGGGCTTGGATCACCGCTGGATGCCCACCCATGGGCAGGGACACCCGGGCAGGCGCAGCCATGAAGTCTCCTTGAAAGACAGCACCATCCCCGACGGACAACCGTGCAGCTTTGATCCTCGCTTCGACCCGTCCGCCGGGTTGCACCCGCACATCCTCGTGAGCACTGGCCATCCCGCCCAAAAAGCCCCCGATGACAATGGAATCCGCGTCGACGTCGGCTTCCACGACACCGCCCTGTTCGATCACCAGGGTTCCACGGAGGGTGAGGGCGCCGCGGAGGCGGCCGGCGACGACGAGATCCCCCTCGCCGCGGACGCTCCCTTCGACCATCATCCCCGCTTCGATCCTGCTGCTCATCGCCGACCCTTTCGCTTTGCGCCCGCAGCGTAGACCACTCGGCGCCCCCGTGACCAGAACACCGCCTTCGCCCCCCTCCGCCCTTTCCGGGATTTAGTACCACCCGCTCACTTCAATCCCCTGTCCCACAGGGGACAATCCCACACTTACAGGCAGCGAATGCAGGTGCAGCGCCGCGGTTGCGAAGCCCACACCAGCACCGAGCACGAATCCTGCCGTGGTGTCGACAAAGGTATGCGCCCCCGCGAGCTCTCGGGCGACCAGGTTGGTCCCGGCCAGCGCGGTCATCACCAGGGTCAACGGGAGGTATTCTGTACGGGTGTGCGTGGGCAAGAGCATCATTCCCAACGACGCGCCCGCCATGGCCGCGAGCGGTGCCGTGTGCCCGGAGGGAAAAGCCACGTGTTCTTCGCGGGTGTTTCCATCATAAGGGACGCAGGTCTGGGTGGCATCGCTCCACGACCGCGGGCGGCATTCACCGACGATATTCTTGACCACGTTGACAATGCCCGAGGCCATGAGCGCGGCCTCGCCAAGGATCAACGGCGCCCGGAGCGCATCCCACCCTGTCGTGTGGGACCCTACCCTTTCCGTCACCCATGCGAATCCCAGTCCCAGGGTCATCCCCCCCACCAGCACCACCGTCGAGGCCGTATCCCACGTCGCGTCGAAGCTCCGATGGCCGAGTCCATCCAAAGGCGCGACATTGACCCTAGGGGGAGACATCGCCAGCGAACCCACCGCGAGGGAGGCTCCGCCTAGGACAATGTACCCAACGTCTTCCCAAGGCCCGAGGGGCATGGTGAGTGCGACATCTCTTGGACGGTCCTGTGCCTCGGCGGCGCCCGCCCAAAGCAGTCCCACGCAGCCCCACAGCACGCCTTTCGGTCGCAGATTCACCTGTTTGCCCACTCGCACGAGGACGGACCCACGTCTGCCACAGATCCATCGAGCGCTGCCACAACTTCATCGAGGGGTGGGATCGCTCCATCGAGGTCTGGGATCGCTCCATCGAGGTCTGGGATCGCTCCATCGAGGTCTGCCAGTCATCGATCGATGACTGGGAGCGCCCCATCGAGGGGTGGGAGCGCTCATTCGAGGTCTGCCACTGCGCCATGGAGGTCTGACACCGCACGGCCTCCACGAGACCCCGCGGATCTTCAGCATTGACCTCTTCGGGCGTGAGCATCGGTGCGGCGACAAAAAGCGCTGCCCATTTCTCTGCCGCGGTGCTCGGCGTCCGTGACCCAAGCTTGGGGAGCTCGCAAAAGGCCCACTGTAAACGCTGAAAGCTCGGATGCCCCGCTCCTACATTGGCTTCAGCCATCGTCCAACGGCTCACCAGCGGAATGCGGGGTTGTCCCGACGTGTCCTGCCCGGCGTCGGGCCATAGCTCAAAGTCGCAGATCGACAGGGCGACGACGTCCGTGAGGGACTCGTACTTCTTACCGCGAAGGAGGGTCCCCACGTAGGCCTTGCAGGTGTTGTAGACCACGCGATTGAGAAAGCCGGTCACGGGGAGTACCTGCATTTCGACCACGAAGACCGCGCCGCCCACCTCGCGGCACTTCACGTCCACCACCGACATCTTGTAGCCGGGAACCACCGGGGCTTGATCGGGGGGGAGATACTCCACCGTGGCGACGGCGTGATCGCCGGTGCGGCCGTGCAAGTCATTGAGCAGTCCGCGCACCACCTCGGGATGGCTACCGAAGACCTTGCGGAAGATCACGCAGTTCTTCAGGTCGGCGTAGGGCGTCGTGGGGAACGGTCTAGCGCGGGGGATGGCCAGCCTCAAGCGGGCGGGGCGACGGAGGATGGCCTATACTCCCGGGGTGGCGCGTTGGTCCGTGGTTCTCGTCTGCGGGCTTTTGTATGGTTGCTCCGCGCCGACACGCCCACCCGGGATCATGCTGGACGCCACGGTGGGAGAAACGGGGACCGACGCGGCCATGGGCCCGTACCCGGATCTCGCCCAGGTGGATCCCTGCAATCCGTCACCATGCGGCCCGACGGAGCTTTGCGGTCCAACGGCTGCGGACGGCGGGTTGGGTCACGGCAACGGAATCGACGACAACTGCAACGGACTCGTGGACGAAGGCTGTCCGTGTGACCAGTCCGAAATACGACCGTGCTTCGGGAGCATTCCCGACCGTCGCAGCGTAGGGGTGTGCCGCGACGGAACGATGCGCTGCACGGAACTCGGGGCGTGGATCGGCAATGAGTGTACAGGTGGAGTGAATCCGTCGCCCGAGGTGTGCAACGGCTTGGACGACGACTGCAATGGCCTCGTGGACGACGGGCTCACGCACTGTGTGACGACATCACGCTGTCCGGCATGGCTCGGCGCGCGGCCGCTGGAGAACTTTACGGTCGACGGGCGGACGATTGATCCAGCGGCGACGGGTTTTGTCTGGTCGCTGGTGTGCCCGGACACCGTGATGCCGTGCCCGACGGTGCAGCAGACGACGGCCCCCGTGGTGCAAATGTCCCTGGTGTCCGTCGGGGTGTACCACCTGCGCGGCGTGTTGACCGACGCGGACGGAACGACGGAGCGATGTGACATCCCGGTGCACGTGCAAGGCGACGGGCTACGGGTTGAGATGGACTGGGATCGCAAGGGCGGGATCGCGTCCGTGGGCACGGACCTGGACGTGCACGTTTCGGTGATCGACCGGACGACGCAGGTGACGCGCGCGTGGTTTAGCGCGGGTGACTGCTATTTTGTCGACTGCAAGGCACCGGGAGGATTCGTCGACTGGGAGACGTCCATGACGGACACGCGCTTTGCGCCGTCGGCCGACGCGACGGCGTGTGCAGGCGCACCGCCACCCTTTGGCGCCGTATGGCAATCGGCAGGCCATTGCTGGAACCCGCGGTTGGACACGGACACCATCGTCTGCGACCCCTCGGTCACCGACGACACCCGATCGACGTTTTGTTTCCCTGAAAACGCCGCGGTGGATGAACCACCGGACAACGTGACGTTTCGGGTGATGGTTAACTTTTACCAGGACCACGGCACCTGCACCGACGGCAACCCCGCCAACGACGTCTCGCACCCTGTCTTGTCGATCTCGTGCGGCGGCGTCCTCCGAGGCGTCGTGGGCAGCGCCGATGACGGAATCGTGGGCATGCGCTGCGGGGACAACCCTGGGATTGGTTCTGCCAACTGGTCGTGGCTGGCCGCGGATGTACGTTTTGTGACCAACACGTGCGGGGTGCGGGACTGCAACGTCACGCCGCTGCGGGCGCCCGTATCGCGCTTTTCAACCTGCGGTACAGAACCACCGACGGCTGACGTCTGTGAAGACACGTTGGGGAGGGTGTTTGTCCGGAATACAGCCGATCGGCCGTTGGACACCGAGATTCCAGAGTCGCCGTGACAAGGCGTCTGGCGGAGGGGTGCATCACCCCATGGGGCGAGTGCCGTTCGACCAGCCCGAGAGGTTACCCCGCCACGCTGGTCGCAGCCTTGGGAGACTCGCTCTCGACCGCACCAATGCGCATTCCGTAGAACGACCGGTGGACAAAGATCGTCGCGACGAGAAACAGCAGGATCCCGATGCCCAGACGGGTGACCGCCCGCTCGGGGCCAAGCTGCTCCGCGAGTTCGACCGCGAGGAGGCCGAAGAGGGTCGTAAACTTGATGATGGGGTTCATCGCGACGGAAGAAGTATCTTTGAAGGGGTCGCCCACGGTGTCACCGACAACGCATGCAGCGTGGAGGTCGGTACCCTTGGCGTGGAGCTCGGTCTCCACGATCTTTTTGGCATTGTCCCAGGCGCCGCCGGCATTGGCGAGAAAGAGCGCTTGAAAGAGCCCGAAGAGGGCAATGGCGATGAGGTACCCGATAAAAAAGTACGACTCCATGAAGGCAAAGCCCAGGGTGCTGAAAAACACCGTAAGAAAAATATTGAACATGCCCTTCTGGGCGTACTGCGTGCAGATCTCGACGACCCGCTTGGAGTCTTCGATCGAGGCCTTTTCAACGCCATCAAGCTTGATGTTGGCCTTGATGAATTCCACCGCACGGTAGGCACCGGTAGACACCGCCTGCGTTGACGCCCCCGTAAACCAGTAGATCATCGCCCCGCCGGCGATCAGCCCAAGAAAAAAGGGCGGGTGCAACAGCGAGAGGTTCTTGAGCTGGTCACTCTGGAGGCCGTTGGTAAGAATCACGATGATCGAAAAGATCATGGTGGTGGCCCCAACGACTGCGGTGCCGATGAGTACAGGCTTCGCCGTGGCCTTGAAGGTATTGCCCGCGCCGTCGTTCTCTTCGAGCAGCGCCTTGGCGTCCTCGAAGTTCACGTCGAAGCCGTAAGCCTTCTTGATCTCGTCTTTGATGCCCGAGATGTTCTCGATGATCGAGAGTTCAAACACGGACTGGGCGTTGTCGGTCACGGGGCCGTACGAATCTACAGCAATGGTCACCGGGCCCATGCCCAGAAACCCGAAGGCCACGAGGCCAAAGGCAAACACCGCGGAGACGTCCATGTTGTTCAGGGTCATGATGGCCCCGATGGCGTCCGTGCCTGTTCCGATGCGGGTAACGCCGTACGCGGCGCCCATCAGCGCGACGAGGGTGACCCCCATCCAGTAGGCCGAAAAGTTACCCGCGGTGAGACCCGCGAGGATGTTCAACGACGCGCCGCCTTCTTTCGAGGCCGTGACCACTTCACGAACGTGGGCCGACTCCGTGGACGTAAACACCTTGATGAGCTCAGGAATGATCGCCCCGGCGAGGGTCCCGCACGAAATAATCGCCGAGAACTTCCACCAGTATGTGCCATCCCCGAGGTCCGGGATCAGTGCGCGGGAGACCGCAAAGGTCGCGATGACCGAGACCACGGACGTGAGCCATACGAGGGCCGTAAGCGGCGCCTCGAAGTTAAATCGCTTCCTGCCCGTGTACCGGGACTTCGAAACGGCTTCGTTGATGAGGTACGACACCGCCGATGCAATCACCATCACGATTCGAATCACGAAGATCCAGACCAGAAGCTTCACCCGTTGGCTCTCGTCCACCGCCAGGAGGATGAACGAAATAAGGGCAACGCCCGTGACCCCGTAGGTCTCAAAGCCGTCGGCGCTCGGGCCCACGGAGTCACCCGCGTTGTCGCCCGTGCAGTCTGCGATCACCCCAGGGTTGCGCGCGTCGTCTTCTTTGATCTTGAAGACAATCTTCATGAGGTCTGAGCCAATGTCGGCGATCTTGGTAAAGATTCCGCCGGCGATGCGCAGGGCCGAAGCGCCGAGGGACTCACCGATGGCAAAGCCGATGAAGCACGGGCCCGCGTAGGTCGGGGGGACGAAGAGAAGAATGCAGAGCATCAAGAAGAGCTCGGTGGAAATGAGAAGCATCCCGATGGACATCCCGGCTTTGAGCGGGATGGTAGAAACTGGCAACGCTTTGCCTTCGAGCGACGCAAAGGCCGTGCGGGAGTTGGCGAAGGTGTTGACCCGAATGCCGAACCAGGCGACGCCGTACGAACCCGCGATGCCGATGAGAGAAAACGCGAGCACCGCGGCGACCTTGACCAACGGAAAGTGCATGAACACCCCGTAGTAGACCACCATGATCGCGCCGATGAAGACCTCAAGGAGCAGAATGAATTTCCCTTGGGTCACGAGGTAGGTCTTGCAGGTTTCGTAGATCAGTTCGGAGACTTCGAGCATGCTCTTGTGGACGGGCATGTTCTTGAGCTGATTGAAGATCACGAGACCGAAACCGAGACCCAGGAGGCACACGACGAGCCCGCCCATGAGCAGGGTGCGGCCGTTGATGCCATTGAAAAAGCTGGAGTCCGCGAGGTTCGGGAGCACAAGGTTGGCTTCGCCGCCAGACGGCCCCTCCTGGGCAAAGCCCGTGATGGGCAAGCTCACGAGCGCTGCGAACAGCGCGAGGAGCGCGGCGTAGAACCGCCGGACACCCGGGGTCACGTTAGTATCCAAACGCGTCGACATGGGATTGAAGTCTCCTGTACCACCCGGCGGGCATCTGACAGAACCCCTCTCGCCACAGGGAAAGCCCGATATTTCCGCGGGATTCCCGAGACCGTGGCGAGTGGATCCGTGTTCCAGGGGCGCGCCCTTGTAGCTCAGGGTCTCCCCTCTGTCGAGGCCCTGGCTGAACGTACGGGAGCCCGCGGGGACACGGCGGGTTCCACCCTCGGCGGGGGTGTGCTACACGGCGTGCGTACCGTTGGACGGTCCCGGGGCGTTGTTCCCGAGACGGATCCATCGGCGGAGGTGATGGATGCTCTTCGACTGGGTGAGCGGGCTTTTCTCAAACGATCTCGCGATCGACCTGGGGACGGCAAACACCCTGATCTACGTCAAGGGCAAGGGCATCGTCTCGTGCGAGCCCTCGGTCGTCGCCGTCCAGACCAACGAACGAGGCCAACGGGACATTCGGGCTTTCGGCAAAGAAGCCAAAGAGATGCTCGGACGGACGCCCGGGAGCATCCAAGCCGTGCGGCCCCTTCGGGACGGTGTCATCGCGGACTTTGACATCACCGAGGCGATGCTCCGGCACTTTATCGAAAAAGCCCACAGCCGCAAGACCCTGGTCAAACCCAGGATTGTCATCTGTGTGCCCTTTGGGATCACCGAGGTCGAAAAGCGCGCCGTGCGAGAGAGCGCCGAGAGCGCTGGCGCGCGAGAAGTGTATTTGATCGAAGAGCCCATGGCCGCGGCCATCGGGGCGGGGCTGCCGGTGAGTGAACCCACGGGAAACATGGTGGTGGACATCGGCGGGGGTACCACGGAGGTTGCCGTGATCTCGCTCGCGGGGATTGTGTATTCGCAGTCGATCCGCGTGGGCGGAGACAAGATGGACGAGGCCATCGTGGCCTACATGAAGAGAAAGTATAACCTTCTTGTGGGCGAGCAGACGGCGGAACGGGTGAAGTGCCACGTCGGCAACGCCTACCCGCTCGAAGAACCGCTGAACATGGAAGTCAAAGGCCGCGATCTCGTCGCCGGCGTTCCCCGTACCGTGGTGGTGAACTCGGACGAGATCCGAGATGCCCTTGCGGAGCCTATCAACAGCATCGTTGAAGCCGTGATGTCCGCCCTGGAACGCACGCCGCCAGAGCTCTCTGCCGACATCAAGGACAAGGGCATCGTGCTCACCGGCGGGGGCGCCTTGCTCCGCAACCTGGACATCCTCCTACGCGAAGAAACCGGCCTGCCGGTGATGGTCGCGGACGACCCGATCAGCGCCGTGGTGCTTGGCAGCGGCAAGTCCCTCGATCATCCCGAGTTGTTGAAGACCATTGCCATCGGGTAGGGACCACCGCGGCGGGCACGGCCAGCCATGAGCATCTGGAGGCGATACCGGGACGCGATTCTCTGCGTGGTGCTGCTCAGCATTCCGTTCTTTTTTCTACGCACCACCACCCGGGATCCTTCGCGGTACGACGACCTCGACCGACTGGTGATGAAGCCCGTGGCGGCCCTTCAGTGGCTCGTGGCCACACCCACCCGCGGACTCGCCGACATCTGGAGCGACTACGTGTACCTGGTCCAGGTTCGCCAGGACAACGACCGGCTCAAAGCCGAAAACGCCCGCCTCCGCGCCGAAGCCGCCAGCCACCGAAGCGAACTCGAAGAAAACCGCAGGCTCCGTCGGCTGTTGCAACTTCGCACGGACACCCCAGGGGAAGTGTTTGCAGCCGAAGTCATCGCCCGGGATACTTCTCCCTTCTTCAGGGTAACCCGCCTTGCGATTGCCGTTTCCGATCGCCCGCAGGTGCGCCCGGGCATGCCCGTCATCACGTATGACGGCCTCGTGGGACAAGTGTCCCGTACCTTTGGCGACTACGCCGACGTGGTGCTCACGGTCGACAGCCGCAGTGCCGTGGACGTCATGGTCGAGCGCTCGGGCGCCCGGGGGATCGTCCGCGGCACCGGCGAACGGGATCGGTACGCGGCAAGGGTAGAGTACCTCCAGCGCACGGACGATGTCCGGGTGGGAGACTCCGTGGTGACGTCTGGACTCGGATGTCGGTTTCCCGCGGGGTTGCTCCTCGGGCGCGTGGCCGCGGTCACCCGTCGTGAGTTTGGGCTGTATCAAGAAGTCGAAATCACCCCCGCGGTAGATTTTTCACGTTTGTCCGAGGTTCTGGTGCTGTCCACCGGCCAGGCCGATCGACCGACCTGCCATCCTGGCACACCCCCCCCGGGACGCGTACGTTCTCCCGCCGACCGGGAACGCCCCGGGGGCGGTTGACCCATGGCAAACGGTGTACTTCTCCTTGTCGGAATCGGCCTTCTCCTCGTGCAAGGGCTCTTTGCGCTCACACCCTGGGATGCCTTTGTCCCCTCCCTCGTGCTCCCGATGGTGTTGTACATGGCCGTCGGCGAGTTTTCTCTCGCCCGTGGCGTCTCTCTCGCGTTTGTCCTGGGCTACCTTACCGATGCCTTCGCCGGTGGCTCCATGGGCCTTTGGACGTTTACCCTGGTCTCCGCGTTTCTCCTCGCCCGCATCGCCGGCTTGAAGCTTTTTCTTCATGGCATGGTCTTTCAAGTCGTGTTGACCTTTCTCGCTTCGTGCTTTGCCGGGATCGAAATGGCTGGGTTGCTGTTGGTGTTTGACCGACGACCCCTTGCCGTGGGCGCGGCCCTTGGGCACGTCGTGACACAGTCCCTTTCGACCGCCGCCCTTGCCCCGGGTGTCTTCTGGCTGATCCGCCAGGTTCCCGGCAGCCCGCCGGCCCGTCCCGAAGAAGTCTAACCCATGGAACTCACCCCCAAAGCCGCCGTCGGTGACTTTCGCGAACGGATCCAATGGATGACCGTCGTGGTGATCCTGGGCATGGGGCTCCTCTGGGGGAGGCTCGTCTGGCTCCAATGGTTCGACGGCGCGCGGTGGACCCGCATGGCCGAAGACAACGTTCTCCGACGGATTGACCTCCCTTCTACCCGTGGGATCATTCGCGACGCACGCGGGCGGGTCATTGCAACCAACCGTCCGAGTTACAACGTCTATGTCACACCCTCGCTGTTTCGCATCGAGACTTTTCCCCGGCTTGCGGAATACCTAGGCCTCAACCGGGACGACAGGGACAGGCTCGAAGCGAGGATCACCGGGGCAGACGGTCCGCGAAGGTTTCAACAAGTGATGGTCCGGCAGGACATCGACCGGGAATCCCTTGCGTTGATTGAAACCCACCGGGCCGAACTCGCCGGGGTGACCGTCATGGCCGTTCCCATCCGGGAGTATCCCTTTGGCGAACTCGCCGCGCACGCGGTTGGCTTCATGAACGAAGTCAACGCCGAGGATCTCACGGAGTACGCCGGGAGGGACTACCGTCCGGGCGAACGCATCGGACGAACGGGGATTGAAAAAGCCTGGGAGAGTATTCTCCGCGGTCGCCGTGGCTGGGTACGCATGGAACACGACGCTCTCGGGTTGTTGCTGTCCAACCGCGAGAGCATTCGTACCCTCGGCCCGGATCGTCGTCAGGACCCTGTTCCCGGTCAAGACCTTGTGCTCTCGCTCGACATGGAACTCATGCGGGCACTCGACCGTGCGTTTCGCGCGCACCCCGCGGGCGCTGCGGCAATCGTAGACGTACACACCGGGCGGGTCATGGCGCTTTACTCCAAGCCCTCGATCGACCCAAACCTTGTCACCATCGGACTCACGCAGGCACAAGCCCGCGAAATCGACGAGAACCCTTTTCATCCTCGCATCGACAAGTCCATCTACGAAAATTACTTTCCGGGTTCGACCTTCAAGCCGTTTACCGCCCTCGCGGCACTTGAAGCGGGACTGATCGACCCGCGGGCAACCGTCACGTGCGAAGGCCGGATACTCCTTGGACGCAAAGCCTTCCGGTGCACCCACGTCCACGGACCGGTAGACCTCAACCGGGCCATCATTGAATCTTGCAACGTGTACTTTTTTACCGTGGCCGAGACCGTGACCATGGACCGTATCGCCCGGATGGCGTTCGAGTTTGGCCTTGGGCATCGTACAGGCATCGGGATCAATCAAGAATCTCCTGGGTTCATCCCCACGCGGGGATGGTACGCACAGCATTACCCCGGGCAGTTTCGCATCGGACATACCCTCAATACAGCCATCGGACAGGGAAACACCAAGGTCACGGTGCTTCAACTCGCCATGGCCTACGCCGCCCTGGCCAACGGTGGAACCCTCTACGTCCCCCAGATCGTCGAACGCGTCGAGGGTCCCGATGGAACCGTCATTCAAACTTTTCCACCCAGCATCCGTCGGCAGGTGGCCGTGTCCCCCGCGCACCTTGCCCTCATCGACCACGCGCTCGAAGGCGTCGTGACGGATCCTCTGGGCACGGCCCACGGCGCCATGATCCCCGAGGTGCCTTTTGCCGGCAAGACCGGTACCGCCCAGGTGTCCCGCATCCTGCACACGCACTCCGACCCACGAAGCAACGCGTACGCCACCCGTGACCATGCCTGGTTTGCAGGGTACGCCCCGGTGGACCATCCCGAAGTCGCTTTTGTCGTCCTCGCCGAGCACGCCGGCTACGGCGCGCGGGAGTCCGCCCCGGTCGTGGCCTCCGTCCTCCGAGATTATTTTACCCGCATCCGCCCTGGGGCCCCGATTCCCTCCGTCGCCGCGATGCGCGCGCAAGAAGCCCTGCGGACACAGCATTCTGGACATCCCTGACGCATGGCCCGGTCGCTCCAGCGCAGGCTCCGGGACGAGTTCGACTGGCCGTTGTTTCTGGTCGTGGCCATCATCGCAACGGTCGGGGTTGTCAATCTGTACAGCGCGACGAGCGCCCACGTCGGCGCCCGGAGCGAACTGTACATTCAACAAATCTACTGGCTCGCCGTGGGCGCGGGCGCTGCGGTCATCGTCGCTTCCATCGACTACAAACTCTACGAGCGGTACGCGTACACAGCCTACATTACCTCCATTGCCGCCCTCGTCCTGGTGTTTCTCCTTGGCAAGTCCATCCGTGGCACGCACCGTTGGATCCAGATCGGCAGCTTTCTGTTTCAGCCGTCCGAGTTTGTAAAATTATGTCTCGCCCTGGCGATCGCGCGGTACGTACACCGCGAAGCCCGAAGCGAACGCTGGACCCTCCGGGACCTTGTTGTCCCCGGTGCGTTGATTGTTCTTCCGCTGGCGTTGATCATGGCGCAGCCGGATCTAGGGACGGCGTTGATCGTCGGGCTCGTCGCGGTGAGTACCTTGCTTCTGGTGCCCGTCGCGTGGCGCTCGCTCGGGCAACTCGCCGCGGGTGGCGGGATCGTCCTTGGGATTCTCTGGACCTATGGTCTCAAGGCCTACCAGAAAGAACGGCTGACTTCGTTTTTTGGCAACGATCAAGACGTCCAGGGTTCTGGCTGGCAAGCGCATCAATCCCAGGTCGCCATTGGCTCCGGCGGGATCGTCGGCCAGGGCTTCATGCGCGGAACACAGAACCAGCAACATTTTCTACCAGACACCCACACCGACTTTCCATTCCCCGTCTGGGCGCAAGAACAAGGTCTCGTGGGGACGTCTCTTGTTCTTGTTTTGTACCTATTCCTCGTCCTCTGGGGGCTGCGCATTGCGTCCCTGGCCAAGGACAGGTTTGGCGCGGCGATCTCCGTGGGGGTTTCCGCTTTGTTTTTCTGGCAGGTACTTTTCAACGTCGGGATGGTCACCGGCGCCCTCCCCGTCGTGGGCGTGACCCTTCCGTTGTTCTCCTACGGCGGCAGTTCTGTCCTCACCATTCTCATCGGCGTCGGACTCTTGATGAACGTCTCCATGCGTCGCCAGCTCTACGCATGAGCGCCCTCGTCCCTCGGCGCACGGCCTGTCCGCCCGTCGGGTAAGGCAGTCCCACGGAGATAAATGCCCCGATCTGAACGCCGATGCATCCCGCCT
>VFSW01009738.1_pt1 | contig 13696 bp, 13 predicted proteins | sample 5358111 | NCBI WGS metagenome assembly VFSW01 (sample SAMN11554181, study PRJNA540505) | mine drainage metagenome | isolation source: sediment from site ElyBrook_90M | place: USA: Ely Copper Mine, Vershire, VT | collected 2017 | reverse complement strand
GGGCCTCCAATCTATCCTTCTCTTGCTTCGCCAGTTGAGAGTCTAATTCCGAAAAGAAGACTGGTGGTCGAGGAAGCGTAACTCGCACTCATTTCTAATGTTATGCGAGTTAAACCCTCGATTTTCAAACCAATCAGTATAGTCTTTCTTGACTCTGAAGTTGAACTCGTCGAATATTTTCTTCGCTATTTTGAGGACTTACCCATGTGTCGCGAAAGTGAAGAGACCCTCATATTTTAGGTGTATCTTTTCGACACTGTAGGTAGTGATTGCGGTGGCAGAACTCAGTTTGGAGCCAAAAGTAATTTCGCAATAAACAATTCCCCTAACACTGGAATCAACTATGTTTGTCAGAAGAGAACAGGAACAGCAGATAAGAGAACGATGGTTTAGGACAAGCTCGTCATTTTCAAAGTAAGTTGTGCCTTCTTAGCTCAGTTATACTGGCAACGACTTCTCCCAATGCAAAGTGAGAGTAAGGTTTCAATGTATCAATTATTCCCGAAACATATTCTGCATCAGAGTTTCGAGAACTCCTCACAATAAAGTGAACCGATGCGAGCAACTCCATTTCCCTGGGACTCTTTCCGCTAAGAAAATCATAAGCTAAATCAACTGCTCTCTTTACTTCTGGACTAATCTTTTTACTCTCAACGAGATTGATCCCGTTTCCAGAGAGAGACATATTCCATTGTGTTCCGTTACGAATGAGGAGATCTTGTTGATCTATCTCTATCAACTCGTCTACTACCGCGTCCTCAAAGAGATAGTTCAGCTCTTCGGAGTAGGGTCCGTATCTGTTCCACTGGAATGAGTACAAGTCAAGATCAAGATTGGCGAAGTACATCACTTTCTGAAGAGCTTTCTTACCAAGAATCTCTCTGAAAGTTTTGACAGCGTAAAGAATTGGAATCTTCTTGCTCGGATTAACTTCCATTTGATGGAACATCCGTGGTCTGAGAATACTATTTATCTCTTTAAAATTGGTTTCTGTCAGAATTATGAGACACCATTTTTAGAAATATTCAGGGTATTTCTCTTTCATAAATGAGGCTAGTAAGTCATACCTTCCACGGTCTACATAGATGCGCCTAGTTCGTAGTTTGCTACGTGCGAGCTCTCCTACGATAATTGATCTATCTTCGATTGGTTCTTTGGAACCTATCTTCTTGTCATAAATGTAGACGATGTCAGGCTCATCTTTCTTCTCTTTCTCTTCAACCAACTTGGTGTAGGGCCTCAACTTATACGGAATATTTCCAAATTCGTCGAAAACAATTTCGTTCTCGGTGATTCCTAGGTCTCCGAGATTATACTTTACATCGCTTTCGAATACCCGCACAACACCCATACCTGTCTGGGCATCTTCTTTCTCTTTGGATTTCCTCCTTATGGTGTTTGAATCAACCACGATCCTAAAGGGTTTCCGAAACTGTATCTGGCCCACAATCTGGCGTACTTTATCATCTGCAAAGTTCTCAAGACTTGTCATGAACCAGTCATCATCATAGCTGGCAAAATGGGCCATCGTGGCACTTTCCTGAAGCTCTTTGATTGAAGGGTAACTTAGCTTGCCTATTCCAAGCAAGTAACTTGCAATGTTCTTTGCCATACCTTCAAATGCGCGCTTGGTCTTGTGAAGGTAGACTTGTTCAAACATGTGATATCTTGCAATGATTAGTTGCTCTGCCGCATAGTACCCGCCATCCAATACCACCAGCTCATTGTCTATTACCATCAAGGAATCCAGTAATCTATCAAGATCAAAAACCCCGTACTTTACACCAGAGTAATGAGAATCACGCAGAAGATAGTCAAACTTGTCAACATCGAGCTGTCCGCTTATCAGAGATGTAAGGTAGGGTTTTTTCAGAGGTGACTGCCCGAGAATCAGTTTTGTTACATCTTTGGGATCTATTCCCGCATGATGGATAATGGTGGCAAACCTCTCTTCTGCAATTGTTGCTGAGTATCTTTCATGCTTTTCAGGGAGGACGCTTTCGAGTGCATGTGAGAAGGGAAGGTGCCCGATGTCGTGAAGTAGCGTCGCAAACCTCGCGAGCCTAATGTCTTCTTCCGTTAAGTCAACCGCAGTACCCAACGCTTCGGAATTTCTCTTAATCCTTCTAAGGGCACGTTCGATTGTGTGCATTGCACCTAAAACATGCCCAAATCTAGAATGTTCAGCTCCATGATAAACCATGTAACCAAAGCTGAGTTGTTTGATTCGACGGAGCCTCTGAAAAATGGGATCATCGATTATCCTAAGCTCGTCTTCACTGACTCGGATAAATCCGTGAATGGGATCTCTAAATTCCTTGTCAGCAGCCTTTAGGGCCATGATCCTTTCGCCTTTTCCTTGCTATTTATTACTTGTAGGAATAGGAATTAGTTGCGATCAACAAGATGCTTGGCAGTAGTTGTTTAGGCAGAGCCCCGGACTAATAAAATGTCGTCTCAGTCTCAAAATTCAGTTCCAGATGAATCTGGTTGGATGCTTGAAATAGAATGAGCTTGGACAGAGTTGCTGTATTTTTGTATCCGTAAGCTGAACCAAGGGGCTCGACGGGCTACGGTATCTGTATATGATCGTCGCAGGAGGAACTATCCAATTATTCTGTAATACCTCGAAAATGCTAAGTCTTGGAAGCCGGAGCCTGAGTCATGTGTTACAGCAACTTTGTAGTGCCCGGATAACATAAGCTTAATAGTTACAGTAATATTACAGCAATTGTACGGCTCTCTCATCCGATGGATTTAGGAACTGGAATGATACGACCAGAGAAAAGCTACCATGAGAGTCAGTTCTACGAAACCAATGGCATATGCTCCAATTTTGCTAAATGGAAATATTAATGCGGGAAGTAGAACCATGAGAGTAACGTATCCAGAAGTCGCCACTCCGTCAACTAATTTTCCGAACGAGTCATCTTTGTTTTTTTCACCTGATCCGAGCCTTATGAGTCCGACTGTGGAAATTATGAACAGAACACTTGTGAAGGCAGTACCGATTATCAGAAGCTTGCTGTAGCTTACCGGGCTGAAAATCCAATGTGCGACATGAAAAGCGGTCTGATCCTGCATTAACAGAATCATTGCTGCAAACGTGATGCCTCCCAAAAAGCTGGTGACGAGTAACGAATGCTCAAAGAAGGTTTGTGATTTTGCCACAATTGTATTCTAGCTTATGCGAATACATTAGCTTTTTCTATCACGATTCTTCAGGCAGGCGCGGTAAGGCAGTCGTAATTACGATATGTCTCGGTGTGTCTACTGCGGATACAGCGGCGTTAAAATTCACTCCGGCAGGTCGAACCCCCGCCTTACCCTGCGTGGTCTATTCTCACCGGGCAGAGTTGTTGAGCGTTTTGCTAGCACGAAACATTACGATTGTAGAGCATGCGAAAAGAAGTATGAAGTTTTGGGGAAAATAAAATTGAATTGGATTAGAACTTCGATGCTTGTGACACAGTCGGCTCTAAATAACCTTAGAGATTCTTTACCGGGGATCGCCTTCGAGAAGATCTTTGAAAAAAAGAGCGTAGTTGCAATTACGAAGTTAAGCGAACAAACGTATCACCTATTGTTCAAAGTGTCAGGGAAGAGGGCATATCTTGAACTTCAGAGGACCAATGGGATATTCACCGTGGTGAGTGTGTGGAGGCTATTCTAAATGCCCACTGAATTCAAGAAATTGGAAAGTGGAGTATTCGAGCTTCCAGATGGAACCATTGCATACTCGTTTGATAAAGCAGTTGAAGAATTCCGAAAAGTCAAGAGGAACGATTACTCGGTAGCAGACCTCATTCTATTGGTTCTAAATTCGCAGAAAGATTACAATATAAGAGGAAGAACAAATCTGTTTAAAGAAATATTCCTCGTAGAGCAAGATCTGTTTTCTGAATATTTGTTCACATGGGAAAACGTACCCGGATCCGAGGTTGAAACGGATCACTTGATACGTTTCGTAAAATCCCGCAAGCCTGACTCTGCAGTTGATGGAGGCAAAGTCTCAAAGAGTCCCAATGGCAATTCGGTCCGGATTGGGGAAGTTATTCTAGAGATGAATAATGACCTGACGAGAGTGATTCTCAGATCTTCTGGTTCATCAATACCACTTTACGTATTCTTCGTCAGACAGCTAGGGAGTTCGCTGAAAGTCTATTACAAGATAAGTGAAATTGAGGATTGCCAATTCGTGCCTTACATTTATGGCCCGTACAGCTTCCATGTCGCCAATACAATAAGCAATCTAGAACGAAACGACTTGATAGAACGCTTCGGATTCAAGGACACTCGCACAGAGGAATTCCGTATTTCTGAAAAGGGAATGAGACTAATCAGACAGAAATACGATAACTTAAGCCCCAAGGTTCGTGCTGGATTGGAAGACTTGAGGAAAGGACTTGAGCAGTATGGAACACATTGGATATTGAATCACGTTTACAGCTATTTCCCGCAATATCGTGCGAAATCCAGGGTAGCTCACAAATACAAGATCATCACATGGGGGAAAGGAAAAGGATGACACTTTCGGAGATTAGAATAAAGTCGGTAGATCATAAGTCTCCATTTCTTTATCCTAGTCGCACTCTTGAACTAAAATTTTCCAAAGGAAATGTTATCACTCCCTCGCGTGCTGCCACCCTTTACGAGTATAATCAGAAAGGGAGAGTTCCAACAGCAATAACGCTGAATAATACAGTTAGTTACTCAATTCAAAACTTGAATCTCCCAAAACTTCAGTCATTCCTACTCTCAAATGGTGCTTACCACAGACACCACATGAGGATCAGCGATGCCGATTACCGCATGAAATATTCAGCCTTTCATTTCCACATAATTCAACCAACACAATCACCGATCGAAGATGAAGAGACCGGCGAGATGACAGATTCCGCGATAGATTACCTAATTTCTAATCCCGACAAGAGAGAGACCTTTCTTCGTCTTATTACTCAACTTCAGATTAATTTAGGCCTAGACGTTATCACTTTACCCTATCTTAGACTTGCAACCTCTGAGTACTCAAAGCTTGTGAATGCTTTTGCGAATTCTATCAGATCAACCGGAAGAGAGCCTATGATTGTCTTTGACCTTGACTATGGGGAAAACGCAGACAAATTTGAGTCAGCTATGGATTCAATATTGGACCAAGCCGACATTAGACTGGTCGCTCTGAGGTACAAATCCTATTTGAGACACGCGATCTCGTATGACAAACTATCAAAGTATGCAGAGCGAGAAGTAGCTTTTGTTGCATTCGACATGGCTAGATTAGATAAGAAGAATTTGGAAATCTCGACCATGCATTACATGCCCTTTCTTGGAAACGATATTTATGGTGTTCTGGCGCCTAGATTCATCCCGCCGAAATCGGGTCAAGAAGGTGTGAAAGGGTATGGCAAAGCAAAGGAACCTCCCAAAGAGATTTCTCCAAAGGAGAGGATAAAATTTTTCAATCCATCAAGCTTGTTAGTAGAACCTTCAAGGGTCAGGTTGTCGGACAGCGACAAGGTGTTGGAGGAAATCGATCTGCGAAATGATTCCTACCTGAAAGAGGTACTCGGTGACTATGATGTGATGGATGGTGACCAACCCAAACTTGACGTACTTAGCGCATTTTCAAAGGTTCATGAATTAAGAACAAGTACTGCTGAATTCAACAACATGCAAAAATGGATTAATTCGGGAGAGTCGAAGGAGTACACAATGGAGAAACAAAACCTCCAATCTTCTCTGGATTCCCTAAAAAAGAATCGCAAGCATTAGCCCCAATTGTGTCAACAGCAGAGGGTCAAAGTAGATTTGGCAACAAAGCACACAGTTGCGTCTCGCTATGTGACGCAGCTAATCCGAGGCATTCAAATTAGATTTTGGGACACTTTTACACAGTAATTCCTAAATCTCAATGCTCACGAAATAGCCCATTTTTCTTTAAGACAGAACTTCAGAAAAAGCACTCCGCCTTGAGGCGATTTCCCCCGTCCCGACCGTATTTTGCTTGGGTGTCTTCTGCAATCGGATAATCCCACCCGGGGCTTTGGGACAAAATTTTATTCTTGCATATTTGCAGTAGAGCTCTCAGTCAAATCTAGTAAACATGCCCCTAATTGTGCAATTCTTACAACGATTTTTGATAGGCTACGGAGTACGCCTGAATTTTGTCCCAAGGCTCCCACCCGGAGAAGACTTATAATTGACGCTTTCTAAAACAGAGGGCGAGTTTGAGAATGAGGCGAACTGGTGAGTTAGTTTGGCTCTCGCAGCCAAGAACTTCAAAGCATTCTACCGTCTAGAAGAACCAAGTTAGCGTTTACTTTCAAGCCTATTGACATTGGAAAGAAATCCGTCCTGACCGTCTTTTCGGCAATCCGTCAGAACTATCAGTGCCCATGCGTCCTAGAATCTGCTACCGGAGCGGCTCGGCTAGCCGAGCTCTCCTTCATAGTCTTCGATCCACAGTACCTTCTTACTGCAAGCAACGGGAATGTGAGTTTCGAGGACCGGAGAGGTCGAACAGGGACAACTTCCTTCATCGAAAGCGACCCGTTCCATTCTGTCGAGCTCCTTGTCAGAGCCTTTCCGTCGGAGGCCACTCAGTTCAGGTTCTCGGGAGGTGCAGTGGGGTACATTTCCTATGATGCAGCTCGTTACTGGGAAAGTGGGCTCCGTCTTTCTAGAGGCAATCCCCGAAGCGAAGGCAACTTTCCTGATATTCAGATGGGCTTCTACGAGGATGGAATCGTTTTCGATCATCGGCAGAAAAAAGCCTTCTATTTTTTCTCTGACAGAATCAAGGACCGGGGAACAGAGATCCAGCAGATAATACGCAGCTGCAAAAAAGAGTACTCGTCTTTCTTTTCCACTTCGCCGCAGACCAATGTCGAAAAACAGGAGTTCGAGTCTTCTGTAAGGCGGGCAAAGGAGTACATCGTCGATGGCGAGGTATTTCAGGTAGTACTTTCAAAAAGCTACAAGTTCAAGGTCACTGGTGACCTCCTGCGATTTTACTCAAGTCTCAGGGCCCTCAATCCATCTCCATACATGTACTTTCTCGATATGGGCGAAGTCAAGATTGCAGGCTCGAGTCCTGAAATGCTTGCTCGCGTGGAATCCGGCTGTGTTGAAACATTTCCCATCGCAGGCACCCGACCTCGCTCACCAGATCCGGACCAAGATGCAAGACTTCGGGCTGAGCTTCTATCCGACCCGAAGGAAAGAGCAGAGCACACTATGCTCGTAGACCTGGCAAGAAACGACATCGGAAGGATCTCAGAGTTTGGTTCAGTTGCTCTACTCGAATTTATGGAAGTGCATCAGTTCTCCCACGTACAGCACATCGTTTCTCATGTCAGAGGAAGGCTCGCGAAAGGACTCAACTGCTTCGATGCCATGCGCTCAATCTTTCCCGCTGGGACCGTTTCCGGTGCTCCGAAAATAAGAGCCATGGAAATAATAGACAAACTTGAAGCGGAAAGAAGAGGACCGTACGCTGGCGCCGTTGGGTATTTTTCCTACAATGGAAACATGGATTCAGCGATAACTATCAGAACCCTCGTGGCAGATGAAAACGAAGCTTCCATCCAGACGGGAGCTGGAATAGTGGCCGATTCCGATCCCGAGCAGGAATGGAATGAAACGGAGAGAAAAGCTTCTGCCCTGCTAAGTGCTCTAGCTCTTGCGTCAGACTCGGAGCAAAGAGTAGATCAAGGAAAAAGAAAACAGAAGGAGGAGAAGGGACAGATTTGACCAAGAAGACTATCCTGATTCTCGATAACTATGATTCTTTCGTTTACAATCTGGTCCAGTACGTGGGGATGCAGGGCGCAGTGCCAAAAGTCTATAGAAACGATGCGATCTCGCTTGAAAAAATAAAGTCAGGAGGGCCTGATGGCATAATAATCTCGCCTGGGCCTGGAAACCCGTCGAACTCGAAAGACTTTGGGATTTGCTCCGATGTACTTAGGACTATCAGCCGCGAGATTCCTACTCTTGGCATCTGCCTCGGGCATCAGGGAATAGGCAGCACCTACGGGGCGTTCATCTCTCACGCTCAAAGGACAATGCACGGCAAGACCTCAAAGATCACTCACGACGGCAAAAATCTGTTCAGGGATCTTCCCAACCCTCTTGAGGCTACGCGATACCACTCTCTCGTGGTCAGTCGGGAGCGCATCCCCGCCGAGCTAGTCATCACTGCCACGTCGCTTGACGACGGCGAAGTTATGGGACTAAGGCACAGGGATTATCCGATCTTTGGACTCCAGTTTCACCCAGAGTCGATCAAAACGACCGACGGAATGAAAATCATGAGGAATTTCCTGGATGGTATCTAGAGCGTCAGAGGAAAGAAAAATGCCATCATCAGTAAGGGAAGCAATCTCTCGGATTGTGGACGGAAAGAGTCTCTCTAGTTTCGAGGCGGCCGAAGCCATGTCAGAAATTATGAGCGGCCTTGCATCTCAAAGCCAGATTGCCGCATTCCTCACGGCGCTCCGGATTAAAGGGGAAACCGCAGAAGAGCTTGCGTCGTTCGCCGAGATAATGCGAGCTCATGCGCTCAAGATCGAGCCCCGGACGGCATCCAGGCTCGTGGATACGTGCGGAACAGGGGGGGATAGACTCAAGACTTTCAACGTGAGCACGACTGCGGCTCTCGTCGTCGCAGGCACGGGTCTCCCGGTCGCAAAGCACGGCAACAGGTCCTTCACGGGCAGGTGCGGCAGCGCAGACATCCTTGAAGAGCTCGGGGTAAACATCAACGCTGAACCATCGGTGGTTCGAACATCGATCGAAAACGCTGGAATCGGGTTCATCTTTGCCCCGATGTTTCATCCCGCCATGAAGCACGCTTCGATTCCCCGGAAGGAAATTGGGATCAGGACGGTGTTCAATGTTCTCGGCCCCCTGACGAATCCGGCTGGTGCCAAGGTACAGCTAGTGGGAGTGTACGCTGATCATCTTGTCTTGACTGTGGCGCAGGCCCTGAGAAAGCTCGGAGTGGAGGATGCAATCGTGGTACACGGTCTCGATGGCCTTGATGAGGTATCATTGATTGGGAAGACCCACGCGGCCATTGTAGACGGAGAGAAAGAGGAGATTTGCGAAGACATTCTTACCCCTTCCTCCTTTGGTTTGAGTGCGAGAAATTACGAGGAGGTCCGCGCGTCCGAAAGCATTGAGGAGCAGGCTAAGATGGCGATCAGAATACTCGGCGGAAGAAGCAATGGAGCTTTATCAAATCGGGACAAGGCGGTAAAAGAAATGGTTCTGGTTAACGCCGCGGCGGCAATCGTTGCTGCAAGGAAAGCAGAGAGTTACCTTGAAGCAATGGAAATCGCGTCTAGTTCTCTGGATAGCGGACGGGCTCTCGAAAAACTTGACTTGCTGGTGAAATATTCAGGTGGAGACGCCTCGAGGATGGAATCTCTAGTCTGGAGACCCGGGGACGGGAGTAAAAAATGAAGACGCTGAATGAACTATCCCAGGATGCGATCTCCTCGATTCAATCGGGTTATTATGAGCTACCTGATAGGAGTACTGCAGAGCGGTTGCACGAAGGCCGAAGAAGCCTTGTTCAAGCCATCAGAGCGAGAAGCGGCTCTTCCTCTCGCGCAATAATTTGCGAAATCAAGTTCGCGTCGCCCTCTGCTGGGATAATAAAAAGCCGAGAACATGCAGACGTTTGCGAAATCGCGAGAGAAATGGAGGCCGGCGGGGCAACCGCCCTTTCTGTTCTCACAGATCCTAGAAATTTCAATGGTTCCCTCGCGAATCTGGTCGAGGCGCGAAAAAGTACTTCCCTCCCCGTCGTGATGAAGGATATCGTCGTGTCACGCGATCAGATAGATGCCGCAGGAAAACTTGGGGCAGACTGTATTTTACTCATTGAAGAGATCTTCTCAAGGGGGTTCACGAAGAACGGACTATCTCTTTCCGAGGCGGTCGAGTTTGCAAAGGAAAAGCGTCTCGAAGTCATAGTCGAATCGCACACCAAAGAAGGATTCTTTAGAGCATCCTCTGAAGCCCATTGTGAAATCTTCGGCATTAACAACAGAGACCTAGACACATTCGAAACTAACATGAACACGACAGTCGGTCTTCTGGAGAGTCATTCCACGAATAAGGGCGTACACCCCCGCATCATATTGAGCGAAAGCGGGTTCGAAAAGCCCCCAGATATTTCGGATCTTGTCAACGCCCTGAAAGTGCGCAATTTGCAGGTGCCAGACGCCTTTCTGATCGGAACCTCGATCATGAGATCTAGCGACATTGAGGGGAAAGTGCGGCAGTTCGTAGCGGGGAGAGAGTAGGTGGTGCAAACGCAGGTCAAGGTAAAGATTTGCGGTCTCACAAGACAAGTGGATGTTTTGAATGCTGTAGCTTGCGGAGCCGATGCTCTGGGTTTTGTCTTTGGGTACCAAGCGTCGCCGAGGAATCTCACATTTTCTGCTCTCAAGGATCTGGTTGGGACAGTTCCGCCCTACGTCAGCACGGTGGTTGTAAGCCCCGCCTCGAACCCAAAGCTGGGGCAAGTGATTTCTGAGCTAAGGCCAGCTTTCCTTCAGCTGTACAAGAATAGTGAAGGAGGATCAAGCGAAAATATTGCAAGGAGAGAAAGACTTCGTTTCGCAAATGTCATTCAGACTGTCCATCCTGAGGAGGAAACATATTCTCCAAACGATGGCCCACTTGTGGACAGGTGTACTGCGATTTCAAAACAGTGCAAGGGAATTTTGCTCGATTCACCGAGGAAGAACCTGATCACTGTCGGAAGAAGGAATCATGAAACGTCGGAGGTACTGTTGCCTGGTGGATCCGGCGCTGTGCACGATTGGAAATTGAGCCAGAACGTACGGAACGCTCTGTTTCCGTTTCCCGTCATCCTGAGCGGAGGCCTGAACGAGCAAAATGTCAGGAAGGCGATCCGGATGGTGCGGCCCTATGCAGTCGATGTCTCAAGCGGAGTCGAGCGCAGTCCGGGCGTCAAAGACGAAGAGAAGCTTAGGAGGTTCATTCATTGTGCAAAGACCGCCTAAAATTGTAAACTCCCGGAAGAGGGGCGGCACTGGCGTGGAAAAGTTCCGAACGTATCCAATCGATGGAGTGTTCGGGGAATACGGTGGAAGATATGTTCCGGAAACGCTTGTCTTTGCGCTGGACCAACTCGGGGCCTCCTACGAAAAGCTCAAGCAAGACAGAAAATTCCAGCAGAGACTCGATTATCTCATGCGGGAGTTCGCGGGGAGGCCGACGCCGCTCTACTTTGCCGAGAATCTAACGCGAAAATACGGCGGGGCTAGGATATACCTCAAACGGGAGGACCTACTCCATGGCGGGGCGCACAAAATGAACAACGCGCTCGGCCAGGCCCTTCTTGCCAAGATGATGGGCAAGAAAAGGATCATCGCCGAGACGGGTGCGGGCCAGCATGGCGTTGCGAGCGCGATGGCCTGCGCCGCCCTTGGATTATGTTGCGAGGTTTACATGGGAGCCGAAGACATGGAGCGACAGAGGCTCAACGTCTTTCGGATGAGAATACTCGGAACGAAGGTACACGAGGTCTCGTCAGGCTCGAGGACTCTGAAAGACGCGATCAACGAAGCTCTGAGGGATTGGGTCGCGAATGTGAGGACTACGCACTATCTGATTGGTTCAGTCGTTGGGCCTCATCCGTTTCCTAGGATAGTAAGGGATTTCCAGAGCGTCATAGGCGAAGAGATCAAAAAAGATTTTCTCGCAAGACATGGGAGTCTCCCCAACGCAATCGTGGCCTGCGTCGGAGGGGGCAGCAATGCAGCCGGCTCTTTCTATCCTTTCCTAGATGACAAAGAAGTGGAACTTGTCGGCGTGGAAGCTGGAGGGAAGGGATTGAAGAGTGGAAGGCACGCAGCAAGCCTGAACGCCGGTAGCGTTGGGATAATACACGGCATGAAGACATACGTCCTTCAGGATGCGGAAGGACAGATAATGCCTGCGTTCAGCGCGTCCGCGGGCCTAGACTATCCAGGGGTAGGGCCCGAGCATTCATTCTGGAAGTCAACGCGAAGAGCAAGGTACACTACTGCGACAGACAGGCAGGCAATTAGGGCGCTGCTTGAACTTTCAGAGCTGGAGGGGATAATTCCCGCTCTAGAATCCTCTCACGCGCTCCACGAAGCAACCAGGCTCGCGTCAAGTATGAGCAAGGATGAGACAGTCGTGGTTACTCTCTCGGGACGAGGAGATAAAGACATGGACATTGTGTTCCAAGAGCTTTCGAAGAAGAAAGGTGGGAGAGGCACAGCCTTTTGAAGAAGAACATACTGGGCGATGTCTTTTCATCATGCAAGGAGGAGAGAAGGGGAGCTCTCATAGCATTTCTTACAGCGGGCGACCCAACTCCCAAGCATACTCCGAGATTATGCGATGCGCTGATAAAAGGCGGCGCCGATGTTCTAGAACTCGGGATACCTTTCTCTGATCCCATTGCTGACGGTCCCACGATTCAGGAGGCGGACCTGCGTTCTCTTAGAGCAGGTAACACTCCAGAAGAATGCCTTCGGATTACGGCTGAGGTGAGAAGGAAGCACGAAGATTTACCTCTTGTCTCTCTAAGCTACTACAACACAATCTTTAGGCTCGGAGTCGAACGGTTTCTGTCAAGAGCGTCGAATGCTGGCGTCAACGGGCTCATTGTCCCCGACCTGCCTCCAATTGTGGGGTTGGAGTTTGAGCGCTACAAGGCACTGGCTGTAAAAAAAGGGCTTTCCACCATCCTGCTTGCGTCTCCGACGACGAGCAGGGATCGACTGGTGTCCATCTCGCTGCAAACAAGCGGTTTCCTGTACCTTGTTTCGCTCCTAGGAGTCACAGGCGCAAGAAAGAAGAGGATAGGCGAGAGGTATCTCAACTTTATTGCAGAGGCCTGTTTGGCGACAAATGATACGATTCCTGTGGCCGTGGGATTTGGCATCTCGGAACCGGGCCAGGTCAAAAGCGTTCTTCGGGCAGGCGCTGACGGAGTAATAGTAGGGAGCGCATTCGTGAACATTGTTGCAAGCAATCTCGACGACATTGATGGCGCGTGCAAGCAACTGGCGAGATTCTGCCACGCGCTAAGGAGGGCGACACTTGCGACTCGGCGTTAGGAAGTGTTCGCATACAGTCCGGATAGACGCGGTACTTCGCTTTAGCGGCAACATCTGCTGACTGGGTTGTTTCGTCAGGCAACGGACCAGCGTGCAAAAGGAAGAATGAATGCTAAAAAAGGAAAATCAGGCAGCCTTGTGCTTGGTATCTTCACGGTCCAGACGGTTCAGCTCGGACATTAGAAACTTTCTGTACTTTGCATTTTGCTTGGAACCGAGCTTGGATATTTCATCCCTCACGGTACCGGCGAGGGAGATTAACCTGTCCGCAGCATCCTGCGCCAGTATCGCGCCTGAGATGCCAAGCTGAAGAAAAGGTTTCATCAGGTTGTCAAACCCTCCCGAAGTCTGCTGATAGTGTGTCAGTACTTCGTCGCCTTTCGGGGTTATCCCGTAGCCTCCGCCCTCCGCTTCCTCGATGAGGCCCGCCGAAAGCAGTCTTCCCAAAAGCGGATAGACGAGCCCGGGCGAGGGACGCCACTTCCCACTTGTCCTGCTAGAAGTCTCATCCATGATTCCCTTTCCAGTCAACGCCTTCTCCTTGAGGAGGTAGAGGACGTAGT
>VFSW01009737.1_pt1 | contig 13698 bp, 11 predicted proteins | sample 5358111 | NCBI WGS metagenome assembly VFSW01 (sample SAMN11554181, study PRJNA540505) | mine drainage metagenome | isolation source: sediment from site ElyBrook_90M | place: USA: Ely Copper Mine, Vershire, VT | collected 2017 | reverse complement strand
CGATCAGGACCTGATCGTGCGGGCGACGCCGCTGGGAGCGACCGCCGAACTGCTCACGACGAGCGCCGCGCGCGCCCCGCGCGGCTTGATCTTCGATCTGGGGTCGTTGAAAACGCCGCTGCGCCGCGGACTCGCCGCGCTCGTCGCGGCGGGCTGCCGCGTCACATCGCTGCATCCGATGTTCGGTCCCGACACCGAGTTGTTGTCCGGCCGTCACGTGATCTTCATCGACCTCGGACACCGCGAGGCGTTGCTCGAGGCCCAGGCCCTGTTCGAGCCGACGATGGCCGAGCGCGTGGTCATGGGTCTCGATGAACACGACCGCCTGATCGCCTACGTCCTCGGACTCTCGCACGCGCTGAACATCGCGTTCTTCACCGCGCTCGCCGAAAGTGGAGAGGAGGCGCCGCGGCTGGCCCGGATGTCGAGCACGACCTTCGACGCCCAGCTCGACGTCGCCAGCCGGGTCGCCGCGGAAAGTCCGGATCTGTACTACGAGATCCAGAGCCTCAACGAGTATGGCGGCGAGTCGCTGCGCGCCCTGCAGACCGCGGTCGAGAGGCTGGTCGGCGCAGTCGCCGGGGGCAAGCCCGGCGAATTCGCCGCGATGATGAGCCGCGGGCGCGCGTATCTCGACGTGCGCGCGGCGTCGCGTGCCGGCTGAGCGCGATGGCGGACGAACATTCCGTCGAGACCGAGGAACTGAAAAAACGCCTGGTGGAGATGGCCGCCGAGGCGGCGCAGAACGAGGCGATCTTGAAGCGTACGCAGGCGCGGGAACTGATGCTGCTGCGCGCGGACAGCCTGTCGCAGTTGCTGCGGGCGATCGTCGAGGGGCTGCGCGAGTCCTACGGCCTCGATTCGGTCGGCGTCGTGCTGCTCGACCCGCAGCATGAGATCCGCCATCTGCTGGTCGCCGGCGGGGACCGGCCCGAGGAGTTCCGGCAGGTGTTCTTCGTCGACTCGCTGGTCGGCCTCGCGCCGCAGCTGACGAACCTGCAGAGGCCCTGGCTCGGCCCCTACGTCGGCGCCGACCATCATCTCCTGTTTCCCGACACCGGGGACCTGAAGAGCGTCGCGCTGGTGCCCTTGCCGCGCAAGGACCGGGCGCTCGGCGCGTTGTGCTTCGGCAGCACCGACGCGGCCCGCTTCACCCGCCATCACGGCACCGAATTCCTGTCGCATCTCGGCGCGGTCGCGGGCGTGTGCATCGAGAACGCGGTGAACCGCGCGAGGCTGCTGCGCGCCGGCATCACCGATTTCCTCACCGGATGGCACAACCGTCGCTATCTGCAGCAGCGGTTGAAGGAGGAACTCTCCCGCGCGCAGCGGCGCGGCGGCTCGATCGCCTGCCTGATGATCGACATCGACCGGTTCAAGGGGATAAACGACGCCTACGGCCATCTCGCGGGCGACAATGCGCTGCGGGAAATCGCCCATCGGGTCGAGGCGCAGATACGAAGCATGGACACCGCGGCGCGGTTCGGCGGCGACGAGCTCGCCATCCTGCTGCCCGACGCCGCGGCCGCCGATGCCGCCAGGCCCGCCGCGCGCCTCCGCGGCGCCATCCCCACGGAACCGGTCCCGCTGCCCGCCCCGGTGGGCCGCAACACCACCTTTTCGGGGGGGGGCGCGGCCCGGGGCCCGGGCCGCGGCGAGACCGACTTGATGGCGCTCGCCAACCGCCTGCTCGCCGAGGCGGACGCGGCCCTGTACCGGGCGAAGGCGCTGGGCCGCGACCGTGTCCAGATCGGCGCCGGATAGGGGAGGGGCGCCGGAATGGGGCGCGCAAAAGCGCCGGTCGATGTGGAACAATGGCGCCATGGCGGTAGATCCAGCGATCGATTACATCGATAAAGACGGCTTTCGCGCCAATGTAGGGATCGTGCTGTCCCAGCCGGGCGGCGCGGTCTTCCTCGGCGGCCGCGTCGGCGGCCGCGGCTGGCAGTTTCCCCAGGGCGGCGTCAACCGCGGCGAACGGGTCGAGGACGCGCTGTTCCGGGAATTGAGGGAAGAGATCGGCCTGGAGCGGGACGACGTCGAGGTGCTCGGCGCGACGCGCGGCTGGCTGCGCTATCGGCTGCCGCGGCAATACGTGCGCGATCGTTGCATCGGCCAGAAGCAGCGCTGGTACCTGTTGCGGCTGGTCGGCGACGAATCGCGGCTGCGCTTCGACACCACCGCCCAGCCGGAATTCGACCGCTGGCGCTGGGCGGAATACTGGACGCCGGTTCGTGAGGTCGTCTATTTCAAGCGGCGCGTCTATGTGCGCGCGCTGCATGAACTCGGCACGCTGCTGTTCCCCGACGGGCTGCCGCCGTATCCGGCGTGGTGGCCGGAAATCGAGACCGGTCCTAGAACGGCTTGACGACCGCGAGCACGACGATCGCGATCAGCAGCAGCGAGGGCACCTCGTTGAAGACACGGAACCACTTCGCCGAACGCGTGTTGCGGCGATGCACGAAGTCCCGCATCAGCTTGCGGCAGTACAAATGGTAGACGATCAGCGCGCCGACCAGCGTGAGCTTGACGTGCAGCCAGCCCATTTTCAGGTACACGGGATCGGCGACGATCATCATGACGCCGAACGCGATGGTCGCCGCGGCGCCGATGGTCATCAACGCGAACAGGCGGCGTTCCATGATCTCGAATCGCGCCATGCCCGGCTCGTCGACGGTGTCGGCGTGATAGACGAACAATCGCGGCAGATAAAACAAGCCCGCGAACCAGGTCACCATGGCGGTCACATGCAAGGCCTTCAACCAGAGCATCGGTCCTTCTCCCGAGATCGCGAAGCCCGGGATCATACCGGCAAAACGGAAGTTGTCGCCGATTGGCGTCAGTGCGGCCGATCCCGAAGCAATAGTCCGACCGCCGGATGCCGGCTTCGTGTAATGTCACGTTCCCCTTCGGGATCGTGCCTGTCGAACTGAGGAGCTATGGCGGAGTCTTTCCGCAAATTGGTCGTCCGCACCTACGCCCCGCGGCGCCGCGCGGTCCTGCTCGGCACGTCGATCGTCGCCGGATTCCTGTCCCTGTATGGGGCGTTCGAGTCCGGCCGGTACGACGGCGGGTACCGGGTCGTCGAGTCGATGCGCAGCGCCTGGGCGGCGAACGCGCGCATCCGGTCGCTGGAAAGCCAGATCACCGATCTGCGCGCCAAGCTTGCCCAGGCGGAAGTCGCGCGCCGCGTCGATCGCGAGGGCTACCGGCAGGTCGAGCACAGCTTGGGCGACATGCAGAACCAGATCGCGCACCTGAACGAGGATCTGGCGTTCTATCGCGGTCTCGTGCAGCCCGACTCCGTCGTCAAGGTCAAGGTGCAACAACTGCAGATCCTGCCCGGCGCGGCCGCGAATCAGTACCATTTGAAATTCGACCTGATGCAGGTGGGCAAGCCTTCCGGGTCGGTGACCGGGCACGTCGACCTGACGTTCCAGGGCCGCCGCCAGGGCAAGCCGGACACGTTGAGTTTCGCGCAAATCGCCTCTGGTCCGCACCAGAGCCTGTCATACTCCTTCCGCTATTTTCAAAATTACGATGTCGTGGTGCAATTGCCGCCGAATTTCGCGCCGGACCGCATCGACGTCGAATTGTATGCGGGCAAAACCGCGACACGCGGGTACCGGCAGGCCTTCCTGTGGAAAGCGCGGGGCATGTCGTCCGAGACGGATCCCGCCGTCCGCGCGCAGTCAAAAGGTGTTCTAGATGTTCAAGCGCAGAAAAAATAGGCCGGAGAAGATTCAGACGTTGATCGGCGCCAAGACGCGCATCAACGGCGACGTCGAGTTCACCGGCGGCCTGCATCTCGACGGGCAGATCAACGGCAACGTGAAATCCGAGGTCGGCTCGGGAGCCGTGATCGTGGTCAGCGATCAAGGCTGCATCGAGGGCTCGGTGAGCGTGCCGAACATCGTCCTCAACGGCATCGTCAAGGGCGACATCGAAGCGAGCAACCGGGTGGAATTGGGCCCGAAGGCGCGCGTCCTCGGTAATGTGCATTATGAAATCATCGAGACCGCGATCGGGGCCCAAATCAACGGAAAATTGATTCACCGGCTGAATCCGGCCGAAAAGCCCGATGCTGCGGTGCCAACACGGGATCCGGCACTTTGATCGGCGGCGGCGGCGCGAGTACCATAGGGCCATGAACACGGATCATGCATCGGTCGATCAGCCGGCCCCCCCGGCTAACGTATTGCTGTTCACGGATGCCGCCGCCGGCAAGGTCGGTGAACTGATCCGTGAGGAATCGAACCCGAACCTGAAGCTGCGGGTGTTCGTGTCGGGCGGCGGATGTTCCGGATTCCAATACGGATTTACATTCGACGAAAACGTCGAAGAGGGCGATTTCTGCGTGGAAAACCGCGGCGTCAAGCTGCTGGTCGACCCGATGAGCGCGCAATACCTGATGGGCGCCGAAATCGACTACAAGGAAGATCTGCAGGGCGCGCAATTCGTCATCCGCAACCCGAACGCCAAGACGACCTGCGGCTGCGGGTCCTCGTTTTCAGCGTAATCACGCCGGACGGCTGAATGACCAGCGGTCGCGCCGTGCCGGACGTGCTCGCGGCAGTCGATCTGGGTTCCAACAGCTTTCACATGGTCGTGGCGCGTCATTCGCACGGCCAGCTCGTGATCCTGGACCGCCTGCGGGAGATGGTCCGGCTCGCCGCGGGCCTGGACGAAAGCGGCCGGCTCGACGATGCCGCGGTCGACCGGGCCCTGCGCTGCCTGGAGCGGTTCGGGCAGCGGCTGCGCGCGATGCACGCCGACAGCGTGCGCGTTGTCGGTACGAACGCGTTGCGCCGCGCGCGCCGCAAGCGCTGGTTCCTCGAGCGTGCGCGCGCCGCGCTCGGCCATCCGATCGAGATCATCTCGGGACTCGAGGAAGCGCGGCTGATCTATTCCGGCGTCGCGTACACCAGCCCCATGAGTTCCGAAAGGCGGCTGGTCATCGACATCGGCGGGGGCTCCACCGAACTCGTGATCGGCGCCGGATTCAATCCGATACTCCTCGAAAGCCTCTCGGTCGGCTGCGTGGGCTTGAGCGCCCTGCATTTCGACGACGGCCGGATCACGGAAAAGCGCTTCGAGCGGGCGCGCACCGCGGTGCGCCTCGAACTCGAACCGGTCCAGGCGGCGTATCGAAAGCTCGGGTGGCTGGAGGCTTTCGGCAGCTCCGGCACCGTGCGCGTGATCGGCGACGTGCTTCGCCGGCTCAATCCGGAGGAATCGCGCATCACCCCCGGGAATTTGAAAAAGCTCGCCGACCGCGTGATCGCCGCCGGACACGTCGACAGGCTGGACTTGCTGGACGTCGATGCCGAGCGTGCGCCGGTGTTCCCGAGCGGCCTCGCCATCTTGCTCGAGGTCGTCGAGAGCCTGGGCATCGAGCGTTTGCGCGCCGCCGAAGGGGCGATGCGCGAAGGTCTGCTCTATGACCTGATGGGACGCTTCACCGACGAGGACGCCCGGGTGCTCACCGTGCGTGCGATGGAGAAGCGATACCACGTCGATGCCGCGCAGGCCGACCGCGTGGAGGAAACAGCGGTCGCGCTGTTGTCCCAGGTCGAGGCCGAGTGGGGGCTCGAGGATCCGCTGGCGGAACTCGCGCTGCGCTGGGCGGCGCGGCTGCATGAAACCGGCCTGGACATCGCGCATTCGAAGTACCAACGGCACAGCGCCTACCTCCTGGAACACGCCGACATGCCGGGCTTTCCGCGCGAGGAACAGCTGCTTCTCGCCGCGCTCGTCGGCGCCCACCGCCGCCAGTTCGCGCTCGATCCGCTCGAGGACCTCGTCCCGCCGTGGGACCGGCTCGCCGAGTTCTTGATCGTGTTGCTGCGGCTCGCGGTGTTGCTGCATCGCGGCCGCAGCCCCGAGCCGTTGCCGGAGGTCAGGCTGCGGGTCAAGGGGCGCAATCTCAGCCTGGAGCTGCCGCCCCGCTGGATGAAGGATCATCCGCTCACCATCGAGGACCTGGAGCAGGAACGGCAATATTTGAAGGAAGCCGGCATCCGCCTCAGCTATCCGTGACGCCGGACTCAGGCTTCCGTCAGCGCCACCTGTTCGTCGTAGCGCTGTAACAGCTGGGTCTGCGCGCAAATGCCGGCGGCGCCGCTCGAGTGGGTGTAGCGCGCCTCGGCGTCCAGGCGCCAGCTCTGCGTATCGTCGCGCAGGTACAGTTCGAGCTCGTCGATGACGCGGCGGCGGAAGGCGGGATCCTCGACCGGGAACGCGACTTCGATCCGGCGGAACAGGTTCCGATCCATCCAGTCTGCGCTGCCGCAATACACCTCGGGCGCTCCGGTGTTCTCGAAGTAATAGACCCGTGAGTGTTCGAGAAATCTGCCGACGATCGAACGGACCTGGATCCGGTCCGAAACGCCGGGAATGCCGGGCCGCAGACAGCAGACGCCGCGCACGATCAGGTCGATCCGCACCCCGGCCGCGGACGCGCGGTACAGGGCCTGAATCACGCCGGGCTCCGTCAGCGCATTGAGCTTGGCGATGATGCGCGCGGGCAGCCCCGCACGCGCGTTTGCGGCTTCGCGTTCGATGCGCTCGAGCACCGCCCGGTGCAGCGTGAACGGCGCATGCAGCAGCTTGTGCAGCCGCGGGATCCGCGTGAGCCCGGTCAGCTGCAGGAAAATCTGATGGATGTCCTCGCCGATCTCCTCGTTCGCGGTCAGCAGGCCGTAGTCGGTGTACAGGCGCGCGGTCTTCGCGTGATAGTTGCCGGTTCCGAGGTGGCAATAGCGCCGCAGCCCCCGGCTCTCGCGCCGCACGACCATGACCAGCTTCGCGTGCGTCTTGTAGCCGAACACGCCGTACATCACGTGCGCCCCCGCCTCCTGCAGCTTGGTCGCGATGTCGATGTTCGCCTCCTCATCGAACCGCGCCCGCAGTTCGATGATCACGGTGACATCCTTGCCGGCGAGGGCGGCCTCCGACAGCGCCCGCACCACCGAGGAATCGCTGCCGGCACGGTACAGCGTCTGTTTGATCGCGAGCACGTCCGGGTCCGCGGCCGCCTGCCGGATGAAATCGGTGACCGGCGAGAAGCCCTGGAACGGGTGGTGCAGCAGCACGTCGCCCGCCGCCACCACCGTGAACAAATCCGCGCCGCTGCGCAGCCGCTCGGGGAGGCTCGGCACGAACGGCGGGAACTTCAGCTCCGCGCGATCGACCAGATCGTAAACGGTCATCAGCCGGTTCAGATTGACCGGGCCCGGCACGCGGTACAAATCGCCCGGCGCCAGCGCGAACTGGCTCTGGATATTGGGGAGCACCCCCGGGGGACAGTCGGGCGCCGCCTCTACCCGCCCCGGGGCGCCGTAGGGGCGCGACGCCAGTTCGCCTTCCACCGCCCGCAGCAGGGCGTCGACCTCCTCCTGCTCGACGAACAAATCGCTGTTCCGGGTCACCCGGAATTGATAACAGCCGCGCACGCGCATGCCGTCGAACAGTCTGGACACGAAGGCCTCGACGATCGTCCCGAGGAACACGAAGTTCCGGCCGCCGACCACGTCGGGCAGGCGGATCAACCGCGGCAGCGACCGCGGCGCCTGCACCACGGCGAGCCCGCTGTTGCGGCCGAAGTCATCCTCGCCCTCGACGACGACCGCGAAATTCAGGCTCTTGTTGAGTATCTTCGGGAACGGCCGCGCCGGATCCAGCGCGAGCGGGCTCAGCACGGGTTCCACTTCGCGCTCGAAATAATCGGCCAGCCACCGCCGCTGCGGTTCGGTCCAATTCTCGGGAGTCAGGAAGACGATGCCGTTCGCGGCGAGCGCGGGCATCAGCACGTCGTTCAGCAGCGCGTATTGCTCCGCGACGATTCGTGTCGCGCGCACGCCGATGGCCTGCAATTGTTCCGACACGCCGAGGCCGTCCGGACCGATCGCGGCGGCGCCGGCCTCGGCGAGCTCCTTGAGGCCCGCGACCCGGATCTCGAAGAACTCGTCCAGGTTCGCGCAGGATATGCACAGGAAGCGCACCCTCTCCAGCAGCGGAATCGCCGGATCCTTGGCCTGTTCCAGCACGCGCTGGTTGAATTCCAGGAACGAAAGTTCCCGATTGATGTACAGGGAACTGGAGTTCAAATCGACGTCATTCATGCAGGATCAAGTCCTCGGAGACGGATAGATGCCGCCCAGTATGCGCGGACCGCGCGCGCCGGTGACGCCGGCCGCGTTCGACGGCAGTCCCTGCAGCGTGCGGAACGCGAAGAAGGCGAAGGCGATCGCCTCGACATAGTCCGGATCCACGCCGAGCGCGGCCGTGGTCGCCACCGTCGAAGGCGCGGCGCGCCGCCGCAGCGCCGCGAGCAGGCCGGGGTTGTGCGCGCCGCCGCCGCAGACGTAGATGGCGGCGCCCGGCGCCGCGGCCGCGACCGCGCGCGCGATCGACTCCGCGGTGTACTCGCGCAGCGTCGCCTGGATGTCGGCGGTCGTCGGCGGAATGCCCGGACGCGGCGGGCGGCCGGCGAGCCGCGCCTCCAGCCAGTCCATGTTGAACAGCTCCCGGCCCGTGCTCTTTGGCGGCGCGAGGGCGAGATACGGCTCGCGCAGCAAGTGCGCCAGCAGGTCCTCGTCGCAGCGCCCCTCGTCCGCGAACCGTCCGTCGCGATCGAACGCGGTCCGTCGATGCCGCAGGTTCCAGGCGTCCATCAGGCGGTTGCCGGGTCCGGTGTCGAACCCGGACAGCGCGGCGCTGCGCGTGAGCACGGTGATGTTGGCGATGCCGCCGATGTTGACGATGGCGCGATCTTCCTCCCCGCTGCGGAACACGCCGTCATGGAACACCGGCACCAGCGGCGCGCCCTGGCCGCCGGCGGCGACGTCGCGACGGCGGAAATCGGCGACGACGGTGATGCCCGTCAGCTCGCCGATCACGTTCGGATCGCCGACCTGCCAGGTGAACGGAACGGGCGAGTCGACCCGATGCAGCAAGGTCTGTCCATGGCTGCCGATCGCGACGATCCGTTCCGGCGCGATCCCGGCGCGGCGAAGCACGCCGAGCGCGGCCTGCGCGAACGCCCTTCCGATCTCGACGTCCAAGCGTCCGACCTCGTCGAGCGGCACCGGGCCGCGCGCATCGAGCATCGCGCCCAGGCGTGCGGCGAGACCGGGATCGAACGCGCCGGCACCGGTGGCGAGCACGCGCGGCGGCCCATCGTCGAAATCGACCACCGCGGCGTCGATCGCATCCATGCTGGTGCCTGAGATCAGGCCGAGGTACAAGCCCATCGGGTGCGCTCAGCCGCCCGCGGCGCGCGGCGACCGCGCGAGCCGCGCCGCGATTTCATCGGCCGGGACGGCCCGGCCGAACAGGTAGCCCTGGGCCTCGTCGCAGCCGAGGTCGAGCAGCCTCGCGGCCTGCGACTCGGTTTCGACGCCCTCGGCGACGACGCCGATGTCGAGCGCCCGCGCGAGGTTGACGATCATCGCGACGATCGCCGCGTGCTCGCCGCTGCCCGCCATGCCGGCGACGAAGGCGCGGTCGATTTTCAGCGCATCCAACGGCAGCTGCGCGATCTGGCTCAGGCCCGAATACCCGGTGCCGAAGTCGTCGAGATAGATGCGCATGCCGGCGGCGCGCAGCAGCGACAGCTTGCTCAGATTGGCCGCCATGTTCTCCGCGAACAGGGATTCGGTGATCTCCAGGTCGATCTGCGCGCCGCGGCCGGCCTCCGGGCCGAGCGCCGCGCGCACCCCGCTGACGAAGTCGATCTGGCGCAGCTGTACGTCGGAGACGTTCACCGCGATGCGGGGAACGACGAGCCCGCGGTCATGCCAGGCCTGGCTGTCGCGGACCGCCTGCTCGATGACCCATCGCCCCACGTCGACGATCAGGCCCGTTTCCTCCAGCAGGGAGATGCATTCGAGCGTCGACACGACCGGCGTGTCGTTCCAACGCAGCAGCGCCTCCAGGCCGCGGATCTCGCGCGTGGCGAGGTCCACCTTCGGCTGATAGTGCAGCTCGAAGCGCCGTTCCTCCACCGCCTTGCGCAGGCGGCTCTCCTGATGCAGCCGCTCGGCCGCCCGCGCGTTCATTTCCGGCGAATAGAACAAGTGGCGGGCCGAGGAGTTCTTCGCACGTCCCAGCGCCGCCTCGGCGTTGGCGAACAGCGCCTCGGCACTGACGGCGTCGTCCGGGTAGAACGCGATCCCGCTCTTGAACGTCGTGCGCAATTCGACGTCGTCGATCTGGAACGGCTCGGCCAGCGACGCGATGATCTGGTCGTCGATCCAGCGTTCGATCCCGGTGCCTTCGGGACGGCCGCCGACGATCGCGAAGCGGTCGCCGCCGATCCGCGCGATGGTCGCGGAGGAATCGAATATGCGCTTCAGGCGTTCGGCGAATTCCTTGAGCACGCGATCCGCGGCGCTGCGCCCCAGGGTGTCGTTGATCTCCTTGAATTTCTGCAGTTCGAACACCGTCAGCGCGAAGCTGTCGCGGGCGGCGTTCGCGGCCTGCACCGCGCGGCCGAGCCGGTCGAAGAACAGCTGTCTGTTCGCAAGCCCCGTCGGCGGATCGTAGTAGGAGATGTAGGCGAGGCGTTCGTTCTTGCCGATGTAGTCCAGCGCGAACGAGATGTCCCCGGCCAGATCGCGCAGCAGCTTCAGTTCGTCGTGGTCGAAGAAGCCGGCCTCGCCCGCGTACAACACCAGCACGCCGGCCGCCTCCTTGCCGATCAACAGCGGCAGCGCGATCTGCGAACGAAAGCCGTGCGCGAGCGCGATCTTTTGGAACATCAGCTGGTCGTTGGCCTCGATGTCGTTGGCAACGATGGTGCGCTTGTACTTGAGCGCCTGGCCGACCATGCCGATCTGGTCGCCGGCCTCGTCCAGGATGCGCGACGCCGCCTCGAGATACCCCTCGTCGTGGCCTTCCCAGACGAGCGGATCGGGCCGGAACGTCCCCGGCCGCGCCTGTCCGATCCACGCGAGCTTGAACCCTCCCTCCTGCACCGCGATCCGGCAGGCTTCGCGAAACAGTTCCTCGCGGTCGTGGACGCGCACGATGGTCGAATTGATCCCGGTGAGCACGGCCTGTATCCGGCATAGCCGCGCGATGTGCCGCTCGTGCTGGCGGCGCTCCGTGACGTCGCGCGACAGGCCGCGAAATCCCGCCAGTGTGCCATCGGGGTCCAGGATCGGCATCGCGCTCACGTCGAGCCAGCGCAGACCGCCCTCCTTGTGCTCGAGCTGCATCTCGAGATCCCGCCAGGTCCTGCCGGAGTTCGCCTCGGCGCGCAGCGACTCTGCGAGCGCATCGGCGGAGCCGCCCGCCACGAGGTCGAAATAGCGCGTGCCGATCAGGTCCTCGGGCGCGTGTCCCAGGATCGACTCGACCGCCGGGCTGCAGAAGCGGATCACGCCGTCCGCGTCGGTCTCCCAGATCCATTCCTGCGCCGCGGCCGCGATCGAGCGGAATCGTTCCTCGCTGCGCGCAAGCTCACGCTGCGCGTGGCGCCGCGAGTCGCGCTCCCGCGCCTCGTCCATCGCCCGCCGGATCGCGGGCACCAGACGGCTCAAGTTGTCCTTGAACACGTAGTCGGTGGCGCCATGCCGGAGCACATCGATCGCGCGCTCCTCGCCGATCGTGCCGGAGACGAAGATATAGGGGGCGTCGGGACGCCGCTCGCGCGCGATGCGCAGCGCATCGCGGCCGTCGAAGCCGGGCAGCGTGTAATCGGAGAGGATCAAATCGGGACGAAAGCCCGCCAGCGCGTCGGTGAACTCGACGGCGGTTTCCACCCGGCGCGTGTCGCAATCGAGGCCGCCCTTGCGCAGGCAGCGCAGCACGAGCTCGGCATCCTCGATTCGATCCTCGAGAACCAGCACCTTGAGCTTGTCCGGCATCCCGGCGCCTCAGTTCGGCACGCGGTTGTAGGTTCCCCAGTACGATCCGGCCCGACAAATCACGTCGTTGAACGTGGGGAAGTCCATCGGTTTGACGAGGTAACTGTTGACCCCGAGCCGGTAGCCGTCGCTGAGGTCCTGTTCTTCGGCCGACGACGTGAAAATCACGACCGGGATGCTGCGCGCGGCCTCATCGGCCTTGATGCGGCGCAGGACCTCGATCCCGCCGATGCGCGGCATCTTGAGGTCGAGCAGGATGAGCCGCGGATTGGCGCTGCGCCGGCCGCTGAACGAGCCGGTGCGGAAAATGAATTCCAGTGCCTCGACGCCGTCGCGCACCCTCAGCACCGTATTGTGGATGTTGCCCTTGCGCAGCGCGCGCAAGGCCATTTCGGCGTCCGCATCGTTGTCTTCGACCAGCAGGATCTCGACCGCTACGACATCATCCATGGACATCTCCGCAAGGCATGGAAAAGAAAAACTCGGCGCCCTCGCCGACCTCGGCCTCGGCCCACACCCGACCGCCGTGACGGCTGACTATGCGGTTCACGATCGCGAGTCCGACGCCGGTGCCGCCGAACTCATCGGCGCGATGCAGTCGCTGAAACACCCGGAACAATTGTTCATAATATTCCATGCTGAATCCGACGCCGTTGTCGCGGATCGAGTACACAATTTCCGTGCCCTCGTGCCGGCCGCGGACCTCGATCTGCGGCACCGCGGCCTGGGCGCCGTATTTCAGCGCGTTCGAGACCAGATTCTCCCAGACTTGGCGCAGCAGTGCGCGGTCGGCTCGCACCGGCGGCAGCATGCCGATGCTGATCCGGGGCGCCGGGCCCTGGGCCTCGCCCGCCGCCGCGTCGAACACCTCGCGCACCAGGGTGTTCATGTCGATGTCCAGCTTGATCAGCGGCTGGCGGCCCATCCGCGAGAACGCCAGCAAATCGTCGATCAGCGTGCCCATGCGCGCGCCGGTGGCGCGGATCACATCGAGGCGGCGGCGGCCCTCTTCGTTGAGACTGTCTCCCGATTCCTCCTCGATCATCAGTGCGAATCCGCTGATCGCCCGGAGCGGCGCGCGCAGGTCGTGCGACACGGAATAGCTGAAACTCTCCAGTTCCTGATTGGTCGCCTGTAGGTCAACTGCCTGTTGCTGCAGGGCGATGTTCAAGCGTCGGATCGATTGTTCGGTGCGCCGGCTCTCGCTGATGTCGCGTGCGGTGGCGATCAGCCGCTCGACGCCGCCGTCGGCGCCGCGAACCGGCATCACGATCACATCCCACCACTTGTGCGCACCGCCGAAAGTGGGGTAGTCGCCTTGAAAGCGCCCGGGCTCGCCCGACAACGCCGCTTCGATCGCGCGGCGCGCCGCCGTGCGATCCGCGCCGCTCCAGAATCCGAGCCAATCGCCGCCCGCGAGCTGCGCCGGGTCCTCGATCTCCAACAGGCGGCAACCCTGCAGCGTGACCCGCTCGATGCGCGCATCGCGGTCGAGCACGATCATGCAGTCCGGCGAACTGTCGATGATGCTGCGGTTGAAACTGTCGCTCGCGCGCAGCGCCGCGGTGGAGCGCGCCCGCGCCAGCATCTCGCGGCGCACGTTGCGAAACAGCAGCCAGAAAATCCCCGACGCGATCGCGAGCGTGATCAGCAGCGACACCAACATGCCGTACTGCTCCTGGATCGAGGCCGCCTCGCGCTGTACCAGCAGGCGGTTCTCCCGGTCGGACAGCAGCTCGATCGCGGCGAGCACGCGGCGTAATTCCACGTCGCGCCGCCGGGGTTTCGCGCCGCCCCCGGGCGGGGTCGCGGCGGCGGCGGCCCC
>VFSW01009736.1_pt1 | contig 13699 bp, 9 predicted proteins | sample 5358111 | NCBI WGS metagenome assembly VFSW01 (sample SAMN11554181, study PRJNA540505) | mine drainage metagenome | isolation source: sediment from site ElyBrook_90M | place: USA: Ely Copper Mine, Vershire, VT | collected 2017 | reverse complement strand
CCTCCTCCACCTCCACCGCCGTGGAAACCGCCCCCGCCGAAACCGCCCCCGCTAAAGCCTCCACCGTGAAAGCCGCCGCCTCCATGAAAACTGCCTCCGCTCATGTAGTGACCGCCCCGAATCGGCCCACCGACAGGCCGGCCGCCCACACTGCTTTGGGTATTGCCATAACGGTTGTAGCCGTTGCCGCCGTAGTAGCCGCCACCGTAGTAGCCGCCGCCATAGTAGCCGCCACCATACATACCACCCCAGCCAAAGGGATAGAAGCCATAACCGAATGGACTCCAGAATGGGCCGCCGCCGATGAAGGTGTAATCCATGGCATAAGGATCCCAGAACCAACCAGGATTGTAGCTTCCACTGTCCGCATATTCGCCAGCGATCTGGTTGTTGTCTTCCGCCAAGTATTCGGAACGCAGGCTGTTCCAGTTGTACAGATCATCCTTGGCCTTGCGCGTGTCGAACTCGACCGGCTTTTCCTTGGCCAGTGCTTGCACGCCTGCGGCGGGAGCTAGCTGGAACTCGTGGTGGCTCTTTACCACCTTGTATTTGCCCTCTCTTACCTCTACGGCTGCTTTGCCGTCAAAGACCATCACAGTGGGGTTGTTTGCGTCGAACTCGTAGTAGCCGGGCTTGACGAGCTGCGTTGTCACTCCACTATCGATGAGCTCGAGGTCGTTCTCCGGATGGATCTCGTCCACTTCCACCCCGGCGCGTCCATGCACCAACTCCACCTGGGTCAGGGTCAGATTCGGCGAAACCATCCTCACGGCGCTGTCGTCATCAATGCGCAGAAAGACGCCGGGGGTCAATAGAATCTCTGCCTTGCCTGCCTGGGTGGTGAGTGTCTCGCCGGGATTCAGAGTGACGCTGCCCACGTTCTTGTCGGTCAGTTGCTGTCCCTCGAGCGAAACCGCACCTTCTACGTAATTCAGCGTTCCGGGGCGGGCCGTCTGCGCGTCGAGGGCTGTCGCGCCAAGAGCTCCAAGGCCAAGGAGAAGAATTGTCATCGATTTGAGCTTCATCGATTTGTACCTCTAACTATCTAAAAACCAATGGCTAGAAAAAGTTCTGTTGCGCGCCTTCTGGACGGCAACTAGGCTTGTGTTGCATGAAAGCGAAAAATCTGCGGGCAAGCCAACTCTTTTCCAGCAAGTGCATCAAGCCGGTCGATCGTGTTCAGCGGTCTCGTCCTGCAGTCTTCCTCTTCTAGCGACCATGCATGGTGCGCTCCGGTAAAATCAAGCCTGGGGTGGAATTCATGACCGAAGCAGGCGCACTGGAAACTCTTGTGAATCAGCAGATCGTGATCTCCATGAAGGCGCATGACGCAGAGCGTACGGGCGCGCTCCGCCTCATCAAGAACGCTCTCAAGAATAAGGCCATCGAGAAGCGAGCCTTACTCACGCCCGCAGAAGAGCAACAGACGTTGGCCACCATGATCAAGCAGCGCCGCGACTCCATCGAGCTGTTCACCAAAGGCAACCGCCCCGAGCTGGCCGCGAAGGAAGCTGCGGAGATCCTCATCATCGAGGAGTTCCTGCCCAAGGCTTTAGATGAAGCCGGTCTTCGCGCGTTGGTGGCAGAGACAGTGGCGGAACATGCCGCGGCCTCTGGCAGAGCGCCCACAACAAAAGAGATGGGTCAGGTGATCAAGGCGGTCCAGGTCAAACTGAAGACGGCCGGGCTCCGCGCCGAGGGCCGCTTGGTGAGCGAAGCTGTCAAGGCAGCCCTGATCAGCTGACTTCGCCTGCCTGATGCGTGTTTTTATTGGCGAAACTGAAAAATAGAGACACTTCCTTGAGTCTTACGGTAAGGATGCCGATCTTGCGTCCCTATCGCCAGAGCGGAGCATCAAAAGTCTGAATTCAAGTGAGAGTGCATGAACGTATTCAGCTTTTTCCGTTTGCTGAACACTATTTATCGTGATCGCGAACCGGACACGGCATATATCCAGAGCCAAGGCCTGCTGGCTGTCAAGATAGGGCAAGTTTTCGCTCTGCGTCCCGATTTTCTGGGGGACGAGCGCTGTCGCATCCTTGCCCGCCTTTACAGCCACACCGAAAGCCTGCCGGCTGAGGATGCAGTGAAACTTATCGAGACTTATGCAGGCGCAGGCTACCTCGATCATTTTTCCTTCTTCGACCCCAAGCCGTTTGCCTCGGCGTCCATTGGTCAGGTTCATCACGCGGTTCTCAAAACTGGTGAGAATGTGGCTGTTAAAGTCGTAAAGAAGAACTACACCCAAAACTTCAGGCGCGATGTTGCGAATGTGCGTAGGCTTTTTCGACTGGCCATTCTCTTCTATCCCAAACTTCGCGGTGTTGCTAATCCTGTAAGCCTTCTGCATGAGATCGAGAAGATGACGCTCAGCGAGCTCGACCTGCGCAACGAGATTGCGGGATGGAAGCGTCTGCAAGATATTTACGAAGCGAACCGCGACCGCTTCGATCTTTCGCGTCTCCGTTTTCGGAGGGTATTCGAGCGGATTTCCAGTGAACATATCCTTGTATCCGAGTACGCTGACGGGCCCACGCTGGATGAATTACTCGCCCAGGGCAAGCTGACTTACTCAACACTGCTTGAGCTCTTTCATTTGCACGGATTCTTCATGTTTTCGATCGGCACCTTTCATGGAGACATTCATCCGGGCAACATTGTTCTCCAGGGAGATACCTCTTACTTTCTCGATACGGGCTATATAGGCAGCGTTTCAGAGCGCATGAGAAAGAATCTCTTCCGCTTTTTCGATACCCTGAGCCTGGACGATTACCCAGCATCGGCACGTTCTCTGAATGCCATGGCGGAGCGCCCGATCGACGAAGAGCAGTTCGCCAGATTTGAAGCGAAGTTTCTCGATCTCTATCGGGACTTTCCCGGCAAGACAGTGAGCCAGGTTAGCCTGACAAAGAAGATGATGCAAACGATCCGACTTGGCGTATTATCGGGCATGCACTTCGACGAAGGTATGTTCGATATCATTAAGAGCCTCATGTATCTCGATGGTATGGTGATTCGCGCAAATCCCGATGCGGTGCTGCTGCGCGACATGCGCCGTTTCATCGAAGACTTCAAAGTGGCGATGGCTTGATGGGAAGAAGGAAGATAGCGTGGATCTTAACGGTGTAAGTGGAAAGAAGAAAGTTGTCATTGTTGGCGCTGGTCCTGGCGGCCTCACGACAGCAATGGTTCTGGCTAAGCGAGGCTTCGATGTCGAAGTGTTCGAGAAAGCCGCGGTCGTGGGCGGGCGCAACGCGGAGATTGCGGTAGGTGCATTTCGCTTCGATCTCGGACCGACCTTCCTGATGATGAAGTTCGTTCTCGACAGAGCCTTCGAGGAAGCTGGGGCCAAGAGCGAAGACTATCTCGACTTCAAGCGGCTCGATCCGATGTATCGACTGCTATTTCCGGATTTTTCTCTCGACGTGACAGAAAACCGGGAGCAGATGAAGAAGGAGATTGCTCGCTGCTTTCCAGGCGAAGAGGCTGGGCTCGACAACTTCTTCGAGCGCGAGAGCGACCGCTTTCGGCACATCTATGCCTGCCTGGAGAAGGACTATTCTTCTTTGGCGGACTTCTTCAAGCCGACGTTTTTGCGCGCCATACCCTTCATTCCATTCGGCAGCACGATCTATCAGTATCTCGGCAACTACTTCCGTTCTGAGCGACTGCGGCTGTCGTTTACCTTCCAGTCCAAGTACCTGGGCATGTCACCCTGGGAATGCCCCGGCTTCTTCGTGATCCTGCCGTACATCGAGCATGAGTTTGGTATATTTCATGTGCAAGGCGGCTTGTCTGAAATATCAAAGGCCATGGCGAGGGTCGCCGAGGAAAATGGCGCTGTCGTTCATCTCAACACTCCTGTCAAGCAACTGCTCGTCGAAAAGCGCGATGTAAAAGGCGTCGTCCTTAGTGATGGAAGAACAGTCAAGGCGGACGAGACGGTGGTGAATGCCGATTTTGCGCATGCGATGCAGACGTTAACGCCTCCCGGCCTGCTTCGCAAGTATTCGCCGGAAAAGCTCAAGAAGAAGAAATATTCCTGCTCCACCTTCATGCTCTACTTGGGATTGGATAAGGTCTTCCGTGACATGCCGCATCACAATATCGTCTTCGCCCACGACTATCACAAGAACACGGACGACATCTTTCGAACTCTCAGATTGTCCGAGGACATATCGTTCTATATAAGAAATTCCAGCGTCACCGACGAACGCGTTGCACCTGAGGGCAAATCAGCTGTCTACATCCTTGTCCCCGTACCCAACAGTTCCAGCGGGATTGACTGGGCGAAGGAAAAGGGCCGCTTCCGCGACATGGTGCTGGATATCATTGCCAAGCGCACTCCCATGGGTGATTTGCGTCCACACATAGAAGCCGAGCGGGTAGTGACTCCCGCCGACTGGGAGGATGCAGGCATCTTCTATGGCGCCACGTTCAACCTGGCGCACACCATGAACCAGATGCTCTATTTTCGCCCGCACAATCAGTTTGAAGAATTGAATCATTGCTATCTCGTAGGCGGTGGCACGCACCCGGGCAGCGGATTGCCGACGATTTATCAGTCCGGCCTCATCGCTGCGCATTTGATTCAAAAGAGGCATGCGAGCAATTGACGATGGAGCTACTCGCCGCAATGACTGCATGTACACGTCGGTAGACAAGAAATGCGCCGGAGCAAAAATCAGAGCGCCCCGGCGCTTATAAAAGCAATAGACTGCGGTGGCTAGTTCTGCGAGTCCACGTAGTGGCCTACGAGGACGGCAGAGCCCGTCATGGGATCTTTCAGCAGAAGGCCGACTACGCGTACTTTGGCGCCGTCAGTTACGTCTCCAATGCCGGTCCAGCCGTCGCGGAACTCGGCATCTCCGCCGATATAGACCGTTACAGTTTCAGGAATCAGCACACCGGCAAAGCCGTCGACTGTGATCTGGAATGTGTTGCTGCCCGTATTCACGCTGCCTGGAACAACCGTACCGTTAAAGCCCCAGTCGCGGAGAACAACGCGGTGTACGGCCACAGCCTGGGCATTCGCGGCGCCTGTTGCGGGCCCCCCTACTGCCACATCCTGCCCCGGCAACATGGTGCTCGCGTTGAAGAGGAACTGCGACATCGCATCATGCATCCAGTAAATTGAGAACTTCTCACTTCCGGTCAGATCTACAGTTGCAAGCTGACCGAGCGAGAGCCCCGTTGTCGTCGGCAAAAGTCCACGAACGTACATGTCGAAGCTTGTCGCCGCTCCCGATGCGGGTGTCACATAGGTCACCTGGCCGCTGGCATAGAAACCCTGCTGGGAGAGGATTTCCACTTCATCTGCATCCAGGGTCCCGGCTACCTTGTCGAGTTTGCCGGATACCTGCACAATGCTGCTGGGTGTCAGGCTGCTCAGGCTTGCGTCGCCGTCCCACTCGGTTTGCCCGTTCACACTCACAGTGATCTGATCGCCGTGTGTACCCTGCACCACAAACGATTGCCTGCTTGCATCCACGCTTACAACGGCAGCAGTGTATTCATCGATGTGGGCGCCAGAGTCATCAACTCCAACTGAATCGATTGTGAAGGTTGGAGTCACCTGACCCGTAATCTGCCCGTTCGAGTCAACCATAATCGACTTACCCAGGTTGAAGTCTACGCGCAGACCAACTGGAGCTCCTGTCGTAGTCACCACCAATGGATTTGCCAGCGTTGCGGTTACAGTTGGTGTGGTCAAAGTTGCGTTCTTCGTCTGAATGGTTGGCGCGCTCGACCCTGTTACGTCCAGGTAGCCCAACGTCGCCGACCCCAGCGTGATTTTGATGCTGGTGTAGGTACCAGCGGGCACATTGTTCAGATCAAGGAGCGTTTGCAGCCCGTTAAAGCGGGCAAAGTCTACGGTGGGTGTTCCGCTGATGAGTGAAACGCTGTTGCCATTTGCGTCGATGGCATCCACGCTTTGTAGCTGAACCGTGAAGGAGGTCACGCTTGCCATCGGTGCATCTGTGCCAACGACAAAGGATGCACCTTTGGGTGCGTTGGCATTGGTAGTTGAGTTCATTGAAGATCCGCTGCCGCACCCTGCGACCAGCAGAACGCCAACAGTCAAAGCGAGGAATGAGGGAAGGGCGAGCCTCCCATGCAATGTAGGTGGCATTTCAGACACTTCTCTTTCTGCGAACTCCATGGGCCTCCCAGGAGATGTCGCTGGAATTTAGGAACGTAGTCGAACAGGATCAGACATGGCCGTTATGGCCGTCTTCACCCTCGAACACGGAGAACCCTGAAAGAGTTGCGCTTGAGGATAGGGAAAATTCGCCGCGGTAATCCACGGAATGTAAATCTGCTTTTCCGGTGGGCGCTTCGTTGCCTAAGAATTTACCCGGATAATAGGAATGACACGGCTCGACGGAAAGACTCGAACACGCTGTGCGCATTGGGACGCGAGAGATCGGCTATCTGAAAGGAGTCATCGCCGCAGGGTTTAAAAGAGTCCGATATAGTCCTCTGGGATGGGGGCATGTTTGAGCAGTCCCAACTCACCCGCCAGTCGCTCCAGGCGGGCACGAGTAGCAGTTGTGGGCGGAACCAAGGGCAGCCTGACTACGTCGGTGGTGCGCCCCATCAGGCTCAGAACCGTTTTCACCGGGGCCGGGTTTGATTCCCAGAAGTTGGCTTCGAAGAGCCGCCCGTACCGACGCTCCAGATCGCGCGCCTTGAGCCAGTCATTATGCAGGGCGGCGCGGATCATGCGGGCTACTTCGGTGGGGGCTTCATTGGCGGCTACGCTGATCAAACCATGCGCACCTACGCCTATGGCTGCGAGGGCGAGGTTGTCGTCGCCGGAGAAGATCTTGAAGTTGTGGGGCAAGGCGTGGACCAACTCGGAGATCTGGGTCAGTTTGCCACTCGCTTCCTTGATGGCCTGGATGTTTGGTGCGGCTTCGGCAAGGCGTACGACGGTCATGGGTTCCAGGTTGGAGGCGGTTCGACCCGGTACGTTGTAAAGCGCCACGGGAATGGGATCAACGGACTTGGCAAGAGCAAGGAAATGCTGGAACTGGCCCTCTTGCGTGGGCTTGTTGTAGTAGGGGTTGGCGGAGAGGATGGCGTCGACGCCGCGGACGTGGCGCAAGAGCGAGGCGAGACGCAGCAGTGTGCGTGTGGAATTGTGCGTGCATCCGACCCAGACTGGGACCCGGGCTGCCGCTGCATCTACAACGATATGAATGACATGAAGCCACTCTTCCTCGTCCAGGGTGGCGGCCTCGCCAGTGGAGCCGCAGGCCACCAGGAAGTCGATTCCAGAATCGATTTGCCAGTTCACCAGCGCTCTTAGCGCCGCTTCGTCCAATGAGCCGTCCGCCTTGAAGGGCGTAACGATTGCCGTACCGCAACCCGTAGTTTCCATCACAGGAAAGTGTATACCGAGCGGCCGTGTGGAAGGGTCGCATTCAAATTGGAAGCCGGCCAGCCTGAGGCGCTGCACCGTGTGCATTGAGGCAAGCGGTTGAAGGCCCTTTCACATTGGATCCAAGCGAACGCGTATTGGCATGCGGTTGCTCAAAAAGCGTGCGCCTCCATGCGAATGGTTGCGTGAGGGTGAAGAAGGATGGCGGGAAAGGCCCTGGAGCTACTCGCCAGGGGAAGAACTCCGGATGTATTCGCGGTCGAGTATCGACATGAGAAAAAGATTGCACCAAACGCCCTCGCGCTGGGCAGCTTCGCGCATTGTGCCCTCATAGACGAAGCCGAGGCTCTCATAGAGGTGGCGGGCGCGGGCGTTGTCCTCAAAGACGTCGAGGAAGAGGCGATGGGCGTGGAACTCGTCGAACGCCATGCGGATGAGCTGGGTGAGGATTTTGCGGCCGAGTCCGCGCTCGGGGGTGGCGATAACGATGCGCTTGAGCTCGATAGAGCGGGACGGCTCGGAGAGTCCGCGGAGGATGGCGTAAGCAGCCAAGTCGCCGGAGCCGTCTTCGCTGACGAAGTAGCCTGCGTCAGGGCTAGCGAGGATGGTGCGATGGCGCTCTTCGGACCATTGCCCCACAAAGGCGCTCGCAGCTGGCGCGCGCTCCAGGGCGAGAATGTGGGGGATATCGGCGGGTACGGCGGTGCGGATAGGCATAGAAAGGATATTTTACGAGACATTTTGGCCAAGGCGGCAGGTGACGAAAGGCACCCCTGTTGGTGTGGAGTAGGTTTATGGCGAGTTGGAATGCGTATAGTATTTGATCTAAAGAAGATCAATCTAGGCTAAGACCAGTCTTAGCCGAAGCGCCAAAACTTGAGTGACTAGGATTGCAAGGTAGACCATAGCCTGTGGCATTTTGAAGTTGAGATCACGAGCAGGGTTGCAGATTTCCCAGATCTTCGAAGCTTTCACATTCTTATTGAGATTTTTGGTTCCAGAGTTTGCAGCGCATCTCTCTGCGGCAGGCGGACCTGCTACTGTCACAGAATCGGGACCAAAGCCAGGCAGCAACAGCATTGTCTTCCATGCTAATCGGGAACAAGGATGCAGGAACCATGAGTGGCCACACCGAGATGTTGACAAATGTGCAAGACCCAAATTCGGGCCCCACGAGCGCAGGTGGCAGGTCGGTTGCGGTGATCGGCCCGGATGATGCTCGCCGAAAGATCGTGACGGCAGCCCTCGCCAACTCGGATGTAACAGCCGTGCGGGAGTTTTCTGCCTATCCTGCCACACCGAACGATATCGAGCGCATGCTGGAACAACAATATGACGTCGTGATGATCGACGTGGACAGCGATGAGAACTGCGCCCTCCAGGTTGTTGTACAGGTCACGGCTCAAAGCAGCGCAACTGTGTTGGCGTATTCAAGGAGGAACGATCCAAACCTGCCGATGCTGTGCATGCGGGCAGGGGCCCACGATTTTCTGCCCCTCCCGACAGGCGGCGATGGGGATGGCGGCGAGGCCACCCAGGCCGCCTCTGCGGACGACGGGCCGGGCGGTGCCGCCGACCGGCGTCCTGCCGAGGAGCAAGGTGGGCCCGAGATACGCATCTACAAAGGTGCGACCTATGCGAAAGGAAGAGATGGCCGATGGCACCTCTGTCAGGCAGAGGGACTCCCGCCCGCTACGCTTCCGGTGGACTTCAATGCATGGGAGGGCGGTGAAGTCAATTTGGCGCCCCCGGAGATCTTTCCCGCGCCCCAAGAGACTCCGCCAAGCGCAATTGCCCTTGAGCCGATCGCCACGATGGAGCTTTCGAGCGCTGCAGTGCCCAGCACGCCGGAAGAGACTGGTCGCACACCCGGAGGGGTTATATCGGATGCAGAGCTACATGCCCTGCTCAACGCCATCGAGCCCGAAGAGAGACCGCAGGAGAAGGCCGAGCGGAGAATCTGGCCGTTCGCCGTGGGCGGGGGAGTTGTAGTTTTGACGCTGGTTCTGCTTGCTTTCATGCACCCGTTCCGGCAACATCCCCAGGCTGCTCATGCGGCGGAGTCTGCCGTACCGCAAGCGGAGACCTCCACTACGGATCCTCCACTGGACATGGCTTCCGCACAGGTTACGCCGACCACCAAGCCGTTGGCGGGAGTGCTTGCCAACGGGGCAGGAACTCAAGGCTCGCAACAAGCCACGCCACAAGCTCTGCCAGAGGCCCCGCAAGCGAGGGCTAGCCAGGTTTCTTCCGCCATGATGGATGAGCAACTGGCTGCGCCATCAAGGATTCCCAGCGCGATGAAAAAGCCCACTCAGGCGGATCAAGCGCCGGCCTCATTGACGCCGGGCGCCTTGGAAAACAATGGGAGCCTTCCGGGTACGGTCTTCAGCGGCGTTAAGCAGGCCAAGGTGGTGCCGGTTGTCTCCGCGATCTCAGCCGGCGTGGCGGCGGGCATGCTGATTTACAAAACCCAGCCGGTCTACCCGACACTTGCGCAAGACGCCCGCATGAGCGGAACGGTGGTGCTGAAAGCTACGATCACCAAGACTGGAACGATAGGAGCATTGCAGGTCATCAGCGGGCCACCGATCTTCAGCAACGCCGCTGTGAATGCGGTGAAGTCCTGGCGATACCGGCCTTACATGCTCAACAACGAGCCGGTGGAAGTCGGAACTACGATCAGTGTGGTCTTTTCCCTGGACCATCACTGACGGATCAGAGTCTGGCGAGATTTTCTGGCCGGACAATGCGCGGATCAAGCCGATTCAGGCTCCGACGACAATCCGGGGATCGCGGCGAGCGGAAACGCAGGTCCATCGAATTCGCTACGCGTCGCGCCGCTCAGGACGACAGCAACTTTGCTGTCCCAGCCGATTGCAGATGAGCGTGACGCTTACAACTGGTCGAAGATTTCGCGAAATTCCCAGGCGCCTTGTTTGTGGGCGATCCATTCGGCGGCGCGGACAGCGCCAAGCGCGAAGCCGCGGCGTGAGTGGGCGTTGTGGCGGATCTCCAGCACGTCATACTGGCTGGTGGCGTTGACGATGTGCTCACCCTTGGCATCGCCTATGCGGTGCGATGTTATGGGGATCTGTGCGGTGGGCCGGACCTTTTGGATAATCTCCTGCAAAGTGAGTGCGGTGCCGGACGGGGCGTCAAGCTTGGAGGTGTGGTGGGTCTCGCTGATGGCGAAGTTGTAGCCGTCCAGCTGAGCGAGTTCGGCGGTGAGGCGGAAGAGCTTTTGCACGCCGATGGAGAAGTTGGTGCCGTAGAGCAGGGCTCCGCCGCGGCGATGGACGAGGGCCTTCATCTCCGCGAGCTGCGCGTACCAGCCGGTGGTGCCGACGACGATGCGCGAGCCGAGTGCGAGGACGGCGCGCATGTTTTCAACTGCCGCTTCGGGCGCGGTGAAGTCGATGACGGCGTCGATGCCGGCGAGGCTGGGCGCGGTGAGCGCGGAGGCGTTGCGATTTTCTGTGATGTCGAGCGCGCGCACTCCATGGCCGCGCTCGCGGGCGATTTCCGCGACGAGTGAGCCGGTTTTTCCTTTGCCTAGGACGAGAAAGAGCATGTCTACCTTGCGGATTGGGCGGCGAGCCTTTGCGCTTCGACGTCGAAGACTTCCGGATCCGGGTTCTTGAAGAAGGCGGCGTGGAGGGAGCGCACGGCCTCGTCGGCGTCGTCTTCGTCAATCATAAAGCTCATGTTGATTTCGCTGGCGCCCTGGGAGATCATGCGCACGTTGATGTGGCGAATGGCGTTGAAGACCTGCGCGGCAATGCCGTTCTGGCCGCGGATGTCTTCGCCGACCATGCAGATGAGGGCCTTCTTGCCCTCATATTTCACATCGGCGAGCTGGCTGAGGTCGGCGGCGATGGCGGGGAGCTTGTCATTCGAGTCTACGGTGAGCGAGACGGAGACTTCGCTGGTGGAGACCATATCGACGGGACACTTGTGCTTGTCGAAGATGGTAAAGATCTCTTTCAGATAGCCGTGGGTCATCAACATGCGGCTGGCGACTACGTCGATGATGGAGAGCTTCTTTTTAATGGCAATAGACTTGAACGGGCTCTTGCAATGCGGCGCGAGCGAGATGATACGCGTGCCTTCGTTGGAGGGGTTGCGGCTGTTGAGCACATGCACCGGGATGTTCTTTTTGACGGCGGGCAGAATGGTGGCCGGGTGCAGAACCTTGGCGCCGAAGTAGGCCAGCTCGGCGGCTTCTTCAAAGCTGATGGTTTTGACGCGCAGGGCGTCGGGGCAGACGCGGGGATCGCAGGTCATGATGCCATCGACGTCAGTCCAGATTTCGATGGCATCAGCGTTCATCGCGCCGCCGATGAGCGCGCCGGTGAAGTCAGAGCCACCGCGGCCGAGGGTGGTGGTGATGCCTGCTTCATTGGCGGCGATAAAGCCACCCATAACGGGGACCTTGCCTTGATCGACGAGTGGGCGGAGTTTTTCCTCGGCGCGCTTTTCGATGATGCTGTCTTGCGGCACAGCCTTCTGGAACTGGGAATCGGTGATAATGACTTCGCGTGCGTCGACGTGGGCGGCGTGAATTCCGCGCTCGGAAAAAGCGACGGCGACAATGCGGCTGGAGATGCGCTCGCCGTAGCTGACAATGAGGTCGGAGATGCGCGGCGTGAGCTCTAGGATGGCGGCGAGGCCGCGCAGAATCTCATCGAGGGAGTCGAACTTCTCATCGATGACGGTGACCAGTGCGGCGGAGGCCTTAGCGTCCTTGACGAGGGCGCAGGCAGTATCGCGATGACGCGCGCGGAGGCGGGAACTGATGGCCAGGGCGCCGGTGCGATCCCCAGTTGCAGCGGATGCAGCCGCGCGGAGAAGCTGATCGGTGACTTTGGCCAGGGCGCTGACGACGACCACCGGGTGCTTACCCATGGCGACGCGCCCGGCCACGATGGCCGTGGTGCGAGAGATGGCGGCCGGATCTTCGACCGAGGTGCCGCCGAACTTCATGACTACAAGACTCATGCGAAAAATCTCATCGTTCGTAATGCGAGGGCGGGTTGGTAACTCCCTATTCTCTCAGAAGCGGAGGCCCCTCTAACTTCCTGACCTGTTTCGGCAGGCCTCAAATCATGCGCTGACACGAGCTACCTGCTGCGATGTTCTCACGCGTGCGTGGCGGCTTCGGCAACCGGGTCGAGCTTGCCGAGGCTGGCCAGGAGTTCAGCGTTGAGGATAGCGGCGCCGGCAGCTCCGCGAATGGTGTTGTGCGAGAGCACGGTGAACTTCCAATCGAGCAGGTTGCATGGGCGCAAGCGGCCGACAGTAACGGCCATGCCGTTGCCGCGGTTTCGGTCCAGGCGCGGCTGAGGGCGGTCCTGCTGCGGGGCCCATTCGACGGGCTGCGCGGGCGCAGTGGGCAGACCCTGGCCGGCCAGCGGCTTGAACTCAGTCCATGCGGCAAGGATGTCTTCCTGCGTGACCGTGCGGCCGAGCTTGTTGCCCAATTTGATCGACACGCTTTCTGTATGTCCGTCCTCGACGGGGACGCGGTTGCAGTGCGCACTGATTCTTGCAGGAAGCGCTGTAACGGAGTGGCCTTCGAGCTTGCCCAGGAGCTTGAGGGTCTCGGCCTCCATCTTTTCCTCTTCGCTGCCGATGTAGGGGACGACGTTGCCGAGGATGTCCATCGAGGGCACGCCGGGATAGCCTGCGCCGGAGACGGCCTGCATGGTGGTGACGAAGATCTGCTCGATGCCGAAGCGCTCTTCGATGGGCTTGAGCGCCATGACAAGGCCGATGGTGGAACAGTTGGGATTGGTGACCATATAGCCGCCGGATTCGCGGCGCGAGGACTGCTCCTCAATGAGGTGCAGGTGGTCGGCGTTGATCTCGGGAATGACCAGAGGCACGTTGGGGGCCATGCGGTAGGCGCTGGAGTTGGACACAACGGCACAACCAGCGGCAGCGAATCTGGGCTCCATTTCGCGGGCGATGGCGGCGTCGAGGGCGGCGAAGATGATTTTGGGCGCACTGCCAGGCTCGGACGGCGAGACGGTCATATTGGCGATGCGCTCGGGCATGGGGGTATCGAGACGCCACTTGGCGGCCTCGCTGTAAGTCTTGCCGCTGGAGCGATCGCTGGCCGCAAGCCACGTGATCTGAAACCACGGGTGGGTCTCAAGCAGTTGGATAAAGCGCTGGCCGACCATTCCGGTGGCGCCGAGGATGCCGATGGGGTATTTGTTTTGCATGATAGTGAACACTCCAGTGTACAGGAGACTTGGCTTGGGTTCGCGAAATGTGGTAGCGGCAGGGTTCAGTGGCCGGGTGGCC
>VFSW01009735.1_pt1 | contig 13700 bp, 15 predicted proteins | sample 5358111 | NCBI WGS metagenome assembly VFSW01 (sample SAMN11554181, study PRJNA540505) | mine drainage metagenome | isolation source: sediment from site ElyBrook_90M | place: USA: Ely Copper Mine, Vershire, VT | collected 2017 | reverse complement strand
CCACCACGCGGCCCGGGCTCCCTCGCTCGAGCCGTCCGCCGTCCGATCCGGCCAGCGAGCCCACCACGGTTCAGATCTGGAGCGATCCAGCGACCACCGAGGAGCCGACCAGCAACGAGATCCGTGCGCCGTAGAGGATGCGGGAGAGAATGTCGCGGCCAAGCTCGTCGGTGCCGAACAGATGCTGCAGCGAGGGTGGCTGCAGCCGCACGGCAAGATCGATGAAGGCTGGATCGCGCGGCGCGATCTCCGGCCCGAAAATGGCGCAAAAGACGAATAGAAATATCAGCGCGGAGCCCAAGAGCGCCAGAGGGTTGCGCCAGAGAACGCGCACGAGTTTGGAGACGGCGTTGGGCACCACGAGCTTCTTCCTCCTACGCCACGATGTACGACGTCACATCAAATCCAACGGCAACTAACTGGCTGTGAAGCGAGTGTGTGTGCGCGATTCCCACGAGAAAGATCCCGTCCGCGTAGTCTTCCATTTTCTTGCGAACACTTCTCAACATCTGTTCCTCACGGGCGTTCTGTGCATCTAGCGGACCGTATTCGTACAGCATACTTGGCGCCTCTGGATCGTAAGGCAGCGTGCCATCGTGGGCCGGATGACTGATTTGCGGCCAGCAAGTGCGGAACGGCTCTTCGTCCGGTGTCCCGACGTATGCAAACTCAAGTCCTAGCTTCGGCGCAAGCTCCTTGGCTAGCGATGGCCCTTGCTCCTCGGTCCACTCCTCCATCACGATCTGCACATGGAATTTTCGGCTCAGATACCCGAGGCACTGTTCCAGCCGCGCGTTACCGGGGTCGCCCAGGGGTTGATATTTATGTAAGGTGCCCAGCAGGACAATTTTCTTTCTCGGATTATTCATTGGCGGCCCTTCATTGGCGAATCCTGGGATTCAGCGCGGAGTAAACAAGATCGGTAAAAAAGTTGACCGCAACATAGGTAAGGCCGATGCAGAGCAGGCATCCCTGCACCAGCGCGTAGTCGCGATTGTTGATGGCGCTGATGGTGAGGCGTCCGATGCCGGGCCACGCAAAGATAGTTTCCGTCACGATGGCGCCGGCCAGCAGCGCGCCGAATTGCAGCCCTATCACCGTGACCACCGGGATCAGCGCGTTGCGCAGCGCGTGACGATAGACGACGGCGCGCTCGGTGAGACCCTTGGCGCGGGCGGTGCGAATATAGTCCTGACCCAACTCCTCCAACATGCTGGTGCGCACCATGCGCGTCAGAATTGCGGCCAGCGAAGCGCCCATGGTGACCGCCGGAAGTATGAGGCTGCGCCAACTTCCCGAGCCCGAGACCGGAAGCCAGTCCAGGCGAATGGCGAAGAGCAGGATGAGGATGGGGCCGAGAGCAAAGTTCGGAAACGAGAGGCCGAGCAGACTGACGAAGCTGAGCGTCCTGTCATCCCATCGGTTGCGGCGCGTCGCCGAGCGCACTCCCGCAGGAATCGAGAGCAGCACGGCGACCAACAGCGCCGAAAGCGCAAGCGTTAGCGTGGCCGGATAGGCCTGCGCCACCAGTTCCTTCACCGGCTTATCCAGGCGCAGCGACCGCCCCATGTCGCCGTGGACGACGCCCTTCCAGTATCGTACGTACTGCGTGCTGAGCGGAACGTCCAGCCCGTAGGCATGGCGGGCGGCCTGAATGTCGGCTCCCGCAGCGCCTTCGCCGAGCATCGCCTGGATCGGGTCTCCCGGCACCAGATGGATCAGCAGAAACACCACGCTGACGACCAGCCACACCACCGGAAGCATGTAGGCGAGCCGAGCGAGCACGTAGCGGATCATGCTTCCGTCTTCTCGCTGGCGTCGGGCACCAGATCGACCTTAACGGCGCCTACGCGGCGGCCCTCCATCTCCAGCACGGTAAAGCGGTGCTGCTGGTAGAGGAACGAGTCGCCGGGTTTGGGAATGCGCTGCAAGTTTGCCACCACAAATCCCGCTAGCGTCTCAAAGCCATGGTCGCGCGGCAGATACAGATTGTGCTGCGATTCCAGATCGCGAATGTTCAGCGCGGCATCCAGCACCAAGGACGCCGGATTGCCCTGGTCGGTGCGCGTCACCACGTCGAACTCATCTTCAATTTCGCCCACCAGTTGCTCCAGCACGTCTTCCACGCTAACCACCCCGGCCGTCGAGCCGTACTCATCGACCACCACGGCCAGATGCCGGCGTCGGTGCTTGAACTCGGCCAGCAAGTCGGGCAGTGGCTTGGTCTCCGGAACCACCAGAACGTCTCGCATAATGTGGCGGATTGCCAGCGTAGGCGGCGCGGGATGCAGTTCGGAGGAGGACTGTGTACGCTGCAGACGGAACTGCATCCAGCGCATTAGGTCTTTGGAATAGAGCACGCCGATGATCGCCTCCGGCCCGCGCGCGGCATCGTACACAGGAACCCGCGAGTGCTGCTCCTCCACCACCTTGGCGACGGCTTCTTCCAGCGGCATGTCGCCCGGAAGAGAAAAAATGTCCGGACGCGGAACCATGATCTCGCGCACTGAAATATTCTCCAGATCCAGGGCGCGGTGCAGCAAATCCTGCTGCGTCTTGGTGATCAACCCATATCGGTGAGAGGCCGTAACGCTCAACTTCAACTCCTCTGGAGTGTGTACCCCGCCCTCGCGAATGTGGCTGAATCCAAACGAGTGCAGCACCCAGCGCGAAGACGCAGCCATTGTGCGCGTGACAGGGCTGAAGATGGTGATAAACACATCGAGCGGCCCGGCCACCACTAGCGCCACCTGCTCAATCTTCTGCAACGCAATCGACTTTGGGACGACCTCACCCAGAATGACGTGCATGTAGGTGATGACGGTAAAAGCGAAGACCGTGGCCAGCCCATGCGCGTAGAAAGCCGAGTGCGGCAGTCGCGCCAGCGGAACCTCAAGCAGTCGCGCCATCGACTCTTCGCCGATCCAGCCCAGAGCCAGGCTGGCCATGGTAACGCCAATCTGAATTCCGTTCAGGACCTCATCCAGCTTGTTGTGCAGCTTGCGAATGGTGCGTGCGCCGATGCGCCCGGCCTCGATCAACTGCTCCAGCCGCGTGTCACGAATGCTGACCAGGGCGTATTCGCCCGCGGCAAAAAAAGCGTTGGCCGCCACCAGCAGGATCACGGCGATGATCCGCATCAGCACGAACGTGAACAAAACTCTATCGCTCCTGTGACCAAAGGACTCGCAGCTACAAGCAACCGGCGGTAATGGATTTTAGCATCGCGCGCACAATCCCCGAGCGCCCGTGGGTGGCCCGCATCCGCCTTCTTTGGCGAATGTGGGAAGGAGACGAATGTGGGGACGAGACGAACGCCGGGCAAGTCGAATCTGGCGCAACTCATGGCAGACAATTTTCATTCATGACAGAATCATTCAGTGTACGTTGGAGCGTGGCCCAGATCGCCATCTTTTGGGTGAGCGTGGGGGCGGCTCCAATGTCCAGGAGGAAGACTTGGCGGAGACGCGCATCATCACACTTACCACAGACTTCGGCGGCTCGGATCACTTCGTCGGCACCATGCGCGGCGTGATTCTCGCTGTCAACCCAGCGGCGCAGATCGTCGATCTGTGCAATGCGGTGAACTCGTTTGACGTGTTGGACGCGGCCCTGACCCTCGCGCAAGCCTACCGCTATTTTCCCGCCGATACGATTCACCTTGTGGTGGTCGATCCCGGCGTCGGATCGCCGCGCAGGCCGCTGCTGGTCGCCACCTCGAAGCATTACTTTATCGCCCCGGACAATGGCGTGCTCTCGCTCGTCATGGAGCAGGAGGAGCGGGTCTCGGTGCGCCACATCACCGCCGAACACTACTTCCTGCGTCCGCTCAGCAACACCTTTCACGGACGCGATATCTTTGCTCCGTGCGCGGGCTGGATGAGCAAGGGCGTCGAGGCGGAAAAGTTCGGCGATGAGATCACCGACTACGTTCGCTTCTCCCTCCCCAAGCCGAAGCCGGTTGCCGCCAACGCCCTGAAGGGCGCGGTCTTGAAGGTGGATAAATTCGGCAACCTGATCACCAACCTCACGCCCCAGAACGCGCCCGCCGTCTTTGCCTCAGACGCCGAACTCAAAATTACCGTAGGCTCGGCGCCGGTGGCCGGCCTGCGCAACGCTTATGCCGAAGGCCAGTCCGGAGAGCTGTTCGCCCTGCTCAACAGCATGGGATTTTTGGAGATTGCCTGCAATCGCGGCGCTGCCTCGCAAGTGGCCAAGGCCGGACGCGGAGCCGAAGTGCTGGTCGAGTTCTAGCCCCAGTTCGAGGATTCCAGCCGTGTGTCGAGGAATCCTAGCCCCAGTCCTGGGTCGAGGGATTGCGCGGCTTCACCCTGGCGTAGTTGTCCATCTTCGCCGTCCACAGCAGGAAGTGCCACATCTGGCGATACTCATGCCACATGATCCCCGCGATCTGGATGAAACCAATCTTCTCCATCTTGAGCCCGGTGTAGGTCTCCAGCCGCCACTTGATATAGGGGCTGCGCCAAGGGGCAAGCCGATGGCCGCGAGTTGCGTTCCACAGAAACCGCACGATGTACCACATCCCCTCAGTATAACCGCGCCATGCTTGCTCATGTCCCGGCGGTTGACGTTGCCTATCATTGGCTCACTTAGCAGCAAAACCGGGTGCCCCAGGATCAGCCTCCAAACTTTGACTCTCTCACCGCAGCATGAGCCAGATGGCGGCGAAGTGGCAGGCGCTTCCGCCCAGCACCCAGAGGTGCCAGATGAAGTGCATGTACTTGCGCTTGGAGGCGTAGAAGGGGATTCCCGCCGAGTAGCAGAGGCCACCTGCGAAAAGCAGGACGAAGACAGGATGCGCCAACAGCACGTACATGGACTTGATGGCGAAGACGCAGACCCATCCCATCGCCAGATACATCGCGGTGGAAACCACACCCCACCTGCCAACGAAGAATGACTTGACGATGACGCCGATGAGGGCGCAGCTCCAGACGATGCCGAAAAGCGTCCATCCCAGCGGGCCGCGCAAACCGAGCAGGCTGAAGGGTGTGTAGGTTCCGGCGATCAGCAGGTAGATGGAGCCATGGTCCAGCGAGTGCATGACTCGGCGGGCGCGAGTGTAGCTGAGCGAGTGGTACAGAGTAGAGCTCAGGTAGAGCAGGATCGCCGAAGCGCCAAAGATGGCGCTGCAAACGATGGTCCGTGCGCCACCCACTCCGGCGGCACGGATGGTCAGCAGCACCAGTCCGGCAATGGCCAGGGCTGCGCCTATCCCATGGGAGACGCTATTGGCAATCTCTTCGCCGACGCTCTGATCATGCACAGCTTTTCACCACCCACCAATCTTACCCCCGGTAGGGGAGAGCTTCTGTTCGCGTTGGGCGAACATGACAAACAAAATACACAGGGAAAGAATTTTCGCTGTGCGATGCAAAAGAGAAAACGGACGCATGGAAGCGTCCGCTGAGTTGATCCTTTGCGTGAATTACTTCTTGAGCGCGGCCTGGTAGCGCTTGTTGACCTCAGCCCAGTTGACAACATTCCACCACGCCTTGAGGTACTCGGCGCGGCGATTCTGATATTTGAGGTAATAGGCGTGTTCCCAGACATCGTTGCCCATGATGGGAGCAAGGCCCTGCGAAATTGGGCTGTCCTGATTGGGTGTCGAGAGCACCTGCAAGCCGCCGGGACCGAGCGCGAGCCAGGTCCAGCCACTGCCGAACTGCTTGACGCCAGCGTCGTTGAGCTTCTCCTGGAACTGGGCGAAGTCGCCGAAGGTCTTGGAGATGGCGTCGGCGATGGGGCCGCTCGGCGCGCCGCCCGCGTTGGGAGCCATGATGGCCCAGAACATAGAGTGATTGACGTGTCCGCCGGCATTGTTGCGAAGGGCCGCGCGTACCGCCTCGGGCACTGCAGCCAGGTTGGCGAGAATCTCCTCTGCGGACTTGCCTTTCAGCTGAGGGGCTTTCTCGATGGCGGCATTGGCGTTATCCACATAGGCCTGGTGATGCTTGTCGTGATGCAGGTGCATGGTCTGCGCGTCGATATAGGGCTCAAGCGCCTCGTACGCATATGTGAGAGCAGGAACTTCGAACACAGATGTCTGTAGCTCCACTGGTAGATCCTCCACTTGGATGGATGAGATTGACAGGGCGCGGGTTTCAAAATGTACTCGCCTTCCGGAGGTGGAGACCGGATATGGAACTGCGCAGAGTTTCCGGATGCGAGTGCGTGAGTACCGCGCGTGCAGAAAGCTTGCTTTCAAAGCGCGGGAACCATGAACCCTACCGCTTGATGAACCACATGACCCAGCCTGCAACCAACACTCCGCCGATGAACCATGCGAAGCAGTAGATGCCATAGCGGACCATCTGGCGAGCGTTGTCGCGCTGAGTAATACCGAAGACGACCGAAGCGCAGAGTGAGAAGATGAGCGCCGCCGTAAAGTGAGAAAAGTTGAGCGTCATTGTTTCTTTCCGATGGCGATGTGGTGAGCGTCGATGGCCGAGATCACGTTGAGCAGGCCGCCGCAGACCAGGAACTTGGTGCCGTAATCGGCTGTAGCGCGGTAGATGGCGCCCTGGCCCCAGTCCATGGAGCGGGCGATGAAATACAGCACCCCGTTGCCGAAGTCGCCCACGAAGCCCAGCATGTCGAGCAGGTCTCCGGCATTGAAGCCGTACACCTTGCCCTGCATTCCGAGTCCGCAGAAAAACATCACGCAGACGCTGAGGAAGATAAGTCCGCCGCGCAACCAGCGCTTCTGGATGAAGTGTCCGGCACCTGGGATCAGCCAGCCCACCAGCGGTGCGACCACCTGCATGATGCCTGCTTGCGGCTCCGCCGCGTTTGCAATTGTTTTTTCGTTGGCCATTTAGAAAATCACTAACTCTTCCTGCTGCCGCCCGGTCACTTGCGCCCGTCCGTTGTGGACGAGGACATCGACTTCGCTGCGCACGCCAAACTCCGGCAGGTAAATTCCCGGCTCTACTGAGAATAGCGTATTCGTCAGAATCTGTCGGGTATCTTTTGTTTCCAGGTTGTCCATATTTGCGCCATTGCCGTGAACGCTGGTTCCGATGGAGTGTCCGGTGCGATGCACGAACGATTCGCCGTATCCAGCCTTGTCGATTACGGCGCGGGTGACCTCATCGACCTCCCAGCCTTCGATGCGGCGCGAGGCAGCAAAGGCGTCGATGACCGTCTGCGAGCCAGCCTTGCGTGCATCGCGCACAATTTGGAAGATGCGGAAGACCGCCTGATTTTTCGCCGAGGGCTGGCCGAGGATGCCGGTCCAGGTGATGTCGTAATAAACCGCGCCGGGCGTGTCCTTTTTGGCCCACATGTCGAGCAGCACGAGGTCGCCGGGAAGGAGGCGGCGGGAGCAGTCGGCGGTGGGGTCGTAGTGCGGATTGCCGGCGTTTTCATTGACGGCGACAATGGGCAGATCGTCGGTGACGAGGTGCTCGCGCTGAAAGGCTTCGCCGATCCATTGGCGCACGCCGAATTCATCCCAACCACCGTTGCGGACGCGATCTCCGATCTCCTTGAAGGTGGCGGCCATGATCTCATCCATTGCATCGCGGGCGGCAAAGTGAGCCGCGATCTGGTCTTCGGTGAGCGTGGCCTCGAAACGCGATACCAGGTCTGCGGAGGAGCCGACCTCGACGCCGAAGCCGCGGATCAACTCGAGCATTCCACCATCGACCAGCGAGACGTACATGATGTCGTTGTTCGGCGAATATTGCATGGCGATGCGCCGATAGGGCTTGAGGATCGCAGAGAGCTTCGCGTGAAGCTCGCGCCAGCCGCCGTAGTGCTGCTGCACGCCGGGGAGCGTGGCGAGATGACGGGGCTCGACGCGATGGTTCAACTTGACCGGCTCGCCCTCGGTAGGGATGAGATAAAACCAGCGCCGGGTCACGTGCAGTTCGGGAAGGCCAAGAATGGAATACGCAATCTCGTCGCGATGATGATGGTCGTAGAACAACCAGGCATCGAAATCCTGCTCCCGCAAAGCCTCCTGAATCGCCTTTAGATCCATAGGGATATTGTACCGCGCAGGTGCCTGGGGGGGATTGGGATGAGTCCCACTTCTGAACGAGGAATTCATCAACCCATGTTGCGGTACATAAGTTTCGCCCCAGCCCAAAAATATAGTTTCGCAACTTCGGACAAGAAGTTAGGGTTAGTAGGATCATGAAACGCACACTGCTACTATCGATCGCTACCCTGGCCTTCAGCGGGCTGCTTGCCGCTCCGGGCTTTGCCCAGAACCCCAACACCCAAGGCGCAGGCCCTGGCAAAGACGACCCGAACCACCCGCGCGTAAATCAAGTGAACAGCCGCGAGCAGAATCAGCAGAATCGCATCGCCAACGGCATGAAGAGCGGCGCGGTCACGCCGAGAGAGGGCGCCAAGCTGGAGAGGCAGCAGCAGCACATCGCCAGACAGGAAAAGAGAGACATGGCCAAGGACAACGGCCATTTGACGAAGGCCAATCAGGCGCAGCTCAACAGAGAACAGAACAGGGCGAGCAAGAACATCTACGCCAAGAAGCACAACAACGCGGTTCGCTAACAGGCATTCGTCATTCTCGCAGCATCATCGCAACCCAGCTTGCAAAGACCAGCAAGTGGAGATCCGGAGCAAGCAATTAAGAAAGCCCGCCGATGAGAATAGGCGGGCTTTTCTGGTGCGGCGGTTACATGATTGCAGTGGGCGGAGCCGGTTCATCCGGGTGACCGGCGTTGCGCAGCGGAAGCTGCACCATCAGCAGGGCGAGGAATGCGAGAGCCACCAGGCCGCTGAGAATGTGAGGATGCTCGAAGACGGTGGGCAGATCCCAACGGATCTTGCCACTGGCTTTGAGCCCTTTGACGGCCGCGACGCAGAGTCCACAGAGAGCTTCACCGGCGATAAGGCCGCTGGCGGTGCGCACGCCGGCGTTGTCGATGCGGGCTTTCTGCGCATCATTGAACGCACCCTTGTCGCGGGCGATGTCGGTTGTCCAGCGGATGATGCCGCCGATGAAGATGGCGAAGGTAGTCTCCAACGGCAGGTACATGCCAACGGAGAACAGCATCGGGCTTTTTACTTCGACCATGATCAGGGCGATGCCCATGAGTATGCCGACGATGACCAGCGGCCATGCCATGTTTCCGCCGACGATTCCCTGAGCGAGCGAAGCCATGAGGCCAGCCTGCGGTGCGGGAAGTTCCTTGCTGCCGAAGTGATAGGCCCGATCGAGGATCATGAGCACGGGGAAGAGGGCCAGCGAGCTGACGACGACGCCCATGAGGTCCCCAATCTGCATCTTGGCTGGAGTGCCGCCGAGGATGTGTCCGACCTTGAGGTCCTGCAACATCTCGCCCGCCACCGCGGAAGAGACGCAAATAACGGCGGCGACACCGAGCACTGCGATGACGCCCGTTGCGCCTTTGACGCCGATGGCGATCATGAGCAGGGCGGCGATGACCAGGGTACAAAGGGTGAGTCCACTGACCGGGTTGTTGGAGGAGCCGATCATACCGACGAGGTTGCCGGAGACGGCGGCGAAGAAGAAACCAAGGACGATCATTACGATTGTGGCAACGACGGCCCCGACGACGATGTGGGTGAAGAAGAAGTAGAGAGCGATCATGGCGCAGAAGACGATGCCGAGGCCGATGAAGATGACCTTGCTGCTCAGATCCTTTTCATAGCGAAGCGAGGATTGCTTCTGATGGCCAGTCTTCTTTAGATCGCTGATGGCGCGCTGAATTCCGATGGCGAGCGACTTGCGCATGCGGAAGAGGGTGAAGGACGCTCCGACGAGCATTCCGCCGACGGCGATGGGGCGAACGATGGAGAACCAGACTCCGTTGGATACGGCGGCCCAGTCGACGGTGGCTCCGGCGCCTGCGGCGTTGGCGGCGATTTGCGGACCGAGGAAGTAAGTGAGAAGCGGAACCATGAGGCCCCAGGCAAGCAGGCCTCCGGCGAAGTTGAGGGCGGCCAGGCGCGGTCCGATGATGTATCCGACGCCGAGGTAGGCGGGGCTGACGGCGGGGGCGCTGAAGGTTGTGGCGCCACCGGTGGCGACGACCGGCGCGGTGCTGGAACGTCCGAGCCTCAATCCGAAGGAGAGCGCGGGGATGTTGACGAGAACTTCCTTGCTGGCATTGAAGATGTTGATGGCTCCGGCGAAGAAGACGGTGACGCCGATGCCCATGTTGGCGAAGAGAATCTTGGCGGCGCGCGAGCCGTGCTGACCGGCCTTGTGAATCTCAGAGGCGGCAACTGACTCAGGGAATGGCAGCTCGGGGTCTTCGACCATGATGCGGCGGAGCAGGGTTACGAAGAGAATGCCGAGCGTCCCGCCGACCATCATCAGAGCCACGCCTTGCCAATAGTTGTCCGCGCAGAGGGAGGGCCACATGCCGCTGATGACAAATGCCGGGATGGTGAAGGTAGCGCCGGCGGCAACGGATTCGCCGATAGAGCCGATGGTTCGCGCCATGTTCTCTTCCAGCAGGCTGCCGCGTACGAGCTTGAGCAGCGCCATACCGATAACGGCGGCTGGGTACGTCGCGGCGATGGTCATGCCGGCGCGCAGGCCGAGGTACATGTTGGCCGCGCCGAGGACCACCGTCATGATCAGTCCCAGGAGCACGGCGCGCAAAGTGAATTCGCGCATCTGGCGGTCAGCGGGCACATAAGGACGGAAGGGTGGTGAGCTCATTCAAGATCCTCAATCGCGTGTAATTACGTGAGCTACAAGATGGCGCAAGGTAGCATGCGCGTCCTTGGCAGCACAAGTACGCCAGAGTTTGGCCACCATCATAAACAGAGCGGGAGAATCCTTCACGGAGCATGTTGCTCCTGCCGGGAGCGGACTTGCAAAAAAACGCCGCTGGCATCGCAGCGGCGTTTTCTTTTTGCTGGATGGAGCTTTACAGCCGGCAAATCAGCAGTTCGCGTTCGTAGACCATCTCGGGAGGCAGGTGGTCGTGCAAGCTGATGAATAATTCTTCGTGACCCATGACCTCGCGCTTCCAGGCTTCGGGATCGACCTCCTGCAACCGGCCGAAGGTATCTTTGGGGAATTCGCAGCCGGTCCAATCGATGTCCTCATAGCGGGGCAACAAGCCGATCGGGGTTTCCTTGCCGGACGATTTGCCATGCACGCGGTCGATAATCCACTTAAGAACGCGCATGTTCTCGCTGTAGCCGGGCCACATGAAACGGCCGTCTTCGCCTTTGCGGAACCAGTTCACGTGGAAGATGCGCGGGGTGAAGCTGAGATTCCGGCCCATCTGGATCCAGTGGCGGAAATAGTCGCCCATGTGATAGCCGCAGAAGGGCAGCATCGCCATCGGATCGCGGCGAACCTTACCGACCGTTCCGCCAGCGGCGGCGGTCATCTCGGAGCCCATCGTCGCGCCGGTGTAGACACCCGCGCTCCAGTTGAACGCCTGGTAGACCAAAGGCATGGTTGTCGCGCGGCGTCCGCCGAAGATGAAGGCGCTGATCGGCACACCATCGGGACTCTCCCAATCGGGGTCGATGGTGGGGCATTGCGACGCCGGTGCCGTGAAGCGGGAATTGGGGTGCGCCGCCGGGGCTCCGGTCTCCTTGGCAATTTGCGGTGTCCAGTGGTTGCCCCGCCAATCCGTGCACTCCGCGGGAGGCTCGTCGGTCATGCCCTCCCACCACACGCCACCCTCAGGAGTGAGCGCAACGTTGGTGAAGATGGTGTTTCGGGCGAGCGTTGCCATTGCGTTCGGATTGGTCTTCATCGATGTTCCGGGGGCAACACCGAAGAAGCCGGCTTCTGGATTGATGGCGCGAAGCTGACCATTCGCGTCCGGCTTGATCCAGGCAATGTCGTCACCGACCGTGCGGATCTTCCAGCCTTCAAATCCATCCGGAGGGATCAGCATGGCGAAGTTCGTCTTGCCGCAAGCGCTGGGGAAAGCCGCGGCCACGTAAGTTTTTTCGCCTTCCGGACTCTCCGCGCCGAGGATCAGCATATGCTCGGCCATCCAACCTTCGTCGCGCGCTATGGCCGAAGCAATGCGCAGGGCAAAGCACTTTTTACCCAGCAGAGCGTTTCCGCCGTAACCGGAACCGTACGACCATATCTCGCGGGTTTCGGGGAAGTGGACGATGTACTTTTCCTTGTTACAAGGCCAGGGAACATCCTTTTCCCCGGCTGCCAAGGGCTTGCCCACGCTATGGACGCAGGGCACCACGCGCTTTTCGTCCTTATCGATCTCGCGGAACACGGACAGGCCTATGCGCGTCATGATCCGCATACTGAGCACGACGTAGGCAGAGTCCGTCAGTTGCACACCGAGTTGCGACATGGGCGATCCGATCGGCCCCATGCTGAACGGCAGCACATACATGGTGCGGCCCTGCATGCAGCCTTCAAACAGCCCCTTCAGCTTCTTGTGCATGGAAAACGGATCTTCCCAATTGTTGGTTGGTCCGGCGTCTTCCTTGGAACGCGAACAGATAAATGTACGGTCCTCGACGCGGGCTACATCGCTCGCGTCGGATCTGGCATAGTAACACCCGGGCCAAAGTTTCTCATTCAGCTTGGTGAGTGTTCCATTCTCCACTAGTTCGGCGCAGAGTTGATGGTATTCCTCGTCCGACCCGTCAACCCAGTGGATGGCGGCTGGTTTCGTCAACATCGCAATCTTGTCAACCCACTTCAGCAGGTGATCGTTCTCGCTTAGGGGTGCGGCATGCTTCTCGCTCATTAAATGCTCGCTCATAAAGTCCCTGTATGGCACGTAGCGCTGAGAATCTACCGATGGTTGTTTGTTGAACTAAATACATCAAAACCTGGCACTGGTCGGCGGCAGGTTTCCGGTAAATCGGGTGGCGGCACCGCCAAGTTCAACCAGCAAGGACGCCGGCGTCTTTGAGAACTGCGTCAAGGTGCTGGAGGGTTTCGGCGACGGAAAGCGTATAAAGGTCGCGCCCGCTCTCTTCGCCGTTCTCCAGAATGCTGCGCAGGTAATGTCCGGCGATTTCCACGGCCAGGGGATCGGTAATGGCGTTTCCCGTTAGCCGGTGATGCTCAGGCCACGCCGGATGCGCCAAAGCGATCCAGACCGCGCGCCCGTTGACAAGGAACTTCACGTCCACGGCATCGGCGTGGCGGGTTGCAATCGCCATTATGATGCACTGATAGACACAGTGAACCGGGGTTCCGGTCCAACGCTCGACGGTGCTGAAATCTTCGTACATAAGGGAGAACTTTATTCCGCAGAATGAAAATCCGCAATAGATTGCCGCAAAATCGGCTTCCTAGCGTACCGCAAAACAATAGGGTTGGCATCGAAATTTGCATTGAAGGGGAGAGAAGCCGCTGCCCGGAGCCATCCGCTACAATCAACCTGGTGAGCATCCGGAAAAAATCCTCCAGCTTAGGCCCGACGGCCTCAACCCTGAAGACGCAACGCGCCAAGCGCGATCGCGAGCGTTCCAGTCCGCGTCCGCGAAAGACCCCAACGATCAAAATTCTTAGCTCCGGGAAGCTCGCGGAAATTCCCTGGCTGCTGCACGGCTTCAGCACGCGGCAGGGCGGGGTGAGCAAAGAATACGGCGGCCAGCAACTGAATCTCGGATTCACGGCGGAAGACTCGCCGGAGAACGTGGAACGAAACCGAGCGCGTTTGCTGCGCAAGCTGAAAGCGCAGGACACCGCCGGAAAGCCGTGGCCGCTGGTTCTGCTGGAC
>VFSW01009734.1_pt1 | contig 13700 bp, 17 predicted proteins | sample 5358111 | NCBI WGS metagenome assembly VFSW01 (sample SAMN11554181, study PRJNA540505) | mine drainage metagenome | isolation source: sediment from site ElyBrook_90M | place: USA: Ely Copper Mine, Vershire, VT | collected 2017 | reverse complement strand
TCCTACTTCACGCGGAGCCCGCATGCGATCTGATGATCCGGCCGCCGCCCGGGTCCAGGAGCTGATCGACGGCTTCTGGCCGATCCACGTCCTGGCTGCCCTGGCGCGGCTAGAGGTCCCGGAAGCGCTGGCCAGCGGCCCGGCCAGCGCCGGCGACCTAGCGGTGCGGCTGGGGCTGGATGAGTTCCAGCTGTTCCGGCTGCTGCGCGCGGGCAGCGCGCTTGGCGTGTGCCAGGACCTCGGCGGCCGCCGGTTAGCGCTCACCCCGGCCGGAGGACTGCTGCGCGCGGCCGCGGCAGGCTCGCTGCGCGGAGACGTGCTGTTCTACTGCGACATGAGCAAGGGGGGCTTCGCCGATATCCCCGAGATCGTCCGGACCGGTCGGCCAGGTCACTCGGTCACGCTGGGGCCGGAGGGGTTCGACCTGCTGGGCGAGGACCCCGGCCGGCTCGACGCCATGCACAAGACGATGGTCGGCAGCAGCCGCGACGTCGCCGCCGACTTGTGCCGCATCTACGACTTCAGCGCCCACCGCACGGTGGTCGATGTCGGCGGCGGCTATGGCGGCCTGCTGGCCGCCGTGCTGCGGTCTTACCCGCTCCTGACGGGAGCGGTTTTCGACCGGCCGTCAGTGGAGCGCGGAGCGCTGGCGTACCTGGAGGGCCAGGGGCTGGCCGGCCGGGCCGGCTTCGTGCCCGGCAGCTTCTTCGACGGCCCGCCGCCGCCGGCCGATTGCTACCTGCTCAAGTACATCATCCACGACTGGGACGACGAGCACGCTCGCCAGATCCTCGCCAGCTGCCGCGTCGGCGCGGCCGCCGACGGGGTGATCCTGCTGATCGACCGCCTGCTGCCCGACCGCTTCGCCGACGTCCCCGACCACCGCCGGATGGCCCGCGCCGACCTGACGATGATGGGCTACGGCGGCCAGGAGCGCAGCGAACGGGAGATGTTCACGCTGCTGCACTCGGCCGGGCTGCGCCCCGTCCGGATCGTCGGCCAGGCCTGGACGCTCAGCGTCGTCGAGGTCCGGGCCCTTTAGGAGCTGAGCCCGCGAAACCTCACTCCGTTCGCTCAGGTGAGGCCAGTTCGAGGCGGGCGCCCTGGACGGCGAGGTCCATGCCCGCGGCCCTTGGCACTGATCGCGGCCAGGCTAGCCTTTCAGGGTGTGGCCACGGTCAAGGTGAAGTCCTGGGTGATGGTGCCGGCTGCATTCTTGGCGGTGATGGTGACCGGGTAGCTACCGCTAGTCCCTTGTCCGGGTATGCCGTGGAGGGTTGCCGTGGCTGACTGGAAGGTCACTCCTTCGGGAAGGGATCCGGATTCGGTTATCTGGGGTGCCGGGTAGCCCGTGGCGGTGACGGGAAATGAGAATGCGTACCCGGTCGGGTCCATGGTCGAGCTTGCGCTGGTGATGGCCGGCGCTTCGTCGATAGTCAGGACAAAGCACTGCGTGGCCGTGCCCGATGTGCTGGCCGCGAACACGGTGATCAGGTAGCGGCCGCCGCTGCCGGGGGCCGGGGTTCCGTAGATGGCACCGGTTCCGTCGCGGTGATCGGTGAAGCTTACGTCGGCGGGAAGCGTTCCTGACTTGGTCAGGGCAGGGACTGGGTAGCCGACGGCCGTGAGCGGGATGTTCAGCGCCGTGTTCACCGTGCCGGTGGTGGCCAGGATCCGTGCGAGCGCGGGGGGCCTGGTTACCGTGAGCGTGAAGGCCTGGGTAGCGGTTCCCGCCGCGCTGTTGGCGGTGAAGGTCAGCGGGTACTGGCCGGCGGCCCCGTGGCTGGGCGTCCCGGCGAGGGCGGCGGTTCCGTCGCGGCCATCGGTGAGCGTCACGCCGGAGGGCAGCCGTCCCTTCACGGTGATCGTGGGTGCCGGTGACCCGCTGGCGCTGACCGTGAAGCGGAACGCGTTTCCGTACGCAGCGGTGTCGTAGGGGTTGCTGACGAACCTGATGCCGCTGCCGGGGGTAACGTCCACGGGGCCGCTGGCGCCGGAGTTAGCTGAAGCGGTATGGGCGATGACCGTGACGCTGTAAGTGGTCTGGTTGGTGAGTCCCGTGATGGTGCACCGGGTGGTCGTGGTGATGCATAGTTCCCAGCCTGGCGAAGCGAAGGCGGTGTAGCCCACGGAGCCGCCGGGTATAGCGGGAGCCGCCCAGGAGACCACGGCGCTGCGATTGCCGGGCACGGCGGTGACGCTGGCGGGCGGTGACGGCCCGACCTGCACGGGGACGCCGCTCGGACCTGCTGCGCGGCCGTCGCCGAGAGCGCCTTGGCTGTTGTCTCCCCAGCAGTAGACGGCCCCGGTGGTGTCTGCCGCGCAGGTCCAGAAGTTGCCGCCGGCGCTGATCTGGGTGAGGACCTTGCCCGCCAGGACCCCGGTGGTATCGACGGCCACCGGGAGGGCGGAGCTGACCCTGGTGCCGTCGCCGAGCTCCCCGTCGTAGTTGTCTCCCCAGCAGTAGGCGGCGCCCGTGCTGTCGAGGGCGCAGGTGTGGTACCCGGACGTGCTGATCTGGGTAAGCTTCTGGCCGGCCAGCGCGCCGTCCGCGCCGGCCGGGACAGGTACGTCAGAGTTTTCAGAGTTCCCGGAACCCCAGCAGAAGGCCGACCCGGAGCTGTCCAGTGCGCAGAAGCCGCGCCCTATGACACCGCCAGTGATACTGGTCAGCGTCTTACCCGGCAGGTCAACGGCCACCGGGACGGTGGAGCTGGCCGTGGCGCCGTCGCCGAGTTCGCCAACGTCATTAGCTCCCCAGCAGTAAGCGGCGCCCGTGCTGTCCAGCGCACAGGTGGAGGTGTCCCCGCCGGCGAGCTTGGCGAGCGTCTTTCCCGCCAGCACGCCGCCTGTGTCCACGGCGACCGGGACGTGAGAGTCGGTGGTCGTGCCGTCACCGAGCTCCCCATCGATATTGAGGCCCCAGCAGTACGCCCGGCCCGCGGCGTCCAGGGCACACGCGTGCTGCGCGCCCGCGCTGATCTGGGTGAGTGCCTTCCCGGCCAGCACGCCGCTGGTGTTCACGGCGACCGGCTCCGCAGTGCCTGCGGTGCTACCGTCACCAAGTTCGCCGTAAACATTCGCGCCCCAGCAGTAGGCCCGGCCCGAGGTATCCAGCGCGCACGTGAAATCATCCCCCGCGCTGATCTGGGTGAGTGTCTTGCCGGCCAGGGCACCAGTGGTATCAACCGCAACCGGAGTGCCGGAGCCGCCCGTGCTGCCGTCACCGAGTTGCTCGTCTCCCGGACCCCAGCAGTACCCCCGGCCACTCGCGATCGCGCATGTCTGGGAGTACCCCGTCGTGATCGAGGCACCCGGCGCAGGCGCCGCCATTGCCGCCCGCGAAGCGGGCCGCAGCCCGAGCAGAGCCATGAATAGGACAAGCATTATGGAGGCCTTCCGGCCTACGGCGCACCATCTCATAACCGGCATTCCCCTCACCATTACCGGCCCCCGTCGAGCGGCCCGCAAAGAATTCAGCCGCACGCGATTACGCTGCACCGTACGCTACTGCAATGAAGATCCTCAAGCTCGCGTAAGGCGTCGCACAGCAAAGGGCAAGCAGCTACTAAGCCTTTTTCATGCTTGATGGGATTAAGGCCTTTGACCCCGACCTTCCGGGAAAAAGCCTAGAATTGGCTGATCTGCTGGTGCCTTATCTGCGAGGCTGGGTGGCGGGCCGGAGGACGGCCGCGATGGCGTCGGCCTCGTCGAGTTGCCCGGGCGGCCGTCGTCCCCCGCTGAGGGCGCCGGCGACGGCCTCGGATCTCTTCCGCGTGCTTTTTTGGTTGGCGATGTTCGGAGTTTGAAGCCGTCAGACGATGATCTGAGTGTGGGCATTGAGGAAGCGGGCACGGGCGGGGAGACGCCACTGGCTGCCTTGTATCGCCGCGCCCTGCCCCAGGTCTACGGATACCTGCTGCCGCGGTGCGGCAGCGCCGTGCTGGCCGAGGATCTGACGGCGGAGACGTTCATGGCAGCGGTCGCGGCCGCCAAGAAGGATCGCCCGCCGGAGCTCACTGTCGCCTGGCTGGTGGGCGTCGCCCGCCACAAGCTGGTCGACCACTGGCGGCGAGCCGACCTTGAGCACCGCAGGCTCGACGCGATCGTGAGTGACGCCGAGGCGGTGGACGACCCTTGGGAGGCGCAGCTCGACATCGCGGCTGCCCACGCCGCCCTTTCCCTTCTTCCCGCCCATCAGCGCGCAGCACTGACGCTGCGCTACCTGGACGGCCTGCCGGTAGCCGAGGTCGCCCGGGAACTCGGCCGGAGCCTTCATGCCACCGAGACGCTCCTGGTCAGGGCCAGGACGGCGCTTCGTCGCATCTACGAAAAAGGGGAAGGTCATGACTCCTGACCCTCTCGACGCCATGCGACTGCCAATCATGCCGGTCCAGCCGCGACCGGAGTTCGCCGCCGGTCTGCTCCGCCGCCTGCGCGGCGAGCCGCCCCCGGTGAGCGGCCGCGGCGCAACGGTCCGTTACTTCGTCGCCGATCTCGATGCCGCAGTCGCCTTCTACTGCCGTGACCTCGGCTTCGATGAGGAACTGCGGCCAGCCCCGTCCTTCGCCATGCTGTATCACGGTCACCTGCGCCTGCTGCTCAGCGTGCCCGGCGCGGCGCATGCGATGCCGGACGGGACGCTCCCCGACCCCGGCGGCTGGAACCGCATCGTGATCCAGGTCCCGGACCTCGCCGCCGCCGTCGAAGAACTTCGCGGCCGCGGCGCCCGATTCCGCCACGAGATAGTCACCGGCGTAGCCGTCCGCCAGGCACTCCTGGAGGACCCGTCCGGCAACCTGGTCGAGCTGTTCGAGCCGCTCGTCGGCTACCACGAGCGTGCACCCCAGGGCGGGCAATGAGCAGGCCAGCCAAATCTCAAGCACCGCAGGAAGAGAGGACTGCCGATGACTACCGTCAGCGTGCGTTACATCGTCAACGACATCGACGCCGCGATCGACTTCTACACCACTCACCTCCATTTCGAGCTGCAGATGCATCCGAATGACTTGTTCGCGATGCTCGAACATGGTGACCTCCGCCTAGTCCTGGTCAAGCCAGTCGGTCCGGACGGGCCAGCGGGGGGCGGCGCACCGATGCCCGACGGGACGATGCAGGAGCCAGGTGGCTGGAATCGCTTCAGCGTCGAGGTCCCCGACCTTGCGGCCGCGGTCGAGCAGCTGCGCAGCTGCGGCGCCCGGTTCCGCAACGAAGTCGTCACCGGAGTTGGCGGCAAGCAGATCCTCATCGAGGATCCTTCAGGCAACCCCGTCGAGCTGTTCGAGCCGATCCTCCCTGAAGCCAGGCTCTCCCAGCCAACGCCGTCATCGGGCCAGCCGGGCCAGTGATCTCGTCGGCCCGCCGTCGGACGGGCCTTGGCCGGCTGCCTCACCCGACCCGTTCGAGGTAGTCCTGGTAGAGGGTGACGAATCCGTCCGCATCGTAGGTGATGTCGGCCTGGTAGCCGGCCGAGTGGTAGCGCACCACGCGGTTCCCCAGCGGCTCGTACCGCTGCCAGGCTGGTTCTGCGGTCAGTTCCGGTACGCGCACCAAGCGCGCCACAGCAGGGTCCGTACTGCCATGACTCACTCCGCACGGTCGCTTCACGGTCTCGCTGTTACCGGACCCAGCGTAGCGGCCGGCCGCCTCCTAGCCGGCGTCGTCAGCCGTCGCGGTCAGCTCGATCTCGACACGGCAGATGCTGTCTTCCTGGCCGGTGCGGTGGTCGTGGACGCGGGGCGCGACACGGGCGAACGTCCAGGCGCTGATCTGCTGTATTTAGCGACGCGCAGAACCTGGCGGAGCCCTGCTGCGTCTGGAACGTTAAGGCAAGAAAGCGGCAGACTCAAAAGGGCGGCCCGGTGTCCCGACACGATGAACTCGCCGAGTTCACCGACTTCGTCGCGGGCTACCAGGGCAAGATGGTCCGGCTGGCGGAGCTGCTGAGCGGTGACCGCGGCCGGGCCGAGGATCTTGCCCAGGACGGGTTCGCCAAGGCCTACGCCGCCTGGGACCGGATCCGTGGCGGTGACCCGGCGGCCTACGTGCGGCGCTGCATCATCAATGCGAACACCGACTGGTGGCGCCGGCGGGTCCGGTTTGAGCAGCCCTCGCCGCAAGTTCCTGAGGTTTTCGCCCACGTCGATCCGGCCGCCGCGTCCGCCGCCCGCGACCTGGTGCTCCGTGCGCTGGCCAAGCTCACCAGCCGGGAGCGGGCCGTGCTGGCGCTGCGCTTCTACCTGGACCTGTCGGAGCTCCAGATCGCCCGGGAGCTGGGCATCTCACCCGGCACCGTGAAGAGCGCCACGTCCCGGGCGCTGGCCAAGCTGCGCGCCGATGCCGAGCTCCGATCGGAGGTCGCCTCATGACAACTCCGCAACCCCGCCCTGCATGTCCGGTCGACCTGCGCTACCCCGACCCGCAGCCGCCGAACCTCGACCTGAGCGCGATCATCGGCCGCGGCAGGCGGATCCGCCATCGCCGCCGACTCACACAGCTTGGTGCCGTGCTGGCCGCTTGCGTGGCGGCCGGAAGCGTGATCGCGGGCGCGCGTGGCTTCACGGTCAGCGTGTTCCCGAGCCAGTCCGGCCCGGCCGCCGCCCCGGGCGCGGCTCCGATCGATGCCCAGGTGGCCGAAGATCCTCCGGCGAACGGCAAGCTGACCCTGATCAGCAGCTGGCCCCGGCACTGGACCACGGTGGCCTGGGCCATCCGGGGCGGCGAGGTGTGCTGGGCGACGTTCCGCAGCCCCAGCCAGGATGCTACCGAGCACGTTGACTGCCCGGCGTGGCCTCGCTCTGAGGTTCCGGGCAGCGGAGGCGTCGCCTTCAGCGCGCTGGTCCCGGACGTTGCGCTGGCTTCGTCGATGCCCGGTAACGCGTGGCCGGTCCTTGGCCTGACCAGCCCGCAGGCAGTCCGGGTGGTCCTCACGGCATTCGGCAAGGATGTAAGCGCCAACGTCGTGCTGGTGCCCGTCAGTGCCGGTAAGACCGTCGGAGTTTTCGTTGCCTGGATCAGCGCCCCGGACCACAGCTTTACCAGCAGCGACGTCACCAGCGAGGTGGCTTACGACCAGAGCGGCCACATCATCGCCCACGCCAGCAACCCGCCGTAGCGGGCCACGCCGCCGGGGCCCAGCACGCTCCCCGCGGCAACCCGCACAGGCAGCCAACCGCCCCCGGGAGCCGTTCATGACGACGCGAAGCAGGAACCGCATGACCCTTGGCGCGGCCGCGATCCTCCTGGCCGCCGCTGGATTCTGGGCCGGGAAGTCGCTCACCACCGCGACCCTCACACCGACCGTGCAGACCGGTACGGTCGCCCTCGTCGGCATCAACGGCGACGAGTTCGCGATCCGGCTCGACGGCCAGCGCCAGCTGACTACCTACGGCCTGCCCACCGACATCATCTGGCGCGACGCGTACGGCATCTGGCAGGACGGCACGCGGCCAGGCTGCATGCCTCCGCTGTCCCGCGGCCAGCGCATCAGCTTCGGCGTCGTCACCGCGGCGCCCGTCGCCGATGCTCCAGGAACCCCGGTGGTCGTGTGGATCGAGTGCCCTGCCCAGCCCATCCCCCGCTATCCGATCATCACCCCGCCGGCCCTATCGGGCTAGTCCGCCAGCAGTGTCGTCACCAGCCAATATCCGCAAGGTAAGCCATAACCACCCGCTGCCCGAACCGCCGTTCTGGCGCTCCGGGCAGAGTGCGCCGTTAGTCCGATGGCCGCCTCATAACTGGCTCATCTGTGCGGGAGGGAACAGACCGCGCTACCAAGGCATGAGCGTCCAGTTGTCAGCAACTATCCGGTCCTGCGTTCACGCAGTTGGATTGCTGTGCGGCGTTGCCAGCGCGGCCGGCACGCCGTCCGCCTGTGGCGAGAGGCCGGGCCCGGCCGCGACGGTGGCCGTAGGGCAGCACGGGCATCCGGCGGTATCGTACTGGCGTGAACGACGCCAGGCTCCCAGCCGAGACCGAGCCTCCGATCTCCGAGGACCTGCGGCAGCGCGGGATCGACATCCTGCAGGAGCTCTTGGCCGGCGGCAAGGTGGACCTGGACCGCTTTCAGGCAGCTCTCGATGGGCTGCTGGGGGCCCGCACTCATGCCGACTTCGCCTCCGTGATTCGCAGCCTGCCGCCCCCCGTCGCTTTCACTGCGGCCGCACGGCGGCGTCAAGAACCGCTGAAGGTCTCCGCCTCGATGGACGACGTTCGCCTCAAGGGCCGCTGGCAGGTCGGCCGTCTCACCAAGATCAGCACGGGCATGGGCGCGGTGACCATTGACCTGACCGAAGCCGAGTTCGATGACTGGGATGTCAAGATCGTCGTCTGGACCGGCATGGGATCGATCACCGTCATCGCTCCCCGGGGTCTCGACGTCCGGCAGGTAGGGAGGAGTGCCGCTGTCAAGAGCACCCTCGAAGAGCCGATTCCGGGCTTTCCCGTGGTGCAGCTCAGCGCATCCTGTGGCAGGGGGACAATCCGCCTGATGCATCCGAAGGAGAAACGACAGCGCCGCTGGGGATGGCGCCGGCGACGCAGCCGCGCAGCACCCCGGTCCTGAGCCGTCCGGCCGCGAAGCCGAAATCCATGCCATCTCGCGGCCTCCGAAGTCAGTTCCTCCGAGCTACCAGACTTGGTGGCTCGCCCCGTGCGAGGTGACGGGGATACGCAGCCTGCTTGCCCGCAGGAACGGCAGTAACGTACAATTTCTTGTACGTGGCAGGCCGCAGACGAAGGAGGGCCGCCGGTGAAGACCATGACCTACTCGGAGTCACGCGCGAACTATGCCGAGACCCTGGACGCCGTCGTTGACGACCGCGAGGAGGTCGTCATCACCCGCGCCGGGCACGAGCCGGTAGTGATCGTCGCGCTTTCTGAGTACGAGTCCCTCAAGGAATCGGCCTACCTGCTCCGCAGCCCGGAGAACGCGCGGCGCCTGCTGGCATCCATCGACCGGCTGGAGCACGGCGGCGGCACCCAGCGGGACCTGCTGGAGTGAAGCTCGTCTGGGACGAGTCTGCCTGGGCGGACTACGTCTGGTGGCAGGCACAGGACCGCAAGGTCCTCAAGCGCATCAACGCCCTGATCACAAACATCGAACGCAATGGCAACGAGGGAATCGGGAAGCCCGAGCCCCTCAAGCACGGCTTCCAGGGTTACTGGTCACGCCGCATCACCGACGAGCACCGCCTCGTCTACAAGATCGTCGAAGACGAAATCCGGATGGCAGCCTGCCGGTACCACTACGAGCGCTGATCTGAGCACCGGCAGCCCTGGCAGCGTCTGCTCGCTCAGTCGCGTCCCTCAAGCACTGGAACCGCCTACTTGAGACGCGGCCACGGCCGAATAGCAGCGTCGCCTGCGCATTATCATCTGCTCGCATGGATGACCTGTTCGATGCCGCACCGATGTACGACGAGGATTACCTGTACTTCTTCGCCGCGCCCAGTGGCCGCAGTGAGGTTGCGGTGCACGGGCCTAACCTCCCCGGCACGGCTATCGCCGGTGAGGCGGCCGCGGAGCTGGCCTGGCGGCTGCTGGACCTGCAGCCTGGCATGAGCGTGCTTGACCTGGCTTGCGGGCACGGTGACCTGGCCAACCGCCTGGCCGCCGGTGGCTGCCTGGTGACCGGCCTCGACTCCTCGGCGGTCTTCCTGGACCGCGCCCGCGCCGACGCGGCTGCCGCGGGGGTCGCGGTCGACTACGTGGTCGGCGACATGCGCCAGCTGCCGTGGGCCGGCCGCTTCGACCGGATTGCCAGCTGGTCCACCGCGTTCGGGTACTTCGACGACGCCACCAACCGCGCCGTCCTGGACGGGATCGTCCGTGCGCTGCGGCCGGGCGGCCGGCTGGCCATGGACCTGGACAACCTGACGTCGTTTCTTGCCTCCTACTGTCCCTCGCGCGTCGCGATGGCGCGAGAAAACGGCGACATGCTGGTCGACCGCTACCACCTGGACGCGCTGACCGGCCGGTTCGAAGCGGAGCGGACAGTCATCCGCAGCGGCCGTACCCGCCGGGTGAACTTCGTCAAGCGGCTGTTCAGCTTCCCCGAACTGCGGGACTGGCTACTCGCCGCGGGATTTGCCACAGTGACTGGCTACGGCGAGGACGGACGGCCGCTGACTGCCGATCACAAGCGGATGACCGTAGTCGCGGACCTACCGTAAGAGCCGGCCTGCGCAGTTCATGCGCTGAAGCGGAATCTGGTGGAGCGTTCGGCGAGGTTGTCGTCTGTTCCGAAGGCGTAGGCGACGACGGGGGTGAGCTCGTAGACCCGGTACGGTGGGGGTCCGGCGGTAGGCGCCCCGTACGGGGCGTGGAAGGCGTCGCCGACGACGGTAACGGGCCATCCGTACTTTTCTTGGTAGACCGCGCCGATTTGGTGGAGCCGCCGGGGGTCGTCGATCCAGGCGATCGTTCCCTCGATGACGATATCCATCACCGGGGTCCGGGCGGTGGCCGCAGCTGATGGTCTGCTGGTCAGGTTCTGGCCCTTGCGGGCGGCCGGACTGGTAGTTGAGTACATCCGCTCATCGATCCAGACGGCGAGCACCGGCCGGACGTGCGGGCGGCCGTCGTCGCTCGTTGTCGCCACCCAGTACGAGCGCTCAGCGGCGAAGAGCCGGGCGGCCTCGTCCCAGCGGATCGGCGCGGCGTCGGCGGCCGCGCCGGTGGCGATTACCTTGGCGGCGGGGCCGCGGCGGACGGCGGTCACGACCTGGCTCCGGCCGGCCCGGCGCCTGCGGTGCACGCGCTGACCGCTGGGCAGGCGCGCCGGGCGGCGCGGGCACGGGATCCCCGCCGCCGGGGCGGGCGGCCCCGGGCGCGCGCCGGCTGGAACTGGCGCGGGCCGGCCCGTTGCGCCCGCCGGTGCAGGTCTTCGAGCAGTGGCATCAGCATCAAGGTCGGGAAGTACACCGGTTCTCCTCACGGTGACCGGTGCAGCGGCCTGTCCGCTGCCGGTCGCCCCTTATGACTGCGGGGGGCACCCCTGACTAACTGGTCCGGGCCGGCATTTCTTACTGGATGATGGCAGGCAGCCCGAAGCGGGCGAACATCTCGGCGCCGTCGACGGCCGAATCGTCACCCCAGCGCCGCAGGAGCTCGGCGGTGAGGAAGTAGTCGGCCCCGGCGATCCGCTCACCCCGAAGCGACAGCACGGTGAGCGCCGAGGCCACCCAGGCGCCGGTGGCGGGATCGACCGTGTAGCAGCCGAGGGCCAGCTGGCCGTTTGCCCGGCTCGGCCGGTGCCGCCAGCGTTCGTTGAACCCGAAGCTGGCGAGGAACTCGCCGACGGCGGCCGGCCCCCGGTACCAGCCGGGCAGCGGGGGCATCGCCCACGTGGCGTCCTCCGTGAGCAAGCCGGCCAGCGAGTCGACGTCGGCCCGCTCGAGCGCGTCAACGAGCGCCTCCACGATGCGCCGAACCCGCTTGTCGCCCAGCGCGCGAAGCGCCTGCTGCTGGGCTGGCTCGGCGTTCCGGCGCCGCACCCCCTCCCGGGCTCTCTGCAGGGCGCTGGTCACCGCGGGCACGGAGATACCGAGCTGGTCAGCGATCTCGACGGCAGAAAACCCGAGCACCTCGCGCAGCAGCAGCGCCGCCCGCTGCGCGGCTGGCAATGTCTGCAAGGCGGCGACGAACGCAAGCTCAAGGCTCTCGCGCTGGTCGTAGCGGGCCTCCGGAGAAGCCAGCGACCCGCTCGCCCCCAGCTCACGGTCGGGGTAGGGCTCGATCCAGGTCGTCTCGGCCAGCGGGGCTCCCGGCCCGCCTCCAGCCGTTGCCGGCGGACCGTAGGAGACGGGGAGCTCGCGTCGGTACCGGCGCTTAGCGACGTCCAGCGCGGCATTGGTAGCGATCTTGTACAGCCACGCACGCAACGTGCTGCGTCCCTCGAAGCCAGGCAGCGCCCGCCAGGCGCGGATCAAGGTTTCCTGAAAGGCATCCTCAGCGTCGTGATAAGAGGCCAGCATCCGGTAGCAGTGGGCGTGCAACTCCGCCCGGTGGGCTTCGACCAGCGTCCGGAAAGCGTCATCGTCGCCATCTCGGGCCAACGCGAGCAGCGGCTCCCCGCCACCGTCCTGCCCTGACCCGCCGCTCACCGGTATCACTCTATCGATCATCCCTCTCCCGGCAGCGCCGGTGATCCCAGCGAATCGCGGTCATTTGGTCACAGAGAAGATCTCACTAAGTACGCGTCGCGCGCCCGCGGCCTCTTCCTCGTTGTCTCCGTCCAACGTGCGGGCACAGGTGACGAGCGTCTTCCACAGGGCCCACCCGCGCCCGCGCGACCATTCCGCCTCACCCACAGAAAGCCGCTCCCGGAACACCTGGCGACCCTCGGCAGTCAGCAATGTCCACGCGATTGCCAGGTCACAGGCCGGGTCACCGACACCGCAGGTGCCGAAGTCGATGACGGCCGCCAACTGCCCGTCGCTGAGCAGCAGGTTTCCCTCGGCGACGTCACCGTGGAACCAGCTCTCCGCACCCTCCGCGCCCGCGTCAAGGGCAGTCTGCCAGATCCTGCGGGCCAGGCCGGCATCGATGTGCCCCTCCAGTGTCGTGAGCGCACCCCGGGCGGCGCCGTCGAAGGTGCGCAGCGGGCCGCCGCGAAACCAGTTGTGCTTTCCCGGTGGAGGACCGCCGACGGGGTCGATGCTCCGCAAAGCCGTCAGGAACCCGGCCAGGTCACCCGCGAACCGGACGGGGTCGGCGATCCGGTCCGCGCTGGCCTGCTCGCCGTCGAGCCATGGATAGACCGACCACGAGTACGGATAATCCGCGCCGGGCTCGCCCTTCGCCAGCGGTACGGGAACGGGCAGCGGGAGCCGGGGAGCCAGAACCGGAAGCCAGCGGTGTTCCTTGTCGATTGCCAGGGCGTACTCGGCCGCGCTGGGCAGCCGCACCAGCATTCCGGCGCCGAGGTGGAACGTCCAGTTGTCCCAGCCGCCGCTGGCAACGGGCTGAACCGGGAGACCGGCCCACTGAGGGAACTGCTCTTCGATAAGACGACGCACCTGCGGCACGGTGACCGTGATGCGCTGTGGCACGGGACCGAGATCAGGCGTGCTACTCAATTGACATCCTGTCAGGCGAATACTGAGATGAGCTCAGCGAAAGCGGATCAGGCATCCGGGCCCCAACGCCGCGTGGGCCCCGGTAGCAGAGGCTTACCACAGAACTTCTTCATCCCGACGCCACCCGCCGTTTCGCTACCTGACCCGGCTGCTGGCCGAGCGGCGCCTGCGCGGTTAAGGACGGGCGCGTGCTTTCCCTCACAGAAGGGGATTAGGATGTCTTTTCATGGCTCAGAGAATTCACGTGCTGCTCATTGATGACCTCGATGGCGGCGAGGCGACCGGCACCGTCCGTTTCGGCCTGGACGGAACGGAATACGAGATCGACCTCAGCGCGGCGCACGGCGAGGAGCTGCGCGAGGCACTGGGGCGGTACATCGCGCACGCTCGGCGGGCCGGCGGGACGGGGGGCAGGAGCGCGGCCCGCGGCCGGCGCGGCAGCGCCGTTGACACCGCCAAGGTCCGCGAGTGGGCCAAGGGGCAGGGTATCGAGGTCAAGGACCGCGGCCGCGTCCCGGCCGACGTCGTCGAGCAGTACAAGACAGCCGCCGAGGCGTAGCGGACGGAACCGCTGTCCGGGGATCTGCGCCGACCACGCTGACCCCTGCGCTCTTCAGCGCC
>VFSW01009733.1_pt1 | contig 13700 bp, 11 predicted proteins | sample 5358111 | NCBI WGS metagenome assembly VFSW01 (sample SAMN11554181, study PRJNA540505) | mine drainage metagenome | isolation source: sediment from site ElyBrook_90M | place: USA: Ely Copper Mine, Vershire, VT | collected 2017 | reverse complement strand
GCCCGCCCCTGCGCTATGACGCGGGCGTGACCGGAGGAACCTCATCTTGACCGTATCCCTGGCCCCGCAACTGGGCCGCAACAGCCTGCGCACCGGGCCTGACGAGCACGGACGCTTCGGCGGCTTCGGCGGCCGCTTCGTCGCCGAGACCCTGATGCCGCTGATCCTGGAGGTCGAGGCCGCCTATCGCGCCGCCCGCGCCGACCCGGAGTTCCAGCCCGAGCTGGACCGATACCTGAAGGATTATGTCGGCCGTCCCAGCCCGCTCTGGTTCGCCGAGCGGCTGACCCGTGAGCTGGGCGGCGCCAAGGTCTATTTCAAACGCGACGAGCTGAACCACACCGGCGCGCACAAGATCAATTCCTGCATGGGCCAGATCCTGCTGGCCCGCCGGATGGGCAAGACCCGCATCATCGCCGAGACCGGCGCCGGCCAGCACGGCGTCGCCACCGCCACGGTCTGCGCGTTGTTCGGCCTGCCCTGCACCGTCTACATGGGCGCGACCGATGTCGAGCGGCAGAAGCCCAACGTGTTCCGCATGAAGCTGCTGGGGGCGGAGGTGCGGCCGGTGACCTCGGGCGCGGCCACGCTGAAGGATGCCATGAACGAGGCACTGCGCGACTGGGTCGCCAATGTGCACGATACCTATTACCTGATCGGCACCGTGGCGGGGCCCCATCCCTATCCGATGATGGTCCGCGACTTCCAGTCGGTGATCGGCGAGGAGGCCAGGGCCCAGCTGCACGAGGCCGAGGGCAGGCTGCCCGATGCCGTGGTGGCCGCAATCGGCGGCGGGTCCAATGCCATGGGGCTGTTCCATCCGTTCCTCGACGATGCCGCGGTGCGGCTGATCGGGGTGGAAGCGGCCGGCCTCGGGCTCGATACCCACCAGCACGCCGCCAGCCTGTCGCGCGGGCGGCCGGGCGTGCTGCATGGCAACCGCACCTATCTGCTGCAGGATGCGGACGGCCAGATCGAGGAGGCGCACAGCATCTCCGCCGGGCTCGATTATCCCGGCATCGGCCCGGAACACTCCTGGCTGCACGACATCGGCCGGGTGGAGTACGTCGCCGCGACCGATGCGGAAGCGCTGGCGGCGTTCCAGCTCTGCACCCGCACCGAGGGCATCATCCCGGCGCTGGAACCCGCCCACGCCCTGGCGCATGTGGCGAAGCTCGCGCCCGGCATGGACAAGGACGCCATCCTGCTGATGAATCTGTGCGGCCGGGGCGACAAGGACATCTTCACGGTGGCCGAACATCTGGGGGTGACGCTGTGAGCCGGATCGCCGCCCGCTTCGCCTCCTTGCGGGCGCAGGGCCGCGGAGCGCTGATCCCGTTCCTGGAAGCCTACGACCCGGACCGCGCCACCAGCATGGCGATCCTGCGCGGCATGCCGGGTGCCGGGGCCGACCTGATCGAGATCGGCATGCCCTTCACCGACCCGATGGCAGACGGGCCGATCATCCAGGCCGCCGGCAAGCGCGCGCTCGCCGCCGGCGCCACGGTGGCCGGCACGCTCGGCATGGTGGCCGAGTTCCGCGGCGAGGATGCCGCGACGCCGGTGATCCTGATGGGCTATCTCAATCCCATCCTGTCCTACGGGCCGGAGCGCTTCTGCAAGGATGCCGGTCGGGCCGGGGTGGACGGGCTGATCGTGGTCGATCTGCCGCCCGAGGAAGCCCAGCTGCTCGCCCCGCACGCGGCCGCGAACGGGCTCGACATCATCCGCCTGGTGGCGCCCACCACCGATGATGCGCGGCTGAAGCTGGTGCTCACCGGCAGTTCGGGCTTCGTCTATTACGTCAGCATCACCGGCATCACCGGCACGCGCAGCGCGACGGGCGCTGAACTCGCCGCCAATATCCCCCGTCTGCGCCGGGCCACCGACCTGCCGATCGCGATCGGCTTCGGGGTACGCACGCCCACCCAGGCGGCCGAGGCGGTGCGGATCGCCGATGCCGCGGTGGTGGCCTCGGCGCTGATCGACACGCTGGCCGGCTGCCTGGGCAAGGGCGATGTCGCAAAGCGCGTGCTCGACCAGGTGCGCGAACTGGCCGACGGCGTGCGCCAGGCCCGAGTGCCGGCATAAGATGGCCAGCGGTTTGACCCCGATCCCCCACCCGCCGGGAAGTGCCCGCCACGGATCACAGGTCCAGGGACCGCCGGTTCCTGGCGGGGTCCACGGGCCGAGCCCCCGGCCGCGTCGTCCCGCCCGATGAGCTGGCTCACCGAATATGTCCGGCCCCGCATCCGCACCCTGCTGGGCCGGCGCGAGGTTCCCGAGAATCTCTGGCACCAGTGTCCGGCCTGCCAGCAGATGATCTTCCATCTGGACCTGATGAAGCAGCAGAAAGTGTGCCCGCATTGCGGCCACCACATGCGCGCCAGCGCCGCCGAGCGGCTGGCCTGGACCTTCGACGAGGGCGGCTTCACCCGCATCGAGCTGCCCAAGGTGCCGGCCGACCCGCTGCGCTTCCGCGACACCAAGCGCTACACCGACCGGCTGCGCGAGGCGCGCGAGACCACCCATCTGGAAGACAGCGTGCTGGTCGCGCATGGCACGATCGAGGGCCAGAGCGCCGTGGTCGCGGCGATGGAGTTCAGCTTCATGGCCGGCTCCATGGGCGCGGCCGCCGGCGAGGCGATCGTGGCGGCGGCCAGGCTGGCCGTGCTGCAGGACGCGCCGATGATCATCTTCACCGCCTCCGGCGGGGCGCGCATGCAGGAAGGCGCGGTCAGCCTGATGCAGATGCCGCGCACCGTGATCGCCTCGCGCCTGGTCAAGGATGCCGGCCTGCCCTTCATCGTGGTGCTGACCGATCCCACGACCGGCGGCGTGACCGCGAGCTTCGCCATGCTGGGCGATATCCAGATCGCCGAGCCCGGCGCGCTGATCGGCTTCGCGGGCGCCCGGGTGATCGAACAGACCGTACGCGAGAAGCTGCCCGAGGGTTTCCAGCGGGCGGAGTATCTGCACGAGCACGGCATCATCGATCTGGTGGTGCGGCGGGCGGAACTGCGTCCGACGCTCGGGCGGATCATCGCCCTGCTGCGCGGCCGCCAGACGGAACCGGCGAACGCTGCCGATCCGCCCGCCGCGATCCCGCCGGTTCTGTCCACCATTCTGCTGGCCGCCCCGATCGCCGCCGCTGCCGCCCCGATGGCGGCGCCCGAGGCCATGTGACCTCCCGGATCGAGGGTGTCGTCGCGCGGCTGCACGCGCTGCATCCCAGGCTGATCGACCTCAGTCTGGACCGGCTGGCAATATTGCTCGAACGGCTGGACCACCCCGAGACGAAGCTGCCGCCGGTGATCCATGTCGCCGGCACCAACGGCAAAGGCAGCACCTGCGCCTTCCTGCGGGCCATCGCCGAGGCGGCCGGACTGCGTGTGCATGTCTATACCTCCCCACATCTGGTGCGCTTCAACGAGCGCATCCGCCTGGCCGGCGCCCTGGTCTCCGACACAGCCCTGGCCGATGCGCTGGAGGAGGTGGAGGCGGTGAATTCCGGCGCGCCGATCACGGTGTTCGAGGTGATCACCGCGGTGGCCTTTCTGCTGTTCTCCCGGGTGCCCGCCGATCTCTGCGTACTGGAAGTGGGGCTGGGCGGGCGGTTCGACGCCACCAACCTGATCGGGGCCCCGGTGGCGTGCGCGATCACCTCGATTTCGCTCGACCATCGCGAATTCCTCGGCGAGACGCTGGCGGCGATCGCCTTCGAGAAGGCGGGCATCATCAAGCCCGGCGTGCCGGTCGCGACCGGGGCGCAGCCCGCCGAAGTGGCCGCGGTGCTGGAAGCCCAGGCGGATGCGATGGGGGCGCGGCTGCTGCGACGGGACCGGGACTGGTCGGCCGAGCCGGTCGCCGGCGGCTTCCGCTACGCCGATGTAGCCGGCAGCCTGGAGCTGCCGCTGCCGGCCCTGCCGGGCGCCTTCCAGATCGACAATGCGGGGATCGCCATCACCGCGCTGCGCGCCGCCAGGCCGGCGTCTTCGGGCCGGGCGGGCCGGCTGCCCGGGCCGCGGCCCGACGCCCGGGCGGCGATCGCGCAGGGACTGGGCCGCGCCGAATGGCCGGCGCGGCTGCAATTGCTTACCGGGCGGCTGGCCGGCCTGCTGCCGCCAGGCTGGGAATTATGGCTCGACGGGGGGCACAACCAGGGCGCCGGCGAGGTGCTGGGCCAGCATCTGCGCAGCTGGACCGACCGGCCTCTGCATCTGGTGGTGGGCATGAAGCAGGCCAAGGATGCCGCCGCCTTCCTGCGCCCGCTGCTCGAACCGGCCGCATCGGTCTGGGCGGTGGCGGAAGCGGGCCAGCACCTCGCCCTGCCGGTCGAGGCGATCATCGCGGCCTCTGGCTTTATCGCCCGCCCGGGCCCCACCGTCGCTACCACCTTGCGTCGTATTGCCGCCGAGGCGACCACGGCGCCGGCACGGGTGCTGATCTGCGGCAGCCTGTATCTGGCGGGCGAGATCCTGAAGGCCGACGCGGCCGGGGGCTCACCGATCGGCTCGGGGGAGTAAGGCAAGCCCTGAGGGCTCTGCCCTCTGAACTCCCGCTGGGGGCGGGCGCCCCCAGACCCGCATCCGTTGGAGCAATATCGCATCAGGTTGACTTCAACCGCGATAAAATTGCCAGACAAAACAAAGAGCTAGGGTGTGATCGGACCGCAAATCCGATCCGACCATTGCCGATCGCGCTCTGGCCCTGCCCCGCTGCGTTGCCATCCTGTGCCGGAGCGGGGCTTCCCGCGTCGCGGAAACGCCCACGATGTCGTGTACTTGTTCGCGGCGAGATCGCCATGTTAGGGAAATCGTGGCCTGGCCGGAAACGATCCGCCCGCCGAACCGGCCCGCGACGGCCGGCGCGCGCGGCGACCTGGACAGAGCGGTGCCCGCGAAGCGCCGCCTGCCGGTCCCCCCAGCCGGGACCCACCCGGCGCAACGGAGCATTCGATGTCCCTGGCACCCAGCATGGCAGCGCCGTCCCAGAACAGCGACCCGGCTGCCCGCGTTCCGGATGCCTCGGCGCATCCCCTGGGCACGCTCGCCGCGCTCGTGCTGGTCATGGCGATCGGCCTGGGGCTGCGGGTCTATCACCTGGGCGCCGCGTCGCTGTGGAACGACGAATTGTTCAGCCGCTTCTATCTCGACGCAGGCACCGACTTCATGTGGCACCAGGGCTTCCACGTGGAGACCACCCCGCCGACCTACTACACGCTGCTCTCTGCCTGGACAGAGCTGTTCGGCCGTTCGGCCGCGGCGCTGCGCTGGCCTTCGGTGATCTTCTCCACGCTGACCATTCCCCTGGTGTTCCTGCTGGGACGCGAGATCTCCGGCCGGACCTGCGGCCTGCTGGCGGCGCTGATCTTCGCCCTGGCGCCCATGGAGCTGTATTACGCCCAGGAAGCGCGGGCCTATGCGCTGCTGGGCCTGGCGGCGGCGCTGGCGCTGCTGGGGGGGGCATGGTTCCTGCGCACCCCCCGCGCAACCGGCGCCGCTGCCTGCTACCTGGCCGGGATCGCCGGGGCGATCTATGTCCATAATACCGCGGTGTTCCTGGCGGCGGCGAGCGCTGTCGCCGTCGGTCTGCATCTGCTGAGCGATCCGGCCTATCCCCTCGCTGTGCGCCTGCGGCTGTTCGGCCGCTTCGTCGCGATCAATGTCCTGGCGCTGATGCTGTGCCTGCCGGAGCTGCTGGCGATGCTGGGCATGGTGCAGACCAACCGGATGTCGTGGATGCTGCCGACCCGGCTGTGGGACGTGAAATACTCCCTGGCCACCCTGATCGCCGGGCCGGCCACGCTGTTGCACCCCGTCGCCGAGGCGGCTTCCCTGATGCTGGGCGCTGCCCTGCTGGTGGCGCTGCTGCGGATCCGCCCGGACCGGCGCGTGGTCACGGTGCTGATCGGCATTCCGGTGCTGGCCTTCGCGCTGCTCCTTGCCGCCAGCCTGCGCCAGCCGGTGCTGCTGCCGCGGCTGCTGGTCTGGATGTGGGTGCCGCTCGCCGTGCTGCTGGCCCATGCCCTGCTGGCCCGCCCGAAGCCCGACCGCGCGACGGTCGATCAGGCGGGCAAACGCCCGACGGTCGATCAGGCGGGCAAACGCCCGACACTCGCCCGGGCGGTCCTGGGGCTGGTCACCGTGCTGGTGCTGTCGGTGGGGCTGGGCTTTCAGCTCGCCCAGGACGCCACCGCGAAGGAGCCCTGGGGCCTGATGCTGCCACGCGTCGCGCCGCTGATCGCCTCGGCCGATCTGGTGGTGACCGGGCCATGGACGCAGCCAATGGCGCTCGCCTATGGCGGTGTCGATATGGCCAAGGTGCGCTACTGGTCCGAGGATATGCCGCCGACGATCGAGAACACCACGATCCGCGAACTGCTCGGCGTGAAGCCGATCAGCCGCGCCGACCTGATCGCTGCGATCCGCTCCGGCCAGCGCGTGCTGCTGATCCAGCGCAGCAAGGAATACGACTATCGCCAGGTGCTGGCCGGCTTGCCCCAGCCGCGTCAGGCGATCGACCAGCGCTGCTGGATGGCGGGGGACTGCCTGGGAGCGCTCTACTGGGCCCCCGATCCGTAGCGATTGCCGAGGCTGCCCCGTGAATGCCGGGTCCAGCCGCGCCGTTCACCTGGCAGGCCCCATGGACCAAGGGGGCAGAGCCCTGGCCTCGTCTGGAGCGGCAGCCGATCCGACAGACGATCGGCCATCGCGCCTGCTCTCTGTTTTGCCGGGCAACTTCATTCGATCAAATATTCCCATCTGATCGGATAGTGCCCAAGTGTCCCGATTCCGAAATTCGCAGCATTGAAATGTGGTCGGAACCGGGACACCAGCTCTTTGTTTTCAGTGGCCTGCTGATCCCCGAAGTTCGCGGTGAGGAACCGCGAACTTCGAGGGCAGGACACTGGCGCAAGACCGGATCATGTTCGGTCATATCCCGCGTGCCTGACGGAGTCGGCGCACCCGCTTGCGCCGAAGTCCTGCAGGAGTGACCCGATGCGGTGCCGGACGGCCGAGATGGACCGCTCGTCGGCTTTTCGTAGCAGGGTCTTGAGCTTGGCGAAGACCATCTCGATCGGGTTCAGGTCCGGGCTGTAGGGCGGCAGGAACAGCAGATGCGCGGCGGCGATCCGCGCCAGCAGCCGGCCGCGTTCCGCCAACACGGCGAAGCGGCGGCGGCCCATCGGCTTGGCGGCCTGCTTGCCCGTGGCGCGATACTCTTTCGCCCACAAGATCACCGTCGACTTGTCGGGGTTGAGCAGCCTCGCCACGGCCCGGCGTGACCGGCCAGCCTCCACCAGAGCGATCGCGCGCTGACGCAGGTCCGATGAACAGGGTCTCGCCATGAGCTGCTGGCCTCCAGCCCAGCCAGCAGCTTGAATCGGATGCCGATCCGCGCCGGACTCCCGCGCCCACTCGATCCGGTCAGGTCATGCTCTAACTCCCCGGCTTCAGCACATAGCCGCGCCCGCGTACCGTGTGCAGGAATCGCGGTTCGCGCGGATCGGCCTCGATCTTGCGCCGCAGCCGCGTCACCTGCACGTCGATCGCCCGCTCGCCGGCCTCGTCCATGCCGAGCGCCGCGGCGATGTCCTCACGCGAGAGCACCTCGTTGGCCTTGCGCGCCAGAGCACCCAGCAGCGCCGCCTCGCCACCGGTCAGCCGCACCGCCCCTTCCGGGGTGCGCAGTTCGCCACGCTCGGGATCGAACTCCGCCTCGCCCAGCCGTATCGGCCCGGTCGCGGTCTCGGTCGGAACCGGCGCAGCGCGGCGCAGCATGGCGCGGATGCGCAGCACCAGTTCGCGCGGATCGAAGGGCTTGCCCAGATAGTCATCGGCACCGGCCTCGAAACCGGCGATCCGGTCTTCCGGCGCGCCGCGGGCGGTCAACAGCAGCACCGGCAGGTCGTTTGCCTGGGCTCGCAGGAACTCGGTCAGCGACAGGCCGGTCTCGCCAGGCATCATCACGTCAAGCACCAGCAGGTCCGGGGCCATGAAACCGAGCTGTTCGCGCGCCTCCGCGGCATTCTCCGCGGTGGTGACGCGGAAGCCGTTCTCGGCCAGGTAGCGCTGCAGCAGCGCGCGCAGCCGGGCATCGTCGTCGACCACCAGAATATGAGGCTCGTCGGGCATGCCTCCTCCTGATCCAGCATAGAAGCCCCGGTCCCATGCCGCCAAGCCAGGATCGCCAGGGCCCTCCCCGAGCCGTTTCATGGTCCGTTAGAATCTCCTGCCTAATCTGCCCTCCATGGATCATCAGCAGGCTGCCTCCGTTTCTGCGCCTGCGACGATCACGGACATGTTGCGCCAGGATCGCGACCGGTTCGTGGCCTTTTCTTTCGCCGCGGCCGATGCGCTGATCGAGATCGACCGATCCGGCACAATCCTGTTTGCCGCGGGCGCGCTGCGCGGCACGCTGGGCCGAGGCACCGACGCGCTGATCGGCGCCGGGTTGTTCGAACTGCTGCCGCTCGCCGAGCGGGTCAGGCTGCGCGATGCGCTGGACGAGCTCCGCCGTAACGGCCGCAGCCGGCCGATCGTTCTCACACTCGCGGAGCAACGGCTGACCCTTTCGGGCGCCATGATCCCCGACCGGCCCGACCACGCCTATCTGACCCTGCGGGCCGAACCGCCGGGCGGGGTGCCGTACAAATCCCCACCCGACCAGCTGCTGAACCGCGCGGCATTCAACCGGATGGCGCAGGAGGCGGTGCGCCCCTCCGCCGATGGCGGGGACGGTCTCGAGATGAGCCTGCTGTCCACCGAGGGGCTGAAGGACCTCAGCACTCGGCTCGATCCCTCCCGTGCCGCCGCCCTGCAAGGTGAGATCGCCACTGCCATCGGCCGCCTTGCCGGCGCGTCCGAGGCCGCTGCCCAGCTCGATACCGAACGGTTCGGCTTCATCCACCAGGCCGGTCCGGACATCACCGCGCTCAGCCAGGAGATCGAGGCGATCGGCCGCCGCTGCGATCCCACCGGCCGCGGCATCAGCGCGAAATCCGCGACCCTGCAGCTGGATGCCGATCCGGGTTCCGAAGCCGAATGCGCCCAGGCGCTGCTATATGCCATCAACAGCTTCGCCGAGGGCCGGTCCGATGTCACCCTGAGCGACCTCACCTCGGGGTCGAAATCCCTGCTCGGCAACACGGTGCGGCGCATGGCGGCGTTTCGTTCGGTGATCGTCGGGCGCGGCTTCACGGTCGCCTTCCAGCCGATCGTCGCGCTGAAGGACCGCCAGATCCATCACCATGAGGCGCTGGCGCGCTTCGATGCACGGGAATCGCCGTTCGACAGCATCCGCTTCGCCGAGAAGGTCGGGCTGATCTCCGAATTCGATCTCGCGATGGTCGAGAAAGTGCTGGGCCGCATGGCGCGGGAGGATCTGGACGGGCGGCAGATCTCGGCCGCGATCAACGTCTCCGGCCGCTCACTCGATACGCCGGAATTTCTCGACCGGCTGTTCGCCATACTCGGTTCCTACTACAACATGCGCGGACGGGTACTGTTCGAGCTCACCGAATCGGCCGAGATTCGCGATCTGCAGCAGGCTGCCAAGGCAATCGACCGGCTGCGGCAGGGCGGCTATCCGGTCTGCCTCGATGATTTCGGGTCCGGCGCCAGCGCCTTCCACTATCTGCACGCGCTGCACGTGGACTACGTCAAGATCGACGGCGCCTTCGTGCGCAATGTGCTGGCCCAGGCGCGCGACCGCGCCTTCCTCGCCGCCATGGTGCAGCTCTGCCACGACCTCGGCATCGCCACCATCGGCGAAATGATCGAGACCGAGGAGACCGCCACCTATCTCGCCGGGATCGGCGTCGATTACGGCCAGGGCTACCTGTTCGGCCGACCGGAGACCGGCTGGCGGAACCCGCGGTAGCGGGCGCGACCCTGGCTGACGCGAAGCCTCAATGCGCCGCCCCGGCCGGCACCGCCGCCGGCGGCGCCAGCAGCAGCGTCAGCGGCAGCACCAGGAAGAACGCCGCCGACATCAGCAGCAGCACGTCGTTGTAGCTCAGGGTCAGCGCCTGAGACTGCACCATCGCCGCCATCTGCTGCAGCGCCGCGACATGCGCGTCGCCCGCCTTCGCCCCCTGCATCGCATGGGTCATCTCGGCCAGCATTCCGGTGGCGCCAGGCCGCGCCCAGGTCACCTGTTCCTGCAGATGCAGCGTATGCACCGCCAGCCGCGAGGTCGCCACCGTGTTGATCAGCGCGAGCCCCACCGCGCCGCCGAGATTGCGCATCAGATTGTACAGGCCCGAGGCGTTCTTCAGCGCCGCCGGCGGCAGCCGCCCCAGCGCCAGCTGGTTGACCGGAAGCATGATGAACATCATCGCCCCGCCGCGCAGCGCCTGCGGCCAGAAGAACTCCCAGAACGCGCTGTCCACCGTCAGATGCGACAGCCACCAGATGCCGCCGCCAAACATCGACAGGCCCATCGCCAGCATCAGCCGCGGATCCATCGCCCGCGCCAGCCGCCCTGCGACCGGCGCCGAGAGGAACATCGCCGCCCCGGTCACGAACATGGTCTCGCCGATCTGCAGGCTGTCATAGCCGCGCACCCGGCCAAGGAACAGCGGCACCACATAGACCGACCCATACAGCCCGATGCCCAGCACGAAGCTGAACAGGCAGCCGAAGGCGAAGTTCGGGTTGAGGAAGGCGCGCAGCTCCACCAGCGGATCCTGGCGCACCAGCATCCGCCAGAAGAACGCGACCCCCGCGAGAGTGGCCACCACGCCGAGCCAGGCGATGGTGGGGTCCGCGAACCAGTCGTTGCGGTTGCCTTCCTCCAGCACGTATTCCAGCGAGCCCAGGAAGGCCGCCATCAGCAGCAGGCCCGCCAGGTCGAAGCTGCGGCGCAGCGCATAGTCCGGCCGGTCGATGTCGAGGAAGCGCCACACCGATCCGGCGACCAGCAGCCCGACCGGCACGTTGATCAGGAACAGCCAGTGCCAGGACAATTGCTCGGTCAGCCAGCCGCCCAGCGTCGGGCCGATGGTGGGCGCGAGCGTCGCGGTCAGGCCGATCAGCACGGACATCTGGTTGCGTCTGGCGCCCTGGAACAACAGGAAGCTGGTCGCGAACACGGTCGGGATCATCGCCCCGCCGATGAAGCCCTGCGCCGCCCGGAAGACGATCATCGCCGGCAGGCTGGTGGCGAAGGCGCACAGGCCGGAGAACACGGTGAAGCCGAGCGCGCTGCCCACGAACAGCACCCGGGTGGAGAGCAGCCGCGACAGCCAGCCCGAGAGCGGGATCATCACGATCTCGGCGATGAGGTAGCTGGTCTGCACCCAGGAGGCCTCGTCGGGACTGGCGGCGAGCCCGGCCTGGATGTCGCTGATCGAGGCGCTGACGATCTGGATGTCGAGGATCGCCATGAACATGCCCACCACCATGGACATGAAGCCCAGCCAGCCTTGCCAGCCCAGGCGGTTCGGGTCGGTCATGGGGGACATTCCTACGAGAATGACGGGGGATCCGCCCCGGGCCCGGGTTCGTCGACGGGCAGGCTCCAGCGAACCGGGGCTGGATCTACTTCGCCAGGTGCAGGCCCGCCGCCGCCGCTCCGAACAGCCCCAGCCGTTGCGCGTCCGGCCCGCGCGTATCGACCTCGGCGGTCACCGACAAACCAGCCCGCAGCCAGCCGGCCCGCGCCGCATCGGCGGGATCGATGGCGATCTTCACCGGCACGCGCTGTACCACCTTGGTGAAATTCCCGGTGGCATTCTCCGGCGGCAGCAGGCTGAACAGCGCCCCGGTCGCCGGCGCCAGACTGTCCACCCGGCCGGAGAGCGCGGCGCTGCTGTCGATATCGGGGGTCAGCACCACCTTCAGCCCGTGCGCCATCCGCGCCAGCTGGGTTTCCTTGAAATTGGCGATGACATAGAGCTTGCCGGCCGCCGGCGTCACCGCGATCAGCTGGGCGCCCGGCTGCACATGCTGGCCGAGCTGGGCGGCGCGGTTGCCGGCGATGCCATCGAACGGCGCGCGGATCACGGTATAGGACAGGTTGCTCTGCGCGAGCTGCACGGCGGCGGCGGCGTTCTGCCGGCGTGCCTCGGCCTGGGCGATCTCCGCGGTCTGCACCGACAGGGCCTGAGCGGCGGACTCGCGCCGGGCACGGGCCGATTGCAGGGCGGCATCGGCCTTGCGACGATCGGCGATCGCAAGGTCGTTGGCCTGGCGCGACGCCCAGCCACTGACCACCAGGCTGGTGGAACGCCCGGCATCGGCAGTGGCGCGGGTCTGCTCGGCAAGCGCCTGGGTGATCGCGGCATCGGCCTCGGCGATCGCGGCGTTCTGCTGCACGACCCGGCGCTGCGCGGTCAACACTGCGGCCTCGGCCTCGGTCAGGGCGGCCCGGGCTTCATCCAGCCGGGACTGCCAGTCCCGGTCATCGAGTACGATCAGCGGATCGCCGGCCTTCACCGGCTGATTGTCCGCGACCGGGATGGCCACCACATCCCCCTCGATCCGCGGCCCGAGCACGGCAATGTCGCCCTGCACATAGGCGTTGTCGGTGCTCTCGATGAAACGTCCCTCGGTGAACCACCAGGACGCAACGAGCCCGCCGGCGCCCAGCACCACCAACGCCGCCAGGGGCCGCCACAGCCGGCGCGGGCGCCTGGCGCGCGTCGCGGGTGCGGCGGAGGTGGTGGCGGCGTCGAGGGCGACGGGCTTGTCGGCGATGGCATTCATGGCTGCATCCTCTGAACTGAACGGTTCAGTCCGATCGGGAACATGCCATCGGTCGGCCGCTCCGTCAAGGATGAACTGAACGGTTCAGTACGATCAACGCAATTGACAAAACTGAACGGTCTAGTTCAAACTCGCGGGATGAGTGTGTCCATCGACTGCCCGGCTGCGGATTCCTCTCCCAAACGGCATCAGATGCTGGAGGCCGCGCACGCCCTGTTCGTGGCGCAAGGCTACGGCGCAGTCAGCATGGACGGGGTCGCGCGTGCCGCCGGCGTGTCCAAGGCCACTCTATATGCGCATTTCAGCTCGAAGGACGCGCTGTTCGCCACGATCATCAACGATGCCTGCCGGCGCAACATCGCCATCGACCCGTTCGTGCAGGACCGGGCGCTCGATCTGCATGACACGCTCGCCGGCATGGCCGAACGTGCCCTGACATTCATCCTTCAGCCGGAAGTGATGGCGATCCATCGCGTGGTGATCGCCGAAAGCGGCCGGTTCCCCGAACTCGGCCGGGCCTTCTACGACAACGGGCCGGCGCGGTTCCGCCAGGCGCTGGCTGGCTGGATCGCCCAGCAGGCCGAGGCCGGACGGCTCGATGTCGCCGATCCGGACCGGGCGGCCGACCAGTTCATGGGGATGCTGCGCTCCGGCGTCTATCTGCGCGCGACCGTCGGGATCGCACCGGTGGCCGGTGAGGTCGCCGACACGGCGAGGGCGGCGGCGGAGACCTTCCTACGTGCCTTCGAACACTGCCGATAGGCGGATCAGACAGGCCCGCCCGCACCGGACGCACCCCAAAACGGCCGCTACGCCTACCGCCAGGCACGCCACACGCGCCAGAGCAGTCCGGACATCCCCGGCGCCGGACGCGCCCGCGGTCTCGGCTGGAACAGCGCCGTCATCCTCAGGGCGGTGCCCGCCCCCCACACCGGGGCCGGCCCCCCGGGAATTAGGGGGGGGGGGGGGCCGCGCCCCCGGGGGGCC
>VFSW01009732.1_pt1 | contig 13701 bp, 12 predicted proteins | sample 5358111 | NCBI WGS metagenome assembly VFSW01 (sample SAMN11554181, study PRJNA540505) | mine drainage metagenome | isolation source: sediment from site ElyBrook_90M | place: USA: Ely Copper Mine, Vershire, VT | collected 2017 | reverse complement strand
TACCGGCGCGGCTACAAGTTCTCGACCTACGCGACCTGGTGGATCCGCCAGGCGATCACGCGTTCGATCGCGGACCAGGCGCGCACGATCCGCATCCCGGTGCACATGATCGAGACGATCAACAAGCTGAACCGGATCTCGCGGCAGATGCTGCAGGAGATGGGCCGCGAGCCGACCCCCGAGGAACTCGCGGTCCGCATGGAGATGCCCGAGGACAAGGTCCGCAAGGTGTTGAAGATCGCGAAGGAGCCGATCTCGATGGAGACCCCGATCGGCGACGACGAGGACTCGCATCTCGGCGACTTCATCGAGGACACCTCCGTGTCCTCGCCGATCGACTCGGCGACGACCGAATCCTTGCGCGAGACGACTCACTCGGTGCTCGCGCAGCTCACGCCGCGCGAGGCGAAGGTGCTGCGCATGCGCTTCGGGATCGACATGAACACCGACCACACGCTCGAGGAGGTCGGCAAGCAGTTCGACGTGACGCGCGAGCGAATCCGCCAGATCGAGGCGAAGGCGCTGCGCAAGCTCCGTCACCCGAGCCGCAGCGAGCAGCTGCGCAGCTTCTTGATGGACGACTGAGGGCGCCCGGTCAGCCGGGCACGTACAGTTCCAGTGCGCGCCCGTCCTCCTCGAGGGTGACCAGCCGGTCGAACCTCAGGCCGATCCGTCGAAGCACCCCGATCGAGGCCCGGTTTTCCGGGGCGGTGATCGCCACGATGCGCGCGAGCCCGAGCCGCTCGCGGCCGAACGCCAGCACCGCGGCGGCCGATTCGGTCGCGTAGCCCCGGGACCAGAACTCGGGCAGGAACGCATACCCCACGTCGACGTCGGCGAGCGCCTCCCGCTTCACCAGGCCGCACATGCCGATGGGGATCGCGCCCTCGCGCAGGCTCACGAGGTACAGCCCGAAGCCGTGGCGCGCGTAGCTTGCGATCGGACCCCGGTCGAGGTACACGCGCGCATCCTCGAGCGAGCGCACCGACTTGTCGCCGATGAACTGCTTGAACGACTCGTCGTTCAGCAGCCGCAGGATGAACCCGGCGTCCTCGTGCCGCAGCTCCCGCAGGGACAGGCGCGCCGTTTCGAGGACGTTCGCGGCGGCGCGCCTCACTTGACCGCCCGTACCGGGATGTCGTGTACTGCCCACTTTGCGCGGCAAACCCCCGCATCCACATCGAGATCGGCAAACATCGTGACTTCCCTCGGAAAGGTCCTGGCCGCTGGCGTCGCCGGCGTGATTGTAGCCGCATCGGCGCCGCACGACGCCCGCGCGGCGGGTGTCAGCGGCTACCTGCCCCTGAATATCGAGCCGGAAATGGAACGGCAGGTGGAGCGGGTGTTGATCCTGGCGGACGAGCCCGTCCTCAAGCGCCCGTTCGCCGTCGCCCTGGTGCTCGACGCCCTGCCCAAGGCCTGCGAGCGGGACAAGCCGCTTTGCGAGCGCGTGCGCCAGTATCTCAGGCGCTACTCCCGCGATTACGCGGTGACCTACGCGAGCGTGGCCGGATCCGCCAACCACGGCGCCGACGTCACGCTGCCGAATTCCTACGGCATGCCGGCCTCGAGCCACTACGACGTCGCCGCGCAGGGCTTCGTGCAGCCGAGCGACTACTTCCTGGTGAGCGCGGGCGTGGATGCCTACGAAGGGCGAACCGTACCGACCGGATCGATGATGAGCATGGGCTTCAACTGGGCTCAGCTCGACCTCGGCTATCGGCCGCACTGGTTCTCGCCGATGACCGACAGCACGATGATGATCAGCACCGAGGCGCCGACCATGCCCTCGGCCACCCTCTCGAACGACGAGCCGTTGACGAGCTGGGGCTTTCAGTACGAGCTGTTCCTCGCGCGCATGTCCTCCACGGACCGCATCGCCTTCAACGGCCAGGGCACGACCGAGCTCAGCCGGGGCAATCCGCACCTGTTCGGCACCCAATTGACCTTCGAACCGGTGAGCGGATGGTCGATCGGCGTGAATCGGCAGCTGCAATACGGCGGCGGCGGACTGCCCGATTCGGCGCACTTCCTGGTGGACGATTTCCTGCATCCCGCCGGCCTGCATCAGACCCTCGCCAAGCATCAGGCCTCCTACATGAGCCGGGTGATCATGCCGACGAGCACGCCCTTCGCGGTCTACGCTCAGTACTCGGGCCAGAACACCCTGAACGGCGGCAGCTACCTCCTGGGCGAATCCGCGCTCGCCATGGGGATCGACTTTCCGAGGCTGTGGCGCCACTTCGATCTGACCTACGAGATCACGGAATGGCAGAACGGATGGTACGCGAGCAACGGCGTGTTCCTCGACGGCATGACCCAGAACCGCCTGCCGACCGGCCAGTGGGCCGCCTCGGAGCGTGTATTCGGGGATGGGGTGGGCGCGCGCGCCCAGATGCTGCGCCTGGGATGGGAGCCGCCCTTCGGCGGCTATCTCGAAGGGCGGGTTCGCAGCGTCGCAAATCAGGTGTACGGGCAATACCCGTACACCCACTACATCGAGGTCATGACGCGCTACTCGCGGCCTTGGAAGGATCTCACGGTCGGCGGCGAGATCGCGGCCGGGCACGACGCCTTCGGCCAGTCCTTTTCCCGCATCAACGGCTTCGTTCGCTACGGCCGTGACGGCCACGACCGCGCGGCGGAGGCCGCCGACGAGCCGGCCGGGGACTCGGCGCCGGACGAGGACTCGGATTCAACCAGGGAGGAGGATGCGCGCGCGCTCGAGTTGTTCGTCGACATGGGCGTGAACGTCGACAAGGTGCGCACGGACCTGGAAAAGGGCCTGCCGATCACCTGGTCGGGCGTCGGCGCGAGCCCGCACCTTGCGCTCGGCGGACGGCGCGCGGTCTCGACCTGGAACGACCTGGGCACGCGCATCGAATTCGACCAAGTGCAGGGGCATTCGCTGATCGGAGTTCGCGCGTTGGATTTTCGCCACCGCATGGGCGAGCACTTCGCGATCAACCTGTTCGCGGGCGTCGACCGCTACGATCTGGCGACCCCGGCGTACTCCATCGATTTCGGCGCGGGCGTCGCGTGGCGCGACATCCTGCCGAAGTGGGACCTGAGCTTCGATCTGCGCCACGGCCAGAACGTCGCCCGCAACCACGTGCTGCCCACCGACGTCCAAGGTGTGCGCCCGGACAGCTTCTACAAGATCGAGCAGATGCTGCTCTATCTGTCGCGCAAATTCTAGGAATTCGACGAGGGCCGCGCCTGGAGTTCCGGGTCGGGCCGTTCGCCGACTTCGGCCTCGGCGGCGAGCCAGTCCTCGAGTTCGTGTCCCGGCGCGAAGCCGCGCCGCTCGGCGCGGAAGTAGGCCCTCTCCGCGATCAGCGCCTCGCGCGGCCGCGGCGGCTGGGACGGCCCGGGCAGCTCGCAGAAACGCAGTGGATTGAACCTGGCAAGACGGGGCATGACGGTCTCCGATGTTGCTCAGACTCGCCCAGGGCGAAATGGTTTCCGTCTTCGGTCTGTAGCCACGCCCGTGGCTCGGGACTAGATATACGATTTTTCCAGCTGGTATAGAATGAAAAATTGACGAGGCGATGAATCTTGCGTGACCAGGCGATTGCGGCATAGCACAATCGAAGTAGGCTGGACCATGGATGACCCCAACGTCCCCGAGGATTGGCGCCGAGACCTCCAGGTCAAGATCGCCGTCACGCTGGCCGCCAAGTTCGCCGGGTTGATCCTGCTGTGGTTCTTTTTCTTCCGAGGCAGCCATTCATGATCGACCTCGACGTGGTCACGCTCTCGCGGCTGCAGTTCGCCCTCACCGCGCTCTATCACTTCCTGTTCGTGCCGCTCACCCTCGGACTGTCGATGATCCTGGTGATCATGGAGTCCGTCTACGTCATGACCGGACGCGAGATCTGGAAGCGGATGACCCAGTTCTGGGGAGTGCTGTTCGGCATCAATTTCGCGATGGGCGTCGCCACCGGCATCACCATGGAATTCCAATTCGGCACGAATTGGTCCTACTACGCTCATTACGTCGGCGACATCTTCGGCGTACCCCTGGCGGTCGAAGGCCTGATGGCCTTCTTTCTCGAATCGACCTTCGTCGGCCTGTTCTTCTTCGGCTGGGACCGGCTGCCGAAGCTCGCTCATCTGGTGGTCACCGGCCTGGTGGCGCTCGGCTCGAGCCTGTCGGCGCTGTGGATCCTGGTCGCCAACGGCTGGATGCAGCACCCCGCCGGGGCGCAATTCAACTTTCGCACCATGCGCATGGAGCTCACGTCGTTCGCCGACGTGCTGTTCAATCCGGTGGCGCAGGCCAAGTTCGTGCACACGGTGGCGGCGGGCTACGTGATGGGCTCCATGTTCGTCCTGTCGATCAGCGCCTGGTATTTGCTGCGCGGCCGGAACGTGGAGGTCGCCCGGCGCTCGCTCGCCGTGGCGGCGAGCTTCGGGCTCGCCTGCTCGCTGTCGGTGGTGGTGCTCGGCGACGAATCCGGCTACCTCGACGGCGAAAACCAGAAGATGAAGATCGCGGCCATCGAGGCCGAGTGGGAAACCGAGCCGCCGCCCGCGAGCTTCACGGCCTTCGGTCTGCCGGACGTCGAGAAACGCGTGACCCATGCGCAGGTCAAGATCCCGTGGGTGCTCGGCCTGATCGCGACACGCTCCCTCGACAAGCCCGTCGCCGGCATCGTCGAACTCGTGCAGCGTGCGCACGCGCGCATCGAGAACGGCATCCAGGCGTACGATGAGCTGCGCCGGCTGCGGGCTTCGCCGGCGGGCGCGCTCGATCCGAGCCTCGTCAGAGACTTTGAGGCGCACCGTGCCGACCTCGGATACGGCCTGCTGCTGCTGCGCTATACCGACGATCCGACGCGCGCGACCCCGCAACAGATCGACGCGGCCGCCTGGTCCACGGTGCCGAACGTGCCGGTGCTGTTCTGGGGTTTCCGCGCCATGGTGGGCCTCGGCTTTTATTTCATCGGCCTGTTCGCCACCGCCTTCTATCTCGCCAGCCGGCACCGCTTCGAGCGGCACCGGGGCTTTCTCAAGGCCGCGTTCCTCAGCCTGCCGCTGCCCTGGATCGCCGTCGAGCTCGGCTGGGTGGTGGCCGAGTACGGACGCCAACCCTGGGCGGTGGACGGCGTGCTGCCGACGTTCCTCGGCGTCTCGCGCACGTCCGCCGGCAACGTCTGGCTGTCGTTGCTCGGCTTCGTGGTGTTCTACTCGGCGCTCGCCGTGGTGGACGTATTCCTGATCACGCGCGCCATCCGGCGCGGGCCGGACGGTCTCGGCTATTGGCCGCGCCCCCCCCGGCCGACATCGGGCGCCGCGCCTGATCGGGCGGCGCTCGAGACGGCGGGAGGCAACCGATGAACGAGATCCTGGATTACGCCGCACTCCGTGTGATCTGGTGGCTGCTGGTCGGCGTGCTGCTCATCGGCTTCGCCATCACCGACGGTTTCGACCTCGGACTCGGCGCCACGTTTCGCTTGATCGGCCGAAACGACCCCGAGCGCCGCGCGCTGCTCGAAGCCATAGAGCCCGTCTGGGAGGGCAATCAGGTCTGGTTCGTGCTCGGAGGCGGCGCCGTGTTCGCCGCCTGGCCCCTGGTGTACGCGACCTCGTTTTCGGGGCTGTACCTGGCCATGTTCCTGGTGCTCGTGGCCTTGATCCTGAGGCCGGTCGGGTTCGCCTACCGCGACAAGCTGCGCGGCGAGCGCTGGCGGGCCACCTGGGACGCCGCCTTGACGCTCGGCGGCGCCGTGCCGGCATTGCTGTTCGGGGTCGCGTTCGCCAATTTGTTCCTCGGCTTGCCGTTTCACTTCGATGAGCTGCATCGGTCCGCCGATTCCGGCGGCCTGTTCAGCCTGCTGCATCCGTTCGCCCTGCTCGGCGGCGTGATGAGCCTCGCGATGCTCGTGATGCACGGCAACGCCTACGCGGCCATGAAGGTCGGCGAGCCGATGGCATCGCGCGCCCGCGCCGTCGGCTCGATCGCCGCCCTGACCTTTCTGGCGGCCTTCGTGGCGGGCGGCTTCTGGCTGCAGCACTGGATCGGCGGATATCGGATCGTCGGCGCCATCGATCATGCGGGACCGTCGGATCCCACCGTGAAGACCGTCGCCGTCGTGGCGGGCGCGTGGCTGCGAAATTTCAGCCTGTGGCCCTGGATGTGGCTCGCGCCGGCCGGCGCGATCGTCGGCACCGTCGCCACCTTGGCCCTGCTGCGCCTGCGCCGCGCCGCCGCGGCGTTCGGTGCCAGCTGCCTGGTTCAGGCGGGGACCATCCTCACGGCCGGATTCTCCTTGTTCCCCTTCATGTTGCCCTCGTCGACGCACCCGAGCCAGAGCCTCACGGTGTGGGACGCGTCCAGCAGCGCGAAGACGCTGCTGCTGATGTTGGGTGCCGTGGTGGTATTTCTGCCGATCGTGCTCGCCTATACGGCCTGGGTGTTTCGGGTGCTCAAGGGGAAGATCACCCTCGAAGCGCTCCAGGGCCGGGAGGGGCATTACTGATGTGGTATTTCAGCTGGATACTCGGTCTCGGGCTCGCGCTGGCGTTCGGCGTGCTGAACGCCATCTGGTTCGAGGTCTCCGAACTGGATGCCGCCCATCCGCCGGCGGAGCATCCGGACGTCGCGACGCCGCATTCGCACCTCGATTGAAGCGGCCGAGTCGGCGCCGTCCGGCTCGTGGCTCGATTGCCTACAGACATTAGGTACTTTCTCCGATGGCATTGCCCCGCGCGGCGCGAGTAGGGTTTCAGTCCATGGAGCATCGTTGGGGCGAACGCATGGCGATGGGCATACCGGTGCAGATCACCGTGCATCCCCTTGCCGCACGTGACGGCCGGCTCGTGAACGTCAGCATGAGCGGCGCCTTGATCCAGGCGGACTTCGACGCCCGCGTCCTGTCGCGAATCGAGGTGCGGATACAGCCGCCCGGCCAGCCCCCGGCGCAACCGATGGTGCTGACGGCCTACGTCGTGCGACGATCCGCCGGAGGCATCGGCGTCGAGTGGTGCGAATTCGCGCCGCGCGAGGTCTTCGCGATGCTGCATGTGGTCGAATCGCACACCGGCGTCGCGGCCCCGCCGGTGGCGCCGCTCAGCGCGACGCGGTGATTCCGGCGGGCTGGAGCGGCCCGTTCGCCACACGCGGATTCTGCTCGGCGGCCGCCGGCAGCGGCGGCCCGAGAAGCGCCAGCTGTAGCGCATCCTCGAGCGCCGCGAGCGCCTGGCGCTGCACGACGGCCGCGTCGAATTCCGCCTGATCGGCGGCCATGCGCTCGAGCTGCGTCGCCAGCAGCGTGGGGCGGTCGATCTCACCGGCGCGGTACAGCCGGCCGATGCGTCCTTCCCGCTCCTGCTCGCCGCGGCGTAGTGCTCGTGCGGCGGTGACACCCCGCGATGCGGCATCGTAGCCGGTGGTCGTCCCGTCGATGGCCTGGATGATGCGCGCCTGCAGCGCCGTGAAGCGCGCCGCCGCCTGCTCGCGCCGCGCGCGCGCTTCGGCGATCGGCCCCTGATTCTGGTTGAATATCGGCAATTCCGCCGCCGGCAACAGCAGGTAGCGATGCAGGCCCGCATCCCAGGAATAGCCGGGACTCAAGGTCAGATCCGGATATTGGCGGGCGATTTCCAGTGCGAGCGCGGCCTCGGCCGCCGCGTATTCGGCGAGCGCCGCGGTCACGTCGCTGCGGCCGGTCAGGGCCCGGTCGGCGAGTTGCGCGCGGCCGTCTTGCGCGAACGGCGCAGGATCGCGCTCGAGGGCGGAGAAATCGAGGTCCACGTGATCGAGCGCATGCAGCGCGACCCCGATCGACGCCGCCAGCCGCGAACGCGCGGCGAGCCGCGCGCGCTGCGCATCGCTCATGGCCAGCTCGAGCTGATTGCGGACGGTGCGCTCGCGCGCGAGCTCGAGTCCGGCGGCCTCGCCCGCGTCGACCTGCCGCTGCAGGCCGGCGACCAGCTCGCTCTGGGCGGCTGCGCGCAGACCCAGCAGATCGAGGCGCCGCTGCGCCGCCCAGACCTCGATCAGTGCATCGCGCACGCCGCCACGCACCTCCCAGGATGCACTGACCAAGTCGGCGCGCGCGGCCCGCAGCAAGGCCTGCGCGCCGTCGGTGCGATCGCGGCGCTTGCCGCCCGTCTCGATCAGGAAGTTGATCAGCGGCGCGACGGTCCACGCCTCACCCGGGGCCGAGTGCGGCGTGTACGCGAGGTCCTCGAAGCCCAGCGACGGATTGGGAATCTGCCGGGCCGTGCGCACGCCCGCCCGCGCCTCGGCCAATTCGGCGCGCGCCTGATCGAGGGTCGGATGGTAGTACAGGGCCGCGAGCACCAGGGAGCTCAGATCCCAGCCGAGGCCGGGTTGCGCGGCAGGCGCACCCGCCGGGGCGCCCGCCGGGCCATCGACGTTCGCGTCGGCGCCGGCATTGGCGGCGCGCACCGCCGCGAGAAAGGCATTGAGCCGGGCATCGTCGAGCGTGCGAGCCTCGAGCGCCTGCGCATTGTCCGCGGCCGACAGCGGCGCCGGCCGGTAGGACTGGCAACCCGCGGCCAGTGCCGCGACCGCGGCCGCGGCCGCGGTCAATACTCGGCGTTGACGCCCGATGATTGGCATGACCCGTCGCTCTGAACCCCGTTGTTCGACACCGGATCGTGGCCCCCGGCCGCGGTCATCGTCAAGCGCGCCCGAGTCAAGCTCCCGAGACTTCAGGGCCGCGCCGCGAGGATGTCGTCCAATCTGGCCGGCAGCGAGGCAGCACGCTCGAGATGCGGGTAGCGCAGGCCCTCGTGATAATCGAGGCTCACCACCCGATAGCGGTCGCCCGACTTGACGATCAGTTCGATCGGCGCCTTGGCGGCCTGCGCCGCCCGGATCGCCTCCTTGAGCACGTCGGCGCCGTAGGCCACGCCGTTGACGGCGAGGATGCGGTCGCCTTCGATGAGATGCGCGTTGAAGGCCGGGCTCGCCCACGCCACCTGGGACACCGTGCCTTCCTGATCCTTGTCGTCGATGCCGATGCCGATCGACCACCAGAGGTTGACGCGCTTGCGCTGCTCGTCGCTGTTCGCCAGGTACTCGCTCGGCTTGTCGGTGTAGACCAGCGTGTAGCCGCCGCGGCTCAAGCCCTCGAGCGGTGCCGGCCGACCGGTGGAGTCGAGCCGCTCGCGCAGGAACGCCGCCCAGTCGTACGGCTGCACCGCATTCAGCGCCTTCACCACGTCGCCGAAGGTATAGGTCACCGTGCCGGCATCGCCGTCGTCGATGCCGAAGAACGCCCGGGCGAAGTCATCGAGCGAGCGAGCGCCGTTCGAGCGCTCGCGGATCAACGTGTCGGCCTCGAGCCAGATCAACGCGCCTTCCCGGTAATAGTCCTCGAAGCGCTGCCAGTCCGACCAGGACTGCGGCCGCCGTGGATTGATGATCTCATCGTTGGTCGTGTCCTGCAGCGGCCGCCAGAGGCGGCCCTTCTTGATCTGATAGTCGGCCGCGGTCAGGGCCAGATCGTCGAGCGCCTGCTGGTGGGTGCGCAGGCCGGCACGCGCGGCGAGCACCTGCCCCCAATATTCGGTCTGGCCTTCGTAGACCCACAGCAGGCTGTCCTGCATCGGCACGTTGTAATTCGGCGTCCAGAGATCGAACGGACGGCGGAACTTGCCGTTCCAGGAATGCGTGAACTCGTGGGCCAGAAGGTCGCGGTCGTAGGCGGTCTTGTCCCACTTGGTGAACGTCTCCGGATCGCTGCCGTCCTCGCTGGATTGATGGTGCTCGAGGCCGGTGTGCTGGATCTCGTCGCTCAACGAGAACAGGAAGTCGTAGTGCGCGTAATGATGCGAACCGTAGAGCTTGTACGCCTGGCTCACGAGCTCGCGGTAGGCGGCAACCTGCTCCGGGTTGATCGCGAGGAACTCGGGCCGGTCGGCGAACAGGTCGAGGCGAACGGGAACGGCGCTGCCCGGATCGAGGTCGATGCGCTGCGTGTTTCGCCCGGCATACAGAGGGCTGTCGATCAACGTCTCGAGATCGGTACGCTTGAAGGTCGCGCTGGCGCCGGCGGCGGAGGCGGTCTCGAGCGCGGTGCCATATTGCCAGTCCGCCGGCAGCGTCACGCTCACCTCGACGGGGATCCGACGGGCGAAATCGCCGGCCGGGTAGAGCACGACGTTGTTCCCCTCGAGCATCAGCAGGTCGTGCCCCATCTCCATGGAGCCGATCTTCGGCGTCGTGGGCGACAGATAGTCAAAATCGACGTCCAGCGCATCGACCCCGGGCGCGAGGCGGACCCGAAAGGCGTAGACGTCGGCAGGATCGCGCGTCCAAGCGAGCGGCTTGCCGCCCGCCGTGATCTTGATGCCGGCGAGCCGGTCGATCGGACCCTCCGGTGCGTGCGCGCCCGGCAGCCACTTCGGGTAGAGCAGCACGGTGTCCCGGCCGAGGCCGCTCAGGCGCTCGTGCACGTGCACGATCCGCCGATCGACGTCGACGGCGTCCACGCCCAAGGTGATGAGGCCGGGGTAGGGCCGATCCTTCGGCGCCTGGATCGGCGTGATCGGCGCCGTCTCGACCGGACCGGGGCTCGCACCCGCAGCGTCCATCAGCACCAGCGAGCCGGCCGCACTTAGGGTCGCGGCCAGAGCCGCTGAGATGATCGAATCGACTGCCTTCATGGACTGCCTCGGTGGTCAATCGCCGTTGGAAATTCGATCCGCGGCGCCCGCACGGGCGGGTGCGCAGAAGCGGGCAAATATAGCGGGTTCTCCGCCGCGACGCATCGTCAGGGCGCGTCGTCGGCCGGCGCCGTGCGTCCCCGCCCCGCGGCCGCGACGATCCCGACGCTCTCGGTCTGCGGGTCGAACACGATCTGCGCCTCGCCGCGCTCGAGCTGGCGAACCACGTGCGCCACCTTCTCCTCGAGCGAATGCTCCCGAGCACCGTAGTCCGTGCCCTCGCGCAACACGAAGGATTCGACCACGGCGCGCAGCAGGTCCGCCGACAGCGCGGAATGCGGCACCACCACGGCCGCGGGCGGCTCCTCAGCGGGCGAGTTCACCGTCACCTCGTTGCTGCGCGCCGCCCACGACCTGCAGCCCTAGCGCTGCGCCGGAATGAAATCCTCGAGCACCGCCTTGCGCATCAGGTCCGGCGGCAGCAATCCCTGCGCGAGGATGAAGTCGTGAAACCTCTTCTGATCGAACTTGGCGCCCAGCGCCGCCTCGGTCGCCTTGCGCAGCTCCAGCAGCCGCGTGTACCCATAGAAATAGCTGTTCGCCTGCCCCGGGGCGCGATAGATGAAGCGCTCGACCTCCTCCTTCGCGAACGCGTGACTCAGCATCACGTCCTTTTCGAGCACGGCGTAGGCCTGCGCCGGCGTGACCTTGCCGCTCTGCAGCTCAGGGTCCAGGAAGGCGCGCGCCGCCCGCAGCAGGCGCAACTGCAGGGTGATCAGCTGCCCGTCGACGGGCTCGTACGGCTGCATGATGTACTCCGCGTACAGGCCCCAACCCTCGGCGTTGGTCGAATTGAAGGCGTAGCGCGCCCGCGCGATGCTCACGCCGTGTTCGACCATCGAGTCGAATTGCAGCTCGTGGCCGGGCCGCGCCTCGTGCGCGGTCAAGGTCCAGGCGACCGAGTCGAAGGTGAAGTCGTCGTACTTATCCTCGGCGCCGCCGGTGGCCGAGGGGATGTTGAGCGGCAGCACGAATTCGCCCCGCTGGCCGGTGTTGTGCAGCAGCGGCGGCGGCGACATGTGCGGCGCGGGTTGCTGCACGGTCTCGGCGGCGGTGGCCAGGCGGATGATCGCGGGACGATCGGGCAGCGTGACCAGATTCTGCGCGAGGATGATCTGCTCGATCCGATGCAGCCGCTTCTCGTAGAACGGCAGGATCGCCTCGCCCGTGATCTGCTGCCTCTTCAGCTCGGCGATCACCGCACGATAATCGCTCGAGGCAAGGCCGCGCGACTTCGCGATCTCGGCGGCGAGCGGCGCCATCTGCGCCTGATAGTCGGCGAAGGCGGCGTGCGCCATGGCGGCGATGCGCGCGGGCGGAAGGTCGATGCCGTATTCCTCGAGCGCGAGCGCGTACTTCTCGCGGGGCAGCCGGAAATCGGTGCGTGCCTTCGGCAGGATGTCCGAGCGCACCCAGGCGTCGTACGCGATCAGCTGCTTCTTGAGCTGCTCGTAGGGCTGCTCCCAGCCGGTGAGCTTGTACTTGGTGAACAAGTCGGCGATTCCGGACAGGTAGTTCGGGTTGCGGCCGAGCTCGGTCTCGACCTCGTCCTTGGAGGGATAGATGACGCCGGGCTTGGCGATCTGCTCGCGCGCGCGCTGTTCGAGCTTCTCGGTGAACGGGCGGTAGCCCGGCTCGAGACCCGCGTACTTGCGCAGGCGGGCGAGCGCCGCCGCGCGCCGCGCGGGCGCCACCTGATCGTCGAGCAGGCCGCGAAGGCCCTGGAAAACGATCTCGCTCGCATTGAGGAACGGCACCTCGTGGGCCAAGGCGAAGTCGTCGCGCCTGAACTGCAGGTCGAAGGCCTTGCGCAGAATGGACAGGTCCTGCCGCACGTTCTTGTCGGTCTCGCGCGGCTCGGCCGCCGCGAGTTGCGCGAGCACCGCCTCGAGCTCCCGGCGCTCGGCCTTCTCGTCCGCGAGCGAGGGGTCGGAGATGAGCTCGTCATACTTGGCGAGTCCCTCGCGTGAGCCGTCCTCCGGAGCATGGGCGAGTTCGACGTCGAGCAATCGATTCGTGTAGGCGTTGCTCCGCTGCACCCAGGCCTGTTCGGCCGGGGAGGGCTCGGCGGCGGCGAGCACGGTGGTCGCGAGGCAGCTCGACAACAGGACGGCGGCGGTCAATCGGCGCATGGGTGCTCCTGGGCACGGAATGATGACGGCGCACTCTATATGCCCGGCCGCCATCACGGCAAATGACCGTCTGGCCTACCCGGCTGGTTTCGGATGTAATCCGAACCCATGAAGACTGCAGGCCGGTTGGCCCTCATCCCCTTGACCCTGGCGGCCGCGTATGCGCCGGGCATCGCGGCCGCCGCGCCCGCGGCCGGCCCGTTCGACCTGCGCGAGACCACCATCGCATCGACCCTCGAGGCCTTGCGCACCCAACGGACCACCTGCCGCGCGCTGATCGGACACTATCTCGCCCGCATTCGCGCCCTCGATCAACCGACTCGGCTGAACGCCATCGTGACGATCAATCCGCGGGCGCTCGGCGACGCGGCGCGGCTCGACGCGGAGTTTCGGCGAACCAGGGCGCTGCGCCCGTTGCACTGCGTGGCCGTCGTCGTGAAGGACAACTACGACACCAAAGACCTGCAGACCACGGCCGGCTCGCTCGCGATGAAGGGTTTCACGCCCGATGAGGACGCGTTCATGGTGGCGCGGCTGCGGGCCGCCGGCGCCGTCGTGCTGGCCAAGTCGAACATGGCCGAGTGGGCCTTCAGCCCGTACAAGACCGAGAGTTCCATCGCCGGCATCACCCGCAACCCCTATGCGCTCGACCGGGTGCCGGCGGGCTCGAGCGGCGGCACCGCCGCCGCGGTCGCGGCCAACCTCGCAGAAGTGGGTCTCGGCACCGATACCGGCAATTCCATCCGCGGCCCGTCGTCGCATGCCGCGCTGGTCGGGATTCGCCCGACGATCGGGCTCACCAGCCGGGCTGGCATCATCCCGCTGTTCAGCGGCAACGACGTCGGCGGGCCGATGGCACGCAGCG
>VFSW01009731.1_pt1 | contig 13701 bp, 12 predicted proteins | sample 5358111 | NCBI WGS metagenome assembly VFSW01 (sample SAMN11554181, study PRJNA540505) | mine drainage metagenome | isolation source: sediment from site ElyBrook_90M | place: USA: Ely Copper Mine, Vershire, VT | collected 2017 | reverse complement strand
TCGCAGACCCCCACTCCCGCTCTGACCACGCAGCAAACCCTTCAACAGCGCCGGGTGCAGCAACTCATTGACCTGGTGGAAAAGACCTATGCGCAGGGCGACGCCGACTACCGCAAGGGCCGCCTGCCTGAAGCCAAACTCCAGTTCGATCGCGCCGTCGATCTCATGCTCACCAGCGGCATCGACATCAAGAGCGATCCGCAGTTGCAGGATGAGTTCGACCGCATCGTCGACCAGGTCAATGCTCTCGAAATGGAAGCGCTGAAGCTGGGCAACGGATTCGCGCCCAAGGTCGAGCCCTCGCCCGCCGACGTGGCCAACGACGTAACCTTCGAGGTCGATCCCAACATCGTGGCCAAAGCCAAAACTGAGCTCGCCACCACCAAGTCCGATCTCCCCCTCGTGGTCAACGACTACGTGGCCGGCTTCATCAACTTCTTCGCCAACTCGCAGCGCGGCCACAACACGCTGCTCCACTCTTTCCAGCGCGCCGGCCGATACAAATCCATGATCCAGCGCGTTATGGCTGAAGAAGGCGTGCCGCAGGATCTCATCTATCTCGCCGTCGCCGAATCCAGCTTCCAGCCCCGTGCGCTCAATGCGCGTTCCGGCGCCGGCGGCATGTGGCAATTCATGCCGCACGGCGATTACGGTCTCGTCCGCAATGGCTTTGTCGATGAGCGTTTCGATCCGGAAAAGTCCACACGCTCTTATGCCCGCTACATGAAGTTTCTTTACAACCAGTTGGGCGACTGGTACCTGGCCATGGCCGCTTACGACTGGGGCGCAGGCAACGTGCAGCGCGCGGTGCAGAAGACCGGCTATGCCGATTTTTGGGAACTCTACAAGCGCAACAACCTGCCTGGCGAAACCAAAAACTACGTCCCTGAAATTCTCGCTGCAATCATCATTGCCAATCACCCTACCCAGTACGGCTTCGATGAGGTTACGCTCGATCCGCCTGTGATCACGGACACGCTGACCATCAACTATTCCATCGATCTGCGCCTGGTGTCGGACCTCGTCGATGCCCCCATCGATGAACTCATGGCGCTGAACCCCAGCCTGCTGCGCATGACCACGCCCCCAGAGACTTCGTTTGATCTGCACTTGCCCGCGGGCACTGCCTCGCTTTTCGAAAAACGTGTTGCGTCAATCCCCGAGAGCAAGCGCAGTGCGTGGCGTTACCACCGCGTCACCGCCGACGATACGCTCGCCTCTGTTGCGCGTACCTACCACGTCACTGTAGCGGATCTGGCCGCTGCTAATGCCCTGCGCGAAGACCAGGGGGTCTCCGGCATCGAGGCGCTGGTCGTGCCCGTTGCGCCTGTCGCCGTTCCCTCCGCCCATGCGTTGCTCTATACCGCACGCAGGGGAGACACGCTGGTCTCCATTGCCGATCGCTTCGGCGTTTCGCTCGCCCAGTTGCGCCGTTGGAACAAGATTCCCGCCGGCATTAAGGTAGACCCCGGCCGTCGTCTTCATGTAGCCGAACCCGTCGCAGTGCGGCGCGTTAAAGGCCGTGGCCATCGCACCACCATCACTGCGGAAGATCTGAATCCACGCTCCGCAGGCGCCGCAAAGAAATCCGCGCGCAATTCTTCACAGGCAAAGAAGTCTGGTGGCGCTGCCGCGAAGAAGAGTGGTCCACATAAGCCCGCGACCGCTGCTGGAGCGGCTAAATCGCAATCATCATCCGGATCTTCCAGGCACAACACACGCGACAAAGCCTCTGCAAAGGAACAAAAATAGCAGGGGAGCCTTAATACATACTTGTCATTTGATAGCGTTTGCGTGCAAGCTATTGCTACAATGGCTTCCGCAAGCGGAGTTGTGTTTTCCGCTGCGCCAAGCGATCAAGCGACAGCGCTAACCCGCTGGAGGCAATGCGATGGATGAAGTGTTCAAAATGTACGCGATGAGTGACGGCAACGACAATTCTGAGCCCGCAGAGCTGGATCCCGACCACGATGAAGGTTTGGACGACGAGGATGAAGAAGTCGAAACCTCCAGCGTTCTCACATCCTCTGACGATGATGAGGGAGGACCTGAGGAAGCCACTGTCGTGATTTCGCAAACACCCGAAACCAAACCGGCCGGAAAAAAGGCCGCGAAAAAATCTTCCGCGAAGAAGGCTGCAAAGAAGGCTCCGGCAAAGAGCGCTCCAGCCAAAAAGGCCCCGGCTAAGAAAGCTGTAGCCCCGGCCAAAAAGGCTATAGCAAAGAAAGCCCCCGCCAAAAAAGCAGTTGCGAAAAAAGCTGTGGCCAAAAAGGCCGCTAAGAAGTCCGCCGTAAGAAAAAGCACTACTGGCGTAAAAGGCGGAAAGACCGTAGCCAAGAAGGCCGCGGCCAAAAAGAGCGCCAGCAAATTCAATAGACGAGGTAATCCATTGGCCGTTAAGAAAGCAGCAAAGAAGGCGCCAGCCAAGAAGGCAGCAGCAAAGAAAGCTCCTGCAAAGAAGGCTCCGGCGAAGAAGGCAGTGGCCAAGAAGGCTCCCGCAAAGAAGGCTGCGAAGAAGACCGCTGCCAAGAAGGCAACCAAGTAACAAAAGGCAACAGTAGTTAAGGCAAGCAAAAGAGCCCGGCACTCAGCCGGGCTTTTTTGCGTCCAAAATTTGGTTGCCGCTCATGTCCCCGACAGCGGCGCCGTCAACTGCTGCATGTGCCAGTACTGATGCCGGACATAGTCCTCAATCAAAAACCGAAGCGTTACCGGAGCATCGCCCCCCACAGTGCACATGGCTCCGAGCCGCTCTTCGGGAATGCGCTCCACCACCGCAAGCAGAATTTCGTGCTCCACCTCCCACCACTGCACCAGCGTCTTCCAGGATTGATGCGTGTATCCGTGGGCGGCCACCCAGGAATCCTGCGCATAACCTGGCCCGGCATATTGGCCGTCGATTGCCGCACGCACAAACCGCTGGCGATTGTTGGCTGCCGAGTCGAGCAGGTGTCCCACGATCTGCTTGCGCGTCCACCCGCCCTCGCGCCACGCCAAGTTGGCCAGGTCGGAATCCACAGACCCAAGCGTCTCGCGCAACGCGCTCATCTCCTCGCGAAACTGCTCCGCCGTCTTTGTAGCCATCGTCATCTCCATTCCCGGCAAACCGGCTTTCTTCCACCCCAGACAACTGCGGCCCCGAAACCGGGGCCGCTTTGGACGCTCTTCTCCCAGTCGCTACTTTTTCAATTCATTCAATGCCGTCAACACTTCTTCCGAGTGGTGCGACGGATCGACCTTGGTCCACACCTTCACAATCTTGCCCTGGGGATTTATCAAAAAAGTGTTGCGGTTGGCAATCGTCATCGGCCCGAAGTGGCCGAGTGAACCGTACTGGTCCACCACCGTGTGCTTCGGATCGGCCAGCAGCCGGAACGTCAGTCCTTCTTTTGTGCAGAACTGCTTGTGACTGTCAGGCGTGTCCACACTCACGCCCACAATGACTGCATTGTCGGCTTCAAACTTCGACAGGTCGCGCTGAAAGTTGTGGGCCTCGATCGTGCAGCCCGAGGTCATGTCCTTTGGATAGAAGTACAGCACCACCCACTTGCCCTTGAAGCTATTGAGCGAAATCTCGGAGCCATCCTGCGAGGGAAGGGTGAACGTGGGTGCCACTTGTCCGACGGCGGGCATTGTCTGGTCGGCTGCATGAACAGTCACAAACGCAACGGCCAGCACCAACACTGAGGCGATAGCGAAGAAAACGGTCTTTCTCACGAGGGAACCTCCTTGAAACGGTAAGTAGGGACAGCGAACGGGGAACTGAAAACTCAAGCAACGGCGTAACGGAAGCGGCGGCCCGGCAGCGGAAAAGCCTTCCGGCAATCAGTATGGGCGCGGAGATGCCACGATGGCAATCCCCGCATCGTCGGCTTTTTTGATCAGCCCGTCGCGATCGAACAGCAGTGTGCGCCCTGCTTCAACTGACAGGCAACTCGCGCCCGCCCGCATCATCGTTTCCACCGTGAGCTTGCCGATCACCGGAACATCGAAACGCATGTCCTGCTTCGGCTTGGCCACCTTCACTACGGTAAGCCTCCGTTCCAGCGTCGTAGCAGGGCCGCCCTGGTCCTCAAGCCCTTCGGGGATATCCAGGCTCCGCATCAGCGCTCCGGCGCGCTCTATTGCGGCGTCAGTGCCTTCCATGGCCTCCACCGCCACGCAGGCCTGGGCAGCCACCACCACCGTCTGCCCAATATCGAATCCCGCCACCGATCGCGCCACGCCCAGCCCGTATTCGATATTCTTGCGCTCTTCCTCATCCGGCGCTCGCCGCGTCAGCACGCCCTCCTGCGCAAGCAGCGGCTCAAGGAAAGCGGTCGAGCTGATCAGTTCGATACCCTCATCCCCCAGCACCTTTGCCACCGCGCCCAGCAGCATGTCCGTGTTCCTGGTGCGCAAGTTCAGTAACAGCTTGGCCAGGCGCCAGTCAGGCCGGATGCTTGAGAAGATCTGCTTATGCTTCACCTGGCCGGCCATTACCGCGGCCGTTACGCCTTCCTTGTGGAAGACCTCGATCAGCCGCGACAACTCCCCCAGCGAAAGCCAGTGAACCGTAATTCGATCGTCCAATGCGGCGCGGTCATTGATCTCCGCATCGGTCTCTTCGCGAATCGCCGCTACCGTCACCGCAAACCCTTGCGCCCGCGCCGCGTCCAGCAGCAAAAATGGGAACCGCCCGTTACCCGCAATGAGCCCGAGCTTCATCGCTACTTGATGATCCCGCGCTGGCTGCGCTCTATGAACGAAGCAAGGATATTCACGTCTTCGCCTTCCATTTCGCGAATCTTTTCAACCGCCGCGGAGGTGTTCATCTTTGACGTCAGCAGCAGCCGGAATGCCTTCTGCAGCGTGTTCAAACGCTCCGGCGTAAACCCTCGCCGCGTCAGTCCCACCTTGTTGATGCCGAACGCCTTGTTCTCCCGCCGCGACGAAGTCAGCGAAAACGGCAGCACGTCCTGCGTCACAATCGTTCCCCCGCCAATAAATGCATACTGCCCCACCGTACAGAACTGGTGCACCGGGCTGAAGGCTCCCACGCTCGCGTGGTCCTCGATAATCACGTGCCCCGCCAGCGTAGCGGAGTTAGCCAGAATGCAGTGGCTGCCCACCTGGCTGTCATGCCCGATGTGCACGTACGCCATCAGCAGACAGCCTGATCCAACGCGTGTAATGCCGCCGCCCTTCGCCGTGCCGCGGCTGATCGTCACGCACTCGCGAATCGTGTTCTCATCGCCGATCTCCGTCTCCGTCGGCTCGCCGTTGTACTTCAGGTCCTGAGGAGCCACCCCGATCGCCGCGAACGGGTGAATCACATTGCGCGCGCCAATCCGCGTCCGCCCGTCCAGCACTACGTGAGATATCACCGTGCACCCCTCGCCCATCACCACGTCGGGTCCAATAGTCGAAAACGGGCCGATCGTACACGACTCCGGAACTACCGCCCCCGGCGCCACAATCGCACTGGGATGAATACTCACTCCGCCGTCCCTGCCACCTGGTCTGCCTCAGCAGGCTCCGCAATCGGCCTCGGCTCGCGCACACGCGGAACCACCTGGCACGTCAGCGTGGCTTCGCAGGCCAACTTGTCTCCCACGTAAGCCTTGCCTTCAATGCGCCCGGCGCGCGGTCTGAACGACAGCACTTCCACCTCGATGCGCAACTGGTCGCCCGGCGTCACCGGCCGACGAAACTTCGCCCGCTCAATTCCTGTAAACACCACCAGCTTCTTTTCGCGGTCGGGCAGCTCATACATGATGATGATGCCCCCCGCCTGCGCCATTGCCTCCACCACCAGTACCCCCGGCATGATCGGATATCCCGGAAAGTGTCCCTGAAAAAAAGGCTCGTTGATGGTTACGTTCTTGATGGCCACCAGGCGCTTGGTGCGCTCGAATTCAACGATTCTGTCAATCAGCAGAAACGGGTAGCGGTGAGGTAGAAGACCCAGGATCTCCTGGATTTCGATCGTCATTCTCTGGCTCCACTTGGCAGGGGCGCATACCGCACCGCGCTCGTCAGGATTATAACGAACGCCCCACCACATCGGACCTATGCGGTGCCGTGGGCCAAATGGATGTCGTCATCCATGCCGGCGGCCGCAAACCCCAGGCTCGCTCGCCGCTCCGGCCACGCGCGAAGAAACTCCGCAAACCTCTCGCCATCCAGCGGGCGCTGGAACAGGTATCCCTGCCCCACTTCGCAGTTCATTTGCTGCATTGCCTCTAACTCCTCCGGCAACTCGATGCCTTCCGCCACCGTCCGCAATTTCATCTGTCGCGCCATTGCCACAATCGTGTTGCATAGCGCGCGCATATCCTGCGAACCATGGATGCCACGGATAAAGCAACGGTCGATCTTCATCGCATCCAGCGGCAGCCGCTTCAGCAGGTTGAAGCCCGTATAGCGCGTGCCAAAATCGTCAATTGCCAGCCGGATCCCCAGGGCTTTCAACTGCCGCATCCGCGCCGTGAACAGTTCCTCGTCATCCAGCAACAGCGATTCCGTCACTTCCAGTTCCAGTTCCACCGGCGCAATGGGAAACTCCGCCATCAGGGTTCGCACCCTGCGCGGAAAATCCTCACGACGCAGGTTGGCCGCGGATACGTTTACCGCAATGATCTCCGGCGCAATGCCAAGCCCCTTCCAGCGCTGGACCTCCTTGAGAGACGACTCAAGGCTGAAGTCAAACAGGCGCTGAATCAGGTTCGAACGTTCGGCAACTGGGATGAATTCTGAGGGCGGCACCGCCCCCCACTCCGGATGCATCCATCGCATCAGCGCTTCAGCGCCCAGTATCTGTCCCGTAACCAGGTCCACATTCGGCTGGAAACACATCGAAAGATGGCCCCTGTCAAGCCCCTTGCCGATCTCCACCTCCAGTTGGTGGTTGCGCCGGAGCAGGTTGTCCATTCCAACCTGAAACGGAAGCGCTGAAGAACTCTGCGTGTAGCGCGCACGCTCTGCCGCCAGGCTGGCGAACCGCAACAGGTCTTCAGCCTCATTCGAGTCGGAAGGATAAAATGCCATGCCCGCGGAAACCTCGGCAGCCGCCTCCAACCCGCGAGATCCGAGCGCCGCTACCGAATCTACTACCTTCTGAATGCGTCGCCGCGCCGGCGAATCCGTCCTCGACGCCCGCATCGAGAAAACAAAGCTTCGCCCGTTGAAGCGGCCCAGCAGCGAGTCAGGATCCACTGCCGATCGCAGCGCGTTGGCAACACTGCGCACAAGCGCCTCCGCCGCCTCCCAACCCCACAGGGAAAACTCCCTGCGCAAATTCAGCAAGTCGATCCATACAACCGCCGTTTCCCGCCCCTCAGGCTCATGCGCCAGGAGTGCGCTCAGTGCTTCCTGAAACGAGGGGTAATTCAGAAGACCGGTCTGAATGTCATGCCGCTGCCCATACTCCAGAATCTGCCGGCGCAGTTCGTTATCCGCCCTGCGGTCCACGCCATGACCGGGCTCGCACTCCAAAACGCATTCCGCGGTCCTTGCCGGCACATCAGCGTCCATCTGTCTCCCGTTGGCGCAGTTCCGTCGCGACGCACACGGCTCACCGGATTCGATCTCAACCTGCCTCACACCCTGAAAGACAGACCTGGGTACCACGGTGCTCGAGCATCAGCTCCGAATGCGTGCCCAAAAACAAATGTGAGGTACGGGGAAAACGCGCGGTCTTTTGGTGCGCTTGAAAACTACACTCTGTTTTTACTAGCCGGTGAACATTGGCGCAAGTAAAAACAAGCATTCGCTCCTACCACATATGTGTTAGGTCACTCCCGGATCCGACTGAATGTCGCATCCGGTCGAACACAGTCTTGGACTACTTCTTGATGCGGTGCGAAGCAGCGTCAACACTCCAGAAGTCCGCCGGCAGGTCGCGGTTATACGTCACGCGATCAAGAAACAATTGCCGTGTCATATCGTTATTCTTGAATCGTGTAATCGTAAGCGGTGTCGGGAACCCATCCATAATGTGGTAGTCGTCGTACTCTTCCGCATCCGTGTTCTTGTCCTTGTAGACTGGGTCGCGCCACTGGAATATCCTGCGCAGCGGCAGGTGGGTCTGCACATCCATTAGGATCGTAATCGCCTCGTTTTGCGCAGAGATCAGCGACACCTGTTCCGCAAGGTGCCTCTCCGCAAGATGCTGCCCTTCGTACACCAGTATGGTCTTCGGGTCCTTGAGCCACACCTTCACAGCGGTCTCAATCGAGTGATCGCGGCGGCGAAGAAAGTCGTCCACCTGCTCCTTCGGCAACGCCTTCTTGCCTCTGTAGGTCACTTCCCACCCCTCGCGGCCTTCATAAAACTGGACCACATCGCGATGCGCCGTATACTCCAGTCGATCATGGTCAGGCCACGAGTGGAACTCCCATACCTTAGTGGTGCCCGGGTCTGGCTCGCCATTGTAGAAGCCCGCCAGATGCCCCTGCCGCTCCTGGTTTTTGATATTCAGCCACTGCTCACCGCCCAACGCCTGAACCATTGCGTCCAGCGCCGCACGCGCCTTCTTCGCATTCTTCGCAGCTTCGTCCTCCACCGTCTGCGTCGTCGAAGCCTGTGTCTGCGCGGTCAGGTCCTCCGCAGCCTGGGTCGATGGGGTCTGGGTCTTCGTGGCCAGCGAAACCCCCAGCATCAGGCCCGCAATGGCCACCGGCAATAGTCTGCTCATCAACTCAATCTCCTCTTGGCACTGCGCGGAAACATCTGCTCTTCTTTTTCGTAGTCCAGGTCTGTGAGGCCGGGTTCTCCACCCTGGCATCCCTCGCCAGGGTCAGTGTGGGCTTCGGCCCTGGCGGCAGGTCCTCCTGCCAATCACCCCACCAGCACCGCGCCGCCATTCACATTGAGCACCTCGCCCGATATAAACCCCGCCAGCGGCGTGCACAAAAAAAGCACCGGCCCGGCAATCTCCCGCACGTGTCCGGCTCGTCCTACCGGAATCCCAGCCGCTATCTTCGGCCCCAGCTCCGGATGTCCCAGCGCCGCCGCGGACATCTCCGTCGTCACCCAGCCCGGCGCCACACAATTCACCCGGATCCCTTTCGGCGCCAGTTCGCTCGACAGGCTCTTAGTCAGACTGATCATTGCGCCTTTCGTCACGGCATAGTCGGCATGGTTCGCCTCGCCACGCTGTCCCGCAGTCGAACTGATCAGCACAATGTGTCCGCGCGCACCATCCGCAGCCTTCTCCTGCCGCTCCATCTGTCCCACCGCCGCCTGCACCAACCCGAACACCGAATCCAGGTTCACGCCCAGCGTTCGCCTCCACTGCGACTCTGCCATCTGTGCAATGGGTGCATCCTCCGCTGGCCAGATCCCATGATTCACCACCAGAATATCCAGCCGCCCATACGCTCGCACCGCGGCAGCCACCAGCGACCGTCCCTCCGCCGGCGTACTCAAGTCCTGCTCCAGTGCCATGCACCGCCCGGCCCCGCACTCGGCTGCCAATGCCTCGGCCTGCTCCTGCGCCTGACGATAGCTGAAAGCCACCCTGGCCCCCGCCTGCGTGAACATCCTCACTGTCTCCGCGCCAATCCCGCGCGACCCGCCAGTGATCAGCGCCGCCTTATTGTCCAACACCAGTGAAATCCCTGCCATAGGGCCACGCTAACGCCTTCATCCCTAGGAAGTAAAGCAACCCCAACCATCCTCCAAAGATTTGCTCCTCCCTGCCACACACTCCCACGGTACCCGCCGCGCACGCAGGTGGAATTCCGAAAATTGCCTCGGAATCCAAATTCCTTGACATGAAATTCATGGTCTTTTATGAGGACAGAATGAATGAAAGCTGGAATTTACCAAAGACAACAGTCCAAGCAACCCGAGGTTATCGGATTTGGACTCTGCTTCCGCCTATGGAAACGCACTGAGCGCATCTTCGCAGGCATTGCAGGCGCCGATGATCTATCCCGCGGAGGGTTCGATGCCGGCACAACAGTCCATCAAATCGCCCGCAGCACTCGCACCGGCAAAAAGATAATCGCACTCACCAGTTCCAGCACTCCCCCAACTGCGATCCCAATCACCCGAAACGGCAACAGCAGCAGCCACACCAGCGGATAGAGCACCAGCGCCAATAGCGCCAGAGGCCAGCAAAGCACCAGCAAAATGCACCACAACAGAAACTTGCCCATCTCACCCTCCCCCGCCCGCGGGCACTCCCGCAGCCGTCCAACCACTACTACGAACCCCGTCCCAAAACCGTTCCATCAACCACGGAAGTCCCGCGAACCTCACCCTTTGCCCTGCTCCGCCAGCGTCTTCTTCCGTTCTTTGATCACCTTCGCCCGCTCCTTCTCCGGAAGCGCCAGCAATTTCTTCGTCCGATTCGGCAATTTCTCATAAATCAGGGCATGTGCCCGCCGCAATTCATCCTCAATCTCGCGCGGACGCAACACATCCCAGCGCTCCAGGGTCACCCAGTGCGCCTTGGCCAGGTAGGGCGAAGGAATGATCCCCTCACTCTCCAGCAACTCGTGAAACCGCTCCGGCCCGCAATGAAACAGCAGCACCCCGCGTCCCGTGCCATCCAGATCCGTCATCGCGAACATCTTTCCGCCAATAGCACGGTCGCCCACCCAGTAAACAAGGTGGTGTCCCCAGTTCACCGTCTCCGCAACGTGCGGCAGACCCATGCAAATGGCTCGTATTCGCTCGTTATCCATCGCACACAGTGTAAGTCCGAATCCTCCTGAAATTTCCTTCAGTCAAGATGGAAAAACTGCCAGCCATGATCGCTCGGCACATTCCTACGCCTGGGTCGCGATCGCTGAAGCCGTGCGCGACGACCACTTACCGCGCGTAAAATCAGGAAACTCGACAGGTGCGCTCCCACGGCTTACAGAAAGCTCACTCAGCGGTGCCACGGATGCCCAAGCCGCAGCGTCGTACACATCCATGTCGGGCGGAAGGCCCTCGCGCACGCACTGCAACAGGCGATACAGCATGATGTAATCCATCCCGCCGTGCCCCCCGTTCTGGCGCGCGATCTCCCCTTCCCGCTTCCACAGTGGATGCTCATACTCCTTCCACTTGTCGATCGATCCCCAGGACTCTTCGTTGTTCTGTTCATCCAGATAAATCCTTGCCGGATAGTCATAAAACACCCCCTTGGTCCCGGCGATTGAATTGATCCGGTCGTATGGATGCGGCGTAGCCACCGCGTGCTTCACCGTGATCGTCAGCCCGTTCGCCGTTTTAATCAGCGAAGTATTCATGTCCCCCGTAACGTATCGCTCCGCTAGCCGCGCATCCCCCGCCTTCAGGTGCGCTTTGCGATACGCATCCAACCCCCGCTGCGGCGTGCTCATTGATACCAGATGACTGAAACTGTCTCCGCGCTGGATCCCCATGTAGTTAGCCACCGGCCCCAACCCATGCGTCGGATACAGATTCCCGTCCCGCTTCGTGTGTTCTGCTCTTCTCCACAGCCCTTCCCCGCTATTCGAGAACAATTCCCCGCGAAGATCGTGCAGGTACCCTCCTTCGCCGTACAGCAAATCTCCAAACAGGCCCGCGTGAATCATGCGCAGGATCAGCGTCTCGTTGTAGCCATAGCAACAGTTCTCGAGCATCATGCAATGCCTGCCTGTCTGCTCTGAGGTTTTGACAATGTCCCAGCACTCCTGGATGGTCGTAACCCCCGGCACCTCGACGGCTGCGTCCTTGCCCTCCCTCATCGCAAACAGCGCCATGGGAGCATGCCAAAGCCACGGCGTTGCGATAATCACCAAGTCAATGTCGCCTCGCTTCAGCATCCGCTCAAAGTCGTGCGGGCCCTGGGTGTAAAGGTCAGGCTGCTTCTGGCCCGCCTTCACCACCATTGCGCCGGCCGCCTCCGCCTTCTCCGCGACAATGTCGCAAAGGCCCACGATCTGGGCGTTCGCCACCAGCAGGTTGCCCAGCAGTGACGTGCCCCTTCCCCCCGTGCCGATCACCGCAATCCGCGGCTCGCGCCTCTCGAATGCGACTCCGATCATCGATCGATGCGCTTCATGCCCCTCCGGAGTTGCCTCCGCGCTCACCCACGAGCCAGCCGCAATGGCTGTGGCCGCGCCCAATTGCACAAATCTGCGCCTCGTTATCGCTCCCGCCTGCAGATCATCGATCCCCATCTTCACTCTCCATGCCGGCACCAAGACAGGCCTGCGTCACGCCGCCCTCGCCACAGCCTCGCAGCGCAATAACAAACCTTCGATCGTGGTGCCTGATGTGCGACAGCGATTATAGTGCGGCTGCCGGCTCGTCAGTGCGCGAAGCCTTTTTTGGCCAAATCACCGCTCGTTTCAAATGCATTGTTCGCTTTGCTTCGTGCCGTCCGATTCACGGGGCTACTCGGCTCGTAGCGCCGCCATCGGATCCACGTGAGTCGCTTTCCAGCCCGGAGCAAAAGCCGCGGCCAGTGCCGTCAGGAACAGAAGCAAAGTCGCCACCCCGAGGCTTACGGGATCCATCGGACGAACTCCCACCAGCATGCTCGTCACCAGCTGCGCAAGAATCAGGCTCAGCACCAGCCCCACCGCAATGCCGCAACAGGCCAGCTTCGCGGCATGCTCCAGCACGGTACGCAGAATTGCGCCTTTCTCCGCTCCAAACGCCATTCGTATGCCGATCTCGAATGTCCGCTGCGCCACCGAATATGCCATCGTTCCATAAACTCCCAACATCGCCAGCAACAGCCCAGCCCCGGCGAACGCAGAAATCAGAACGGCCCGGAACCGTTCCGCCGCAATCGACTTATTTACCATTGCGTCCATGGTCGTAAAGCGCAGTGCGATCAGAGGATTCGTCTCCGCGATCTTCTTCTGCACCGCGTTCATCAGCGTCAGTGGCTTTACCTCTGTTCGAAGCACAATGTGAATCTGATTCGCGTAGAACGGATGTTGCGTCATGGGCATGTAGAGCGCTGGCCCGGGATTCTCCGCGGGCGAGTCCTGCCTCACATCCCCAACAACCCCCACAACCGTCATCCATTTATCCGAGTCAAGCCCACATTGGATCTGCTTGCCCACCGGATCGGAATTCCCGAAGCTTTGCTTCGCCAGCGACTCGCTGATCACCGCCACAAACTGACTCTCGTAGCGATCCTGTGCGCTGAAATCGCGTCCGCGCTTGATCGGAATTTCCATGGCCTGAAAGTATCCCGGACTGGCAACGCTGAATATGGCCGATGCGTCATGACCCGGAGCGACAGGCAGTCCGCCTCTCGTCTTGTAGTAACCATTGGAACCATAGTTCCCCGTTGGCAGCCCCATCACTCCAGCTACGTATTCCACGCCCGGCACTGCCCCGAGCTGCGCAAACAACTCGTTGAACTGCTGAACCGCGCGATGCGCGTCCTGCTCGGAGTGCGCCGGCGCATCCGCATCCACCACCAGTAACTGGCGCGTATCATACCCCATGTCCCGCGCCATCAGATTCATCATCGTGTGCAGCAACAGTCCCGCACCCATGGCGAGCACAAACGTCGCCGTCACCTCCGCAATCACCAGTCCGTCGCGAAACCTGGCCGCGCCGTGCCGGGTCATGCCGCGCGAAGCATCGTGCTTCAAGGCTTCCGCCGGATCGACCTTTGACGCCCGCACCGCGGGCAGCATCGACGACGCAAGAGCAGTCAACACGACCAGGGCCAGCGAAAACGCCAGTACCCAGCCGTTCATGTGAATCTCATTCGAGCGCGGCAGTTCCTGG
>VFSW01009730.1_pt1 | contig 13701 bp, 6 predicted proteins | sample 5358111 | NCBI WGS metagenome assembly VFSW01 (sample SAMN11554181, study PRJNA540505) | mine drainage metagenome | isolation source: sediment from site ElyBrook_90M | place: USA: Ely Copper Mine, Vershire, VT | collected 2017 | reverse complement strand
CGCTGTATCCGTTCTTGGATTCTGGACATCTGCCGATCCGTCCTGTGCGCGAGGAAGTCGGCGAATGGCTGCGCATCCCGCTTGAGTTGCCTGGGTTCCGGCTGTGGGTGCGTGCGTGGGAGGTGGAAGCGGGCAGGTCGAAGCTCTATCTGCTGGACACCAACGACCCGGCCAACCTGCCGGAGTACCGTGGCATCGCCAGCGAGCTGTATGGGGGCGGTCCCGAGCTGCGCATCATGCAGGAGCTGGTGTTGGGGATCGGCGGATGGAGGCTGCTGCGGCAGATGGGAATCCGGGCCGAGGTCTGCCATCTGAATGAGGGCCATGCCGCCTTCGCGGTGCTGGAGCGCGCGCGGTGCTACATGGAAGAGGCGGGCGTTCCCTTCGATGTGGCGCTGACGGCGACGCGCGCGGGCAACCTGTTCACGACGCACACGCCGGTGGAGGCGGGCTTCGACCGCTTCACTCCCGAACTGGTGGAGATGCACTTCCGCAGCTATGCGCAGGACTCGCTGCATATCCCGATGACGACGCTGCTTGGGTTGGGCCAGGAAAACCCGGGAGATGCATCGGGGCTGTTCAACATGGCGCTGCTGGCGCTGCGCGGCAGCGGCGCCGTAAACGGCGTGAGCCGCCTGCATGGCAAGGTGAGCCGCCGCATCTTTCAGAACGAGTTCCCGCGGTGGCCGGAGGAGGAGGTGCCGATCGGCCACGTCACCAACGGGGTGCATGTTCCCATCTGGGACTCCACCGAGGCGGACAATCTGTGGACGGAGGCGTGTGGGCAACAACGCTGGGACAGCGATCTGAAGAAGATCGAGGAAGACATCCGGCGGATTCCCGATGCGCGGCTGTGGCAGATGCGCGCGGGCTCGCGCAGGTTGCTGGTCGAGTTCATCCGGGAGCGGTTGTCGCGCCAGATTGCCGGGCAGGGCGCGACGCCGGAGGAGATCGGCGAGATCGAGCGGGTCTTCCAGCCGGATACGCTGACGCTGGGGTTCGCGCGGCGGTTCGCGACCTACAAGCGGCCCAACCTCCTGCTGCGCAACCCCGACCGGCTGCTGGCGATTTTAACCAACAAGGAGCGGCCCGTGCAGCTTGTGATCGCGGGCAAGGCGCACCCGCAGGACTTGCAGGGGCAGGAGATGATCCGGCAGTGGATCGAGTTTATCCGCAACACCGCGGCCCGGTCGCAGGTGGTCTTCCTGAGCGACTACGACATGCGGCTGACGGAACATCTGGTGCAGGGCGTCGATGTGTGGGTGAACACACCGCGGCGTCCGTGGGAGGCCTGCGGCACCAGCGGGATGAAGGTGCTGGTGAACGGCGGGCTGAACCTCTCCGAGCTGGACGGCTGGTGGGCGGAGGCGTACACGCCCGATGTGGGATGGGCCATTGGCGATGGGCACGAGCACGGAGACGACCCAGCATGGGACGATGGCGAAGCGGAGCAGCTCTACACGCTGCTGGAGCGGCAGGTGGTGCCTGAGTTCTACGACCGGGATGAATCCGGGGTACCGCTTGCGTGGACGCGCCGAATGCGCGAGAGCATGGCACGGCTGACCCCGGCATTCTCCGCCACGCGCGCTGTGCAGGAGTACACCGGGAAATACTATGCGCCGTTGGCGGCGGCCTATCGGCGGCGCATCTCGGACGGGAACGTGTGCGTGGGGAGTCTGCTGACCTGGCGCCGCCAGCTCTCCGAGTTCTGGTCCCGGCTGCGGTTCGATTCGTACAAGGTGGAGACCGATGCCAAGGGGCACCGGTTCCAGGTGCAGCTCTATCTGGACGAACTGTCTCCCGATGCGGTCGCAGTGGAGCTCTACGCCGAAGCTCTGGATGGCGGGGAGGCGGCGCGCCATGCCATGGTACGCGGGGAACCTCTGGTGGGCGGCAACGCCTGGAACTACTCGGTCGTACTCCCCTTGGAGCGTCCGGCGGGCGACTTTACGCCCAGGGTGGTTCCGCAACACCCGGAGGCCTCTGTGCCGCTGGAATCCGCGGAGATCCTTTGGTGCCGTTGAAGAACCGTCTGGGGCGCAGGTATCGGCAGGTGCGGCGCCAGTCTCGGATGGGCGTGGAGATCTGTCGACCGGCGCGGCAGTATCATGCAGTGTCCCTGCCTCTGCGCGGTGCGTGCGCACGGCGCACGCGGCAGGTGCGGCGGTAGGCCCATGTGGCACAGCAGGAGGCGGCGGCCAGCACAAGGAGCAACGGGATGTGTACGGCGGCCGCCAAGGCAGCGATCCCGGCCAGCGGGAGCCACGGAGCGCTGGACCGCCATGCTGTCTCCCTGGAGCCAGTCTCCAGATACTCCAGAAGGAAGAGGGACACAAAGAATGTTGGGGTGCACACGCACACCGACCCCATGTGGGCCTGCCATGAGGGAAGCGTGTTCCTGCGCTGCCCCCACGCCTGCATAGTGCCGCCAGCCGTGCTCTCGACGGTGATGAATGCACAGGCCCCGCCGGAGAGCGCGAGCAGCAGAGTTGTGGGGGTATGGTTGTACTCGCGGCGCGGCTTCAGCTTCCGTCTTCCCGTCCGCGCTCCCTGCGATCCTGCTGGGCAATCACCTGCGGATCGTCAGGACCGGGCAAGGCGCATCGACGATGATCTGGAAGGCCGCGGATGTCCTCATCTCCATGCCGATCAGGGAGGTCTTGCGGAGGCCCAGCACCAACAGGTCGATCGACTGCTCTTCGATGTGTTCCAGAATGCGGTTGCGCGCGCTGCCCATGGCCACAAAGGTCCGGGGATCGCAGAATGCCGATGCCTGTCGCGGCAAAAGGCCACCGAGAAGCCCGTAAAAGCGGTTGCGAAGCTCTGCCAGCATCTCTGGATGCTCGATGGCGTCCTCCGCGATCACATTGAGCACATCGATTCTGGCACCGAATATAGCCGCCAGGGTCGCTGCATAGGTGGCGGCGCTGGCCGCGGCGGATGTAAAGTCGGTGGCAAACAGAATCCTCTTGCAGGGAAGGGTCGATGCAGTGACGGGCTGCACCTGCGGGCCGAGGGTAAGCGCCGGCCAACGAGTGGAGCGCAGGATCGTCTCCGCAATGGAGCCGATGATCCCACGTTCCAACCCGCTTCTGCCATGCGTTCCCAGAACGATCATGGAAGGCGCATTGCTGTCCGCAAGCTGTGTAATGGCGTGCTTCGGATCGCCGTCCAGCAGCGTGGGGACAACTTCAGCCGAGTCCGCGCCAAGGCGAGTCGCCTCCTGCGACAGGAGGCGACTCAGATCGGCCCTCTGCTGACTGACCTGACGGTTGACGGCCTCGACCTCGAATGCGGCCTGCGAGAGAGTGAAGGCATGGGCGACCAGGAGCTTCACCGAGAAATAGGCGGCGAGCCGCGCGGCGTAGAGGCCGGCGTTGCGGGAACAGTGAGAAAAATCGGTTGAGTACACTACTGTCTTCAGATCCAGGACAGGCTTGTCGGATACTGCGGATATCATTTCTTCCTCCCGCGAAAAAAACTAGAGCATTCCAGCCGATGGTTTAGACCGTAGCACCGCCGGCAAATACGGGGATTCTTCGCTGCGCTCAGAAGGACAACCCATTTTCGGTTCATGGCATTTCTTAAATGCCCTAAATGGCAAGATCGATGCGGATGAGAAGACGCAGTTCGTCCGCGGCGTTGCGCTATACCGGGTTGTGTACGAGCGCGTGGGAGGTCTTCAAGTGGGAGGCCTCAATCATGGAGTGGTCCCGATCTGGTAGTTGAGCGTTGCCAAAGACAGCCTGTACTGGTACTGGGCATCGGTGTTTCCAATCGCGGCATCGGTCTGCTGGTACTCAGCCTGGCTGAGCTCCACAATTGTACTGAGTCCGATCCGGTAGCGTGTCTGTGCCAGACCCAGCGCCATGTTGGCTTCGCTGAGCAGTTCGGACGTCACCGCGACCTTCTGATATGCGGTATTGGTCGCCAGCCACGCGGTGCGCACGTCGCGCACGATGCGGTCGCGCAGGCCCCGGCCCAGTTCCGAGGCGGCCTGTGCCCTCAGGGTGGCTTCCTTGGCCTGGGAGGTAAAGAGGAAGCCGTTGAAGATCGGGATATTCATGTTGACGCCGATCGCGCCCCACCAGTTCTGGGTGTAGTACTGTGCGGGCCGGATGGGTACGCTGCCGGCGGTGCCCATGGCGCTGACGGTCGGCAGCAACTGATCGAGTTGCGCACGGCTGAACTTCACGTCCGCCTGGCTGCTATAGTTCAGCGCCTGCAGGTCTGGCCTTTGCCGCAGCGCGAGCTGAATGAGGCGGTCGGAGTCCGGTGGGGGCGGCTGTAGCGGCGCATCGTCCTGCACCAGGGTGTAGGTCGCCTCATGGTCCAGACCGAGGACCGCGTCCAGCGCGGCCATGGTGGAATCGACGTTGTTCTGGGCATCGAGGAGCAAGAGCTTTGCCTGCGAGAGATTGACATCCGCAAAGCTGAGGTCGAGCGTCGAGCGGAGGTTGTTCTTGGTCAGCTCGCGGATCTGGACGTCCGAGGTATTGCGCGTATCGACATTCTGCTCGGCCACCTTGAGCAGCGCCTGGGCCTGCAGTGCGTTGAAAAACGCCTGGTCGGCCACAAGGACGATGTCTTCCTCGCTGGCCAGGGCGCTGGCATTCTGCGCCTTCTCCTGGAGCCTGGAAGAGGCAACCAGATTGAGGGTCCTGCCGAAGTCCGTTATGAGTTGGGTGACCCCTCCACCGGCCCCGGCGTGTTCAAAGAGGCGCGATGCGGTGAGCGAGCCCGCGGAGATGCGGCTGGCCTCCTCCGCGTCCTCGGCGGTGATGCTGCCGGTTGCGGTGGGGAGTTCGGCGGACCGCGTTTCACGGACCACCTGGTGCTGTGCCAGGGCAAGCAGACGCGCGACACTGACACGCGGATTGTTCTTGATCGCCATCGATTCGGCATCGGCCTGGGTCAGGCGCGGGTTTTGCCCGGCAGCTGCGTTGTCCGGCGGCGACTGTGGAGCCGTAGCCTCCGCCGGTTGCATCGCCGGCGCGCTTTGCTGCGCAAGTTCAACCGGCACGGCCCGCGGCGCATCCGGCAACTGTTGCTGCGCACTGGGCGTCTGTGCGCGTAGAGCGCCGGAGGCGAGGACCGCAAGCGCAAGGACGGATTGCAGACAAGGCCGTTGAATCTTCAGTTGCATCATCTTTCCTATGCCTCCCCCGCGACCGCGGACTGCTTCTCGCGTCTTCCGTGAATGACCAGGTAGACCGCCGGTACCAGGAAGACGGTTACGACCACCGAAACCGCCAGGCCGCCGATGACCGCGCGCGCCAGCGGAGCATATTGCTCGGCACCGGCTTCCGTTCCCAGGGCCATGGGAATCATGCCCAGCAGGGTCGCCAGCGATGTCATCAGGATGGGGCGCAGGCGGATCTTGCAGGACTGCACCGCGGCCTCCAACAATGGGAGGCCCTGTTCGTGCAGGGTGCCCGCGAACTCGACGATCAGAATGCTGTTCGACACCACGATGCCGGTCATCATGATGACGCCCATCAAGGACATGATGTTGAGCGTGCTGCCTGTGACCAGAAGGGTCATGACAACGCCGGCCAGTCCCGGCGGAATGGCCATGAGAATGATAAAGGGATCGATGAAGGAGGCGAATTGCGACATCAGGACCAGATAGACCATGAGGATGGCAATGATGAGACCCAAGCCGAAGTCTTTGAACGACTGGTTCATGCTGATGACGGCGCCGCGGACCGTCAGAACGGTGTTCCTGTCGGTTTTGGTGTTGGCCAAGAGGGTGTTGATGTTTGCCCCGACCCTCTGTAGCGCCTCGGACTTTGTCGCGACATAGAGGTCGATGACGCGCCGGATCTGGTAGTGGTCCACCTCCGTCGGCGTATTGATCATCTGGACGTCCGCTACCGAGTTCAGGGGCGTATAGCCGGCTGAATGGTTGCCCGACCATAACCCGGGGGAGTCGCTGGAAGACCCACGGGCCTCCTCTTGCGGGCTATAGCCGGGCGGATGGACTCCGTGCAACGGTATGCTCTCGAAGTCTTCCATGCTCATGTTGTGGATCTGCGAGTTTGCGTATTGCACCGTGACCATATAGTTGTTTCCGCTCTTTGGGTCGATCCAGTAGCTGGGCGCGATCATGCCGTCGGAGGTCATGGCGGTAATCACGTCGTCCACCACGTTCTGTTCGGAGAGCCCGATCAGGCTGGCCTTCTCGCGGTTGATGTTCAGCGCAATGCCCGGATAGTCGAGGTCCTGGGGGATGTAGACGTCGCTGACATTGGGCATTGCCTTGATCTTGGTTGCGAGGCCCTTGGCCAGTGTGTATGCGCTTTCCATATTCATGGAGCTGATCTGGATGTCGATCGGAGCGGGCAGGCCCTGGTTGATCACGCCGTCCACCAGACCTCCGGCCTGAAAATAGGTGGTCAGTTCAGGCATCTCTCGGGAGAGCTTTTCTTGCACACGCCGCATGTACTCGTAACTGCCGATGCTATGGCCCTCGGTCAGGCTGGTCTGCACAAACGCCGTGTCCATGGAAGCGTTCGTGGTGAAGATGGCCGAGAGGTCTGGATAGACGCCGATATTGGAGACGATCATGTCCATATCGGACGGCTTGACGACGCCGCGAATGATGTTCTCGACCTTTGCGATGTAGTCGTTGCTGACCCCCAGGCGCGTGCCGCTGGGCATGCGCACGTCGATGACAAACTGTCCTGGGTCGGTGCGGGGAAAGTAGGCGCGTCCCAAAAACGGGAAGAGGAGGGCGAGTATCAGGACAATACTGCCAAGAATGGTTGCGGCCGTAAGGCCAGGACGCTGCATCGCGCGCTTGGCCAGACCTTCATACCAGTTCAGCATACGTTGAAATTTTTCGTTGAACTTACGCTCGAAACGAGCGAAAAGCCCTTGGTCCTCTCCGTCCCCATGCTCATCGTCGTGCGACAGGCTGATAAAGTTGGCACAGTAGAGCGGCACCACGGTCATGGCGAAGAAGTAGGAAGCGAAGATGGAGAGCACCACGCCCAGCGCCAGAGGCGTGAAGATGTACTTGCTGATGCCGGACAGAAAGGTCACGGGAAAGAAGACGATCGAGGTGGTGGATGTTGCGGCGAGAACGGCAAGCGAGACCTCCATGCCGCCTTTCTCCGCCGCATCTTGCGGCGAATGCCCCATCTCCATATAGCGGAAGATGTTCTCCAGTACGACCACGGAGTCGTCGATCAGGCGCGAGAAGGCCAAGGCAAGACCGCCCAGGATCATGGTGTTGATCGAGCCGCCCATGGCATTGGTCAACAGCAGGCAGACCAGCGCGGAGAGCGGGATTGACAGCAGCACGGCGAAGGTTGCCCGCGGGCTGCCGAGAAAGACCAGGATCATGATGCCGGTCAGCACCAGCCCGATGGTCGCCTCCTTGCCGAGGTTCCAAAGCGCCATCTTTACAAACACCGACTGGTCGAAGACGACAGCCGTTTTAAGCGTCTCTGGGACGTCGACCAGGTGCTTGATGGCCTCCTTCATGCCATTGACGATGGTGATGGTATTGCTGTTGCCGCCCTGCTTGAAGATCGGGACGTACACCGAACGCTGTCCGTCGATGCGCACGATGTTGTACTGTAGCGCACCCGAGTCCTCTGCCTTGCCGATGTCGGCCACCAGGACCGATGCGTTGCCCACCGACTTGAGCGGCATCTGGTTCATCGAATTGGCGTCCGGGAACTGGCTGTTGGCATAGATGTTGAAATCCTTCGAGCCGATGCGCACGTCGCCGGCCGGCAGAATCAGGTTCGAGTCGTTGACCGCCGTCACCACGTCGTTCAGACTAAGGTTGCGCGCCTCCATCTTCAACGGGTCCACATAGACTTGAATCTGGCGGTACGTCCCACCGAACGGCTGCGGCACGGACGCGCCCTGTACGCTCGATATCTGGTTGCGCAACTGGAACTGGGCCAGGTCTTTCAGGTCCGTCTCATTCAGCCCGTGCCCCTTCAACGTCACCAGGCAAACCGGCTGGGTTGAGGCGTCCATGCCCAGCACCACCGGCGGCAGCGTTCCTGGCGGCAGACGGCGCAGATCCGCCATGGCCAGGTTGGCGATGTTGCTCAACGCTGAATTGGGATCGGTGCCCGGCTTGAAGTAGATCTTGATGAGGCTCACGCCGGTCAGCGAGCGCGACTCGCTGTGGTCGATGTTCGCGCCCAGCGTGAAGAACCGCTCGAAGGTGTTGGTGATGTCGGCTTCGATCTGCTCCGGCGGCATCCCGTTGTAGAACGTCGCCACCACCACCACGGGCATGTCGATCGGGGGGAACAGATCGACCGGCATGCGGACGGTGTTGACCACCCCGACCAGGGCCACCATCAGGCAGAGCATGATGATGAAGAACGGAAATCTGAGGGCAAACTTCGGCATTACTTTGTACCTCCGGTGTTCGTCATCTCGCCACCATCCAACTGGATCGGGCACAGGTGACTGTCGGACATGGGTTCGCCAGTCGCGTCTGCATGCAACCGGCCCACTCCCCCAGGCAATGCCTGGGCACTATGCCGCAACATCGCTTGGAGGGGGACGCGCGATGGCACCGTCGACCCATGGCTCGCTATCGCCATCCTTATGCCTCCTCCGCGACCGCGGTGTGCTTCTCGCGTCTTCCGTGAATGACCAGGTAAACGGCCGGTACAAGGAAGACGGTTACGACCACCGAAACCGCCAGACCGCCGATGACCGCGCGCGCCAGCGGAGCATACTGCTCGGCACCGGCTTCCGTTCCCAGGGCCATGGGAATCATGCCCAGCAGGGTCGCCAGCGATGTCATCAGGATGGGGCGCAGGCGGATCTTGCAGGACTGCACCGCGGCCTCCAACAATGGGAGGCCCTGTTCGTGCAGGGTGCCCGCGAACTCGACGATCAGAATGCTGTTCGACACCACGATGCCGGTCATCATGATGACGCCCATCAAGGACATGATGTTGAGCGTGCTGCCGGTGACCAGAAGGGTCATGACAACCCCGGCCAGTCCCGGCGGAATGGCCATGAGAATGATGAAGGGATTGATGAATGACTTGAACTGCGCCATCAGGACCAGATAGACCATGAGCACGGCAATGATGAGTCCGACCCCAAACTCCTTGAACGACTGGTTCATGCTGACCACGGCGCCGCGCAGGTTCAGCACCGTGTTCTTGTCCGTCTTGGTGGCCGCAAGCAGCTTGTTGATGCTGTTTCCCACGCCCTGTAGCGCCTCGGTCCTGGTGGAGACGTAGATGTCGATGACGCGCCGGATCTGGTAGTGATCCACCTCCGTCGGCGTATTGATCATCTTGATGTCCGCGACCGATCTCAGAGGCGTATATCCGGTTGTGTGACCGCCTCTCCAAAGTTCCTGCGCATCGGTGGATCCCTCATGCGCCTGCTGCAACGGGCTGAAACCGGGAGGCTGGACGCCGCGCAGGGGAATGTTCTCGAAGTCCTCCATGGACATGTTGTTGAGGACACGGTTTGCATATTGGACAGTCAACATGTAGTTGTTGCCGGTCTTGGGATCAATCCAGTAGCTGGGCGCGATCATGCCGTCGGAGGTCATGGCGGTAATCACGTTCTGCACCACCTGCTTGGCGGTGAGGCCGATCAGGCTGGCCTTCTCGCGATCGATGTTCAGCGCAATGCCCGGATAGTCGAGGTCCTGCGGTATGTAGACGCCGCTGACATTGGGCATCGCTTTGATCTTTCCGGCGAGGGCTTTGGCCAGTGTGTATGCGTCGTCCATGTCCATCGAGCTGACCTGGACATCGATCGGCGCGGGCAGGCCCTGGTTGATCACGCCATCGACCAGACCGCCCGCCTGGAAATATGTGGAAAGCTCGGGCATCTCGCGGGAGAGCTTCTGCTGCACTCTTTGCATGTACACATAGCTTCCGACGCTGTGCTTCTCCTTAAGGCTGGTCTGCACGAACGCTGTGTCCATCGAGGCGTTGGTTGTGTATATTGCCGAAAGGTCTGGATAGACGCCGATGTTGGAGACAATCATGTCCAGGTCCTTGGGGGGCACCACGCTGCGAATGATGTTCTCGACCTTTGCGATGTAGTCGTCGCTGACCTCCAGGCGGGAGCCGCTGGGCATGCGCACGTCGATGATGAATTGCCCGGGGTCGGTGCGGGGAAAGTAGGCGCGCCCCAAAAACGGGAAGAGGACCGCCAGCGACAGGGCAACTCCGCCAAGAATGGCTGCCGCCGTCCAGCCCGGACGCTGCATCGCACATGTTGCAAGAGCTTCGTAGCGGCCCAGCATTTGCTGGTACTTCTCGTTGAACTTATGGTCGAAGCGCGCGAAAAATCCCTGATTTTCATCGCCCCCGTGCGCTTCCTGATGCGATGCGCGGATGAACCGGGCGCAGTAGAGCGGCACCACGGTCATGGCGAAGAAGTAGGAAGCGAAGATGGAGAGCACCACGCCCAGCGCCAGAGGCGTGAAGATGTACTTGCTGATGCCGTTGAAAAATGTGACTGGGAAAAACACGATGGCGGTTGTAAATGTGGCAGCCAGCACCGCCATTGAGACTTCGGTGCCGCCCTTCTCCGCGGCATCCTCTGGCGCTTCCCCCATCTCCATATGGCGGAAGATGTTCTCCAGCACGATGACCCCGTTATCGATGAGCCGGGAGAAGACCAGCGCCAGGCCGCCCAAGAGCATGGTGTTGATCGAGCCGCCCATGGAATTGTCAATCAACAGCCAGACCAGCATGGAGAGCGGGACGGACAGAAGCACCGCAACCGTTGCGCGCGGGCTTCCCAAAAAGATGAGGATCATCATCCCGGTCAGCACCAGACCAATCAGCGCTTCCCTGGTTACATTGTTGATCGCCAGCTTTACAAACACCGACTGGTCGAAGACCACCGCCGTCTTCAGCGATGAAGGAACGTCGACCAGATGCTGGATGGCCTCTTTCATGCCATCGACGATGGTGATGGTATTGCTGCCGCCGCCCTGCTTGAAGATCGGCACATAAACCGAACGCTGCCCGTCGATGCGCACGATATTGTACTGTAGCGCTCCCGAGTCCTCTGCCTTGCCGATGTCGGCGACCACGACCGAGGCGTTGCCTGCCGATTTGAGCGGCATCTGGTTCATCGAATTGGCGTCCGGGAACTGGCTGTTGGCATAGATGTTGAAATCCTTCGAGCCGATGCGCACGTCGCCGGCCGGCAGAATCAGGTTCGAGTCGTTGACCGCCGTCACCACGTCGTTCAGACTAAGGTTGCGCGCCTCCATCTTCAACGGGTCCACATAGACTTGAATCTGGCGGTACGTCCCACCGAACGGCTGCGGCACGGACGCGCCCTGTACGCTCGATATCTGATTGCGCAACTGGAACTGGGCGAGGTCTTTCAGGTTGGTCTCGTTCAGTCCGTGCCCCTTCAACGTCACCAGGCACACCGGCTGGGTCGAGGCGTCCATGCCCAGCACCACCGGCGGCAGCGTACCTGGCGGCAGACGGCGCAGGTCCGCCATGGCCAGGTTGGCGATGTTGCTGAGCGCTGAATTGGGGTCGGTGCCCGGCTTGAAGTAGATCTTGATGAGGCTCACGCCGGTCAGAGAACGCGACTCGCTGTGGTCGATGTTCGCGCCCAGCGTGAAGAACCGCTCAAAGGTGTTGGTGATGTCGGCTTCGATCTGCTCCGGCGGCATCCCGTTGTAGAACGTCGCCACCACCACCACGGGCATGTCGATCGTGGGGAACAGGTCGACCGGCATGCGCTTCACGGTGACCACTCCCACTAGCGACACCATCAGGCAGAGCATGATGATGAAGAACGGAAATCGGAGAGCGAACTTCGGCATTACTTCGGCCCCCCGCTGCCCTCAGCCGTCTCCGCTTTCATGTCGATCACGCCGCCCGATTCGCGCACATTCTCTGAGGATGGCGTCTGCATGAGTATCGGAGAAACCTGTTCGCCATCGGCGTACTTTTCCTGTCCTCCCAGAATCACGCGGTCGCCCGGCTGAAGTCCGCTTTTGATCTCAGCCAGCGTCGATCCACGAAGCCCAACCTCCACGTTGCGGATATGAACGCGATTGTCCGCATCCAGCGCGTAGACGGTCTGCTGTGTCCCACTCAGCACCAGTGAATCGACCGGAATGGTGGTCACATTGTCGGCGTGGGCAAGCTGCATCTCGGTATTGGCGTACATACCGGGGTCGATCGAGAGGTCTTTGTTCTCGACATCGACCTCGGTCTGCATGGTGCGGGTCTCAAAGTTCACTTCGCGCGTGAAGCGCACGACCTTGCCGGTAAAGGAACGGCCGATGGCATCCACCCGGATCTGCATCGTGTCTCCGACATGGACAAACCGCACATCGTCCTCCGGGATCGGCATGCGCAGCCGCAGCAGGCCGCTCTGCGAGAGCCGAACGATCGGGATGTCCTGCTCGTTGGAGTTGGTGCCGCTCTGGATCAGCGCTCCGGTGTCGGCGTAACGCCAGACGATCACGCCATCGAGCGGGGCCACGACGTTGGTATAGTCCTGCAGCGCCTGTACCCGGGTGTTGTCCGTGGAGGCCACCTGGGCGTGCTCCTGCGCGGCCGCCGCGGCGGACTTGGCCGCATCCACCTCCGCCGCCGAGGCGAGGTCCTTGCCCTGCGCATCGTCCAGTTCCTGCTGCGCAATCAGGCCGGGCTGGGCCTTCGAAGTGGCGAGAAGCCTCTCATAATCGGCGTGCAGCGCCGAATGAGTGGCCTCTGCGCGGTTGATCTCATGCTGCGCGCGAAGCAGGTCGTCCTTGGTCTGCTGCACTGTGAACACGGTGCCCTTCAACTGCGCGCTCAACTCGGGGACTTCCAGTACGGCCAGGGTCTGGCCCGCGCGCACCCGGTCGCCGATGTCCACGTTGATCTTGACCATGTAGCCTGTCACCTTGGGGTGAACGTCGACCACCTGGTAGGGCTGGAACTGCCCAGCAAGGCTCAGGGTGTGCGCGATGTCTCCGCGTTGCGCCGTGGCTACCTGCGCCGTGGCCACCTGCGCCGACGTCATGGCCGCGGCGCTCGCATCCGAGTGTGGGCTCTTGCCATTGCACGCAACCATGCCGGCCAGAACTGGGAATATCATTCCCAGGGCGAGGATCGAGGAGGTTCGCTTTCGCATAAGTCGAATGCACCTTTGAGATGAATTTGGTTTTGTGGGTCTGCGACGGCAGGCACGTTCTCCGGCTGAGGACATGCATTGCTGCATCCGGCCATGAACTGGATCGAATGCTACAGGATTGGCCATAGCGGTTGGCTATACGAGGGCAGGAGGCGGGCGCACGAAGAACAGGGTCATGATGCCGCGGTCCAGATGCCAGACGCGGCGCGCACCCTGCTCCATCTGACCCGATGCTGCCGGGGTCAACAGAGCGACGGACAGCAACTGGAGCAGGAAAAAGGCAGTGGGTGCACCGCAGGGCGTCGCGGCAACTGGCTTGGTGCGAATCGGCAGCAGGTTCTGCGTTGTATGCGACTGCTCGTCGGCGGAGATCAGCTTGGCGCTTGGGACCAGATGGCCGGCCGTCTGGGGGGGGGTGTAGAGCGAGAGCTTGTATTGCAGTCCCCATCCAAAGACACAGCAGGCCAGCCCCAGAAAGGCTACGCTTCCGAGGAGGCCGATGGGGCGGATTTTTTCCCAACGATTCACGATCACCGCAATCCAGATCGAACTTCTGCTCAAACCGTTCACCCTGCCGCGCAAGCTTAT
>VFSW01009729.1_pt1 | contig 13701 bp, 17 predicted proteins | sample 5358111 | NCBI WGS metagenome assembly VFSW01 (sample SAMN11554181, study PRJNA540505) | mine drainage metagenome | isolation source: sediment from site ElyBrook_90M | place: USA: Ely Copper Mine, Vershire, VT | collected 2017 | reverse complement strand
ATCCCGTCCTATGGGCTTCGACCGGAAGCCAGAAGGCCCCCTTCGGCGCGGTCATTCCGATCCAGGCGGCCTAGTCCCCAAAAACGTCGAGGGTTGCGGTGCGCCCGCTCTGGCAAACGACGATCTCGATCTCAATTGGCGAAGTCAACAAGTCAATGAACCTTCACGACCCGGCGACTGAGTGGCGCAGTCGCTCATCGGCATATTATTGACCGCGAAGATTCAATCGCTTCGCTGGAACGCTATGTGATTCATTGAAGGTCCCATAGCGGCGACTCCAAATCTGAGCACTCAGGTTCTCCGCCGAGCAAGCCATGCATCGGCCGTCCCTTGAATAAAAATGCGACGTATTGGTTTCGGCCGCCGGATTCTGAAACTGAAACACGGCTCGATTACGAGCTTCGTCCAAAGGACCCGGATGACGGCCAATCGTCTTTAGCAGTTCCGCCGCGAGCAGAGTGCCCGATAGTACAGACACAAAGCCGACTGCAAATGCGGGAACAGTACCATCGTCTGTTCGGATCTCATTCACGAGGCGATCGCCTGTCTCACTACACTTGCGGTCGCGAATCCATGCTGCAACTTCATTCGCATCCAATTTGAGTTTCTGACGCAAATTCGCCTCGATCTCAGGCCTATCGCGCAATAGCGCCCGAATCTCATCTTCGGTTCTCTGCTCGGTCTCAAGCGGATTAAAGCAAGTTAAGCACGCGCCAACCCCGGGTGGCCCACAGCGTAACACTTCCGTTCGCAGATTATGGGTCGATGCCGAAATGTACAGGGGTGCGTACTGTTCCTGCAGAGCATGGCGCGCCGTGTTCTTGTCTACAGCGGAGAGTACGATTTTCGGTTTATCGGCGCCCGTGAAAAAACACCCGAAGCTACCGTCATGTGAAACCGTTTGGAATTCTGCTCGCTGCAGCAATTGTGCGGCTTCGGTTGCCTTCGGCTTCCCCAGTGAAGCCCAGCCGAATAATGAGTAGCGACCCAGATTGGTGGTGTCGATCCCCTTATCGTCATTGTCGGCCAGCAAGATGGTGCCCTGCAGCGACAACGGGAACAGCGCATGAAGCAATGCCGACCCGACGGCCTCAACTCCGACCAAGATTACGGAGCGCAGTTCGTTCCCGATTTCTAAGTGAGTCCACGTTGGGTCTATGCCATGGGAGTAGTCCATTGCATTGAGAAACAGCTGCCGTTCTGGAACATAGCTGTTGAGCCGTACTAAGCGGAATATCTCGCCGGCGGCCAAGCAAGCAGCAATATAGGGCCCGATCGTTAGCTCCGAGAAGTGCGGCGGCGCCGCAATCTCGCGGCTAAAAATGCCGCCGCATAGTCCGTTTCCAACCGCGCAAAAGGTCGCATCGGCTCGGAACTCGAAGCCAACGCCAACCACAACTTCTATTGGCTGCTGCGACAACAACTCGACCGAGACGAAGCCGTCCTCCGGTGATCCAATCGCCCTCGCTCCAGAAATCAGCGCATCCCGCAATTCCTCACCTTCGGTGATCAGCGGCGAAAGTCTCATCGGCACCTTAATTCCGGTGGGGCAATTGATCAGGACGATGCTCACGGCCCCTTGCAACCGACAGAGAATGTTCACAAGCATCCACGCAGTGTGCTGAACCGATGCGCGAAACGCATCTGCGCCCAAGCGAATCTCGACAGACACCGGCTTCCCGCCTGGTCTCAGTGCGCCTCCAGCCGTTCCGCTATGTCGGTCCCCGATCCCGCTCATTCGAACCTCCTGAAGTCGAGACAACCAGGGATCACGCGAATGAAGTGTTCGATTTCTTCAATTTCCTGTCTGCGCCACCCACTTGCGTCGCGGATGTGCACGGCACAATCTGCCAGCGCTGGACCTCTGCGAGCGTGATGCGGCGTAACAATCGATACCGAGCCATCCATCTGCGAATACGCGTTCTCATCGCCAAACTGTGAATGGTTGACGTCCTGTCCTGGATGAGTGTGAACCTGCGCGAGGCGCTGCATTCCAAAAGGACGAAAATGCCGGCCGGCTTCGCTCATCGCTCCGCCAGAGACGGTAAAGTGGCGCGGATGCATTGCGGCATTCGGCAACGTCACCGTGGTCGCGATCTGTATTTGTTCACAGGCAATGCCATCAATGTAGGCTACTCGTTCGACAGCTGAGCGCGGCCAGCGGAACTCATCCAACAATGTGTCCAGAATCAGTTGTGACAAAATGATCATATTCCTGACGGCCCCCGGTAATGTGGTTGTTGCAATACTTCAGCCAACCGTGACAACGTCGCAGTCAGCGTGTGGCGCCCCTGCTGCCACACGCTGTCCTCTGGCGGCGAATGCGGGACCATTTAGTATTTTGCGGTAAACGTGAAGCACAGCAGTTGCGGTAGATATACGTTTCTCCCGTCATTCACGCCGTTATATGGGGCGTGCAGTCCAAACCAGTTGATGCCTTGGCACTGAATCGACGGCAACCATCTCGTTCCGGGGCTCGCCAGATCCCATGCCTCCGGTTTGACGAACGCCGCAGTCGGTGGCCACTTGTCGTAATAGTCGGCTCCTAGACGCAGGTAATAGTCATCTTGTTGCGTACTTGCTCGGACGCCGGGAATTCCGATGACGGCATGCATGCGCTCCTGCTTCGCGAGCTTCAGACCTAGCTGCTGTGCCCTGTCGTCGCTGAGCCACTCCAGATCTCGTTTGAACTTTTCAGCGGCGACCTCTTCGTCCACTTTCACCGGGAAGGGCAGCACCGCGCACCTCCAGTCGTTCCAGCAAATATCCATTCATGCGCAGCGCATTGCTCACGCTCAAAGTCGTCGATGGTGAGGGCGGCAAAACTGAATACGTTCACACTAGAAGCACCGCAACGAAGCCGGTCGTCGGCTTTGTGAGTGGTGCGCAGAGCTTCGTAAAGCTGGTCGATGAAGCTTCGCACCGTATCGGTGCTCTCGCCTCGGAGGTCGATCGGCTTGCCGCCGGTGTCTTCGTTGTGCACCACGATATTGACCGGGTGCGGCTTCTGGGATTGTGGGTCGTTTTCCATGAGTTGGAACTCCTTCTTTGCGCTGAAACCTTTAGACTTCTGCCTAACTGGAGCGCCTTTCCAGTTTTCATGTTCACGAATTACATAATTTTTAGCTATTGTAAATATAATTTACCTTGACAAAAATGAGTATTTTTACTACTGTTTATCCATAGAAAGCGGAGGGAGAACGGCCGGTATGCTCCAGATTGCCCCATCGCGGAAAACGATGACCCTCAATCTTACTGAGGCGGAAATGAAGGCTCTCGATGAGCTGTCTGCGACCAAAGACATCAGTAAAACTGCAGTACTGCGTCAAGCTTTGCGGCTTTATCAGATGATCGAGGCTCGCATTGCCCGCGGCGAGAAACTGTTTTTTGAACATGACATCACGAAGGAAAAAGCTGAGCTCATGGTGCTATGAGCGAACGGACTGTCGTCTATTTGAAAAGATCGGAAGGCGGGCCAGCTCGTCGAGGCAACACTGATAGACGGGGTGACCCGCGACGAGGCCGAAAGGGCAGAGGCGGCCTGGAATCCGTTCCTCGATCAGCAGCTTAAACGCATGCAGATCGAAGGTGTTCCGAGGAATCTCTGGCCGCAACACCGCCATTGGGATTGGCGGCGGAAGCAAGAAGCAGTTGAGCTGTATCTGGCCTATCGGATGTTTGGCATTGAGTGCAACTCTGAAATGCAAGGCTTAATGTTGGCATCGACCGCAGGTAAGAACGCACGCATCGATTCGCAGCGCGGCAAACCGCTTGTCTATGTCGATTTCCTTGCGGCTGCGCCGTGGAATCTAGGCAGCGTGGTGGACGAGCCGCGTTATAGCCTAGTAGGCAGCATTTTCTTGGCGACTGCAATTCACCTGAGCCTGGAAGAGGAATTCCAAGGACGTATCGGGCTCCACTCACTTCCGCAGGCTGACACTTGGTATGGGAATGCCTGTGGCATGTCCGATCTGGGGCCCGACACGTCAGTCCAAAACCTCCACTACTTCGAAATGACGCCCAAGCAGGCGTCGGAATTTCTGAAGGAGAGGTAATGCGATGAAGATGAATTTAAGTAAAGTGTGGCTTCGCCAGCGTGCTGCACTGGATGACAAGGCGGAAGTTTCAGCTGGCACACTCGATCTCGATCGTTTGCCTGCCGTGCGCCCATCCAATGTCATATCGATGCAGGCTGCTGCCGAAGCAGAAAGCCCCAATCCTGCATTTGGCAGATTAATCAATCTTTGGCGTAGGAAGAAAGGGTTCCGGATCGAGGTGTTGGCAGACAATGCAAGAATTGACGTGTCGGAGTTGATTGAAATTGAACGCAATCTAAACTTTGTTCCCGAACCGCGGACCGTCTACCAGTTGGCCAAGACCCTCGACTTGCCCAGCGAACGCATGTTAGAGCTAACCTCTTGCTGCGCGACTCCAGTTTGGGCAAAGAGGCAGTCCGATTCGCTGCTCGTTCCGAATCAGTTGAAAAATTATCGAAGGATGAACAGATGGCATTAGAGGAATTTGTGAAATTTTTAAGTGAAAAGTAATCGCCGGAGCGTGTGGGTTGAAGAACGTATACCTGCGTGATCGAACCGCACAAGACATCAACGGCCTAGTGGCGAGGGTTCTCCGCGATCTTAATGGCGCGGAACCCCCGCTGAATCTTGACCAGGTCAGAGATCTTCTACGCCTTGACCGTCAGTATTACTCCTCGACCTGGCAGCGCGGATTGCATCGATGACCGTTGCTGCTATGTCAGCGGCAAAACTCGGCGACGTTATGCAGAAACGCCTATGCTCGGGATGGAAGATGCGCGTGACGGCGCGAAAAGCAGGCAAGTCTTTGGCCGTTTGAGAAAACGCTGGCTCCACATCCTCCGCTAATCGGATAGAGCGACTCCCGAGTCCGCCAGGTGCGCCACAAGGAACTCGATCATGAACGATTGCATGCGGAAGCTATTGTCCTTTCCCCGCTGCTGGCGCACCCACCACTTCACCAAGCGGATGACCTGCCGCAAGGGATCCTTATACCGGTCCTTCCGTACACGAATGAATTTTAGGTGAAATGGAATGCTCGTCAGGACTGGCTCTCCACCTTCACGGGGAAACAGATTGCCGCGGTCGTCCGCATCTCCGCAGTTTTGAACCGGGACGATGTCTACATTCAGGCCGCTGACCGCGTAGCTCATGCAGACGTAGTGCCCGTCGCTGACCCGCTCTGCCATAAAGCCGTATGAGGTGGGGCACTTGATAAAAGAAGAAATTTAGGTCTACTCCCGCCTCACTTTGGTATTTAGAGGCGGGCGTTGCGGGGCAGGACACAGACCCGCATGGAGGCGGGAAGCGGAAAACGCGCAAGTGGTCGCCTCATATATGGAGCTTTAAGGGATCACTAAGCGGGGGATTTTCTCTGCATTTGATGTATGATGATTGATGCAAGATGCTTAAAGGAGGTACTTCGAGATGAGGACGACGCTGGCGATTGACGATGACGTGCTTGCCGCCGCCAAAGAACTGGCGACAACGGAACGAAAGAGCGTGGGCGAGGTCATCTCCGCATTGGCGCGGCGTGCCTTGCGGCCTGCCGAGACTGGCCGGAAGACGCGGAACGGCGTGCCCTTGCTGCCGGTCAATTCGGGAACTCCGCGTGTCACTTCCGAACTGGTGCATCAGTTGCGGGAGGAATTGCAGTGACGCGATTTTTATTGGATGTGAATGTATTGATCGCGCTAATTGACCCGGCCCATGTTCAGCACGACAAAGCGCATGAATGGTTTGCCAAGACCGGCAGGAAGGCCTGGGCCACCTGCCCGCTGACCGAAAACGGAGTCTTGCGGATCGTGGGACATGCCCGGTATCCCAATTCGCCGGGAACACCAGCGGCAGTTGCCGAACTAATGGCAATATTCCTGGCTCATGCGGGGCATGAGTTCTGGCCGGATAACGTCACGCTACTGGATGGCAAACATGCTCACGCTGCGCGCCTGCTGGACTCCGCGCAGGTAACGGACAGCTATCTGTTGGCGTTGGCCGCATCTCACGGCGGAAAACTGGCGACCTTCGACCGGCAGCTTGTCACGGATGCCGTAGTGAATGGATCGCAGGCTTTGCATCTGATTAGCTGAGTGTGCTGCGGGAATGGAGAAACCGAAATGCGTATCAAGAATCCACCCCATCCTGGAGATTTCATTCGGACGGAGATTATCGAGTCCGCAGGGCTGACGGTGACTGCCGCCGCGAAAGCGTTGCGTGTGTCGCGGGCTACGCTCTCCCGCTTACCATTTCTCATCTTCGCTACCCTTTCGCATTAGAACAGCTTGCTAAGGGATCCGTTTCGCGGGGGCAAGTTCACCTCTAGCACGACTTCTCTGTTTTTGATCACTCTCTCCGACCATTAAAGCTATATCAATAAGATGCTGGAAGTCTTGCAGCAAACCCATATTTCAGGCCACCCAAAAAGTCACCCATCAGAAAGGGTGACGCGAGAATAATCAACAAGAAACTACCTGCCAGGCTGGAACGAATCTTCCTTCATACTGTGGCGTTCGGTGGTTCAAATCCTGCAGCACCCAGCATAAGCCAATTAAAATTAGGGATTTGACGGCGACTCGCTAGTGGCTTACCTATCCATGCGTCACTGGTACGTCATGGGGCTGTGTGTGAGGCTGACTTCACGGCTCGATACTCCAGCCATATAAACCAGATCACAATCAGGTCGATCATGGAGAGAGCAATCAGACCGACACTTCCAGTCAAGGCGAAGCGATAGATTTGATACACGACAAATCCGCCGAAGACAATGATGGCAACCGGGTAAGCCCAGAGTTTGTTCCTCAGCAGCGCAAGGACAACGAGTATCTTGACCATGCCGTGCCCGAGCAGGTAGATGGCCATGAAATGCTCGCTGGCGAGCGAGAAATGGCTCGCAGCATGGCGAAGAAGATTGGCAATGAAATCATGAGGATCTTCGCCGATTTCGTCCTGTGTCAACAGTCCGATCATGCGAGCGATCCATGCGGGCCTGACCGCCCATAGTCCAATGCCGCCAACGATCTCCAGGGCCGCGTCGAAGCCCTTCAGCCAGACGCCGACGCGGAACAGAAGCTCTCGAAGATAGGGTGGAATCTGTCTCATTTTCTCTCGATTCCAAGCGTCGCATGATGCCGTGAATCGAAGTTGCTGCCATGAGGCCGGTCGCACTCGCGCTAAGCGACCTCATGGAACCGTGAACGGCAGGCCCAACAGAGTTCTCAATGCAGACTGCGCGTTGTCGAGCGAGGAGCGCAGGCGGATCGCTTCCGCCCGTTTCGACAAAAAATCGGATTGCAGGCTCACGTAAAGACCTGCATTCAGATTATTTTGCCGATAGCTCAGTTCGGCCGCTGCGGCTGTTTTCGCCACAACAGGCAGCTGCGCATCGAGGTCCTTCAGTTGTGCCGCCATGATCCGGGTGGCCTTCCGGACCTGATCGGCCTGACTCTCCGCAGCGTCAAGTTGCGCCTGATACATTTCCCTGAGTGCCGCGCGAGTCGCTTGATGAATGGCAATCTGGCCTCGATTGCGGTTGAAAATAGGCAGCGTGAGCGTCACCTGCGGTCCAACAGCATTCACGCCCTCGACGGGATCGCGCTCCAGGTTCACGCCTGCAGTGAGCGATGGAAACTGCGCCAGAATCGCCTTGCGCAGGTTCTCCTCCTGACTTTGGTATCCGGCTGCAAGCGCCAGCAGGTCGGCACGTCTGTGAGGGAGCGCTGCGAGCGCGTCATCAAACTGGCTCTGCGTGAGCGGTGGGAGCTGAGCAGGGCCAATCAGGTGAAGTTGTACATCGGGTTGCAGTCCAAGAAGTTGGTTGAGTTCATGATCTGTAAGATTGACTTGAGTCTCAAGCTGGCGGAGTGTGGCATCGGCGTCAGTTACCAGGATCAGGTCTGCGGAGACCGTGCTGGCGGTTTCATCCCCGCGCTCCATCGCGGCCTGGTCGCGGCGGTAACGATCCTGAAGCAGAGCCTGATTTGCCTGAAGAATGTTCTGAAGCTGATCATTGGCACGCGCCTGGATGAACAACTCCCGCGCTCTCTCGGCGACCTGGATCTCCTGCCACAGGATATTCAGGTTCACCTGTTTTTGCGTAGCTTCGGCTGCCGCCTTGGCCGCACCTCGCGTCATCAGGGCTTGAATATCCTGGCTCAGGCTGAGGGCCCCGCCGTAATTCAGTGCCGACGTGGCGAAGCCGGCTCCGAATTGCGGGTCCGGCAACAATCCGGCTTCCAACAACTGGGCACTTGCGACTCCGGCCTGCAGGCGCGCGGCTTTCAGGTCGGGATTGTCGAAAACTGCGAGCATGACAACGGTTGTCTCGTCCAAGCCCTCCGGCGAAATGGGGTGCGGTGGAAGTCCGGGCAGCCAAAACTGCTGCGCTGGTACCGTTAGCTCCGGCGCACTCGCCAAATCGGGTGCTGTCGGCAAGGAGCGCGGACGGTAGGTCGCACAACCAGAAAGCATCAGACCGACAAGACACGCCGCTGTGTTGCGCCCATGGCGACAAAATGGCCTCATCATGCCCGGCCCTCCTTCGCGATTTGTCTGCGCCGCATATGAAGGTAGAGCGCCGGAAGAAGATTGGTGCTGAGCATGGCGCTCGACAAGATGCCGCCGAGGATCACAGCGGCCAGGCCTTGCTCCGGCGCCGCTCCCTGGCCCCAGCCCAGAGCAGTGGGCAACATGCCGAGAACGGCGGTCAGAGTTGTCAGCGCGATGGGGCGGAAACGCACATGAATGGCTTCCCTAACTGCTTCCTCAGGCGCCATCCCTTCTGCTTCGTTGCGGCGGGTGCGATAGAGCAAAACGATGCCGTGATTAAGACCAATCCCCACCAGAGTCAGAAAGGCGACCAAGCCGATGGCGTTCAGTCCGACACGACTGACCAGCAAAGCGACGGCGCCGCCGGTGAACGCGAGCGGGATTTGCAGCAGCAGCAATCCCGGCACCAGCAGTCCGTCGAACTGCAGGATCATAATCGCAACCATCAGCACAAAGGCGGCGAGGGCCGCCGCTCCCAGGCCGAGCGCCGCGGTTTCCAGCTGGGGATACAGGCCGCCGAAGGCAAATCGATAACCGGCAGGCATTTGGAGTCCGGCCAATGCTTTCTGCGCTGATGAAATTGTGCTGCCCAGCGGGCCTGTCGGGGTGGCCAGAATCTCAAGCGAGCGTGCTCCGTCAATGTGGCGAATCTCATTCGGCGTGGGAACCATCCGGATAGCGGCCAGTTGCCCCAGCGGAGTCCACGCGTCGGTGCGAATCGGCAATCGTTCGAGCGCGGCGATGGATTGGTCGGGAGCGTCGGCAAGTCGAATGTAGAGCGCCAGCGGAACGTTGCCCTCCGGCACTTCCGCCACCACCTCTCCGTTCAGCAACGGAGTAATCTGCGCATAGAGCTGCGCCGGCGTCATGTGCCGTGCCGCAAGTGCATCCGTCCTTGGTGTTATTTGCAATTCGGTGATCAGATATCCGTCATTGTTGAAGATGCCGGTGAGCGCGTGGATCGAACGGAGCCGCTGAACAATCTGCTCACTGAGGCTGCGCAGTTCATTCACGCTGCCTCCGAAGACATCGATTACAAAGGGCTGGGGAAGGCCGGAAAGGCTTTCACCGACACGCTCGATGGTGGGTGTATCGATGGACAACTGGACACCATGCGTATGGCTTTCCTTCAGAAGCCTGTTACTGATGCTGTCAAGGCTATTCATGTTCACGTCAGACTTGAGAGTGATCTGAATTTCCCCGGCGTAGGCCGGCTCGGTATAAATCCCTGTCGAGGGTGAGCCGATGCGGGCAAAGACATGGTCCACGGCGGGGTCTGCCTGCATGCGCCGTGTCATGCTCATGACCGCGCTCTCCGTTTCCAGCATGGAACTGCCGGGCGGGAGAGTGAAGCTTTCGAGCAACACTCCTTCGTTGGGCAGCGGCAGAAAATTGATCGGCACCAGAACCAGTCCGGCCAGACTCAGCGCCAGCAAGACGGCGCAAGTGGTCAGGCTGAGCTTGGGGTAACGCGCAACCACCTGGAAGAGCCGTTCATTCTGTCTCCGTAGAGAATCGAGAGCTTTGCCCGCGGTGGTTGGAACGGTGCGAGCTTTCGCCTTGAGAAATCCCAGGCTCAGAGGAATCAGGCTTATCGAAATCAGCAGCGATGCAAGAAGTGAAAGCGCCATCGCCAGCGCAAAGGGAATAAAGAAGAGCCCGGCGAGACCGCCGACAAAGAGCAAAGGAACGAATACAGACACTGTGGTGAGCGTCCCGGTAATGTCGGGACCGACGATGTCCCGCACGCCGCGCGCGATGCCGGGCCAGTGTTCGTCTCCCTGTTCCCAGCGGTGATAGATGCTCTCGAGCACGATGATGCCGTCGTCGCTCAGCAATCCGACCGCGATCGTCAGCGCGCCCAGGGTCATCAGGTTAAGGCTCTGACCCGTCGCATACAGCGCGGCGATGCCAAGCAGTAAGGACAAAGGAATACTGAGAGCCAGGATCCAGACCCCGCGCCCGCCGCCGAGAACCCACAGCAGGACCGCAATGGCGAGCACGCCGCCAATGAGCAGATTTCTTCCCAGGTCTGCCCCTACGCTGTGGACCAGGTGACCCTGGTCGTAGATGCTGATCCACTTCACGCCGGCTGGCAATTGCTTCAGATTTTCAGACAACGTCCTTTGTATGCTCTCGCCTACCGGTATCGTGGAAGCGCCGGGCTGCTTGAAGACAACCAACGCAACACTGGGACGGCTGTCCAGCAAAGCGGCGTTCAGAGTGGGTACGGGCGCCCGGACGATCCGCGCGAGGTTGTGTAAAGGAATTGGCCCGTTGGGACCAGTCACTGGAACCTGCTCCAGTTCTCGAATCTGGGTCGGCAAGCTGCGAATCTCAATAAAGAGGTCCTGATGACCCAGCGTCACATATCCACCGGGAGCCAGGACCACCTGCTGCTCAAGCGCACTGAGCAATGCAGTGACGGGCACGCCGTACCGGTACATCGCGCCAAGATCCGGCTGCACCCAAAGCGACTCCTGTCCCGTCCCGAACACTTCAACGCGATAGATACCGGGCAGCGCGCGAAGTGCCGGAACAACATTCGCAAGGACGGTTCGCTCGACATCTGCCGGGGCATCTTCGGCGGGAATCTCCAGGCTGTAATCCGCCACTTCGTTGATGCCGGTGCCCATGATCTCGGCAAATGGATTGGCTGAAGCCGGCACTTCCGCTCGCGCGCGATCGATGGCGCCATTCACCGCCATCAGATCCTGTTCCGGGTCGGTACCTTCCCGGAAACGAATATCGGTCTCCACTGTCCCATTTCCCATGCTGGATCGCACATCCACCAGATTAGGCAGGGCCATTACCTCGCCTTCGAGCGGCCAGGTGACCCGCGATTCCAGTTCCGAGGCGGTTGCGCCAGCTTCATGCGTGACAATACTGATCTCGGGAAAGTTGAACTGCGGCAGGACTTCAACCGGAATCTTCCAGTACGCGTAGGCTCCATAGACGATCAGCGAGCCATAGACAAGCACCCAGGGCAAAGGCTGCATCAGCAGACGACGGAATGTGCTCTTCTCTTCCATGGGTATCAGTTCGGAATCTGGTACTGTTCGGAAATGCTTGAGTGAAATAGCAGGTAGGCATTGTTGACGACGACCTTCATGCCTGGCGCAAGGCCGCTCTCGATGAAGGTATCCCAGCCTTCGGTCGGACCTGGTACCACAGCCTGGGGACGATCGCCCATGGCAGTGTGGACCATCACCCACCATTTGCCCTGATTCAGAACAAGCGCTCGCGTCGGAACGGCGATCAGCCGGCGCGACGGCATGTCAAGGGTGAGGGTGCCGGCCTCGCCGCTGAGCCATGCGCGTCTAGCCTGGACAGGCAGCAACGCGATGGATTCGCCGCCGCCAGCCGCGAGCGTTCCGGGCACCGAACTGACTCGGACAGGAATCGATTCGCTTCCATCGGCGGGTGTGAAGCGGCCCGTCGCCCCAACTCGAATTGCGTTGAGGTCGGCGCCGTAGTAAACAGCCCTGAGCCACAGCCGGTTCGTGGGCTGCAAGGTAAGAATCGTCTGCCCGGCGCTTACCAGTTGGCCATTTGTGCTGTTGAGAGCAAGCACAACGCCATCGCCCGGCGCCGACAACGTCATCAGCTCACGCACCGCGTTCAGCCGGGATTGCGCGTTGTCCAAAGCCGTTTGCGCCTGAGCGTCGGCCGCTTCGGCCTGATGGACCGCTTGCCGCGTCGTCAAGTGAGAAGGCAGTTGTTGGCGCTCGATGGCCAGCGATTTCTGAGTGGCATCGAGCTGAGACCGGGCACTGCGAACATCGGCCTCGCTCTGCATGAGCAGTGTTTGCATGCTGGGGCCGCGCAGACGAGCCAATCCTTCTCCTGCGCGGACATGCGCACCGGGGAGAACCCTCAGCCCCTCGACGACGCCCGCTTCCGCAGCGTCTACCGGCAGGATACTGATGGGCTCAACCTGGGCGTATGCAACCAGGTGAGGAGTCACGGCGTGAAGCTGCACGGTGACGGCATCCGCATCGGATATTTGACCGGCAGCAGCCGTAGTCGTAGTGATCAGCGCAACCGCCGCTACTGCCGGCAGGCTCCTTAGCAATGAGCGGCGGGGAAATGTCCGCCGCATACTGAGATCGAGTGCACTATTGCTTTTCATCCTTAAGCACCTGTTGCCATGCGAATAAGTGTGTCGCACAAGCATCTGAACACGGATACGAACGACCCTGCATCGCGGTTTGGGACCGCAATGGGACGCATGGGTACTCAGGATGGCTAAATTCGAAGTGGCGGGGGTAAGTCGGAGATCAGAGCACAGAAGGGATTGTCCGATACAAGCGGGATAATGGCAAACGTCCGCGAACTTTGCAGGATCAAGTACAACATGCTGAGCGAGAGCCATGACAGGGACTTCAAAAGAGAGAGTCCTGCACATGCAACCACAAGCATGATCACCAGGATGCCATGGGGGCCGAGATGCCTGAGGCCATCGAAGTGATCATGGCATTCCCAGAGCGGATTGACGACGACCGTGACCGCAAACATAAGCAGCAGACACGCAATGATCCTCTGGACCCAGGAAGGTCTGTCTGGTGCGTGGTTACGTAAGGTGCGGGCATTGCCCATTGCTGAGTCCCAGCTTAGTCCATCAGGGCAGGAGCGTCCACTTCCAAGCGTCGCAGACTCCAAGCTCCAGGTGTGAGATCACGGCGATTCGGCGAATTCGCCTACGAATGAACGGGCACGAATTGCATTTGTACCAGGAACCGCCTAGGTCGACTGCGGATTGCTTATTCGGCCCATAAGATTATGAAACATTCCATTCTCCTCGCGTCCAACGAGGCATGGAGAAGGTAGATTCCCGCGGCTTGCCGGACGCGGTGTTGAATGAGCGCCGGCGTCGTGCGGTGAAGCTGCGTGAATCCGGCATCCGTGTGCGCCAGACGGCACGGCCCGGCAGGGTTGAAAGCTGCCTCGGCCAAAGAGACGTCGACTATGCCGCGCAGGTCGCACTCTTCAGGGCCGGATCAATACGATCATGTCCGGTTCGCTCGAAATCGACACGGACAGCTTCTATGGCGACGGTGAAGATTAATCGTAAGCGTGGTGTTCTGGCCGTCTTTACAGAGAGGGAGAGTGCAGTTTAGCG
>VFSW01009728.1_pt1 | contig 13702 bp, 11 predicted proteins | sample 5358111 | NCBI WGS metagenome assembly VFSW01 (sample SAMN11554181, study PRJNA540505) | mine drainage metagenome | isolation source: sediment from site ElyBrook_90M | place: USA: Ely Copper Mine, Vershire, VT | collected 2017 | reverse complement strand
CTATTCGCTCGCGCCGACCGGGAAAACATTGCTGGAGTCACCCCAGATTGTCGATGCGCTCAAGCAGGGCATGCTCGTCGGAACGGCGGACTCTCCCGCCTTCCGTGATGCCCCCATCTTTTTGAAAGAGGAGCTGACCTTTCCGTATCGCTACGGGCTCGACTTCACCACGGCACTCTTACAGGCGGGGGGCAAGGAACTGGCATACGCCGGCGCGTTCCAGGACCCTCCCAGGACAACGCGCGAGATCATGGAGCCGGAGACCTACCTCGCACACGAGAAACTGGAACCGCTCAAGCTGATCGACATGGACCAAGATTTCAAAGACTACGACGCCTTCGATATCGGTGCCATGGGCGAATTTGACGTAGACGTCTTAGTCGAGCAGTACGCTGGACCGAAGGAGGCCGGCGCGATTTATCCTGCGTGGCGCGGCGGCTATTACTTCGCTGGCAAACCAAAAAAAGACAAATTAGCGCCCATCGGAGTGCTCTACGTCTCCCGCTGGTCGAGCCCGGCCAAGGCTGCGGAATTCGCCGCGGTCTATGCCAAGTCGCTCGCACAGCGCTATAAGAAGCAACAGGCGTTGAGGGCAGATGGCAAGTTTGCCGAGGACGCCCCGCCGGCAGATTCCTGGCGAACGTTGCGCGGATATCATGCCTGGCTGACCGAAGAGGGACCTGTTGTAATCGAAGTTCGCGGCGACGAAATTCTGATCAGCGAAAGCCTGGACGACGTAACGACGAAGAGGGTGGAGACAGATTTTTTCGGAAACCTGGATACAAAGAATTAGCTAGGAAGACAGTACAGTGTTGGAGGTGTGAAAATGTGTTCGCTGATGGTTCGTGTTCCGTTCGCTGCCGCCTTGTTCGTTACGTTAGCCTTGGGACAGAACGGATCCAAAGCGACCGCAGGGCGAGTGCCAGACCGTACCATAATTCCTGTCGTCTTGCGGACAAGTGTTGATGCGAAGAATTCGAAGGTCGATAAGCAAATTGAACTGGCAACCACCGATGAAGTTCGCGATGAGACGGGCAAGACCATCATTCCAAAACAAGCCAAGCTTATCGGGCGAGTGACAGAAGTCGTTCAGTGGACGAAAGATCATCCTGAGTCGAAAGTGTCCATCGTGGTGGAGAGCGCTGAATGGAAAGGCGGATCCACCATCCTGCGCGCATTCATCGCTGGCGATGTGAAAGTCTACACCGCGCTTGACCGACCCGCGCCAGGTGCAGGAGAAATGGTGGCGGCGATTGAAGTTGTGCCGCCAGGCGAACGACCCTCCGGGCCTATTCCGGCGAACACCGGCCTCGCCAGGGACAACACCGTCACCTTGCAACTGGCGAGTTCGAAGGACCTGGTTACAGAAGTGGTCTCGCAGGCTCACAATGTGCGAATTGAGCAAGGGAGCACGTGGTTGTTGAAGCAATTGAATAAGTGAGGATCCCTTCATTGATATCGGTCGGTGCAATCCGCTTCAGTAGTTGAGTGTCTTGTATAATCACCAGTTCCGCAGTTATTCCCCGGCCCGTTTGGAGCGCACTTGCAACAGGCAGAGATTGGCATTATCGGCGGCAGCGGTCTGTACCACATGCCGGGATTCAGCGAGGCGCACGAAGTCCAGCTCAAGACTCCCTTTGGAGATCCTTCCGACGCTTATGTTCTAGGAACGCTCGAAGACCGCAAAGTCGCCTTTCTGGCGCGGCACGCACGTGGACACAAACTGCTTCCGAGCGAACTGAATTTTCGAGCGAACATATACGGCTTCAAGCAACTGGGCGTGGAACGCATCGTCTCGGTTTCAGCTGTGGGTTCACTGAAGGAAGAGCATAAGCCGCTTGATTTCGTGATCCCCGACCAGTTTTTCGACCGCACCCGCCACCGCGTGGACACTTTCTTCGGCGACGGCATCGTGGCCCATATCGGATTCGGCGATCCCGTCTGCGGCGAATTAACCAGGGTCGTCCGCGACGCCTGCAGGGCCGCAGGAGTGACCGGCAAATGGGGGGGCACTTACGTCTGTATGGAAGGCCCGCAGTTTTCTACCAAAGCCGAGTCGAACGTTTATCGAAGTTGGGGCGCGGACGTCATTGGCATGACTAACCTGCAGGAAGCGAAGCTCGCGCGCGAAGCAGAAATCTGCTACGTGACGATCGCCATGGTTACCGACTACGACTGCTGGCATCCGCATCATGATTCGGTGACCGTGGAGCAGATCGTTTCCGTCCTCGTCAAGAACGCGGAAAACGCAGCGAAAGTCGTGAAGACCACAGTGCAGGCGATGCCGAAGACTCGCTCGTGCAAGTGCGGCTCTGCCCTGGCGCACGCAATCCTGACCGACCCGACGAAGGTCCCTGCAGCAACGAAAGAAAAATTACATTTGATTCTAGGAAAATATCTGAAATAGTCGTTGGTCGTCAGCTTGATGCGTAGTGTGTACCGACGCTCCCGAACGACGAAAGACCAGCGACTAACCACTGTTTTACGGAGCCTCATGAGCATTCTGGTAGTAGGTTCGGTAGCTTTTGACACAATCGCCACGCCTTCCGGCAGCGTGACCGACATTCTTGGCGGAGCCGCGACCTATTTTTCGCTAGCGGCGAGCTACTTCACCGATGTCAGCATGGTAGCCGTCGTGGGCGATGACTTTACTGCCGAACACGAAGCAGTACTGAAGAAACGCGGCATCGATACCCGCGGCATTGAAAGCACCAGCGGCAAGACCTTCCGCTGGGGCGGACAGTACCTCGACAACCTCAACGAGGCCAAGACCGACTTCACGGAATTGAACGTCTTTGAGAAATTTCAGCCGCGTATCCCGAAAGAATACGCGGACACACAGTTTCTGTTCCTGGCGAACATTCACCCCACTTTGCAAGCCGCGGTTCGCCTGGAGATGGATGGCGTGCGCCTCACCGGCGGTGACACCATGAATTTCTGGATTCAGGGTACTCCCAAGGAACTGGCCGAGACGCTGAAGTTGGTCAATGTCCTGCTGATCAACGACACCGAAACCAAGATGCTGGCCAAGGAACAGAACCTGCCACGGGCAGCGAAAAAGGTTCTGGCCATGGGGCCAAATGCGCTGGTGGTCAAGCACGGAGAATACGGGGCCACCATCTTTTTCCGGGAGGGCGCCTTTGGCGTCGGCTCCCACCCGTTCCGTGCGCCTGCTCTGCCCATCGAAGAAGTGAAAGATCCCACTGGAGCCGGCGACTCCTTTGCCGGCGGCTTCATGGGATATATCGCCTCGCAAGGCGAGATCAATCGCGAAGTCCTGAAGCGGGCGTTGTTTTACGGTGGAGTCATGGGATCGTTCGCCGTGGAACGCTTTGGTACCGAGCGACTGCAGAATCTGACCCGCGGCGAAATTGATGCGCGCTTTCAGATGTTCCGCGAACTGACGCACCTGAGCTAGGACTGTTGGAAAAGATGGAGTGCACAAGCGAAACGCATGCCCGATCTGCGGTTACGGCTGAAAAGTCCACGATTCGAGTTACCCTCAAGCCATGACAAGGCTCTCTGTGAGCGGGAAAACAACCGTCAGCCCGGATCGCAGTTCAGCCCGAGTCGCCGGAGTCGCTGCCCTCGTCTCGCTCTTTTCTTTCATCTATTACTTTCAGCACAACACCCTCCTTTTCTATGGTGACGCGGTCGCGCACATCAACATCGCGCGCCGTGTATTTGATTCGCAGACCCCCGGCCTGCTGCAACTAGGGACAGTGTGGTTGCCGCTGCCGCATCTGCTGATGATCCCGTTCATCTGGTCGAACTCCATGTGGCGAAGCGGAGCCGGCGGCTCCATCCCATCCATGCTCGCTTACGTGTTTGGGGTTGTTGGAATCTTTCGCCTGGTACGAGGCACGCTGGGCGCCGACCTCCGCACGAAGCCCGCGGCTGCCATCAGCGCTTGGATAGCAGCATTTGCCTACGGAGCCAACCCCAATCTGATCTACATGCAGGCGACGGCGATGACGGAGTCAATTTACCTGGCCCTGTTTATTTGGGCCGTCGTCTACATCACCGAATTTATCCGGATCGTGCAAAACGATGACACGACCAATGGACAAGAAAACCCGGCTTCGGCTCCATTAGTGCGCTGCGCCTGGTGTCTAGCCGGCGCTGAGTTTACGCGCTACGACGGATGGTTCCTGGCCGGTGTTATTGGACTGACGGTTGTGGTACTCGCTTTGCACCGCTGCCAAAGCGACGGGTTGCCCGATCGCAGCATGCGACCAGCCGCGGCCAAATTCCTATTGGCGATTGCAGCGCTCCCCGTTCTGTGGCTCGCCTACAACGGAGCCGTGTACGGCAACCCCCTGGAATTTGCCAATGGCCCCTACTCGGCAAAGGCGATTGAGCAGCGGGTAGGAGCGCCCAATCCGGCGCTTCACAATCCCATGGTTGCCGCGATCTATTTTATGAAGTCTGCGCAGTTGAATATGGCCGACGGAAACTGGGGCCGCTTCTGGCTGTTTGCGGCTCTTATCGCAGTAGCCGTGGCGTTCTGGAAACTAAGCACGGCATTGGGGGCCACTCTTCTGTTATGGGTTCCGCTGGTTTTCTACGCGCTGTCGATCGCCTACGGATCAGTGCCGATTCATGTCCACACGTGGTGGCCTTTCGCCACCTTCAATCAGCGTTATGGCCTCCAAATGTTGCCCATGTTTGCCGTTTCCGCAGGACTGCTTGCGGGTTCCGCCGTTCTCGCAGTTGGACGGCATTTCGCGAAGTTAGCCGCGATAATTGCGGCACTCATGGCATTCAGCTATCTGTCCGTGTGGGCGATCGGACCGCAATGCTTGCAGGAGGCGCAGAAAAACTGGGATATCCGCCACAATCTCAATTCCGCGGTACAACGTACGGTCGAAGCTTTGCCGCCGAACTCCAGATTCCTGATGGATCTTGGAGAACATGTCGGCGTCATGGAGCAGGCGGGCATCCCGCTGCGTCGTGTTATAAATAACGAGAATCACCGCCCGTGGAAGCGGCCATCCGATCCAGAAGGTTTGTGGGAGCGCGCCTTGGCCGACCCTCCGCGCTACGTCTATTACGTCATCGCCTTCGAAGGCGACGCCGTGGATCAAAGCGTGAACCGGACGAACCTCGCCGTGCTGACCGAAATCCACTCCAGCGGGCAGCCGCACGCGCGCATCTACGTGGCGCGGACCGCCCCGAATCAATCGCGTTAACCCTGCGCGGCAAGTGCCACAGAAAGCGGGGGATGGCGATGATAGAATCCGGCTCGAAGCCGGGAGCGCTCCCAATGACCTTTTCTCATCAAGTCGTGGAACTGCTGCGCAACGAACTGGGCGTCGTCTTGAGTTCGACGCTCGCCCGGTTGCTGCTGGCGGCGACTCTCGGCGGCATTATCGGTCTGGAAAGGCAGTTGCGCCACAAGCCCGCAGGTCTGCGCACAAATATGTTCATCTGTTTTGGCGCGGCCATGTTCACCGTGCTGTCGCGCCAACTCGGATCGGACTCCGATGCCACGCGCATCGCCTCGCAGATTATTCCCGGTATCGGTTTTATCGGCGCAGGTTCGATCCTGCACGCCAAGACCTCGGTCACTGGTCTGACGACGGCAGCGACCCTATTTGTGGTTGCGTCGGTGGGCATGGCCGCGGGCGGTGGCCTCTATCTCACCGCCTGCTTCGCGACGGTCATTATTATGATTGCGTTGGTGCTGCTCGGACGAATGGAGGTCACATTCTCCCTGAAAGCGTTTTCGACAAGCTACGAGGTCACCGGGCGCAATGTGGAGGGAATGCTGCGCGAGATGAACCGCATACTCGATGCCGAGCAACTTACGATGCACAGCGTGCACATCGCGAATGCTGATCCAGATTTTCGCATGGTGTTCTCCGTGGATGGAGAACCCGAGCAGCAAACCGGGTTTTCTCTAAAGTTGCATGAATCGACCGCCTTTGCCAGCGTCACCACGCTCGCGACCACGGAACACGAATGAACTCGCCGTCAGGCCAAAGTCGAAACACGGCAATTCCTTTCACCAAAGCATCCGCCTGCGGCAATGACTTTCTGCTGGTGGAGAGCGCGCACGCCTCTGGCGATCTGCGAGCCCTCACTCGCCGTTTGTGCAACCGCCAGCACGGCGTGGGCGCCGACGGCGTGGAGTGGCTGTTCCCCGACGCCGAAGCCGACATCAAAGCTAGCCTCATCAACGCCGACGGCTCGGAGGCGGAAATCTCCGGCAATGGCACGCGCTGTGTCGCGGCGGATATCTGTTCCCGGGAAAGCAAAACCGAACTTGTGATTCGCACTGGTGCTGGTCTCAAGATTTGCCGGCTCGTGGGGCGAGAAGGTGCCACGTTTGAGTTCGAAACAAATATGGGCGAACCCGAGGTTGGCGGAGAGTTGTCCATCGAAACCATGTGGGTGCGGGCGGTGGGGACGAAAATTTCCATGGGGAATCCGCACTTCGTGATCTTTGTTGAAAACTTTCAGGAGGGATGGCAGCGGCAGGCCGCGTTGATCGGCACCCAGTCGCAGTTTCCCCAGGGCACCAACGTGGAGTACGTGGCAGTCCGGAGCACAAATGAAATTGAAATCCGGCTGTTTGAACGGGGCGTGGGAGAAACCCAGTCTTCCGGGACTGGATCATGCGCCTCGGCGGTCGCTGCCATTGCCAGCGGGCGGGTCCATTCGCCCGTCACGGTGCTTGCACCAGGAGGCGCACAGACAGTGCGCTGGCAGAATCAGGTTTATCTGCGCGGCCCCGCGACTCTTGTTTTTCGCGGAGAATTTTTGGTTTAGCAGGCCGCACTGCCAGTAAGATTCGTATCAGGGCAGGCCTTTAGGCATGCCGCAAGCGCAAGAGCAACAAGGTGCCTTTAGGCGCTGGATGTCGAAATTCAAGGTCTACAGGTTCCTGGATAAGATCGGACCACATGGTTTCCGCCTCTACAAATTCGCGAATCAAGCCGCGCTCTCTCCGCCGGGGTGACCAGGTCGGCATCGTTGCGCCCGCGTCGAATCTGAAGCGCGAACTGCTCGAGGCCGGTTGTGACGGCCTTCGCTCTGCCGGCTATGAGCCATTTTATTTTGATTCGATTCTCGACAGGGATTTGTATTTTGCCGGCTCGGTCGAGCGGCGCGTGCGCGAATTGGAAGACATGTTCGCGCGCGACGATATCCGCGCCATCGTGTGCGCCCGCGGCGGCTATGGATCGAACTATCTGCCCGTGAGCATTGATCCGGGCAAGATAATTCCGCATCCCAAGATTTTCGTCGGCTACAGCGACATAACGACACTGGTGTGTTGTATGGGCGACTCCGCGAATTTCGTGACCTTCCATGGTCCGATGGTAGCGAAGGACTTCGCGATTGCCGACGGTGTGGATATGAATTCGTGGCAGAGCGCGATGTCGGGCGTAGGGGAGTGGGAAATTGGCAAAGGATCGGGCGCAAAACCGCTGGTCACTGGAGAAGCGGAGGGAATCCTCTATGGCGGCTGCCTTTCGATGCTGGCGTCGTCGCTCGGCACTCCACAGGAGATTCGAACCGCCGGCACAATTCTTTTTGTTGAAGACATTGCCACCAAGCCCTTCCAGATCGACCGCATGCTGATGCAACTGAAACTGGCCGGCAAGCTGAAAGACGTGCGCGGCATGATCTTCGGTGAGATGCTCGATTGCCGCCAGAGTCCGGATCAGGATTACACACTCGAAGAGGTGATTCTGCGCATCGTCGAAGACCTGCGAATTCCCGTGGCATTTGGCCTGCGTTCAGGTCACGTCTCTCGCGCGAATATCACTCTGCCGATCGGCGTGAAAGCCCGGCTCGAAGTTAGCCGCGAAGTCAGGCTGAAAATTCTGGAGTCGGCGACCAGCGAATGATCAAGTCTGTTGCCCAAACACAATGAGTAAATCCAAACATATTCACCTGATCGGCATCTGCGGAACCGCGATGGCTTCGCTCGCCGGAATGCTGCAACAGCGCGGATTCCGCGTCACTGGCTCCGACGCGGCCGCCTATCCGCCCATGTCGACCTTTCTCGACTCCCTGGGAATCCCCGTAGCCCAGCCGTTTGCCGAGGCGAACCTCAATCCCCGGCCTGATCTCGTGGTCGTGGGCAATGCCCTCTCGCGCGGTAACGTGGAACTCGAACTGGTGCTCGACCAGCGCATGCCGTTCTGTTCGCTCCCGCAAATTCTGCACGACGAGTTCCTGATCGGCAAAGACGTTCTGGTAGTTGCCGGAACGCATGGGAAAACGACGACAACCTCGATGCTCGCCTGGATCTTCGAATCCGCCGGTCTGCAGCCTTCCTTTCTGATCGGCGGCATCGCAGAGAACTTCGGTCGCAGTTTCGGCCTCGGCGAAGGCAAGCAGTTTATCCTCGAAGGCGATGAGTATGACACGGCGTTCTTCGACAAAGGCCCGAAGTTTCTGCACTATTTTCCGGACTCCGTAATCCTCACCTCGGTTGAATTCGACCACGCGGATATCTACAAAGATCTCGACGCGGTCGAAACAGCCTTCAAGCGCCTCGTGAACCTGGTTCCGCGCCGCGGGCGGATTGTCGGCTTTGATGCGGGCGAGATCACTGGAGCGAGCCTCGATCGCTGCCTGCAGAACGCCTTCTGCCCGGTCGAACGTTACGGATCCTCCGATCGCGCTGCTTGGAAAATTGCCCACCTGAAATTATGCGAGCAACGTACTTCCTGGTCGGTACTGCGCGATGGCAAGCTCTGGGCCGACCTTGAGTTCCCCCTGGGAGGCGAATACAACGTCTGGAACGCGACAGCCGCCGCGGCGTTGGCGGCAAATTACGGAATCTCAAAAGAAGCGATCGCGCAGGCTCTCAAGACGTTCCGCAGCGTCAAGCGGCGTCTCGAGGTGAAGGCCGAAGTGAACGGCGTCACCATCATCGACGACTTTGCACATCATCCCACCGCCATCGAGCAGACGATTCGCGCGCTGCGAGCCCGCTATCCGCAATCGCGACTGTGGGTAATTCTCGAACCGCGCTCGAACACCCTGCGCCGCAATGTGCTGCAGGACGCGCTCGCCCGCAGCCTCGCGCTCGCCGATGAGATTGTCGTGGCTGCCATCTTTAAGTCCGAAGCAATTCCTGAGGCTGAACGCCTCGACCTGCATCGCGTCATCGCCGGCATTCAGCAGCATGGAAAGCAGGCGCGCATTCTCGCTGATGCCGATGCCATCGTGAACACCATCGCGCCCGAACTACGCGAGCGCGACGTGGTGGCCATTCTCTCTAATGGCGGATTCGGCGGCATTTATGAGAAGCTTCCCCAGCGCTTGCGCGAGTTGAACAGCGGCGAGGCGATAAGCCACGGGGTGAACCTCTAGGTGTTCCGCACCATTCTCATGCTCCTGTTCTGGGCCGTGTCGCTGCCCATCGCGGCGCTGTTCTGTTTTCCCTGGACCTACCTCACCCGAGATATCAGATTTCTGTACAACACCTGCATGTGGGCGGCGTTCACCGGCGTGCGCATCGCGGGAGTGAAGGTGCGGACCATCGACCTCGACAAACTTGATCCGGCGCGAACCTACATCTTCATGTCGAATCACATTTCCAATCTCGATCCGCCGCTGACCCTGCCGCTGATCCCGCGCCGGACTTCGGTGATGGTGAAAAAAGAACTGTTCAAAGTCCCGATTCTCGGCCACATCATGACCCTCGGATCGCTCGTTCCCGTCGATCGCGGCACTCGCGATGCAGGCATCGCCGCCGTACGTGATGCAGTTCGCGCCATCGAGGAGGGTTTGAACATGACCATCTATGTGGAAGGTAAGCGCTCGTTCGATGGCAAACTCCTGCCCTTCAAGAAAGGTCCGTTCTATTTAGCCGAAGAGTGCAAAGTCCCCGTCGTGCCCATCACAATCTCTGGCACCGAAGAGTGCATGCCGAAAGCGCGCTTTGCGATCCAGCCGGGAACGGTCACCATCCAGTTCCACGATCCCATCGAACCCGCCGATTTCGGGGACCGCGATTGTCTGATGTCCAAAGTGCGCGCAGCGATCAACAGCGGCCTTCCGGTGGAATTGCAGGAGTAGACGCTAAACCGGTCTGTGACAATTTACAAAATTGTATTCCGCCTCACTCTTCTGATTTCTTTCTCTCATTCACCATCAACTTCCGCAGGGCCCGATTGATCCTCGTCTGGTAACCCCGCCCCTGTCTTTGGAACCAGGCGAGAACATCGGCATCCAGACGCAAGGTGACTGGCCTCTTAATGGGTTTATAGTATTCCGGCAAGTCCAGTAGCGGCGCAAGCCGACGCTTAAAGCGGCCCGTCGAAGCCTCCAGCCGGGGAATGATCCTTTGCGACTTGCGACGCTTAACTTGTTTTCTTTTCTTCATAATACGGCCCATTTCTGTACAACATTATACGCACAAAATCCTCTGCACAAATGTTTCACGTGAAACACTTTACGGAGGCACAGCCTACCCCCGCTCCGCCAGCCTCCGGACCGTCTTGGCCATCTCCGGCAGCTTGGCATAGGCGGCGCAGCACTTCAACCATAGCCGGTGGTCGATGGCCGGAGCGCCGCTGACCATGGCCCCGGGGGCTACGTCGTGCGGGATGCCGCTTTGGGCGATGGCAATGGCTCCGTCGCCGATTTTGACATGCCCGCTGACGCCTACCTGCCCGGCGAGAATCACGCTGTTGCCGACGTCGGTGGTGCCGGCCAGGCCGACCTGCGCGCAGAGCAGTGTGTCGTGTCCGATGGTGCAACTGTGGCCGATGTGGACCATGTTGTCGAGCTTCGAGCCCCGGCCGATGCGCGTCTCCCCGATGCTGGCGCGGTCGATGCAGGCGTTGGCCTGGATCTCTGCATTGCTCTCGATAGCCACGTTGCCAGACTGGACAATTTTATGCCAGTGCCCGGCGTCATCCTTGGCAAAGCCAAAACCGTCGGAGCCGACGACCGCACCGTTCTGCAGCAGGACGTTGTCTCCAAGTTGGCAGAACTCCCGGACCACGGCATGGGCGTGCGCGAAGAAATTGTTGCCGATGGTTACGCCGCGGTAGATGACGACATGCGCAAGCAGGACAGCGTTGTCTCCGATGACGGCATCTTCGTCGATCGTAACGTACGGGCCGAGGTGCGGGTTCTTGCCGACCTTGGCTGTCGGGTGAACGACCGCCGTGGGATGGATTCCCGGAGCATAGCGCGGCGGCTGATAGAAAAGTTCGATGGCCTTCGCCCATGCCAGATACGGATTCCCGCTGCGGAGCATTCCGGTTTCGATAACAGGGAAGCTCTCAGAGACGATGACGGCCGAAGCCTTTGTCGTTTTCGCCGCAGCGTTGTACTTGGGATTCGAGACGAAGGTGAGTTGGCCAGGGCCAGCCTGCTCGATGCCGGATACACCCGTGATTTCGGTGTCGGGCGAAGCGTTTTCGATGCGGGCGTTAAGCGCGATAGCGATGTCAGTTAGTCTCATGGCTGTGTCTCGGATGAATTGTAACAAGCAGCTCTCAGCTGTCAGCTCTCGGCTCTCAGGAAAGGCGATCTCGGATTCATAGTGATCGAGCTGATTCTGTTTTGCTGAGACCTGACAGCTGAGAGCCGAGAGCTGCTTTCCTACTGCTCGAACAGCGTGACCTGTCTGGTATCGGGCTGGCCGCCGCGGCGTCGGCGGTTGGCTGCGCCGATGACCGCCAGCACTGTCACCGAGGTCAGCGCTTCGCGGGGAACGAAGACTCGCTGCGTGTTCGAGCGCAGGTCGGGAGGGTTGAGCAGAAATCCTTCGGCGGGATTTTGGGTGAGATCGTTGGGCAGGATGCCCTCGATCATATCGTTGTCCTTGAACTTCAGCCGGACCCACAGGCCCTCGGTCCGCGGACGGGTGGTGAAGGTTTTGCGGAGCATCAGGTCGGTATCGGAGAACTCGCGAACGAAGTAAACCGCCTTGATGTCGCGCAGGTCGATGGCGACCACGTTGCCGGAGGTGTTGAGTAGTTCGAGCTTGCCCTCGAAGACGAAATTGGCCGGCGAGACGAAGCCGCTGATCGAGTCGCGGTCATGCTTCCGGACGATTACTTTCTTGTGGGTCGAGGACATGAGTTCGGCACTATGTACTACATAGTAAACCGCATGTTATCTACTTTACCAACAGTGAAGTTTTCGCAGACGAGAGTGTCGGCGCGACACCGTTCCAGATGGGATTCTCGCACTTCCGCGAGGAATTCGGGTGGTTTCTGCCTTTCGCAGTAGCCAAACGGTAAACCTTGTGTTATTTTCTCTGACTTGCTGAAATTCGAAGTTTGCGGTATAAGTCTAATGTCTAGAGGGATTTAGATTCCGCCGACGGGCAACTCGCCGAGATGCGAGCGGTTCCCTGTGGAAAAGCTGTGAATAACGCCCCGGTCGAGCCACAGGCGGGCAACAGCAAGGCGACTAGGAAGGCATGGCCGATTACATATATACGCTGGAAACCCGGCTCTCGCCGGACCAACAGAAGGCAGTCAGTCTCGTCCTAGACGCCGCCAAAGCGGCTGGGATGAACCTGTATCTCACCGGCGGCGCCATCCGCGACATCATTACGGGCTTTCCGATCCGTGACCTGGATTTCACGGTGCAGGGCAACGCCCTCAAGCTGCAAAAAGACCTGGAGCGGGCGGGAGCGGTGATCGGCGACGCCGATGACGACACCCGGTCCCTGCTATTGACGCTGCCGGGCGGCGTTCGCGCCGAGATTTCTATGGCGCGTTCGGAGCGATACGACAAGCCGGGCAAACCACCGCAGATGGCTCCGGCCACAATCATCGACGATCTGCGCCGCCGCGATTTCACGGTGAACGCGATGGCGCTTTCCATGAACGAAGGATCGCGCGGGTTGCTGATGGATCCCTTCAACGGCGTCGCCGATATTGAAGCCAAGGTGATCCGCGTGTTGCATAACTATGCGTTTCTCGAAGATCCATCGCGAATGATTCGCGCGACGCGCTTCACTACGCGTTTTCACTGGCCGCTCGAAGAGCGGTCACAGGCGCGTTACGAGTCGGGCAAAGAGAATGGCTACATCGAGTACATCCGCAGTTCGAGCATCGGATACGAGATCGAGCAGTTGGCGTATGAGGATGATGCGCTCGGCGTTCTGAAAGCGTACGAAAAAGAGGGATGGCTGAAGGTACTGAACGCGCACTGGACCGCGGCCAAGGCGGACACAGCTGGATTAGGCGCGCTGATGAAGACGCGTCAGCAGATGAATGAGTTGGGATATTCGCCCGAGGTTGCGCCGGCGGTGCTGTATTTCCTGACCGAACGGCTGGGCGACAAAAATGTTGCCGATCTGCGGCGCGCGATTCCGCGCAAGGATCTGGTCGAGGCGTGGAAAGATCTGGAAGACAATGCGCACTCGCTTGCCAAGCGCTTGACGGGCAAGGAAGCGGCGACGCCGTCGCGGACCTGGCAACTGTTGTCGTCAGCCCGTCCGGAGATGATTCTGTTTTTGTCGATCACGGCGCGGCAGCAGGCGGTGGCGCATAAGATCAAGAATTTCTTCACGAAGTGGCGGCAGGTGAAGCAGAAACTGCCCTTGCCCGAAATGACGGAACTGCACATCACGCCAGAAATTCCGTCGTATTCCAAGATTGCCAACGATGTGTTCCTGCTGTTGCTGGATGGCAAACTGCGTTCGCGCACCGAAACGTTGAAGTATCTGAAGCCGCTGGCGCCGCCACCACCGCCGCCCCCGCCCCCGCCG
>VFSW01009727.1_pt1 | contig 13702 bp, 17 predicted proteins | sample 5358111 | NCBI WGS metagenome assembly VFSW01 (sample SAMN11554181, study PRJNA540505) | mine drainage metagenome | isolation source: sediment from site ElyBrook_90M | place: USA: Ely Copper Mine, Vershire, VT | collected 2017 | reverse complement strand
GCACGGCAGGTTTTGGGGAGCGGATGTAGATGAGCCACACATTCGCTAAGGATTATCTAAAGCGTGGCAGTCATAACGTAATTTGTGACCGCTGCGGTGTCAAGTTCAAAGGCGAAGAATTGCGAAAGGAGTGGCAAGGCTTCATGGTATGCAATACATGCTGGGAGCCTCGCCACCCGCAAGACCTCATTCGCTCGGTACCGGACCAGCGGCCCAAGGCCTACTACCGGCCTGAACCGGCAGAAGAGTTCATCGACACCATCACCGATGGGAGCAACCTGTGAGTAACCCGATATACAACCCCACTTATCTGACCGCCGTATACAGGTCTTTGCGGATCGTTGGCGCATACGATATCAGCAAGCAACCTCGGCCCGAACAGGTGAACGGGGCAGTCGAAACGCTGTGCATGATGCTGAAAGAATGGCAGATTGACAACCCTCTATGGCTCAAGACGTTTGCAACTCTATTCCTCAACAAAGGGCAGACATCCTATAAGCTGGCCGATTTAGGCAATGGCGGCAACCACTGTGCCACGGCATACGTTCAGACAGCTGCGGCAGCTGCGGCATCTGCCGGGGCATCCACGGTTGTACTCACCTCTGCGGCTGGGATGACAACGGGCGATTTCGTCGGGATTGCTGATGTGAACGGGCTGATAGAGTGGTTCACTGCAACCTTCACGGGCAACAGCGCGGCACTGAGCGGTACTTTAGCGGCAAACGTGGCATCTGGCGCAGTCATTTATTCACACACGGCTGCAAGCCAAATTTATCGGCCTACGCGGGTATTCACTGCGGCAAGGAAACTCTATGACCCGATTGCCGATAACGGCATCGAAGTTGAAATAGAGCTGTTCAGCCGCGCGGAATACTCGTATAGGCCCAACAAGACAGTTACCGGCAAGATTGTACAAGCATACTATGACCCGCAGCTCACAGCAGGGACGCTCTATGTCTGGCCGACAGCCGACACTCCCAACGACAAGTTAAAGCTCACCGTTGACCGCCCAATAATGATCCCCGACTCCGACCTTGACACCCTTGATGTGCCGATGGAATTACTTGACCCGATTACCTTCTGTTTGGCAGAGCGGCTTTGGTTCGAATATCCAGGCAATGGTGCAGATTACCAGCTCTTAGCACAACGTGCGCTATCGGGCAAAGGAGCAGTGTCAAATTATGACCGGGAAGTGGCCCCTACTCAGTTTCAGCGCGATTGGAGAAGCTAGATGTGATATAAATGCGTTACCACGGCTAGGGTAGCTCCCGAATAAGCAGAACCTTACTGCTCGCCGTGGTGAAATTTAAGGGGGAAGTCAAAAGGAGACGACCAATGAGTAACCCAAAGGGTAATCCAAAACATGGTTTATGCCACACCAGCAATTACAACGTCTGGATGACGATGAAATCTAGATGTTATAACCCTAATAACCCTAAATATCATAGATATGGTGGCAGGGGGATAACGATGTGTGACTATTGGAAAAACTCAGTTGTGGCATTTAATTCAGATATGGGAGAGAGGCCTAGCAGTAAACATAGCATTGAACGAGTGGACAATGATGGATGTTATTGCAAAGAAAACTGTACTTGGGCTACTAATAAAGAACAGTCTCGGAATAGATCTAATAACAAACACTTCCAGTACAAAGGCGAAATTTTACTTTTATCAGATTTGGTTCAAAAGACGGGCGTTAATATAAACACATTCCTAGACCGGTTAAGAAAAGGGTGGGGCGTAGAAACTGCGGCAGATACGAAGCCCTTAAAACTGAGGAGAAATAACGCTAATGTTCCCGTTCCCAATAAATGAGCGCCCCTATTACAATACCGACCCCATAGCCAATGCAATGGCGGCAACAGACATGTTTGACTGCTATCTAGAGCCAGTGCCGGGAGTGGGCTTTGTAACTCGCCGTAGGCCGGGGCTATTGCCCTTTGCCGATGTGTCAACGGGTGCACAAGGTGATGGGATATTCTGGTGGGATGCCGCACAAAAGTGTATCGCCGTATCTAATGGCAGAGTGTTCGACGTTGCACGGGATGGCACATACACCGACATAACGGGTGATGCTTGCAACGCGGGTGTACCAGTAGTCTTTGCTGATGGACAGATGCTGGATGGTACTCCATGGCTGTACCTCGCATCAGGCAAACTTGTATATACCATAAACGGAGCGGCAACAGTCGCGCCTACGGATGCCAACACCCCTGCATCAACTCACGTTGCCTGGATTGATGGCCGATTTGTCGCCAACTCACCTGGCACCCCTCGGTTCTTGTCAACAGATACCAATCCGGCAACAGGGCTTTTTGATAATGCTTTCTGGTCGTCTACTATAAACCCTTTTCGCAACACTGCCAGGGGGGACAACATCAAAGCTCTCCTGACAAACTGGGAAGAAATCTATTCGTGGGGTGGTGAAGCACTAGAGGTATGGCAGGATGATTTTGCTACCCCATTCACGTCCATACCGTCCGCTCTTGCCGAAGTAGGTATAGAAGCTCCCTATTCTATACGCAGGACAGAAAACACTCTTTTCGCCGTATGCGTGCTAGACAGCAAGCGGGTAGTGGTGAAGCTGGCAGGACGCGCCCCCGTGGTCATATCTGAGCCGATAGCCATACTTTTGGCAGCGATGCCGACAGTATCAGATGCTATTGGATCGCTTATTACTGTAGGGGGGATTGCGATATATCTTCTCCACTTTCCCTCGGCTAATCAGACTTGGGCCTACGACCACAAGAATGATGTGTGGTGTAGATGGGGGCTTTACATTGGCGATTCAGATGTGCGGGACGCTTTCATCGGCAACCATCCCTGTTTCTGTAAAGCATGGAACAAGCATCTGATTCAATCCCGCTTCGATGGCAAGATATACGAGCTGTCTCGTAATGCTTTCGATGATGCAGGCACTCAGATGGTGCCTTACCGTCGAACTGGCTGGATGGATATGACGACCGGTCACCGCAAGCGGTTGACACAGTTCTACATCAAAGGTAAGCCGGGACTCTCTATCGATACTCGTTTGCTGTTCCGATACCAAGAGGACGGCCGCAATGAGTGGTCTGCATACACTGAACTGGCATTCGACACTGAATCAGTAGAGCGATTAACCAATCAAGGCACGTTCAGAACTCGGCGCTATGAGTTTAGGCTTCCATCAGGGTCCGATACTGTGTTAGTATCCGCGCAAGGTTCGCTTACGGAGTTGAGAAATTGAGTCTCGACCAATCAGTCATAAGCCAGTTATTGCAAAGGCCACCGAAGCTATTGCAAGATGGCAGCGGGTACAACTGGAAAGAGTTTGACCGGTGGATGCAGCGAATGTGGCGCTTGATGGGTCCACCTCAGAACTCTGACCAATATAATATGCCGTCTCAGATCAATCAGATCAATCAGAACTTCGATGAGCAAATCACGGCAGACTTCACCGTTGACAACACATTCGAGATTCAAAAGCTAAGACAACGAGTGGAGCAGTTAGCCGTTGAGGTGGATATGATAACCAACAGTCAGCAAGACGTGGCATTAATCAGGCGACAGATAAATGATATCTACGTTGAGCTAGGAGGGGCATCTTAATGGCAAGCGCACCTAAACAGATGGCTAAGACCGGGTATCTGCCTAACTCGGTAGCTCCGGCCTACACTGCCCCGGTCACGGTTAAGCAGGTGACGGTCAGAATGATCACCCTTTGCAATACCGACTCAGTGTCGAACACGGTCACAATATACAACGTCCCTTCTGGCGGTGCAGTTGGCGGCTCAACGACTGTGGCTAGCGCGTATACGCTCCAAGCTGGCGAAACTCAGCGATGGTCAATGGCTGACGTGCTCCTTCCCGGCGATGCTATCCAATGGCTAGCGAGTGCGGCCAGTAAGGTCACAGGGTCCATTTCGGGGATCGAGTATACATGAGATTAGAAAAGTACGAATATAGGCATAATGCCGAATTATTCGAACTTGCCAAGATAACAGAGCCTTGGTGGAATTTCCACCGTGCGCTTTTCGATAATACATTCATCACCCGCGAAGGGTTCGTTTTAGTAGCGAACGACGGCACGTTGGCGGGATGCATAATGGTAAGTGATTACCACCCTGGCATTGATGCTGTGGTTCATTGCTCAGTACATCCAAAATACCATAAACGCTGGCTGACGAAAAAGATATACAAGGAAGTATTCGATTTCGTTTTTGGGACTCTCGACCTTGACCGGTGTTCCGGTTACGTGATTGACGGGATCACTCCTAACGGGTTCCATGAACGGCTAGGATTCAAGTATGTGGGTAGGCTTCGTAGGTTTATCACAGTAGCCGATAAAAAGCATGATTTCATCTGGTATGACATGCTCAAAGAGGAACGTAGATGGTAAAGCGTGTGCTCTTTTGCTTCGAAGCGCGGCCCCTTAATTACAATCATGGGGTAGCACTTCTATCCAGGATATGCAAGGATGCTGGCATCCATGTTGATGTTTTGGTGATAAGCGAATTGCCCAAGTTTAAAGAATATCTCGTTGGCAAACATTACGACCATATCGGTTTTTCTTGCGTGGCATTGAAGGACTATACCGACAGCATCCCGTTCATTGAATACGCAGTTGAGCAAGGGTTTACAGTGTCTTTGGGCGGTACGTACTTTAGGCGGGATGTGCCTACTAAATTCGATGATTTGTGCCTCATCTGCCGTGGGGAGGGGGAGTTGCTACCTCAATTCATTCTCCACGGGGACAGGACTATATTCGACACCCAGTATGTGGCCCTCGACTTAGACGCTTTGCCATTGCCCGACTATGATTTGCCAGAAATGGTTTATGACGGTGACATTCCAAAGTTGGACCCTGGCAAGATGATTCCTTATTACTCAAGCCGTGGGTGCATAGGCAAATGTTCGTTTTGCGAAGTTCAGCATCAAACGGGTAAAGTGCGTATACGCAGAAAAGTCAAAGAGGATCTTTCTGCCCTTGCTGACAAGTACTGCCCAGATATGTTTTTTATGGGCGATGAACTGCTACCTTACTATGATGACGAATGGTGTAAGTCATGGGGAGACTTCAGACACCCATTTTATTGCTATATACGAGCCGACATAACAGAGGAAAGGCTTTTATGGCTCATTGACCGGGGAATGGTGGGTTGTGCCTTCGGAGTAGAGAGCGGAGACGAGACATACCGCAACGAGGTTCTAGGCAAAGGGCTGCTAGACTCGGAAATATTCAGGACAGCCAAGATATTAAGAGAATACGGTAAGCATTTTGTGCACTTCTATATGCTGGGAACGGAAAAAGAAACATTCGCAATCAAAGCAAAAACAAATAGGTTCAAAGAGAGCCTGGGCGGCGTACCCATAGTGTTTGGCTTTACAAAAATATCTTACGGGACGCGTTAAAGGAGATCCTTATGGCTTTAGTTGTTATAGGCGGGGGCATAGCAGCAGCCGGAGCGATCACGGCGGGGGTTATAGCGTCCAACAGTGCTCAAGCGGCAGCTGGAACTGCCGCTGCAGCTCAGGATAGAGCTACCGCAACAAATGCAGCGACACAGCAAACCGCTCTGGAACAACAGCAGTCAAACTTCAACACGGTTCAAGGGCAGGAAGCGCCATATCGACAACTAGGCGAACAGAACATCCCCGGTTTGCAGCAGCTGATTTCCGGCGGCTATGACATAAAGGCTTCCCCCTCCGCTCAGTATGCCCTGCTTCAAGGGACGAAGGCTGTCAACTCCAACCTGCAAGCGCGGGGGCTGGAAGGGAATGCAATCCAACAACTCGGCCAGCTTTCTAGTAGCACTGCCGCGCAGGATTACCAGAACAGGTTTAGCCAGCTTCTGTCAGCTACCAACATCGGCAGCAATGCCGTAGCAATGACCGGCTCGGGCGTAAACAGTCTTAACAGCAACATCCAATCTTCGGCCAACACGTCTGGGCTGTTAGGGCAATCCGCAGCCGGGAACCTTGGCGGTATCGCTACCAATGCCTCTAATACACAGTCCAGTTTGATTGGTGGCGCAGCCGGGAACCTCGGGACTATCGGACAAAGCCTGATCGGACAGCTTGGCAGTTACGGCGCGGCGGGCAACACTGGGCAGTTCACCTCGGCGGGTAATGCGGCAAACATTGCAGGCGCAAGCAGTGGCCCAGACGGGTATAGCTACAATGCAGGCAATGGGACTTATAACTGGAATACAACGCAATAGGGAGTCATCAATGGCTTTTTGGGATAGCTACGCAGCAGGGCAAGATGCCGCCAATAGAAACCTCATGGCTCCGATACAGCGGCAGTCGGCGCTTGAGGCGTTGCAGTCCACTAAGCAGCAAAACGCGCTTGGTGCGATCAACCTCAATAAGCAGAACATGACCTATCAGGACATGCTTGCGACCCGCTCGGATATGGCAGGAGCACAACCTACCCAAGCAGCGGTACAGCCACAGGCACCTCTCCCATCCAGTAACATTGCCGCGCTTTCCACCACCCCCGCTGCACCGTCGCCCACGGCGCAAGCTCAAATGGGCCCACCTGCGCCGACACAGGCACAGTCGGATATCGCTGGGTTATCTACAAATGTGGCGCAGAACCCCGGCCTTGCTGCGCTGTCCGGATCGGATAAGCGGTTAGCCTCCATGCAAGCCACAGAAGCAGCTACGCCCCCACCGGCAGAACCGCCAGCACAGGCACAGCCGGGGCAACAAGGGGTATTGCCTCAGCCCCAAGTTCAAGCCACGCAGACTGCCGCCACGCCCGAAGAAGCACAAGCCCCAGCACCCGCCCCAGTAGCAACCGGCAGCAATGGTGAGGTTACCCCCGCAGACAGAATCGGGGCGGCTATTAAAGGTGCATACGCCAGGGGGGATATGGCGACTGCTGAAACTCTCAAGAAACAGGCGTTTGATAACTCTAAAGCCGTAGTGGACGCCACTGGCAACCCAAACGAAGGGCTAAAAGTGTTGAACGCTGCGCTTGGAACGAATTATCAGTATATGAAAATGGCTAACAATGAGTTCCTGAAGGATGGAGAAGGGAACATTGTAGCAGCCGTGAATGTAACCGGATTAAACATGGATGTAAGTGCTGGTATGCCATATTCGCAAGCCTTGGCTAAAAACTCTACCGCTACTAGCTTTGGCGCAGGTAAAAGCCAGATTGTAGAATCATGGTTAGCCAAAAACTCCGACTTGTCGCCGGTTGACCAAATCAAGGGGCTTTACACCGTCGCAGCAGAAAACAATGTGTCTCTTAAATCTCTTGAGCCAGTCATAACCAATTTGCAAAAGGCAGCGACACAGAAGGATGCCGACGCGCGGCAGCAAGCTGGGTTCGAACACGCAGAGTCAATGCAGCGTACATCTCAAGCCCACACGGATAAACTCTTCGCACAGCGGCTCCAATCGTCGCAAGGGTCGGCAAGCGATTTGGCTAATGCGGCACAGATGCTGGCAGAGGGCAAGCTTGACCTGAGTAAAGACCTTAGCCGCATCTCTGGCGGCGACAGGCTGGCTCTCATTGCCCAAGCCAAGCAGATCAACCCAAGCTTCGATCCGAGACTTTCCGGCGCTCAAAATGCAAGTCTTGGCTCACTGGTTAAAACTAGGGGCGCTATCGCTGCTAACGAGATTGACGCGAATAAAAACTTTGATCAGCTTACTGCGCTTCACGCCAAACTTGGCAATGGTCTAATCCCTGCCGTGAACCTTGCGATGAACTATATCAAGGATGGTACCGGAGCACCGGAACCGGGAACCGCTGCCGGGGTCGCGTACGAAGCTCTCACGCAATACGCAAGGGTCATCAATAAGACTACTGGCGGGGCGGCGGTGACTGACTCTGCGAGAAAGGAAGCCAACGCGCTGTTGCCAGTGTTGAAACTGAATAATGCTCAGTTTGAACAGCGTATTGCCCAGTACCGGGTGACTATGCGGAATACTATTGCTTCTCAGGACCAAGCTATTAATCAAGTAAGGTCAGGAACTGCACCATTGCAACCAAATACCCCGCAAGGTCCAGACACCTCTCGGCCAGTCACCAAGGGCGGTATCACCGGCTACCGACAATCAGACGGCAGTGTGCTTGATGCTAGCGGCAAGAGGTTGAACTGATGGCTGACTTCAATGACGGATGGGTAGACGCCCCTGCCACAGCAAAGCAGACTCAACCTGCATCGGCACAAGTCCACAATGATGGGTGGGTAGACGCTCCGGCTGCTCAATCTACCGCCGCACAGGTAGGAGTACAAGACCCCGTAACCAAACAGTGGTCCGACACCGGAGATATGAGTAATGCTGAGAAACTGAATAACCCTTACTTTGGTATTGACAGTGCTGCCAAGTTAAAAGAGGAAATGGCCAAATCGCAAGAGGTCCCGAAGTGGGGGCAAGACCACCCGAACCTCTACGGGCTATATGGTGCATCAAAAGGGGTCGCTGCCGCAGGGGTGGAAGGCGCGGGTATGGCTCTTGGCGCTGCGGGGGGTGAAGGGCTTGGTCCAGTCGGGGCAATCGGTGGCGCTGGTTTAGGCCTTGCTGCTGCCAAGCGGCTTAACTCTGCCATAGGGTTATCTGATGAACCTGCCGATAATTCGCTCACTGGCATTAGTAAAGATGTCGGCATGGGTGCTGCGCTAGGCACCATACCTGCTGCAGCTGGTTTGGCAGGGAAAGCAGTGCGTATGGTTCCGGGCGGCGATACGGCCATGAATCTTTTGTCGGCTCCAATTGGCAAAGGAATGATGGACGCGGCACGGATCGGCAATGTCGGTGAAGCGAATGCCGCCATTGATTACGGGTTCAATAAGGCTGTTCGCCCAGGCATAGCAGGGAACCGCAGCGCAAGCCAATCAGCCGATTACCTCGACAATGCGCGTAATGCCGTTAAAGAGATCGTACTCAACAAGGACAATCTCGGATTAACCAATGCCGAGGGCGAACCGGTTGACACGTTACCACAGAACCTCCAACAGTTCAGAACTGCCATAGATAGCACTAAAAAAAGTATATGGGATAGGGTCCAAGCTATTAATAGTTCCGCAGGTGGCACTGGGGCATCAGTCCCGCTCGGATCGGTCCATTCGGAATTACATTCTCTATTGGCAGACCCTGTGTACCAAACCATGTCACCCGAAACACTGACTTATGCCAAGGGGGTGGCGGGTAGACTTAGCAAACAGGGTTCTTTCTCTGTAGACGATGCCCAACGTGCCATTTCCATGGCAAACCAAAGCCAGCAAAACTTTTATGCAAATCCCAATGTAGACACAACGACTAGGGCGTTTGTTGATTCGCTGGTGGCTAACCATTTACGCACCAACCTCGATGCGACTCTGGAAGCTGCAACCGGTACCCCCGCAGCGGCACCACTCCGCAAAGCTTACGGTTCGCTCAAGGCCATAGAAAAGGATGTGAACCAACGCGCCGTTGTAGATGCCCGAAAGAACACACGCGGGTTAGTCGATTTCAGCGATATTTACACGGCTGGGGAACTTGTCACAGCAATGGCAACCATGAACCCAGTTGGCGCAGCAAAGGTAGGGACTATGGCAACAGTCAAGGCTCTTATCAAGAATGCCAATGACCCCAATACTCATGTCAAGCGCATATTCAATGTGGCAGATAAGTTGGTATCAAAAACCGACTTCCCTCTACCCAAAGTTGCGCCGGTGGCACCCGCACAGGTCCAGCAACCACCGTGGGCAGGAATGGTTAATACTGGCGGGATAGTCCAGCCGGGACCAATGATAAATAAGATGGGTCAAGTCAATACTGGCGGGATGGGTACGGCTGAACAATCGCTTACTAGCCCTCCATCTTATAGGTCAGGACCGCCAGCACAGAATATGCTAGGGGTCAACTCATCCAATCTAAACAAGCTCAACACTGATAGGTCAATCAACCCAGCGGATCCTTACGCTGTGATGTTGGGCAAAAGACCTAGAGGGAGATAAACATGCGGCTCTTTGCAACCATCTTATTCATCTTCGCCTTTGCTATGCCAGCCTTCGCCCTTGATGGTAGCTTCTACATAGAGAGCGACACGGCACAGACTCAATCAACACTTGACTTTCAAGCAAATATAGGGCAAGTGTTTGGTGACATTTACCGAGTCTATGCCAGTGCCGAACGGACGCGGGAATCATCCTTGTTTCCCAACAGCGACAATAATTACCGCATAGGCGTTGAAGATAACTATTTCCTTTGGTTGAAACTGGAAGCCGGGGCAGCTTGCTACAAGGATTCCCCATATTTCTACAGTAAGGCGACATATCAGTTCGACACTGGTAAAAAGCCATGAGCAGAAGATAAACAGATCGCGGCTAGGAGGCATCCGAAAAGGCGAACCCTACGCCCTGCCGCTCTTCATACTAGGGGTAATATCATAGGGGATATTGCGATGAGCGAACCGAAAGATTTAATAGGCCAGCGCTACGGAAAGTTAACAGCTATAAAACCCGATGGCAGGGAAACCCCAACAAAAGGCAAGCGTACCGGTCAATTAAAGTATTTATGGAAGTGCGATTGCGGCAATTTTATATCTGCTAGGACAAGTGCTGTAACATGCGGTAACACGAAAAGTTGTGGTTGCAACCATATTGGTCAAATAACGCATGGTGCGACTATGGGTAAACATAGGACGGGTAAAACTCTCAGATCATATACGATATGGGCTGATATGAGAAGAAGATGCAACAAACCATCAGATAAGAGTTATCCCAACTACGGAGGTAGGGGAATACATGTTTGTGAGAGATGGTGCAAATATGAAAATTTTGTGTCAGACATGGGCGAACCAGCACTAAACATGTCCATAGATCGGGTAGATAACGACAAAGGGTATTCTCTGGAAAATTGTAAATGGTCAACAACAAAGGAGCAAAATAACAACCGCCGCGATAATGTGATAGTGCCAGACAATGGTATTGATTATACATTCGCGCAATTTGCACACAAATACAGCCTCAAGTATAAATGGCTCCATAGTTGGAAGCAGAGAGGCATCGATGTAGTACATTTTGTACACGCCATTCGGGCAGTAGCTATAAAATTGCACCTAAAGGAGTTAATCGCATGAAGATCGCCAAGAAAGCCCCTAAAACAGTAGCCAGTGTAATGAAGCAAGACCGAAAAATAGATGCGAAAATGACCCCGGCAATGATGAAAAAAGACATTGCTGCCGACAAAAAGATGCTGGCGCAGAAGACCAAGAAGGGCGGAAAGAAGTAGTGGCGACCCCCAAGAAAGGCCCAAAGAAAGCGACCAAGCCGAAAGCCAAGCCCAAGGTGGCACCCAAACCAGCCCCCGCGCCTAAACAGATGCCGGGGCGGTCTTATTACGCTTAAGGGGGCCATCCATGACTGCAAAAACGAACTTCGAAACCTGTGGTGATTGCAGCGGTTTGAAATCAAGAGTAAACGGTGTGATTTTGATACTCACGGCGTTATGCACATTGTTAGTCGCGGTGTTGACGCAAGGGGCAAACATCCGATCTGAGGTAGCAAAGGAAATAGCCCGACTCGATATCCAAGATAAAGCTCGTGGGTATGAGATCCAGACCATCAAGCGAGACGTAACGGACATAGACCGCAGGGTAACCTCATTGGAGGGGAAATGAAAACTAAAAGCATCAATATATTCGCGTGGGCGCTGATACTGATAGCACTTGCAATCCCATCCCAAGCCGCTACTCAGTTCGACTTCCTGCTTTCCCAGGTACGGACATCCACCACGTCGCTGATAGGCGGCCAGGTTTACTTTTACAGCGCCGGTACCACTACCCCCAAGACTATATGGCTAGACCGCAATCAAGCCACTACAGCTGCAAACCCGTATACGCTAGATGCCAACGGGACGGCGCAGGTTTTTGGAGCGGGGGTTTACCGGATCGTCATCAAAGACAGCGCCGGGGTGACCAAGTTCGACCGTGACGGCATTGTAACCGCTGGAGAAGACGGCACCATGACCCCCATTGACGCTACTTCCGGCAATCAGACGTTTTTGTTGCCCTCTGGCGGCATAGCCACGATCTGCAAAACTGATAGCACTGCGAACACCGTGACCATCACCCCTAGCGTTGGCGGTCAAACCGCAAATATCGGTCCTTTGTCAGTTGGTGGCGAGTGTGTGAAACTTGTCTTTTCCGGCACAACTTGGTACGTGGAGTAATCATGAAACTATTATCGCTTATCTGCTCGGTGATCCTGCTCTGCGGGTTTACTTACGGGTATAGGAATAATACCCAAACTGGCAAGCCAGATTTAGTAGTTATTGGCGCGGCTACCGGCGATGTGTCAGGGCTCGGCGGCTTCTCTTTGCTCACCCCTGGCACGCTCACAAACACGAACCTTTGTACGACCAACGGAACCACGATAGCTTGCACGACCCCTACTTCCACGGTTCAGCCAGCGGGGAGTTATTTGACCGCCAACCAGTCAATCACCCTCTCCGGTGATGCTACCGGCAGCGGGACAACGGCTATCACCGTCAACGTCGGCAAGATCAACGGTGATGTGGTGGACAGCGCAGCCAGGTCAGCGGGCGATTTCCTCCGGCATGACGGCTCACAGTTGCGGCATGTACCTCTTGCTTCGGGGGATATACCAGCGAATGCGGCGGATACTACCGGTAGCGCGGCAAAATGGACCACTGGGCGCACTATCGCCATGACAGGTGACGTGACCTATACCAGCCCATCTATTGATGGCAGCGGCAACGTGACGGCAGCGGCAACCGTGAATCAGGCGGCCAAGCTCACCACGGCGCGAACCATCAACGGGGTGAGCTTTGATGGCTCAGCAAACATCTCTCTTACGGCCGCTAATCTCGGTCTTGGAACATGGGCCACTCCAACTTATAGCGCCGGAGATTTCACAGGGTCCGGTGCTATGACTTGGGGCGTGGATGCCGGAGACGTGGCAACGTTTAGGTACACGATACTTAACAAGGTCATGACTGTGATCTTTTATTTATCTACAACCACTGTTGCAGGCACACCTAGTAGCGACTTAAAAATTAAAATACCGGGAGGATTTACCTCTGCAAATAGGACCAGTAACGTAATTAGGTACTACGAAGGCGCCGGATGGACAGCCGGGATCTGTTCCGTGTATGCCGCCAACGCAAACATTTATCTGAATAAAGACGAAAACGGAACCAACTGGAGCGCGACCACGAATAGCACTTATTTCAGCGGCCAAATAACTTTTGAGATTCAATAAGAGGGGGATGGAAATATGAAAGTATTACAGATGTTGTTCATAGCTTTGGTCATCTTGCCAGTTTATGCCAATGCCTCCGTATTGGTGTTTCCCACGGGTGGCGGCTATGTCACTAAAACCACTTTGGCAACTGCGGCAACGGCAGCGGATTGCGCGTGGAAGAAAGTAGTTATTACATCTCCCCAGCCGGTCACCACGGCGATTGCCTGGCCTGCGGACCGGGAGCTATCGTTTGAGAAAGGAGGGTATCTAATCTTTTCCGGTGCCGGTGCACTTACCAACCTGCCAATGTCAAACCTTCGATGGTTCTGCTCCACAGTTGACGGGACAACCAGCAACCAGACTGCAATCAATGCCTGGCTTGCTTCAAGCAATGATCTGTATGCGCCTGCAGGAAGTTATGTCGGGGTGCTTGCTCTCGCCGGCAAGTCCGGCTACAAGATCCACGGGGCTGGATACCATAATACGGTTTTCATCAACAAAGCGGCATCCGGTAC
>VFSW01009726.1_pt1 | contig 13702 bp, 11 predicted proteins | sample 5358111 | NCBI WGS metagenome assembly VFSW01 (sample SAMN11554181, study PRJNA540505) | mine drainage metagenome | isolation source: sediment from site ElyBrook_90M | place: USA: Ely Copper Mine, Vershire, VT | collected 2017 | reverse complement strand
AGCATTGTCCGCTTCCTCGCCCGGCGGCTGCGCCAGCCGCCCCGGGATTTCGAACCGGCCTTTGATGTCGTGCCGCCGCCGCTCAGCCAGGTGCGCCGCGAGCTGGCCGAGATGCTCGAGCGTGGCCTCAGGCTCTTGTTCGTCTACAGCGGTGGCGCCAGCAGCCACTTCAACCACCGTCGTCAGTTCCGCGAGTGCTTCGGCCGCCGCATCAGCCGTCAGTCGGCTGTCGGATTGGGGTTTATGGAGCACGCCGACCACACCTACATCCTGACCACCGATCGACTGCGGCTGCTTGATCTCGTCGAGCACTGGCTGCTGCAGAACTTCCCTGTCGTTCCAGCGAGCGCACATCCATGAGCAGCATCCTCGTCACCGGCGGCGCCGGCTATATCGGCAGTCACGTGCTGCAGCAGCTGCGCGCGCGCGGCGAGCGCGTGGTGGTGATCGACAACCTGGTCAGCGGCTTTCGCGAAGCCGTGCAGGGTGCCGAACTGGTCGAGGGCAACGTCGGCTATCGCGCCCTGGTGGCGCGCGTGTTGAGCGAACACCGGGTCGATGCGGTGCTGCATTTCGCCGCCCATACGGTGGTTCCCGAATCGGTGCGCGACCCGCTGAAGTATTACGGCAACAACACCTGCAACACGCGCAACCTGCTCGCGTGCTGCGCCGAAGCGGGCGTGCGGCGCTTCCTGTTTTCCTCCACCGCGGCGGTCTACGGCGCAACCGCCAGCGGCGTCGCCGACGAGGACACCCCGACCCTGCCGATCAATCCGTACGGCATGTCCAAGCTGATGTCGGAAACCATGCTGCGCGACCTCAGCGCCACCGGTGCCATGCGGCACGTGATCCTTCGCTACTTCAACGTGGCCGGCTGCGATCCGCAGGGCCGCATCGGGCACTCGACGCCGCAGGCGCCGCTGCTGATCAAGGTCGCCTGCGAGCATGCCGTAGGCAAGCGTGCGGATATCTCGATTTTCGGCACGGATTACGACACCCCTGACGGCACCGGCATTCGCGATTACATCCACGTCGAGGATCTGGCGGCGGCGCATCTGCGCGCGCTCGATCACTTGCGCGACGAGGGCGAATCACTCACGCTCAATTGTGGCTACGGTCACGGCTACAGCGTGCGCGAGGTGATTGATGCCGTCCAATACGTCAGCGGCCGTACGCTCACGGTGATCGAGCAACCGCGGCGCCCCGGCGACTCGGCCATGATGATTGCGCGCAGCGAACGCCTCAAGCAGAGGCTGGGCTGGCAACCCCGCTACGATGACCTGGATGCCATCGTGCGGTCCGCACTGCAGTGGGAGCACCAGCTTGCGCAACGTCTGCCGTCCTGAAGCGATCCACGTCAACGCGACACCAGGGCATGCCGGCATGCCGGCTCGGGCGTTGGCGCTGATGGCGAGCCTGCGGCAGACGCTGCTGCTGTTCGCTGGCGGCATCGCGCTGGTCTGCGCGGGCACTGCCACGGCCTGGCCGAACGCCAACACGGCGCAGGCCGCCGCAAGCCACGCCGCTTCAAGCCAGAGCGAACTCAAGCCGGAACAGCGCATCGTGCTGCATCGCAATGCCGGCACCGCTGCCAGCGTGCTTGTCTCCGTCGGCATTCCCTTCGCCCCGGGCGTGCTGCGCGATCCGCGCCTGCTGCGCATCCTTGACGCACACGGCGAGGAAGTGCCCGCGGCCGTGCAGACCACCCTGCTGTGGTACGCGAAGGATCGCAGCGTGCGCGCCGGGCGCGCGGAGTTACGGGGCCCCCGCAGCGGCGATCAGCCGACCTACTATTTCGCGATCGGCAAACCGCGTCAGCGTGATCTGCCCGGCTGGCCGTATGCGCAGGGCATGACCGTCGGCGAGCACGGTCTGCCGGTGCCCGGCGTGCTGGCCACGTTGAGCCCGCGCTGGCTGTGTGCCTCGCTGGTGGCCGGCCCGCAGCAGCCGGCGGCGCCCGGCGAAGCCTACGCCGGCTATGTCTCGCGCCAGTTCGAGTGGGCCGGCAAGCTGCCGGTGACCGATTTCACTGCGTGGCTGTTCGATCGCCCCACCGCCTTGTACAAGGCCTATGTCCGCAGCGGTCGCCTCGACTACCTGCAGGCCGCCGTGCTCAGCTATCACTTCTACATGAAATATATCCGCCGCAGCGGACTGTCGATGGATCCGTTCTGCGCGGGCGGCTGGACCTTCGACAACAAGCCCTGCGACGTCAAATACGTCTACGTGGAACCGACCCTGCTGGCACTGGCGCTGACCGGCGACGACAGCGAATACGATCCCGCCGTGATCGACCACATGGTGACCCTGTGGCAGGGCGGCGGCTGGAACGGCGCGGTCGCGGCGTATAGCAGTCCCTCGCAATACTTCACCGAACGTCTGGCCGGACTCGGCCTGCTGGAAGTCGTCAGCGCGTATGAGCTCACCGGCAACGCGCGCTACCTGCGCTACGTCAACCAGCGGGTCGGCTGGCTCTACGAGCAGCAGCGGCACAACCCCGACGGGCTCGGCGACGACGGCTCCTGGCGCAACAGCTGGCAGCGGCACGAAAACGACACCTACGCTGCCGCCACCGACGTGCGCGGCAGCTCACCGTGGATGAGCGAAAACATCGTCGACGGTCTCTGGCATGCGTGGCTGGTCACCGGCGATGTGCGCATACCGGGCATGCTCACCGACTTCGGCCGCTACCTGGAACGCTACGGCTGGATCAGCCCGAGCCTGCTGATCAAGCCGAATGACTGGCGCAACCCCTGCTCCGGCCCGCATGGCCAGATCGCCTGGTACTGGTCATCCGCGCATGCCAGCACGGCCACGCTGGAGAAAATCGAGGATTCGGACGGCTGGTACAGCGATGCGCACAATGTGGAACTGGCGCTGCCGGTAGCCGCCGCCTACTACTTCGAACGCGATCCGAAGCAGAGTGCGGCGCTGAAGCGCCGGCTCGATGCGCTCGCCTCCTCCTACCGCCCCGCCTGCGCCGCCATCAGCAGTACGCCGCGCCGGTTCAATTGGAACAATCGCGGCAGCGGCGTGGTGCAATGGCTGGTCCGCCAACCACCGGGCAGCGGTGCCGGCCCGAACCCAGCCGGACCGACAACGCCATGAACCGGCGGATGGCCGTACTGCGCAGCGTCACGATCGTCTCGCTGTCCACCTATATCGAGTTTGCGCTCGGCCTGCTGGTCAGCGTATGGATCGCACGCGCACTGGGGCCCTCCGAGTTTGGCCGGTACGCTGTCACGGTATGGCTGTGCGGCTGGCTCATCGTGTGCAGTAACAACGCACTCACTACGTCATCCATCAAGTTCATCGCCGAGGCCCATGGGGCCGGCACACCGGGCATCGCCTCGCACATCGCGTACCGCCTGAGTCAGTTTCAACACTACAGCTCATTCATCGTCATCGCATTGTTCGTGCTGGTGACGTGCATCGTGCAACCCGCCGAGTGGCACCAGTTCCTGCTGCCGGAAACCGCGCTCGTTGTCATCGCGGTGGTGGCCAAGGCCAACTACAGCATGTCGGTGGCAATCGAGAAGGGCCAGGAGCGCTTCGAACCCGAAGCCATCGCAAAAGTCATCACCAGCAGCATCGGTATAGCACTGGTCATTGGTGCCGCCTTGACGCATGCGGGGATGCTGGAATTCGTGGCGATTTTCGCGGTCGCTTCGTTGACCCTCAATCTGATCAACCGCATCGCCTATCGCAAGTATTGCGCGCCAGTCACGGCTGGCACGATTCCGCCCACCACGGAAAGACGGCTTTACCGCCACCTGCGCCTGACTGCCGCCCTGGTGCTGCTGGGGTCACTCAGGGGCGGCACGATCGAGATATTTCTGCTCAATGTCTGCGCTACCTCGGTAGCGGTAGGATTCTTCGCGATTGCCACGACCCTGACCCGCGGCGCAGTGCAGCTCCTCTCGGTCGGACTCACCACGACGCTGCTGACGTACATGGCCAAATCGTTTGGTCAACATGGTGAACGGCACGCGGCGCAGCTGCTGTCCGAGACAACCCGCTTTTACTGGGCGGTGGGCGTGGCCATCGCCGGGCTGGGCCTGGTGACGACGCCCGGGATGGTCGCCGTGATGTATGGGGGTCGCTATGCAGGGGCCATTCCCGCGATCGAGACCATCCTGGTCCTGTCCGGGCTGCTGCTGGTTCTGAATGGAATTTCCGCGTTTCAGACCGTGGTGGATCGGCAGCATGACCGCGTGCGCATCACCGGCATCACGCTTTTTTCCAACGCGATACTCGGCATTATCCTGATTCCACGCTACGCCTTGGCGGGTGCCGTGATGACGTATGCCGGCACGCGCGTCGCCGAACTGGCGCTGTCCATCTTCTATCTGCGGCGCGCCACCACTGCCGGCCTGCCGCTGGCTCCGATGACTCGCCTGTTCGGTGTCGGGATGATTGCCATGGCACTCGCATGGCTGACGACGACTACCATCTCCAGCCCTTATGGCTTCATCCCGGGCAGTGCGGTTTTCATTCTCGTCTACGTACCAGCCAGCGTAATGGTGCATTACTGGACGGCGCAGGATTTCCAGCTGATGGCCGTGCTCACCAGTCGCCTCGGGCCGCCAGGCCGACTGTTGATGCGCAGCCTCAACTTCCTGCAGAATCTACGCGTCAACGCGCCATTCTGACGCCGCGAAAGGCAGCCTGATCGCTGCCCTTTCCGATCGGCCGCTTCAGGCAAACAACTGGGGCAAGGTGATGATGGAACGGAACCAGTCCGTACCCAGCTCCCTCTCGATGGGCACCCTGCGTACATCGTAGTCGTCCCAGTCATCGAATCGGCGATAGCCGCCGTAATAGCTGAAGGCATAGGACACGCCAGCCTCACGCAGGCTGTCGCGGCTGGCCGCGTCAAACGCCGAAGTATTGCCCACCGGATAGCTGAAGCATTGCATCGGCTCGCCAAGCTCGTCGGCAAGCCGCCGACCGCATTCCAGAATCTCGTGCCGCTGCTCCTGCGGCGACATGCGCGAGAGCACCGGATGGGTCACTGAGTGACCACCGATCGTCATGCCGGCCGCCTTCATCTCGCGCAGCATCTCCCAGGTCATCCACAGCTGGTCATTGGCGTGATCCCCGCACCGTCCGGTCCCTGCCGCAGCGGCGATCGCATCGAGGTAGCGGTTGGTATTTTCGGCCGGCATCGCCTTGTACCTGCGCAGCAGGGTGAGTATCGCCATTTCCCGGTTTGGCTCATCGAACGGCAGCGGCGCATCCAGCCAGGGCAACAGTTCAAGCCCGCGGTGCTGGCTGGTTCGCACCATCCATGCCACCTCATCCCACCACGGCAGCGTGGGCGAATCGATGTAGCCGCTGGCCACGAAAAAGGTGGCGGCGACGCCGGCATGCCTGAGGATGGGAAAGGCCACCTCGTAGTTGTCGCGATAGCCATCATCGAACGTGACCATCGCATAGCGACCGCGCTTTTCAGCGAGCACGCGAGGCAGGTCGGACGGGCTGATGATGTCCAGCTGGCTCTTGCAAAACCGCAGCTGCTCGGCAAACGTCTCTGCGTCGGCGCTCCACAGGCTGCGGTCGAAGCTCGATGCCTGCGCTTCGCCGATGCGGTGGTAATTGAGCGCGAGCACGCCTGACCAGCGGACGGTGCGATGCAGCAGGCTGCGCAAGCCACTGCGACAGAGCAGGCGCGACGCAGTGGCCTTTTTCATCGCAGGTCCCCCTCGCGCTCGATCACGCTAAACCGCCGGATCACTTTTCGCAGCAGCCCCGACGACAACCGATGCATTTGATCCAGCACGGCACGCGCGGTGAGTCGCCGGCACGTCAGGCGAACCACATCACGCTGCTCCGTGGCGAGCGATCTCTTGAACACACTGTTGCCCCGCAAAAAATCATAGCGGGTTACGCCCCTGCTGACCAATGTCATCATCAGCAAGAGGTTCGCTGCCGTACCTGGACTATGCAACAGGGTTCGCGCGACCGGATCGACCCCCAGCTGATACAGGTCGAACTTGGTATCCGTCACAAAGCCGTAAAGCACCACGTGCGCCTGCCCCTGATGCGAGAGCCGCGCCAGCACCACGCGTCCGCTTTCCGAGCACTGACGTACCAGCTGGCGATGAAACTCGGTGAATCTTGGCGCCGCGAAGCATCCGGGCTTGCCTTCAGCGGCCCAGCGGGCCTGATGCAGGCGCACGAGATCATCGAAACAGCTGTCCGCATCCGCAACGCCGACCCGTTCGAGCACCGCGCCGGAAAGTTCGGCCTTGCGAACCTCCTGCCGCGCACGCTTGCGGGTCTTGGCGGACAGCTGCGCCAGATACGTTTCAAACCCCTCGCCCAGGTTGGCGATGGGGCAACTGCCGCGCTCGGTGATCGTGATTTTTCCCGCCGGGAATGCGTTACCGCGCCAGCGCAGCAGCGGCGAATCGGCCGGAAGATCGAGAAGCTCCAGCGTATCCCACCGCATCGCCTGCACGGCGACCCAGGCTGCTTGCGTGCAGGCCAGCTCCTCGCCCGGCCGGTACAGCAGGTTCAGGTAATCCGGACAGGTCTCTTCGAACTCTGCCTCGCCGGTGGAGATAAACCGCAGACAGCTGGCCGACAACACGCCCGCGCGTCCGCGCGCGAGGTACAAGGGCAATACGCCCGCCAGCTGTCGACCACGCCACAGGGTGATGATGCGCAGTCCACCGGCTCCGTAAACGGGGCCGTAGATCTCCCACCAGCTGCGCAGCCAGACAAAGTCGAGCGGTGTCGATGCGGCGGGACTGACGGCATGCAACGCATCCCAATCATGCCGCAGCGCCTCCCATTGCGTGACGTCCCGAACCACGCGGGTGGCAAGCGACTGGTCCGACGCTGCGTCGAAGCTGCCCCGCGGCGGACTCGCGCTAGCCGTCATCTGGGAAACAACTCCTTTTGCGTACGGGTAGGCAGGCACAGCTGGCGATGCGGTGCGGAAAAACCTCGGCACAGGCATCGTCCATCCCCACCTTTCCAGCCTACATCGGTGCGATGAGCGACCGCCACGAGCAAGATATTTCGGCACTCGCAAGCAGTTGCGGTCGGCTGCCGGCAAGTGACCGTGGCGCTTCACCTGGAACCGCGGTGCGGCGGTGGCGGCAGCTCGAAATCGCGCCACACGTTCGGATCGCCATCCTTGCCTGCCTCCGCGGCCTTGATGATGTTGTACATCTCGCGCGCGGTGACGTAGTGCAGCACGTGACGGACCCCGTCGTTGTAGGCGGTCTCCAGATGCCGGTGCATGGCATGGGCGGCGTCGCCGAGCAAGGTGTCCATGTCACGTTCCTGCGTGCCGTGCGTATGCACCTTGACGAACACCCACTCCGCTCGCCCCTCGACATGGATGCCGGTGCGCACCCACGCATCCACGCGTGCGGGCGTGGGCGGACAGGCGCGACGCACGTCGGCATTCTCGATGCGCGGCATCAGGCCGAAGCGGCGCTCGCGCCAATTCAAGCCGAGCGGCCCTTGCACGATCATCAGGTCGCCGCTGGGCGTGCCGCCCACGCGCACCGGCGCGCCGCTGTCGTGCGATTTCGGCCGCTGCGGATCGTCGGTGGCGTAGTAGATCGCGTTGACCATGCGGGTCTGCGTGTCGCTCGGGGCGGACGGCAGGGTGAAATCGGCGTAGCAACCCAGCTCGCGCAGCAGGATCAGCTCGTTGTTGATGCCGCACCAGCGGCCGTCGGCACGCGAATTGTCCAGGCTCCAGTTGCCGTGGATGAAGCCGAAGCGCAGTTCGCCGGTGCGCGGATCGCGCGGTAGCACGCCGTGGCGGGCATGCAGCAATTCGTTGAAGCGGCGGATCGTGGCGCAGAAGTTTTCCGGCGTGTCGTTGTCGTGATGCAGGTGGATCTCGATTTCGCCGTAGCCATCGGCACACAGCGCGGCGAGCTTGTCCAGGTGCTCCTCGACGTACTCCTCTTCCGGGTAGAAGAAGCTGTGCTGCGGCGGCCTTCCGTCGGCGTCGCGGTGGGCACCGGCCAGCGCGCGGTAGTCGCGGCACCAGCGGTCGACCCGTGCGCGCTGGGTCGGCAGGTCCACCCGCCCCCAGTTCGGTTCGAAATGGTCGACGAAGCAGAACATCACGTGGACCGGACCGGCCACCGCCGGCGGCCGCGGGCGGCGCAGGTAGCCGCCGAGCCAGATCTGCATGTGGCGGGCGCGGATCTCGCGCAGCAGCACCAACGCCGCCAGCAGCAGCGCGAGGCCGGCGAGCACGATCCAGGCCATCAGCGCGCCGCCCCGGCCGGAACCAGCGTCAGCAGCTGCTCCGCATTGTTGCGCCACTGGCGCTCGCGGATGATGTACGCGCGCGCAGCGGCGCCGACCCGCTGGCGCTCCGCTGCCTGCGTGGCGAGCGCCAGCACGCGCTGCACGCAGGCAGCGGTCTGGCGCCGCGGAAACAGCCAGCCGGTGTGGCCCTCATCGATCACCTCGGCCACTGGCGCGTAATCGGGCGCCACCACCGCCACCCCCATCGCCATGAATTCGAACAGCTTCATCGGCGAGCCGTAGTCGTTGGAATCGGGCAGCACCGCGTAGTCCATGCAGGCGATCCAGCTGGCGATCTGGTCATGCGCCACCCGGCCCGGCAGCAGCACGCGCCCGGCCAGGCCGCGCTCGGCCACCAGCGCACGCACGGCCGGCAGCATGCGGCCATCGCCGACCAGCACCAGCGCCAGCTCGGGCGCTTCGTCCAGGCGCAGCGCGATGGCATCGACGAAGGTATCCACGCCGTGCCAGTGCGCAAACGAGCCGATGAACCCGCACACCACGCGCTGCTGCAGGCCGCGCTCGGCGCGCAGGCGCGCGGTGTCGAAACGGGCCGGGTCGAAATGCGTCAGGTCGGCCGCGTTGGGCGAGATCACCGAGGGCGCGATGCGACCGTAAGCGGCCTCGGCCTGCTGGCGAAAATGGCTGGAAATGAACACCAGGCCGGTGCATTCGCGCAGGCACCAGCCTTCGACGCGCCGCGCCAGGCCTTTCAGCCACAGCGGCCGCACGCGCTCGACCAGCGCCGAGTCGTTGATCTCCAGCACCACCGGAATGCCGCGCCGGCGCGCCAGCCAGATGGTGGCGCACAGGAACAGCGAGTAGCGCTCGTAGATCAGCTGCGGCCGCAGCCGGCGAATCGCCGCGCTCATGCGCAGCAGCGTCACCAGGTTGTAGCCCAGCTCGAAGAATTCGAACAGCACGCCGGGCAGCCGCGCCACCGCGCCGGCGAGCCGACCCTTGCCGGAGGCGACCGGCGTGGCCGGCTCGTGCTCCGGATCGGCGCCCGGGAACGACATCACGCTGACCTCGTGCCCCAGCTCGCGCAGTCCGTGCACGATGCCGCGGATATGCACGCCCTCGACGTGCCTGCCGCGGGTGCGGTGGTGATACAGGACCCTCATGCCTGCTCCGGCGACATGGCGTGGAAGACGTATCCGTCGCCGAGCCACGGCGGCAGCAGCGTGTCGAGCGCCGCGCCGGCCCGCGCACTGTCGTCGTGCATCAGCACGATGTCGCCGACGGCGGGCGGATGCCGGTGCAGCCGCGCCGTCAACTCGGCAACCGGCTTCGGATGGTAGTCGAGGCTGTCATAGCACCAGTAGGCGATGCTGCGGTGCTGGCGCGCGAAATGCAGCAGCAGCGCCAGCGACAGGTAACCCTGCGGCGGACGAATCCGGTGCCGCGCGCGATCGTCGAAGCTGGCCAGCAAGGCGTCGGTGCGATCCATTTCGGCCACCTGCTCACGCAGTGGCAGCTGCGCGAACCGGCTGTGACTCCACGAATGATTGCCGAGCAGGTGGCCTTCGGCCACGATGCGCCGGATCAGCGCCGGATGCCTTTCGGCCCGCTCGCCGACCACAAAAAAGCTCGCCTGCACCCCATGGCTGGCCAGCAGGTCGAGCAGCCGCGGCGTGTGCTCCGGATGCGGTCCGTCGTCAAAGCTGAGAAAGCGCGCCTGGCCCCGGCGCGGGCCGTGCGTCTGTACCAGCGCCGCTGGCAGCAGGCCGAACAGGTGATGCTTCTTCGGTCTGAGATTCATGCGCGCTTGTCGGGCGAGGAAGGGGGGTTCGCAATTTCCTGCAGGATACAATCCAATCGTCCGATATTGTCGTCCCAGCGAAAGCCGGCGGCATGTGCGGCGATCTTTGCCGCGTCCCACTCACATGCGCTGGCCGCAATCAGTGCGGCCGACAGTGCGACGCGATCATGCGGCGGCACCAGCAGGCCGGCATGCCCGGGCACCACTTCGGGGATGCCACCCACCGCGCTGGCCACCACCGGCGTGCCGCAAGCCATCGCTTCGAGCACCACGTTGGGCACGCCTTCGTTGTGGCTGGGCAGGCACAGCAGGTCGGCCGCGCGAAACCAGTCGCCAAGCGCGGCATGCGCCACCGCACCGGCCAGGCTGAGCCGCCCGGCACAGCCCAGCTCTACCGCACGCTGCAGCAGCGTCTGCCGGCACGGCCCGGCGCCGACATAGACCAGTCGCGCCTGCGGCCGCACCGCCAGCAGTGCGGGAAACGCCTCCAGCAGGTCTAGACAGCCCTTGCTCGATTTGAGGTTGCCGACATACAGCAGCAGCGGCGCGTCCGCGCCGAGCTGCAGCCGCGCGCGCGCCGCGCTGCGCGAACCCGGCGCGAACAGCGCGCTGTCCACGCCGTTGTAAAGCACGTGCACGTGCGCCGCGTCCGCGCCGATCGCCACCGCCTTGTCGGCCAGCGCCTGGCTGACTGCCACCACTGCGCCGGCGCTGCGCAGCGCCGCGCGGATCTGGCGGCGGCGCAGCGGATAGCTGGCCTGCACGTTGAGATCGCTGCCATGCACTTTCACCACGTAGGGAATACCCAGGCGCCGGGCCAGCCAGCCGGCGGCGGCGGCATCGGGGTAGGCCCAGCTCACCAGCATGCAGTCGTAGCCGGCCGCGCGCAGCCGGCGACCGCGCTGCAGCCACAGTGACAGCAGCCAGGTCACCGCGTGCAGCGAGCGGCCAATGCGCGGTGGATAGAAAAACACGAAGTGATCGGTGCGCAGATTCGCCACCGCGACCTCGCCGCGCACGCCACCCAGACGCTCGCGAAAATCGACGGCGGTGAGCACGTCGATATCGTGACGCTGCCCCAGCCGCTCGAACTGCTGGCGGTTGAACGCGCCACGCAGCGGATCCCACGGCGTCGGGAACAGGTTGGTGAGGATCAGGATCTTCAGGCGCATCGCTCAAGCCACCGGCTGGCGATAGATGTCGGCGTAGCGCGACGCCATGGTTTCCAGCGAACCGTGCACCTCGACCCACGCGCGCGCCGCCGCACCCAGCGCAGCGGCCTGCGGTGGCACCTGCAGCAGCGTGAGCAGCGCCGCGGCGAGCGCGGCCGGATCGCTGGCTGGCACCAGCCGGCCGCTGACGCCGTCGCGCACGATCTCGCCGGTGCCGCCCACGTCGGTGGCGACGATCGGCAGCGCCACCGCGCAGGCTTCGAGCAGGGCCATGGAATAGCCCTCGCTCAGCGAGGACAGCACGAACAGGTCGAGGCCCTGCAGCAGGTCATGCACGTCGCTGCGGTCGCCGAGAAAATGCACGCTGCCGGCAAGGCCCTCGGCCTGTGCGAGTTGCTGCAGTTCCTCGCGCAGCTCGCCGTCGCCGATCAGCACCAGCGCTGTCTCGCGACACTGCGCATGCACCCGGGCGAACGCGCGCAGCATGCCGCACTGATCCTTGGCCCAGTTCAGTCGGCCCACGCTGCCGATGATGCGGGTGCCCTGCGCCAGCTGCAGGCTGCGGCGCAGACGTTCGCGCATGCCGGCCGAGGCGGGCTGGAATGCCTGCACGCGAATGCCGTTGGGCACCACCACGGCCTTCGCGGTCGGCACGATGCCGCGCCCGATCGCATCGCGACGGGCGGCGTCGCACACCATCACCACGGCGCGCGTATGCCGCAGCGCGTGCCGATACAGCCATTCCAGCCGGCCGGAGCGGCGGTTGCCACCCATGCCGTGGCGGGTGTTGATCAGGTTTGGCATGCGCAGGCCGACGGTGGCCAGCACGGTCTGGTAATGCGCCACCGCATTGTGGGTGTGCAGCACCTCGGTGCGATGCGCCCGCACCCAGCGCCGCGCCCGCACCAGCGCGCGCAGATCCAGCCCCGCGCGCTTGCCGCAGGCGCGCACGGGGATGCCCAGATCATCCAGCTCATGCGCCAGCGCGCCGGGCTCGAACAGGCATACCACCTGACAGCGATGGCCCTGCCGCTGCTGGATCTTGACCAGCTCCAGCAGCATGCGCTCGAGCCCGCCGCGGTTCAGATTCTCGACGACGTGGGTGATGTTCACGGCGGCAATTCACAGATCGTGACACGCCGCTTGCCGCTGGGCGTGAGCGGAATATCGTCGACGAAGCGGCAATCCAGCGTGATGCTGGCGCCGAGCACCTTCGCCACTTCGCGGCGGATGTAGGCGAGCGAGGCGTCATCGAAACCATCGCCGCGCACGATCGCCAGGTCGAGCCGATCGAGCTGCCGCTGCACCAGCTGGAAACGCTCCACGCCGGGCACGTCCTTGAGCATGTGCGGAAAGAACTCGCCGGGCAGGATGTGGCCGTCCGGCGTACGGATCGCATCCAGCACGCGGCCGTCGACCCGGCTCAGCAGCGGCAGGCCGCGGCCGCAGCCGCAGCGGGCAGTCGACGCGGTGGCCATGTCGCCATTGACGTAACGCACGAACGGCATGCCGTAGTTGAACAGGTCAGTGATCACCATCTCGCCGGTTGGCGTGGCAGCCGCCACGCCCGCGGGCTTGCGCAGCTCGACCACCAGGTGATCGGCATTCACGTGCAGCCCGTGGCGCTGCTCGCACTCGCTGGCGATCAGCATGAACTCGCGGCAGCCATAGGTATTGAAGGCCTGGCAGCCGAACGCCTGCTCGATCAGCTGACGCTGGAATCCGTGCAGCGCCTCGGCCGCACCAAGGATGGCTTGCGGCCGCCAGACCTTGCGCCCGCTGGCGAGCAGCCACTGCGCCAGCCGCACCAGCGGCCCGACATACGCCACGATGATCTGCGGCCGATAGCGGTCAATCGCATCGGCATACTCCGCCATGTTGGCCTCGGTCATGTGAAAGCTGTTGAGTACGCGGCGGGCGAACAGCGCGTTGTACAGGCGATCCTTGAACTGGTGCGCGCGCGTCGGATCACCCACCGCACCGCCCCACAGAAACAGCGTACGCCGCCCCATGCGCGAACCGGCCCAGCCGTAGCCGCGCCACATCACCGCGGTGCGGCGGTCGTTGCTCTCGCGGGTGTAGCCGAAGCGCATCGGCTCGCCGGTCGACCCGCCGGTCGCCTTGAACAGCAGCCGGCCCCGCCAGTCGTTCGCCTGCAGCGCCTCGAAGTTGGCGCGGATATCGGCCTTGGTCAGCACCGGCAGCTGCGCGTAGTCATCCAGCGTGCGGATGTCCTCCGGCACGATCCCCAGCGCACGCCAACGCTGCTGGTAATACGGCACCTCACGCTGGCAGTGCTGCAGCAGCCGCTTGAGGCGCTGCCATTGCAGCGCGGCGATCTGCTCCGGCGCCAGCCACTGGTCGCGCTCGTACTCGGCAAGATAGGCCAGCGTGTGACGTCGCCGCAGCAGCGTCTCGTAGAGCGGATACAGCACGTGGCGGAACGCCGTTTCGTAGAGACCGTTCATGCCGGATACCTCGC
>VFSW01009725.1_pt1 | contig 13703 bp, 11 predicted proteins | sample 5358111 | NCBI WGS metagenome assembly VFSW01 (sample SAMN11554181, study PRJNA540505) | mine drainage metagenome | isolation source: sediment from site ElyBrook_90M | place: USA: Ely Copper Mine, Vershire, VT | collected 2017 | reverse complement strand
CCGATGCTTCCCGCGCACAGAGGTGTCGGACGCGCTCGCGCGGATGCGGCTCGCGTGGGACCCATCGCGCGAGGTATTTAGACTCCGCGCGGCGGCTTCGCCGCCACGTGGGATCGGGAAAGTGACGCTCGGCAAGCTCGCGGCGGGAGAGAGAGCGTTACTTCGCGCCGGCGAGCTTGCGAAAGTGGAAGCATTTGAACGCGTGATTACGGAGCTCTCGCGAGCGGTAGAGACGCTCACTCCCTCGGCATTCGTAAAGCTCGTCGTTGAGAAGAACGGTATGCGCCGCGCGCTTGTTGACGAAGGGAGCGAAGAAGACCGTGAACGATTTGAGAATATTGAAGAACTCGCTTCGGTCGCCGCACGACACGACAGCGCTCCCGGGAAAGAGAGTATTGCGGCCTTTCTTGCCGAAGCAGCTCTCGCGAGCGATCAAGATGAGATGGATCAGGGCGAGAAGAAGGGGGTGACGCTCATGACCGTGCACGCGGCAAAAGGCCTTGAATTCAACACGGTTTTCGTGAGCGGCATGGAGGAAGGCCTGTTCCCGCATGAGGGCATGGGCACCCCAGACGATCGAGACGAGGAAGAAGAGCGGCGACTCTTCTACGTCGCGATGACCCGCGCAAAAGAACGTCTCATCCTCACCCTTGCGGGTGGGCGCAAGATCTATGGCAGTGATTATGTGTCGGAGCGCTCTCCTTGTCTCGCCGACATAGACCCATCGCTTATGCTCTCTGATGAAACAGAAGGAGAAACGATTATTGAAGCATGATACGCGCTAAGAAATCTCTCGGGCAAAATTTCTTGATGCACGCGCGCATCGCAGAGCGCATCGCGCTCGCCGCCGCCATAGCGAGCGACACGCCAGTGCTCGAGATCGGTCCAGGTACCGGCATGCTCACGCGGGAACTCCTGAAGTTGTCGAAGAAGGTCATCGCCATTGAAGCGGACGGAGAGCTTTTTGAGAAACTACACTCCGATTTTGCAAATGAGATTGCTCGTGGCCAACTTGAACTCGTCCACGGCGACATACGCACATTTGATATCTCCGCCCTCCCGAAGGGCTACGCGCTCGTTGCAAACATCCCCTATTATCTGACCGGCGAGATATTCCGCATGTTCCTTGAATCAAACAACCAACCAAGCGCGATGACGCTCTTGGTTCAGAAGGAGGTCGCCGAGCGTATCGCGCGTGCGAAGAAGGAGAGTATCCTCTCGCTCTCGGTGAAGGCGTACGGCACGCCGAAACTCGAATTCTCAGTGCCGCGCGGAGCCTTCAGGCCGCCGCCCAAGGTGGACTCCGCAGTGCTCACCGTCCGCGATATCTCGCGGAAGAATTTCGCTATAGGCGAGGACGAACGGCGGTTCTTTACGCTTTTACATGCGGGTTTCGCGCACAAGCGTAAATTCGTGCGGAAGAATCTTTCCGAGGCAGGGCTTCCCTCCGGAGACGGACCCGAAAAAGCGCGCGCTGAAGATGTAAAACTCGCGGAGTGGTTAGCTATTATGGCACAAGGGAAGAGCCGGTTGGGTTTATGATCAGGCCCTTGGATGGAACGACTACACAAGAGACACCAACGTACGTCCAACACGCCTGGGCGCCTGGCACATACATCCCCAGCACCGCAATGCTGGGTTCAGGTATGTTGTGATAATCGAACGCCTCGCTACCATTAGCATAATTTAAGAGAAGATTTGACGCTCCTAGAGGGGTCACGTTTGGTAACGCAACAAAAATTTGTGTGATTAATCCAGGAGGACAATCGCAAACCGCTGGATTCACATACGTAATATATCCGCCAAACGGTATTCCCGTCCCCGCATACGCTTTTTCCGCAGAAAAAGGCTCGGCAACAAAAGAAAGTACTTTTTCAAAAAATGCCAACCCGGGCGACCGGGAGGTTTCTTCTGAGATTTTCTTCTCATACAACGTCTTTTGGTTATTGAAAAATTGCTGAGTGAAATCAGTGGTCGTTGCGGCTTCCGTTCTTATTTTTTCCTCGATAAACGAGAGTGTACTCAGTGGAAGGCCCTGCTTGAGACCAGCTTCTTTTATCGCGCCGATGTAGAGATCGAGATTTTTGAGATTCGGATTTTGAGAAGCGGTTACCGGCGGCGTGGTCGGAGTGTTTGCTCCCGTACCAACCGCCAGAATTGAAAGCACATTGAGTTTAGCTCGTGTGTAGGAACCGATATAGCCGCTGGCCTGCATAAGTCCGGCAGGTACTAAAATATCGGTCGCGTACTTTTCTTGGAATCGTACAACGGCCGCTTTCGTGAGGAGTCCGAAATAACTCGTCTCATTTCCTGGAGAGCCTGGTCCCATGCTTGCAATACGCGTATCAGGATCTTGATTAAGAATCTTCTGGAGGGCGGCGACTTGCGCTCCCGAAGAGCCAAACGAGAGATCCGCCGTGAACGTGTTAGGGACGCGTGCTTGTGCGCCCACACTGATTCCGCTGGAGAGGAAAAGAAGAACGGCAATGAGGGAGGGAAACGAAATGCGCATGAATATAAGGTAGCACGCGCAAAAGACTCTTTAATCCTCGGTATGGTTCTAATCCAATATGCCGTGGTTCTGTAGATAACCACTTCTCGAGCGTGAGCAACTGCTATACTTCTTTATGAATACTATGGGGCAGATTCTACGAAATTGGCGTACTAATCTTGCGGTACTCTTCTCGGTGGTAATCATCGCCGGTTCGTTCTTACTCACGCGCAGTATCGAGTCGCCACCTGTGGCGCAGGCATCGGCCGAATCATTGCTTCTTCAAGTCATCGCAACGAAAGATTCAAACGGCGACGGCCTTCCTGATTGGGAGAAAGTGCTGTACGGCATTCCGGTGAATAGTACAACCACCGATTACTTTCACCTCGGCATGACCGACGGCGAAGCGGTCGCGAAGGGTCTTATCGTGCCCAAAGCGATTGCCGACATCCCGGTCGCGACTTCTACGCCGGTGTCGCTTGACTCAAGCGGCCTCCCTCCGCCAGCGGCAGAAGGGACGCTCACCGCCGCCTTCGCGCAGAAATTTTTCTCGCTCTACCTCTCTGCGAAGCAGGCAAACGGAGGAACGAATCTCTCGGGCAATGATACGGCAAACATCGCGAGCGAAGCGATGAGTTCGCTCTCCTCGACCGTAAGCGCCGCGCCGGATTTCAAATCGGCAAAAGATCTCACCGTCTCCGGCTCGGGAGCTGATGCGCTCAAGACATTTGCGGCAAATGCGGAGGTAGTAATGCTGAAGAATGCGGCCAGTGAAACGACCACTGAGATTACCTACTTTGAGAACGCGGTGGAAAACAACGATACCACCGCACTCCCACACATCGCCGCTATAGCCAAGGCCGATCGAGATTCTGCCGTTGGGCTCGCGATGCTTCCCGTGCCGGAAGAGCTTGCTGCCGACAATCTATTTCTCATCAACTCGCTTATGCGCTTGAGCGAGATTATAAACGACTTCGCTCACGTGGATACCGACCCGCTGACGGCGATGCTCGCTCTCCAGCAGTATCTGCAGGCGACCCAAGATCTTTGGCAGGCATTTGCCAACATCGGCGCCGCCTATGCCGCAGCCGGTGTCGTACTCCCTGCCGGCGCGCCGGGCGCATCGTTTGTAAATCTCATCGCTAATGTCACCGCTCAAAAGCAAGCGACGCAAATCCCATGAGTAAGAAAACTATTGCTAGTGCTCTTGCGGTACTGCTTACCATCTCAGTTGGTGCACCTACGGCATTTCTAATCGCGCCACAGAGAGCGTCTGCTCAGAATGCTACCGGCTGTTTGGGTGGTCTTGTCGGCTCCCTTGCCGGCGGGGGTGGAAGCGCTGCCGCGGCTACAGTATCCGTTCCTGTCATAGATGCAACGAACGCCGTAATAAATGGAAATACATCAGCATCAACCTGGGCCAGTTGCATTAATCAATTTGTAATCACTCCCCTTATCCGCTCCGCGATTCGGGCACTACTGCAAAAGATGACCGCGAGCGTTGTTAACTGGATTAACGGTGGCAATGGCACCGGTCAGCCGTCCTACGTGCAGAATTTGCCAGGGCATCTGCAATCGGTCGGTGACACTCAAGCACTCGCCTTTCTCGCCCAATTCGGCGTGAATTCTAATTCACCTTTTGCTGCCGCCATAACCTCGTCGCTCAGCACCAACTATCTCCAAAACACAAGTTCAGCCGGCTTCTTCGCTGCGAACCAGGACACACTTATTAGGACGACAGGATCGGCAGCAAACGAACAGGCTTTCCTTAATGGCAATTGGTCGCAGGGTGGCGTGGGCGCATGGTTCGCACTCACGACCCAGAGCCAGAATAATCCCTACATGCTCTACCAGGCCTCGCAGAGCGAGCTCGCTTCCGTCGTCGGAAGTGCGCAAGCCGCGCGTAGCGCCGAGCTCAGTTGGGGACAAGGGTTTCTCTCGTGGTGCGGGGCAGCATCAGCCCCTAATCAGCCTGCTCCAGCGCCAGCTGGTGGCAATGGCCTGTCACCAATCACTGTAACTGCTCAGACGATGGGCACAGCTCCCGGGGACAGCTGTAGAAATGCCGACGGTTCTTACGATCAGGTAGATACGCCCGGCTCAATTATCCATGACTATACACAGAAAGCGGTCGTCAATTCTGGCTTCGAGCAGCTCATTTCTGCTAATGATCTTGATTCTGCGCTCAGCGCCGTTATTTCGGCACTCCTCAATCAGGTACTCGGCGGTGTCGGCGGTCTTTTGGGCGCCTCACAAACGGGTACCGGCACCGCACCGTCGCTCACTACCCAGCTACAAACTTATTCATTGAGCAATAATGCCTCTACAGCCGGATCCGTTACGGCAATCCTGCAATCGGCCGTTTCTCAAACGGCGACGTATTCGAGTTCGTGGCAGACTATTGCCGCCGCGGCAAATACCGCATTGACGGCGGTCACCAGTCTTGTGAACTCTTGTACCGCCTATGCCGCCGCTGTTTCAGGCAACCAGATTTTCTTGACTTCCCCCACGGCACAAGCGGCGGCCGCAACGGCACAGGCCGCTGCTGCGCGAAATGCGATCACGACAGAGATCAATCCGGTACTCGCCCAGGCGAATACCGCGGGTACTATCAGCGCAACCATACAGGCCATGATTCAAGAGATACAAAACGAGCTGAACTCGAGGATTCCGTATGCCGCTGACTTGCAAACGCTCCAGACTATGCCGCCCACTACCTCTGATGTGAGCAGTGCGTTGCAAAATGCACAGAGCACGGGGAGTGCCGCAGCTGTTCCTGCTGGCTCGCTCACCGTCTCGGGAGGGACGATTGTAGACCGGATGACTCTCATCACCACGAATGCCACAGCCCTTAGAGCCTCAGTCTGTCCTTAAAAAAGATTATGAAACGACTCCTCCCAACCTTGTTTATCGTCCTCACTCTCTTCACCAGCACGGCGATTATGGTGAGTATCGGAGCGCCCGTCGCACACGCTCAAACTACAGCTCCAGCTGGTGGCAATGGCCTGTCACCAGTCACTGTAACTGCTCAGATGATGGGCACAGCTCCCGTACCTGGTACGGGTGCAGGAATACCAAATAGTAAAGATATTAGTGCAGATACTTCTACCCAATTCGGCACGATCATGACCTGGATCATGAGCCTCTTCGCATGGCTGGTCGGCGTCGCCGCCCTCACGCTCGACTGGACCGTGTACTATACCGTCGTCACGATGGGGAACTATGTAAGCCACCTTACTGCCGTCGGCCTCACCTGGCGCATACTGCGTGATATCGGTAATATCATGCTCATATTTGGTTTCCTCGCCGCGGGCATTGCGACGATTCTCAATGTTCATATGTATGGATGGGGGAAACAGATGCTCCCGATGCTCCTTGTCGCTGCCGTCTTCCTTAATTTCTCACTCTTTATATCCGAGGCGGTGATAGATGTGGGAAATCTCTTCGCAACCCAGATTTTCACTCAGATTAATGGGGGTGTTGCGCCGACACAAGCATCATTGTCGGGAATTACCATTGGGAATTTCGGTACCACCAATCTTGGAAATGAAGGTATCTCAAATAAAATTATGGCCCAATTAGGGCTGCAAACTGCTTATGGGGACTTCAATATTAATACCGCGGTCGTTAAAGGGGCCAATCCTTGGATCATCGGCTTTATGGGCATAATACTCTTTCTTGTTACCGCATTCGTGATGTTCTCCCTCGCCCTTATTCTCATCGCGCGCTTCGTGGTACTCATCTTCCTCATCATCATCGCGCCTATTGGCTTCGCTGGGCTCATCGTACCCAAACTCGAGAATACGGCGAAAAATTGGTGGTCGACACTCTTCGAGCAGACTATTACGGCGCCCATCCTTCTCCTTTTGCTCTACATAGCCCTTGCAGTCATCACCGACCAGCAGTTTCTCACCGGCACTTCAAGAGATTGGTTGGGATTTGTCGCCAATACTAACGGTACTGCTAATTATTCCGGTTTCGCGAATATAATGCTCTCCTTCCTCATAGCGATGGGACTTCTCCTATTCGTCGTCGTTGCCGCAAAGAGGCTCGGCGCCAAAGGCGCTGATATGGCAACAAAATGGGCAGGAGCCGCTACCTTTGGCGCAACCGCGTTCGGTTTGCGTTACACAGCCGGCCTCACCTCGAATGCTGCTGCTCGAAAGGTGCGCGAAAATAGATTGCTCAACAGAACAGCATTAGGCCGTCTCGCCGGCAGAAGAATTGCGGGGGTATTTGATTACGGAGCAACAGCTAGTTATCATGTCGGTGCTGGATTGGCTGGAGCCGGTGTCGGTGTCGACTTCGGCAAGACGCACCAGGGTGGCTACCGCGCAGAAAAGAAGGTAACTGATGAATATAAAGCCTCTACTGAGGAGGCACGCAGGAAAGTCGGTGAGAGGCAACGTCAAGAGGAACTCAAAAAGGCACAAAGAGCGATTGGAGAAGAGGATCAGAAGCTCGCGGCAGGCATGCTTACTCAATCGCAATACGATGCAAATATCGCGCCTCACAACGACACACTCACGAAAACTATGGCGAAAATGTCGACCAAGGAGCTCGAAGAGCTTGATGGCATCAAGAAGGGTACCGAATCGCTCGTAAGAAATCTTTCGCCACAGCAGTTTGAGGCGCTCATGAAGAGTGACAAGCTTAGCGTTGCACAGCAGGACGAAATAAGAAAGAAACGATTCAAGGATGTGAACAATAAGATTGCAATCGCGGCCAATCCGGGTGCGACTCGGGCTCAGACTGATGATGCGCGCACTGCAATAACTAAGATAAGCACGAAGGAACTCGCACATATGGACAAGAGCGTGCTCACGAGCAACTTCGTTGCTGATAGTATGACGAATGATCAATACGATGCTCTGGTCAAGGATGGTGTCTTGAACACGACGCAAAAGGCGGCTCTTGATGCGCGTCGCAAGGACCGCTTCGATCCGGCAGTTACGCCAGCTCCGGCTGTCGCAGACGCTATCAGGTCGCTGAAGTGGAATCGTGACCAAATCAAGAAGCTGCCGGCCGCCACGATTACAGATAGTAATGTGCTGGATTCCCTCGGGCTGGACGCTCTTAACCTGATAGACATAGCACGCACTGGGAATTTGTCCCCGACAGATCGACAGAAGATCGGGACTTACTTTGAAGATGTTGCAACTCATCCTACAGATCCGCGCCAGGCTGATTTCGCTGCGTATCTCGCAGCGGACCCACGAATTAAGAGAGATTTGCTCATACCATAACTGACCCATGAAGAACTATTCTGATCAAGAGATAATCCGGCTCCTGGACCGAGCACCACAGTTGATTCAAGCTAGGATAACTAGCATTGATACCGCGCGTGAGATTGTGGCGCTCGGGAAAACAAAAGGACTTCATATCGACCAGATAGTGAAGATTGCAGAATTAAATCGCAATATGCTACTTGGGATTGTGAGTCCGCAGGAGTTTTTACAAGAATTGATTGCGGTAGAGATTCCAGACGCGGATGCGCGACAAATCATGACTGAAATTAATCAGAAGGTTTTCATTCCCCTGCGCGTTCAGATGCAAAAAGGGGGAGCAAATACAGATCAGCCGGTGAGACCTGCGGCACCGGCTACGCCGCAACCGAGAGCCAGTGCGCCGGTACCAAATTATGCCCCGCCCCGTTCACCAACCGTCACGACACCTCCACGGTTCGCGCCGCGAGCGAGCGAGATGTCACAACCGTCGGTGATAATACCGGCGAATCCGTCAATGCCGATGCGTCCACAACAGCAGGATTACATAACCAAAGTTTCCCCCAAATATGTGCCGCCGCACCAGCCCGCACCTCGCCCGCCAATAAACGTGATGCCGCCGCGACCCGCCGCGCCTTCTCAGAAGCCGACGGATACCAGCAGAATGCTCGAAGACCACGAGGAGGCGCATATAGATTTCAGACCCAGGCAATCTGTTTCTCGGATCACTCCTCCTCCACCGAACCTCCCCGGCGCGATACTTCCACCATCGAGGCCTACTCCTCCTATGCCGCCTCCCGTACCGCTCACGCCCCGTCCTCCTCGCCCCCCTATGGAATCTTATTCCTCCGACCCTTACCGTGAATCGTTTGACGAGCAGACCGCAGAATAGTTGCGTTCTGTTGCACTATTATATATAGTGCTCATATCCCGCGTTTGCGGGTTTTATATAAATGTCCACCATCAATCAGCTCTCCAAGAGGGGCCGCAAGAACAAATCGTCTAAGACGACCGTGCCTGCGCTTGCTCGCGGTTTTAATGCACTCAAGAATCGTCCGACTTTTTATCCCTCGCCCTTTAAGCGCGGGGTCTGCACCAAAGTGACCACTAAGACGCCGAGGAAGCCGAACTCCGCTATCCGTAAGATTGCCCGCGTGCGGCTTACCAATGGGATGGAGGTCACCGCCTATATCCCGGGTGAAGGACACAATCTCCAGGAACACTCGGTCGTGATGCTTCGGGGCGGCCGCGTGAAGGATATCGGCGTCCAGTACACCATTGTGCGCGGTAAACTCGACACCAGTGGTATCGAGAAGCGCCGCACCGCCCGCTCGCGTTACGGCGCGAAGCGCCCGTCTGCTAAATAAATATGCGCCGACCAACTAAAAAGAAGCGTACCTGGCGTCCCGATCTCAAATACGGTTCGGAGACGCTGACTCGTTTTATTAATACTGTTATGTGGAGCGGTAAGAAGGATACGGCCCGCGCCGTAGTCTACGACGCGCTCGCCGCCATTGAGAAGGGCGGGGCGAATCCGCTCGAGACGTTTGAAGCGGCGCTCCGCAACGTCTCTCCGCTCATGGAGGTTCGCTCGCGCCGCGTCGGCGGCGCGAACTATCAGGTCCCGCGCGAAGTGCCCCAGAATCGCCGCCTCGCGCTCTCCTTCCGCTGGATCATCGGTGCCGCCCGCTCCAAGAAGGGTAAGCCGATGGCGGAAAAGCTCGCCGCCGAGCTCCTCCTCGCCGCCAAGAACGAAGGCGATGCTATTAAGAAGAAGGACGAGATGCATCGTATGGCCGAGGCCAACAAGGCCTTCGCGCACTTCGCGTGGTAGATTAAAAGGGCGCACGGCGCTTTTTATTTTTACCCATCACCATATTTATGAATCGGGATTACCCGCTTGAAAGAGTACGCAACTTCGGTATCATCGCGCATATCGACGCGGGGAAGACGACCGCGAGCGAACGCATCCTTTTCTACACCGGCAGTCAACACAAGATCGGCGAAGTGCACGAGGGTGAGACGACGACCGACTGGATGGAACAGGAGCGCGAGCGCGGCATCACCATCACCGCGGCAGCCATCACCTGCTTCTGGACCAAGACCGTCGAGAAAGACAAAAAGGATACCGCGAAGAAATACCGTTTCAACGTTATTGATACACCCGGGCACATCGACTTCACCGCCGAGGTGAAGCGTTCGATGCGCGTGCTTGACGGCGCGATCGTCGTCTTCGACGGCGTCGCCGGAGTTGAGCCGCAGTCCGAGACCAACTGGCGCTACGCCGACGAGGCGAAGGTGCCGCGCATCTGCTTCGTCAACAAGCTCGATCGCATCGGAGCATCGTTTGAACGTTCCTATGCGAGCATCCTCGACCGCCTCTCGCAAAAGGCAATCCGTATGCAGATCCCCGTTGGCGAAGAGGCTGCGCACGAGGGTTCGGTGGATTTGCTCACGATGAAGGCATACTCCTTTTCGGGAGACATGGGTGAAGAGGTTATAGAAGGAGAAATCCCCAAGCATCTTCTGGAAGATGCAAAGAAATATCGCGCCGAACTCATCGAGCGCATCGTGGAGCAAGATGACGTCGCGATGGGCGCGTATCTCGAAGGAAAGGAGCCACCGCTTGAAGAACTTAAAGCGATTTTGCGCAAGGCAGTCATCAATAATGAAATATTTCCGGTTTACTGCGGGAGCGCGCTGAAGAATAAGGGCGTACAACTGGTGCTTGACGCCGTCGTCGATTACCTCCCTTCGCCGCTTGATCTTAAGCCCGCGACGGGTACCAATCCGAAGACGGGAGAGCCGATCGAGCGCCACGCGTCAGACGACGAGCCGTTCTGCGCGCTCGCCTTCAAGCTCCAGACCGACCCGTTTGTGGGCGCCCTCACCTTCTTTAGAGTCTATTCGGGCACGCTCGCCTCCGGCTCCTACGTCTACAACTCGACGACCGGCTCCAAGGAGCGTGTCGGCCGCATCGTCCGGCTCCAAGCCGACAAGCGCGAAGAGGTTGCACAGGTATTCACCGGCGAAATTGCCGCCGCGGTTGGGCTCAAGGATACGAAAACGTCGCACACGCTCTGCGACGAATCGAACCCTATCGTGCTCGAAGAGATTAAATTCCCCGAGCCCGTGGTGAGTCTCCGCATTGAGCCGAAGACGAAAGCGGACCAGGAAAAGATGGGTATCGCGCTTCGTAAACTCGCAGACGAGGACCCGACGTTCCGTATCAAGACCGACGAGGAGACCGGCGAGACCATCATATCCGGCATGGGCGAACTGCATCTGGAGATTCTCGTTGACCGCATGAAGCGCGAATTCAACGTCGTTGCGGATGTGGGCAAGCCGCAAGTCGCCTATCGCGAGACGATTCTCGGTTCTGCCGAGGCCGAGGGCAAGTACATAAAGCAGACCGGCGGCCGCGGACAGTACGGCCACGTGAAGATTCGCATGAAGAAGATGGAACCGGTGGATCCCGAGAAGAAAATCGCGAAGAACACCACGCGCGAAGATCATTTCGAATTCATCAACAATATCAAGGGCGGCGTCGTTCCGCAGGAATACATTCCGGCCGTGGAGAAGGGCGTCCGCGAAGCTATGGCGCGCGGATTTCTCGCCGGCTTCCCGATGGTCGACATCTCCGTCGACCTCTACGACGGCTCGTATCACGACGTGGACTCGTCCGAAATCGCTTTCAAAATCGCCGCGTCAATGGCATTTCAAGAAGCGGCAGGGAAGGCGAAGGCGGTCATTCTCGAGCCGATTATGCGCATTGAAGTCATCGTACCGGAGCAGTTCATGGGTGACATCACTGGCAATCTTTCGGGCAAGCGCGGCCAGATAGAGGGCATGGAGGAGCGCGGTCAGAGCAAGGTCGTGAAGGCCAAGGTTCCGCTCTCCGAAATGTTCGGCTATACCACGACGCTCCGCTCCATGACCGAAGGTCGCGGGAGCATGACGATGGAATTCGATCACTACGACACCGTCCCGAACAACATCGCGATCGACATTATCGCAAGTCGCAAATAAAAGCTTGAAAAGTCATTACGCACAAGGCCGCTCCAGAGGAGCGGCCTTGTGTTACGATGATTCCATGCAATCAAATACACTGTTGTCAGCACAGCCGCCTGCGAAGAAAGGTACGAAGTATCTGTACGTCCCACTCGTTGTACTTATAGTGCATATGTTTCTGTATTTAAGTCTATCGGAAAAGACGTCCCCTCTAGGAATGGAATTTGCTACATTTATTTTCTACGTGTTTTCGGTTGTCTATATCGTTTGTGGGGGCGTTGCGTTTCGTGCAGGAGCGAAACTCGGAGGAGTCTTGTTTGTCATTGTCGGGCTTCTATCACTGGTATTTAGTCTTTTTATAGGATTTGTGACGATCGGCATAGTTTCAGGAATACACTAACATATACAATTGAGACTCTCTGGTGGTCGTATTTTTCGTTCCCACAACCCGCTTGCACAATTAATTACTTTCAAGTACATTTGAGATAACGCATCTTGGCGTCGCTCTTTGGCTTGTCTGCTTTCGTGAGTCGGCAAGCTCTGGAGTTTGTTCCGACTCACGTCGGATTAATTCGTGATTTAACAACTTAATTTATTCGATTATGGCAGAATTTAATCGTGCGAAGCCGCACATGAACGTCGGCACCATCGGCCACGTTGACCACGGCAAGACGACCCTCACCGCCGGCATCCTCCATGTCCTCTCAATGTTGAAGGACAAGGGCTATGACGCTCGCGTCGAGGGCGTTGATAAGATCGACAGCGCGCCCGAGGAAAAGGCGCGCGGTATTACCATCGCGCTCCACCATTCGGAGTATGAGACCCCGAATCGTCACTACGCGCACATCGATGCGCCGGGACATGCCGACTACATTAAGAACATGATCACGGGCGCCGCCCAGATGGACGGCGCAGTTCTCGTGGTCGCCGCGACTGACGGCGTGATGCCGCAGACGCGTGAACACATCCTCCTTGCGAAGCAGGTGGGACTCAAGAAGCTCATCGTTTTCCTTAACAAGGTGGACATGGTCGCCGAGAAGGACCTTATCGACCTCGTTGAAGAGGAGATCCGCGAGCTTCTCACCAAGCAGGGCTACGATGGCGTAAATACGCCGATTATCCGCGGCTCGGGTCTCAAAGCTCTTGATGCCAAGGATGTGAACGACGAGTGGGCGCAGAAGGTGAAGGAGCTGGTGGACACAATGGACACCTACTTCGATATGCCCGAGCGCGAGCTCTCCAAGCCGTTTCTGATGCCGATTGAAGATATCTTCTCGATTGAAGGCCGTGGCACTGTCGTCACCGGTAAGATCTCGCGCGGCGTGGTCAAGGTCGGCGAGGAAGTCGAGATCGTCGGTTTGATACCGACGGCGAAGACCACTGTCACCGGCATCGAGATGTTCAACAAGCAGCTCCAGGAGGGTCAGGCGGGCGACAATGCCGGTGTTCTCCTCCGCGGTACCAAGAAAGAGGATGTGCATCGCGGCCAGGTTCTCGCGAAGAGCGGTTCGGTCACGCCGCACACCGACTTTGACGCCGAGGTCTACATTCTCTCCAAGGACGAGGGCGGCCGCCACACGCCGTTCTTCTCCGGTTACAAGCCGCAGTTCTACGTCCGCACTACGGACGTGACCGGCGAAGTGACTCTTCCCGAAGGTAAGGAGATGGTCATGCCGGGCGACACTGTCACCTTCAAGGTGAAGCTCGTCGCACCAGTCGCGCTTGAGGACAATACACGCTTCGCTATCCGCGAAGGAGGCAAGACCGTCGGCGCCGGCGTCGTGACGAAGATCACGGCATAACTCGGACGCCTCGGAACAGCTCTCTTACAAACATGGCGACAGCGGCGAAAAAGCCAAAGGCAAGATCAGAAGCGAAAAAAGTCGCGGGGGCCCCCCCGCCCCCCGCGCAAGCGGGGGAGAAAAAAAAATGAGAAGAAAAACCCCCAGAGCCCCAACAAAAGAATAACAGGGGGG
>VFSW01009724.1_pt1 | contig 13703 bp, 11 predicted proteins | sample 5358111 | NCBI WGS metagenome assembly VFSW01 (sample SAMN11554181, study PRJNA540505) | mine drainage metagenome | isolation source: sediment from site ElyBrook_90M | place: USA: Ely Copper Mine, Vershire, VT | collected 2017 | reverse complement strand
CCGAAGTTTTTTGGGGCCTTTGGGGGAAGTGGTTGGTGTGTAACAGGTTAGGCGGTTTCGGGTGGGCAGGCTACTGCCTACAGAAGGAGCTTCGCGTTTGTGGAAATCAGAAGATGGTTGTTAGTTGACGCGGAGAGTGACGCCAAGTAAGTCGAGAGCTTGCTGCTGAAGCCTGGTGGGAGTGGTGAGCATGTCGAAGGCGGGGATCTTCTCGTCTTTAGGCTGAATCCGGTTCTTGACGATTGTGGCCAGATCGCGGAGCAGAGTTTGGAAGCTGTTTACCTGAAGTCCGTCGTCCGTTTTCCTGGTGGCCGCTTTGCGTCGGGCGGCGCCGGAACGCAGCGCCGGCGCGACGATCGAAGTGCGTGCAGCCTGTGCTTGTGGCTTGTCATGATCGTCGAAAAGGATTGGCGCCAGCAACTGGCGCATGTGCCACTCCACGTAATAAGCAAGCATGCACAGCAGGATGTGGGCTCGCACACGATCCGGCAGGCGGTGGTGAATGGGGCGCACGTGCAAATCGACGGTTTTGAGACTGCGGAAAGCTCTTTCCACTCCTGACAGGCTCTTGTAGCTGGCCACCACTTGCCGGCTGGACAGGGCCTCGGCGCTGACGCTGGTGCGGATGACATAGATCCCGTCGAGGCTTTGCTCCCGCTCAATGTTGGCCGTCCTGCGCGTGTAACGAAAACTATCCTCTTCGATGTGCAGCTCAAAATGCTTGCCCATCTTATAGCGGTTGACGATCTTGCCCGCGCGCAGCCCGATGTTGTGCTTGCCGCGCAAGGGCCGTCTGACACGCGTTGTGGCGACGGCGATCTTTTCGAGTTGCTTCTCGGTCGCGGCCAGCAGATCGGGCCTCTTGCGCGCCCGCTCTTCGGCCAGCAGCGGATTGAAGCAGGCGACAAGCCGCTCGCCGGGAAAATCGGGATGCGCGATCTCGACGAGATCTGTTTTGTCGAACAGAGACATCTGCAACTGGCCGTCGCGGGCGAGTTTCTGAATCTGAGTGGCGCGCAGAGCGGAGATCCATTCGATGCCGTGCGAAGCGGGCAAGTCTTCGCGGATGCGCGCGCTGGTGATCATGCCGCGGTCGCCGACGAGTATGACCTTCTGAAGGCCGAAGCGGAGTCGCAGTTTATCCACCTGCGTGGCGACGGTTTTGGGATCGCTGGTATTGCCTGCGAAAACTTCCACTGCGACCGGACACCCCAGGGCGTTGGTAAGGAGCCCAAAAACGAGTTGGGGGTTGCCTGACTTGTCGTCGCGGGAGTGGCCGAGTTTGGCCAGAGGACAGTGACGACCTTCGAAGTAGGTGGAGGTCAGGTCGTAGAGGACCATGCCCCCATCGTGGAGCTGAAGCTTCGCCAGTTCCTGTTCAATGCGGGGCTGCCGTTCGAGCAGCCAGTCCATCGCCGTGTAGAGTTCGGCATCTGCCATGGAATCAAGACCGAGCAGTTCGCCGAGGCTGCTGTGAAGAGTGTCAGCGTGCAGACCGCGGGCCGTGGCGAGTTTGGAGGCGGGATCGAGGATGCGGGCGGCGATCATGGCGACTACGAGATCGCGCTGCCGGCTGGGGTGGGAATCGAGAATGGCGTCGAGATGAAGTTTGCGCAGGGAACCGAGGACAGCGGTGACGTGCCCGTGGGGACGGGAACGTTCGATGTGGAAGGAGTCCGGCAAGGGGGAAGTGCCGGGGACAAGGGTGCCGGAGAGAGCGCCGCGGAGTGACTCGATCTGTTGAGGGCGGAGATGAGAGATGTTGGCGACGGTGCGGGTCTTGACTTTGCCGTCTTCGCGGTAGGATTCGCGCAGGAGGATGGCGGGCGCTGAGTTGCGGTTGGGAACGGCCGTCACATACATGCCTACAAAATATCATAATATCCACAAAAATACAAACGCAAAAATGTCTTTTTACATGCCTACAAAAATAAGCAGGAAAACGCCTTGCTCAAAGAAAACAAATACCTTATGCTTGCTCAGGCTAAAAACTTCGGCTTAGAAGTTCTCCGAGCATGACCGCGACCGTGCCGGGGAACCACGATCACTGGAACGGGAAGCGATTTAATCCCCGGAATCGGTCGCTCGTTCCCAAGCATTTCCGAAAAACACCATGGAAAAAGACATGGCCTGTCACCGCATCGGCTCTACGCGTGGAATTATATGGAATTGACTCCAACTCCGGTCTTGAGGAACACGATACTGCTTTAATGCAGGGCGGCAGGATCTCGAACTACGAGCTGGAAGAATTGAGCAGGCTGTTGAGCGCGGAGAAACGCGCGCGCGGATGCTTGCGAGTGCTTGTCGTCCATCACACATTGGAGCAACGTCCGGAGTACATGATGGGGACCCTCGCAAACTTGCACCTTGCCTTTCCACTCGATTTCGAATCCAGAGATAAACTGCTGGAAATAGCTGCCGAGAACGGCGTGACTGTCGTGCTCACTGGACACCGCCACACTCCCCTCTCTCAGGAACGATTTAATCAGCCGCGGAGGTTCGACAAGTTCCTGACAGGTGAGCGCAACATCGTCACCGAGCTTCGCGCCGCCACATGTCTCTCAGGAAGGCCCGAACCGGGAAAACAGGGCTTCTACGCGCATAAAATCGAACTTGACGACGACTCCGGCGAGCCCGTCTGGGAGGCTATCCCGTTCGAATTCGACGGCGCCAAATTTGACGCTCTCAGCGAGCAACGGATAACTCTGGCCTGACGTCCGCCATTCGCCTCAGAACCTCAAGCTGGTCGGCCAGTTTAGGCGGAAGCCGTTCAAAATCCACACACTCGGGATGAGATGTCTCATTGCGAATAAAGCCGGGAAAGGCGAACGAGGTGTCCTTAAAGATCTCGCGGCACAAAACGCGCGCAACATCGGACGGCGCGTCTCCGCTAAATGCGTCCAGGAGGAAGCATGCATTCGTGACGGCTTCGCCAATGTCAATCTCACCGCTGCAGCCGGTTGGAGCGATTTCAATTACCGGGGGCTGCAGCCACTGGCCGAGATCTCTCTTGTCCTGAGTGAGCCGTACCCGGAAGATCTTTACACCAGACCTCCGCATCGATTGTGTCAGCTCCTCCTTGAAAGTAAGCGCCACGCTACTCAGCACCCGGTACAGCGCGTAGACCTGCTCGTCGCGATGCTCGGGTTGGAACTCGGCTGGATTTTCCTCCTGCAAAAGATCGAATAGCGCGCCAGCCGTCTGCCAGACATGCTTGCCCAGATCCTCAACGCACGCCGGCTTCTGATGTTGGTCGGCCTTTCCCGGCACAGAGAGCCATGCCAAGGGAGCCTCAGACGACTCAAGCAAAGTGGCATATTTTTTTGCCAGATCTTGCACTTCCCTATAGGAATACCATCGGCCCTGACCAAGTTCTACTTCTACGTTCCCATCCTTGACTCGGAAGGGTGGAACGCCGCGCAATCGCTGCAGCCTTTCCAGGATGTGTGATTTCTTCAAAGTCTCGCCGTCAACCTTGGCTGTGCTCGCCATGCTCTCCTCGTTGTTCGGCGCCAGATCGTTCTGCGCCAGATCGCTCAATTTCGTTGTCGTACGCAGGCGCAGCCCGCTCCTGAACTTCTCTCCGATCCCGCCGATTATCGCCCTGGCTCGGTTTGGCTGCAAGTTCAATATGCGCGCGGCAACACTGAGATCGATCCCGTCGCCAAACACGAGCTGCATCAGCTGTACCTCGGACGGACTCAGCCCATGCCCATACGCTTGCAGCTCGACAGCCAACCGCGCCAAACCTCGAACAATCGTACTGCGAGCTCGAAATCCACTGGAGCCCAAAATGCCGGAAATATCGCTTAATGTATGTTCCGGCCCGTGAAACCCAAAATAGAGCTCAAGCGCCACCCTCTCGTCAGGGTCGAGTTTTTCCATCGCCTGCGGCAGCTGTAACAGCGCCCGGGTTTCTTCTTCCGAAATATCCGGTTCCGATGGAGAAACTGGCCGACACTCCGCCAGTGCGTTCAGCTGGTTTCTTCGGACGCGATCGGAGTTCGCGCTTCTCAAGGCGGCTCTGTAGAAGACCGTCGATAACCATGCGACCTCCCGGCCGGATCCCCTGACCGGATCGAAAATTCTAACCGCGGACGGAAGGATGACGTCGACAAACTGCTCCGTGATATCGGTCGCGTCCAGCAGGCCGGGCGTGTACCCGAGATTTCGCAGCTTCCAGGTGGCTCTTGTGTACGCCTCGGGGCCGCACCGGAAGTTCAAAAGCTCTGCGAAATCCCGGCACAAATCCCACCGCACGACCCCTGAAACACGGGCTTGCAACTCCAGAAGAGGCGAACACTGAACTACTCCATTGCCTCGCTTCGATGCCCACCGCTGAAGCGCGTTCTCCATCCAGACGATCACGGCGGTTTCCCCATCGGGAACGCGCTTCCGCATCTGCGGCAAGGCCTCAGTGACGAAGAGCGCGATGGCGCAGATCTGTTTGGATGGTGTCTCGAAGCCGCATTGTTCCAGCGTCTCGGAATATCGGAATATTCCGAAGCCCTGGTGAAGCTGTGTGGCGACGTTTACGTCCATAGATGGCTCCCCACACAGACTGTTGGACGCGGCGAGGGAGTCAAACGACTCGCCGGTTCAAAAAAACGGTTTGCGGATCCAAATAAACGTAATGAAATCAACAGTTTATGGTAAGCCTCACAGTATGAGACGTCACATTTCTGGCCCATCCTGCACTGGATAAACATACTAAAGAGAACTATTGCGGGAAACGCACCGTTAGCGAAGTGGCAAAAATCAAATTTTTCATACCGATCGCAAGGCGCTAAGGAGATCCACGACCCGGACGCCGGCAAGTTCTGGAATCGCCGTGTCGGTTTCACAGGGCGATTATGATCTACGGGATCGCGCGGCAAAACGCAACGCCTTGAAAACAAAAGAGCGAATACTTGTGATCGAAAAGGCATGCGTCCAAAATCGATCGCGAGAAAGGTTCAAGGCGATCCGCAATTGAGCCCCGCAAGCAGGCTTCAAAAGTACGCCAGATCTCGCACTGTCGCCCCACGAAATCGTGGAGAGGCGATGGAATCTTCTCACACGAAAAACAGGACGGCCTGTCTAAATCGCTACGCCTTCGTGGCGGCGTCGAGCCGGGCCTGCGCGCGCAGCATGTCATCCTGCGATGCGGGGTCGGCCTTGCGGAGCTGCTCGCGCGCCTCTTCGACGTCGATCTCTTCTTTGCGCTCGGCGGCGTCCGTCAGAATCCGGATGCGGTCGGGTTGCACTTCAACGAACCCGCCATACACCGCGAGCACCTTCTCCCGCTTGTCGGCAACCGCGCGATACGTCAGCACCCCGCCCGCCTTCAACTCCGAAAGCAGAGGGGCGTGCCCCGGCAAGATCCCGAGGTACCCGTCGCGCGCGGGGATCTGCACCTCATCCACCTGCTCCTCGACCAGCACCCGCTCCGGACTGACAAGCTGCAGAAGCATTACGACTGGCCCATCTGCTTGGCTTTTTCGATCACGTCTTCGATCGTGCCCTGCAGGTAGAACGCCTGCTCCGGCAGGTCGTCGTGCTTGCCCTCCACAATCTCCCTGAAGCCCTTGATCGTATCCGCCAGCTTGATGTATTTGCCGGGGAAACCGGTGAACTGCTCGGCCACGTGGAAAGGCTGCGAAAGGAACTTCTGGATCTTGCGCGCGCGCGCCACGATCTGTTTGTCCTCGTCGCTCAGTTCGTCCACGCCCAGAATGGCGATGATGTCCTGCAGATCCTTGTAGCGCTGCAGCACGCCTTTCACGGCCTGCGCGGTGTTGTAGTGCTCTTCGCCGATGATCAGCGGATCGAGAATGCGGGACGTCGAAGCCAGCGGATCGACCGCCGGATAGATCCCCATTTCGGCGATCGAACGCGAAAGGTTCGTGGTGGCGTCGAGGTGCGCAAACGCCGTTGCGGGCGCCGGATCGGTGTAATCGTCGGCCGGCACGTAGATCGCCTGCACGGACGTGATGGAACCGTTCTTCGTGGAAGTAATGCGCTCCTGCAACTCACCCATTTCGGACGCGAGGTTCGGCTGATAACCCACCGCGCTCGGCATGCGGCCGAGCAGCGCCGATACTTCCGAACCCGCCTGCGTAAACCGGAAAATGTTATCGATGAAGAGCAGCACGTCCTGGCCCTCCTCGTCGCGGAAATACTCGGCCACCGTCAGACCGGTCAAACCCACGCGCAGACGCGCCCCGGGCGGCTCGGTCATCTGGCCGAAAATCAACGCGACCTTCGATTTGGTGAAGTCCTTCGGATCGATAACGCCCGACTCCTGCATTTCCTTCCACAGATCGTTGCCTTCGCGCGTGCGTTCGCCCACTCCGGCGAACACCGAAACACCGCCGTGCTTCATCGCGATGTTGTTGATCAGTTCCTGAATGATGACCGTCTTGCCCACGCCCGCGCCGCCGAACAGGCCGATCTTGCCGCCGCGGAGATAAGGTTCCAGCAGATCCACCACTTTGATGCCGGTCTCGAACATTTCGAGCCGTGTCGACTGGTCTTCGAAGGAAGGCGCCTGGCGATGAATCGGATACCGTTTCTCGGTATTGACCGGGCCCATCTCATCCACCGGCTCGCCGAGAACGTTGAGGATGCGGCCAAGGGTCTGCTTGCCCACCGGCACGCTGATCGGGCCGCCCAGGCTGATCGCTTTCATGCCGCGCACCATGCCCTCGGTGGCCTGCATCGCGATCGTGCGAATGCGGCCTTCGCCAATGTGCTGCTCCGTTTCGCAGACCACGTCGATCGGCGCCGGGACATCGAAGCCCTCGCTGACAATCCGTATCGCGGTATGGACTTCGGGAATCTGACCTTCGGGAAACTGACAGTCGACGGCGGGTCCGGAGATCTGGACGACATGGCCGATGACTTGTGTAAGAGGTTCCAACGCTGTTGCCATTAATATTCCTTTGTTTCGGCTTTAACCGGCAGCGGCCGCGCCGCTCACCACTTCAATGATTTCCTTCGTGATCGCCGCCTGACGGATGCGGTTCATATTCAACGTCAGCGTATCGATCACGTCTCTGGCGTTCGAAGACGCCTTGTCCATGGCCGTCATGCGGGCAGCCTGATAAGACGCAATGGTTTCGAGCAGCGCCCGGAATACGGCCACTTCCACGTAACGGGGCATCAGCCGGTCCAGCATATCGACCGGCGATTGCTCGTAGATGTAATCCTTGTTCTCCGGTTTCGGTTTCTCCGTTTTTTGCGCGCCGTCTTCGGCAGTCGCCGGCAGCAGTTGCATCACCGACAGTTTCTGCGACATGACGCTCTTGAACTCGTTGTTGAGAACGAAAACCGCGTCCGTTTCGCCGTCCCGATAGCGCCGGATCACCTCGCTCGCGATCCCGGCCGCATCCCGAAAGGTGGGCCTGACCGCCAGATTGACGTGCTCGGAGAGAATCTTCCGGTTGCGGCGGCGGTAGTAGTCGCGCCCCTTGCGCCCCACCAGAGTCAGCGTGATTTCCGCCCCCCCGTAGTCCTGAAAGAACTTCTGCGAAGCTTTGAGCAGGTTTGAATTGAACGCGCCCGCCAGACCCGTGTCGCTCGAGAAGAACACGAGGTCGATCCTCTTCCACTCGCGCACCGCGAGCCAGGGACTTTCCGCCGCCCGGTCGTCCGACTGCGCCGCCGCCGTCAGATCGGCCAGCATCTCACGCATCAGATTCGCGTACGGGCGCGCCGCGATGACCCGCTCCTGTGCCCGGCGCAACTTCGCGGCCGAGACCATTTTCATGGCCTTCGTGATCTGCTCCGTGTTTTTCACGGAGCGGATGCGCCGCCGCAGATCGATTAAGCTCGGCATGGCTGGTCCGGTAAACCGCGCCTAAGCGCGCGCTCCCACCGGCTGCTTTTTGCTCTGGGCCAGGCGAACCTTGACCTCGCCGATGGCCGCAATCAGGTCGGCCTTCAGGGCGTCGTCGATCGTCTTCCTGTCGCGGATCCCGGCGAGGATGGCCGGCTTCGAATTTTCGAGGAACTTGTAGAACTCGCTCTCGAACGGGCGGCAATCCTCCACCGCCAGATCGTCCAGCAACCCGTTGGTGCCGGCGAAAATAATCGCCACCTGCTTTTCGACCGGCAGCGGTTGATACTGGGGCTGCTTCAGGATTTCGACCAGCCGCTTGCCGCGATTCAACTGCGCCTGCGAAGCCTTGTCGAGATCCGAGCCGAACTGCGCGAACGCCGCGAGACTGCGGTACTGCGCGAGGTCGAGCCGCAGCGCGCCGGCCACCTGGCGCATGGCTTTGATCTGCGCGGAACCGCCGACGCGGCTCACGGAAAGTCCCACGTTGACCGCGGGCCGGATGTTCGAGTTGAACAGATCGGCTTCCAGATAAATCTGGCCGTCGGTAATCGAAATGACGTTGGTCGGAATGTAAGCCGAAACGTCGCCCGCCTGCGTTTCGATAAACGGCAGCGCCGTGAGCGAGCCGCCGCCCCGCGCGTCGCTCAATTTCGAGGCGCGCTCCAGCAACCGGCTATGCAGGTAAAACACGTCTCCCGGATAGGCTTCGCGTCCCGGCGGACGGCGCAACAGAAGCGAAATCTCGCGGTAGGCCGCGGCGTGTTTGGAAAGATCGTCGTAAACGCACAGCGCGTGCCGGCTCGAATCGCGGAAAAACTCGCCCATGGCGCAGCCGGAGTAGGGCGCCAGATACTGCATCGGCGCGGGATCGGAAGCGCTGGCCGAAACCACGATCGTGTACTCCATGGCGCCGCGGTCTTCAAGCGTCTTCACCACCTGCGCCACGGTCGAGCGCTTCTGGCCGATCGCGACGTAGATGCAGATCACGTCGCCGCCCTTCTGATTGATGATCGTGTCGAGCGCGATCGCCGTCTTGCCCGTCTGGCGGTCGCCGATGATCAGTTCGCGCTGTCCGCGGCCGATCGGAATCATGCCGTCGATGGCCTTGATCCCCGTCTGCAGGGGCTGTTTGACGCCCTGCCGGTCGACCACGCCCGGCGCGATGCGCTCGATCGGGTTCGTTTTGCCGGTCAGGATCGGACCCTTGCCGTCGATGGGGCGGCCGAGCGCATCGACCACGCGGCCGATCAGCGCTTCGCCCACGGGAACCGACATGATCGCGCCGGTCCGCCGTACTTCCTCGCCTTCCCTGATGTGCTGGTATTCGCCCAGCAGCACCGCGCCCACCTGGTCTTCCTCCAGGTTCATCGCGATGCCGGAGACGCCGTGGCCGAACTCGATCAGTTCGCCCGACATGACCTTGTCCAGGCCATGGATGCGCGCGATGCCGTCGCCGACGGACATGATCGTGCCCACTTCGCTTACATCGATGGCACGCTCGTAGTTCTCGATCTCGTGCCGCAGAATACTCGTAATCTCGTCTGCCCGTATTTGAGCCATATAATTCCGTTGAACGACCTGAACTGTTTATCTGAATGCCGCTGTCGAAACGCCGCTATCGGAACGCCGCTATCTGAATAACGACAGCCGCTTGCGCAATTCCGCCAGCTGGCCGCGCACCGAGCCGTCATACACCCGGGAGCCGATACGCGCCGTCGCGCCGCCGATCAGTTCCGGCTCGACCGTGAACCGCATGCGCACCGGCGCACCCGCCAGCCGTCCCAGCTGGCCCGAAAGCCCGTCCTGCTGCTCCCGATTCAACGCCGAAGCCGAACGCACTTCGGCCCGCACAAACCCCTGCCGCTCGTCGAGCAGCATCTCGAACGCATCCGCAATCTGCGCCAGCGCGCCCCCGCGCCGGTGATCGCTCACCACGAGCACGAAATTGCGCACCACCCGCGCAAACTCCAGCTTCTCCGCAATATCCTTGATGACCGCTCGCTTGCGGGCCACCGGAATGGCGGGGGAAGCGAGCACGCTGCGCAAATCGGGCGAGGACTGCACGGTGGCGTCGAACGCCCGCAATTGCTCCATCGCCTGCTGCGGCTGAACCCCCGAACCGGGCGCGAGAACTACATCCGCGAGCGCGTTCGCGTACCGATTCACTACTCCTGAAGAAATCATGAAATTTTAGTCCAAACGGGAAACGGCCGCGGGTCCGCCGTCTCGTGCGAGGTCGCTCACGAAGCCCAGCAACAGGGCGGATTGAAGCTCCGGCGACATGCGCGCCCGAACCTTTCGCTCCGCCAGATCGACCGCCATCGCGACGGCGGCGCGCTGCACTTCCATCCGCGCCTGCTTGCCGGCGGATTCGATCTCCTGCCCGGCCTGATACTGGATGCGGGCAATCTCCGCCTGCCCCTCGCGGCGAATCCGGTCCGCTTCGCGTTCCCGCTCTTCCCGCGCGTCCGCGCGCAGGGCGGCGACTTCCTTTTCGAGACCGCCGAGTTTCGCCTGGACCTGAGCCGCGCGCACATCGGCATCGGCTTTCGCCCGTTCGCCCGCCGCAAGCCCTTCCGCGATTCTGGCCGAGCGCGCCGCAAGCAGCGGACCTCCCTGTTTCACCGCCAGCCATCCCAGCAGCCCGGCAAGAATCAGGAAGTTCGCCACTTGCCAGATGAACATGTCGGGCTTCTCCGCGCCGCCCGCTTCCGCCGCAAATACCGGCGCCGCCAGTACCGCAAAGCCCAGCGCAAACCGGCGCATCATGCGGCGCTCCGGCCCAGGATGGCGTCGGCAATCTGCCCGGCGAGCGTCTCGCTCTGCAATTCGAGGCTCTGCCGCGCCGCCGCCGCATCCTCCGCAATCGAGAGCTTGATCGCGGCCACGCGGGCGTCGGATGCGGCCCGGGCGACCCGCGCCTGCTCGGTCTGTTCCGCGTGCAGATTCTGAAGGAACACAGCCTGCTCCCGATAGATTTCGCCGCGCGCGCGATTCAGCGCCGTCTGATATTCGGCAATCTTCGTATCCGCGTTTTTCAGGCTGGCCTCAGCCGCCTCGCGCGCGCCTTCCGTCAGGCGGAAGCGCTCCGCGAGCACCTTTTCGAGAGGATTCAGATACAAAAACTTAACGAAAGCGGCCAGGATGAGAATTAATAAGAACGTAGGCAAGCCATTCAGCACAATCTCGCCCAAGTCATGCAGAGTTTTGTCCATTGTTTACAAGGAAACGGAGAACAACGAAATTCGGGTCACCCTTACCGTAACATCCGGGGTCACAACCGGTCAAACCGGGCTTTCCCGTTCAGTCCGATTCGGACCGCTGGGTCGCGGCACTCCGTTACGAAATTCCCTTTCCCGCAGAATACCACGCGGTCTGAGCGCACTTCGTTTCAAGACGGCGCGCGCGCGCCGCGAGCGCTTCGGAATCTTCCACCTCCCGGGCCGCGCGCACGCATTCGAGCGCCATCGGCAAGTCTTTCTCGCGATGCTCGTAGTGCTTCGCCAGTTCCTCGTAAGCGCGGGCGCGGAAAGGGTTGGGCGAGCGCGAAAGACCGGTATAAGTCGCCCGCGCGGCGTCCGCAAGGCCCTGTTTTTTCTCCAGCGCGCCGGTCTCGAAAAGAGCGCGGAAAAGGTGCGCGTCCGCAAGACCCAGACCGATCGCGCGGCGCATCGTCCGGTGCGCTTCTTCAAGACGCCCCGCCATCCGCAGCCAGCGCGCGAGGCCCAGAAGGTCTTCTCCATGCAACTCCGCAGCTCCATGCAGACCACCGCGCCGCGCCGCAACATTCTCCGGGTCGCGAAACGCCGCCGGGATCACCCCCGTAAGGCACGCCAGCGACACAATATCGAGCGCATTATGGTGAAACACCGGCATCAGGCGAAACGCCCGCCGCGTCCGCAGATACTCGAAATAGCAGTAAGGAATCAGCTCGCCCGGCACGTCGCCCTCGCGCTCAATGCCCAGAATGCTGCTCTCCAGATTCACCAGACGGCAGCTTTCGAGACGCAGCTTGAATAACCGGCGCGCGCCGTGGAGCAGATCGAGGTGTTCCATTCTGGAAAACGGATGGCGGGCGCGCGACATGACGTAGCGGGTTTCCAGCAGCGGCTGGTCGAAGCTCTTGCCGTTGTACGTAATCAGAACGTCGAACCGGGCAAGATAAGCCGCAAGCGCATGAAGCACGGAAGGCTCCTCGGCGTAATCCCGCATGAAGAACTGGCGCACGCGAAAGCCGTCCCCGCCGATACTGCCCACGCCGATCAGGAAAGCGTATGTGCCCGAGCCGCCCGCGAGTCCCGTGGTCTCGGTATCGAGGAATGCCCACGTGGCGGGATGGGCGCGCGCAATCGCTCCGCCGGAAAGCGCATCGAGCAGATCCGGCGGCAGTGCCAGCAGGTCCGAGATCTCGTAACTGCCATGGCGCGTGTGCCGGGCATATAACTTCTCCGTCTCGAAATGCCTGCCGAAAGGGGTCTCGACAATCTCGCCCGAAACCAGTTCTTCGACAAATCCCGCGCCCCGCGGCTGAGGCGGGCGGACGGGGAGGCGGGCGTACTTATCGTCGATGCCGGCGACGATCTGGCGCGGATTCGTCAGGCGATGCCGCGCAAGCTGTTCGCGAATGTCCATCGTTAATGTTTTGCCTTAACGTTTTGCTGTTTCTTCGCCCGTCCTCACCAGAATACCCGAGAGTGTTTCATACTGGAACATTCTGCGCCGAATTCTATTTTTCTCCGGATTGTTCGCGTTCCTGCTGGCCGCTCATCTCTGCCATTCCGGCGTGCTGTGGGCCGAGGAGGATCTGCCGCGCGCGGCCGCGCTGCAAATGAGCCACGGCAGCGTCCTCTACAGGGATATCTGGTTCGACAAGCCGCCGCTGGTTCCCGCGGTCTATCTGCTGTGGGGCGCGCGGATCGGACCCGTCCTGCGGATCGCGGGCGCCGTTTACGCCATGCTCGCGTGTCTGCTCGCCAGCGCCTTCGCGGCCGGCATGTGGACCCGGCGTGAATGCTATTGGGCGGCGGGGCTGCTCGCTTTCTTCCTCACCTTCGACACCCATTCCGCCGTTCTGCCGCTCGCGGCCGATATGCTGCTCCTCGTCCCGCATCTGGCGGCGGTGCTGCTCGCCGTGCGCAAACAGGCGTTCTGGAGCGGGGTCGCGGCCGGAGTCGGTTTTCTCTGCAACGCCAAGGGCGTGTTTGTGCTGGCGGCCTGCGCGCTGTTTGCCTGGCCGCAGGCGATGCCGCTGCTCGCGGGTTTCCTCGTCCCCAATCTCGCCGCGCTCGGCTGGCTGGCGGGCACGGGATCGCTGGCCCCCTATATCGCTCAGGTCTGGCTCTGGCCCGCCCAGTATGCCGGGAGCCCGGTTGTGGCGGACCCGGTGTGGAACGGCGCGGTCCGCACCCTGAACTGGCTCGGCTTTCATGCCGTCCTCGCCCTCGGCGCGGCGGTGTTCTGGCTGCGCCGCGCGGCCTGGAAGTACGTGGCATGGGCGGCGATCTGCTATGCCGGGGTGGCGCTCGGCTGGCGATTCTTCCCCCGATACTTCTTCCTGCTGCTGCCCCCGCTCACGATCGCGGCGGCGCGCGGGTTGACGCTGATCCGCGGATTGAAGACGCCGCGCGGCCGCGTGGCGGTCGCCCTGTCGCTCGTGGCCCTGGCCGTACCCCTCGCCCGCTTCGGGCCGCGGTACGCCATGCTCGCGAACGATCTGCTGCACCGCCGCGAGTCCCAATGGAACGATCTGGCGCTCGACCGGGACAGCCGCGAAGCCTCCCGCATCGCCCTGGCCCATGCGCCCGCCGGGGCCACGCTTTACGTCTGGGGCTATCGCCCGGACGATTATCTCTACACCGGCCTGCGGCCCGCGCCGAAGAAT
>VFSW01009723.1_pt1 | contig 13703 bp, 14 predicted proteins | sample 5358111 | NCBI WGS metagenome assembly VFSW01 (sample SAMN11554181, study PRJNA540505) | mine drainage metagenome | isolation source: sediment from site ElyBrook_90M | place: USA: Ely Copper Mine, Vershire, VT | collected 2017 | reverse complement strand
TTATATGTACATAAATAGAGCATTCATCTATGGCAATCTAACTCGCGATCCGGAAGTACGCTCACTTCCTTCCGGGGGCCCAGTGTGCTCATTTAGTGTTGCAACTAACCGTGTTTTTCGTAAGGTCGATGGTTCGAAGCAGGAGCAGGTGGAGTATCACAATGTGGTGGTCTTTGGTCGACAAGCCGAAACGTGCGGACAATACCTTAAGAAAGGGAGTGGCGTTTTTATTGAGGGAAGACTTCAAACACGAAGTTGGGATGGAGAAAAAGGTAAGCAATATAGGACGGAAATTATTGCAGAGAGAGTCCAATTTGGTCCACGTGGCTCAACAGGTGACCGAACTCCGCAATCTGATATTGATGCGCGCACTACCCAGCAGACTTCTAAGGAAGAAGTCATTGAGTACCCGGAAGAAGATATTAATCCAGATGATATTCCGTTCTAATATATTGTATGCGAAATTCTAATCAAGATCAGTTTAAAAGAATCGATTATAAGGATACCGAAACCTTAAAAAAGTTTCTTAATCCACACGGAAAGATTCTGCCGCGTCGTCGTACTGCCCTTTCGGCGTCGAACCAACATGAACTTGCCCAAGCAATTAAGCGGGCGAGATTCATGGCTTTATTGCCCTACATCATACAGTGATAACGTGTAATTAATTTCTACTTTTTTTCCACCCGTTCCACATATGTGCCGGTCTCTGTGTTAATGCGTACAATATCACCTTCATTCACAAATAGTGGAGCATTTATTGTTGCCCCAGTCTCGAGAGTGATTTGTTTGGTGCCTCCTTGAGCTGTATTCCCACGCACTGCCGGAGGAGCTTCTGTCACAAGAAGTTCAACCTTAATAGGAATGCGTACAGCGATAGTCTCTTCATTAAAAAGAACAGCTTCCACAATTGTATTTGATTTTAAAAAATTACCGGCTACTCCCACTACACTTATAGGAAGGAAAAAACGTTTACTTGCATCACGCTCCTCGCAGAACCACCACTGATCTCTATCGTTGTAGAGATATTTTATATTCTTAGTTGCCAACTCTGCTTCGTCAACTTTTTCTGACACATGGAAAGCTTGTTCGGTCACTTTCCCGGTTATAAGGTTGCGCAACTTGGTCTGGTTCACTGGTTTGCGTTGTTGTTTTCTAAATACATGAGCATCCAGGACTTCGTAGGGACTACCATCAAGCAGGATGACCTTTTTTGGCAGGATCTCGTTATATTCAAGCATAGACAATAAAAAGTGCCCGATTTTCGGGCGATAGAGGCAGTATAACTAAAAAAAAGTTTCTGTCGAGCCTTTGTGTGAGCTAGTAAGGAAACCTTCCCTTGATAATATGCGTTTTAGACAGTAGGGTATAGGAGTATTCTGTAAGCTTATGGAAGAACTAGAAGTCCCCACTACACACAATAAGTCTGACGAGGAGATTCTTACGGAATCTATCACGCATCCTTCTGTTTTTGCCTTACTTGTACGCAAGTATGAGGAGCGTTTTTTGCGCAAAGCTATGAGCATTGTTAAGGATAAGGCAGATGCCCAGGATATCGTTCAAGAAACCTTCACCAAAGTGTACTTGCACGCCAATCGTTTCAAGAAATATGAAAATGCTCAGTTCTCCTCTTGGGCATATCGCATCCTTATTAATACAGCACTTTCTTATTACCAGAAGCAGAAACGTCGCAGTAAAGTGACTGTTAAGATTGATGAAGAGCTCCTCTATCTCATTCCAGATACAAACCTTTCTCAATTTAAAAACAGAGAACTCGAGGATGAAATTGCTTCTATTCTCTCCAAAATGTCCCCATTGTTTGCTCGTGTGCTGACCCTCTTTTATATCCAGGGACTTTCGCAGGCAGAAGTAGCAAAGCATGAGGGAGTATCAGTTGCTGCCATAAAGACACGTGTACACAGGGCAAAACACGAATTTAGAAAGTTCTACAATGATCTAGTAATAAACAATATATGAGTACTATGGAGAAAAATATTATAGCCAGTGTATATGTTATTTACATTGCGCGTAAAATTACAAGCCGTATCGCAATTGAATGCTATATACTTCTCGCGTCATTTATAGGAATGGTGATGCTTGTGTCACTTCCTCACATTGCACAAAATTTTTCTATGAGCGCTCAACATGGGTTAGTAAGTATGGGTTCTTTTACACTGTCTGCATTAATGGCCACTCGATTAAGCGTTCAAATCGTGCTTCTTATCGCATGTGCCGCTCTGTTTTTTCTCTTACGAGATATTCTTAGAGCTACCTTTTCTTCATCGACTGTCACTATTCGTAAACCCGTGAGTGCTTAAGAGTAATATTGCTACTCTTCATCAGCATCAGGAACCTTCTTCGCACTGATATTTTCGGCAAATCCCTTACGGATCTCACGCAGTATTTCTTGAGCTATTTTTTTGTTTTCTCTTAGATAGGTGCGTGTCGCATCGTATCCGCGACCAAGTTTTTCTCCACGAAAGGTGTAACTAGTTCCACTTTTTTCAATAATGCCGAATTTTTCACCGAGTGCTATAAGTTCTCCCTCTCGAGAGATACCCTCGTTATAGAGCAAATCAAACTCGACCGAACGAAATGGTGCCGCGACCTTATTTTTTACAACCTTAACTCGATGGCGACCACCAACGACCTCCTCTCCTTTTTTAATTTGAGCAATGCGACGTATATCGAGGCGTACCGAGGTGTAAAATTTTAGAGCTTTCCCTCCGGGAGTCGTTTCTGGATTTCCAAACATCACTCCAATTTGCATTCGGATTTGATTAATGAAAATGACCACAGTCTTACTCTTTGCGGAGATACCTGTAAGCTTACGCAGAGCCTGAGACATTAAACGAGCTTGTTTACCGATGTGGCTTTGCCCCATGTCGCCCTCAATCTCATCTTTAGGGGTAAGTGCTGCCACTGAATCAACGACCACAATATCTATCTTTCCTGAGCGAACAAGACTTTCAACAATCTCAAGTGCTTGTTCTCCAGTGTCAGGTTGGGATACAAGAAGCTCAGAAATATTGACCCCGATTTTTTTTGCATATTCCGGGTCCAGGGCGTGTTCTGCATCTATAAATGCACATACCCCACCTCGTTTTTGAGCTTCAGCAATAGCATGCAATGACAAGGTTGTTTTTCCTGAGGACTCGGGGCCAAAAATTTCCAGGATGCGACCACGGGGATATCCTCCGATACCAAGTGCCCAATCGAGGCCAATGGAGCCCGAGGGGATAGCGTCAATACCAACTCGAGGAGCATCACCAAGTTTTATGATTGCTTCTTCCCCAAATTTTGTTTTGATCTCCCGGAGAGCTGCGTCTATAGCACTAGTATCTCTGCTTACTCCTTCGACTTTTTTTGCACGTGTTTTCCTTTTCGCCATATAGATTTAGAGATTAACGGGACAGTAACTTAGCACGGTAATATGAACTGATTCTGATACTCGCCGACCAAATTGATCTCGTGCAGAAACCGTCACTACACTATACCCTGGAGGCGGAGAAATTGCCTCGCTGAAATGACCTGATAAGTCTGTATATGCGGGCGCATCATTGATGTCTAAAAAAGCAATATTGTGCGCTTCTCCAGATATAGTAATGATACTGGAGGAAGTCGCGGTATCATCTTTTGGGGAATCGATGTGTATATCTGGTCCAGTTAGTATCTTTCGTGCTTCAAATAAACTATACACAAGAATAACAATAATTAAGGTTGTAATACAGATAAAAGAAATTGAGTATCGATTCATACGGCATTCACTACTTAGGTTCTGTCCTACGTGACGGAACAAGCATACCAAGAGTTTCTCGAAACAGGAATATCTATTCGGGATTGGCTATTGCCGAACCTATTTTTTTATCGAGCACTGCTCGTGGTTTTGCTCCATCTTGCGAACCTATGACCCCTCGTTCCTCAAGTATGTCCATAAGTCTTGCCGCTCGTGCGTAGCCGATACGCAACTTGCGCTGCAGGTAAGACGTGGAAGCCTTGCCAGCTTCTAGGACTGCCATATAGGCTGCTTCATACAAATCGTCATCGACATCGTCATTTTCGGTGCTTTCTCCAAAGAAATTTCCCTCACTATGAGACTGAAGACCACTGCCGGTATTTACTGGGGGAGTAATATCTATCGGTAAGCTGGCATCATTGTGTTTAGCAATAAAGTCAACCACCTTCTTCACCTCATTCTCACTGATGAATGCACTTTGTAAACGTATGGGCTTGCTCATATCACCGGAAAGGTAGAGCATATCTCCAGCCCCGAGTAATTTTTCAGCTCCAGACTGATCAAGTATGGTACGCGAATCGACTTGGGAAGCTACTTGTAGAGCAATACGAGAAGGGATGTTTGCTTTAATGAGACCAGTTATGACATTGACACTTGGCCGCTGGGTTGAAAGAAGTAAGTGAATGCCAACTGCACGGCTCATTTGGGCAAGACGCACGACTGCTGCCTCAAGTTCCCGTGGAAATGTCTGCATGATATCAGCAAGCTCGTCAATAACGATGACGATATAAGGCATAGCCTCCGGTACGTCGCTATCGTCGCTCGTCTTTTTATTACGCAATCTTTCTAAACTTGGAGCGAGTATATTTTGATGGTAGGACTCGATATCGCGGACATGTTCAGTTTCAAGAATGTCATATCTGCGCCCCATTTCCCTCCCGGCCCACTTGAGGGCTAGTATTGCTTTTTTAGCATCAGTAATAACAGGGGACAGTAGATGTGGGATATGATTATAGAGAGTAAGCTCAACTCGCTTAGGATCTATCATCAAAAACCTTAACTGTTGTGGTCCACAGCGGAAAAGTAGCGAATTGATGAGAGTGTGTATAGTTACAGATTTGCCAGAGCCTGTTGCCCCTGCGATGAGTATGTGAGGCATCCGTGAGAGATTTGCGAAATGCGAACCTCCAGCGATGTCGCGGCCAAGAGCTACTAGGAGCGATTTATGAGATTCAGAAAACTCTGGCGACTCTAAAAGAGTTCCAAGTCCAACGATCATTTTTGTTTGGTTCGGGACTTCAATGCCGACCAAAGATTTTCCTGGAATTGGAGCTTCGATGCGTACGGGATGTGCTGCAAGCGCAAGCTCAAGATTATTTTGAAGAGCGACTATTTTTTGTAACCGCACGCTCTCCGCAGGTTTGATTGCATATCGAGTTACGGATGGACCTATAGATATTTCATCGAGCTCAACAACGATTCCAAAATTTTGTAGGGTCCTTTTGATAATATTGGCATTTGCTTTCACATCTCCAACTCCGGGCTTGCCTCTATCGTGCTCAAGTAAAGAAAGAGGGGGAGGGGCATATGTTCCAAGTAGTGATTTTAATCGAGTTGAATCTTTGATAGCGGAAACGTTCTCTACTGATTTTTGTTGTACCTGTGCTGATGAAAGGAAGTCCTCATTGAATGGAGTGGTTTCTTGCTCGAGGGACGCATCTTCTTGAGAGTTGGATATGGAATCCTCTGTATCTAGTACGTAATTTGAGCGCGTTTTATATACATGACTCCACAAGAACGAACATAGTTGTACAACTTTTTTACCAAGAGAAATGAATGGACCTGCGGGTAGTGTGCCCTCAAGAAGTATAAGAATAGATACGAGGCACACACCACCAAGCAAAACAAGTGACGCATATGTAGCAAAATAATGTTCAGCAAAATGACCAAGGAAATCACCAATAACACCACCCCGCCCAATGACAATATCTATGAAACTGAGACCAGAAAATACAAACAGAATGCCCGCTAAAAGCTTTATGACATTAATTCCGGGCCTCTCCTCTTTGAGTAGAGTGCCCGCAAGAGTAAAAAAGACTAGAGGTAAAAGAAAATAACCTACGCCAACTAGATAGGTGACGAATGTGTAGGTATGGGCACCAGCAGTACCTGCTGTATTAAATGCAGCGAGGAGAAGGAAGCATCCCGCGGTAACAAAAAATACTACGAGCACTGCTCGTTTGGTTTTTTCAGAAATACCACCAGAGGAGATATTTCGTTTTGCTTGTCTACTGTCTTTGCGACGACCCATGCCAGGAATCATATCATGTCGAAGCATTTGATCTCCTGGTTGCATCTTGTTGAGTCAGGAATATACTGAGGGACATGGAATGTCCTTTTATGCACCATATGATTAAAAGGACATTTTAAGAGTCATTATAAAAGACTTTATATGGAAAACGAGGAAAAGAAGTTTCATGAATTTGCCTTAGAATCCGGTCTTTTTAAAGGACGCGTAGACTTATATTTCTGTTACTTAAAATCGGAACGTATTGCCCAGGCACTTGCAATGTTGGCACGCAATTTTTCCTCAGAAGATCTCAACAGCTTATGTGCTCAAGCTGAGAAAATCACTCAATCCTTCCTACAACTTGCTCTTGGTGAAGTGGAGATTCCTAAAATTCTTGTAGGAATATTCTCGCTTATTTCAGGACTTAAAATTTCTATGTCAAAAGGAGCACTTCAAGAAGGAAATGCTTTATTAATCATAACAGAATATGAAATTCTGGCGGAACGTATTGGTTCTAGTGGGTTAGCTATCTCTTTTATGTCAGCGACCAGTTTTGCTGTACCGGATGTCTCTGTTTTCAGGGGAGGACACTCTGAACACGCTTTAGTATCTCAACAATTTAGGAAGATTCAGCCCGCACTCGATAAAAGACAAGATAAAGGACAATCTATGTCTTTTAAGATATCAAAACGTCAAGAAGAGAGAACAAATAAAATTCTTACTTTTGTACAAAGACATGAAAGGGGTGTTTCTATAAGGGAAATTGCGGATATTGTACGTGAATGTAGCGAGAAGACCATTCAACGGGAATTGATCGTACTCATACAACAAGGTGCGGTAAAGAAGGTGGGAGAAAGACGTTGGAGTTTATACTTGCCAGCATCTTTGAGCTGAATATGCGGTTCTGACATTTTTTTTGAAAATGTCTAGTTTGACCACTGCTTTCGCCTCGTGTACCCTTATCCACAAGGTATTTTTGCAGCCCGGGGTGGGCCTACATATAATGGTTCAAGTGGCGGCAAGTCAGTTTTCCAACAGGACTGTATGGAAGAAATACCCGCTCGTTGACAATCGCATAGTGCGTCTCCGAGTTCACTTCTTTGAAACAAGATCAAGAAGCAGGTAAGACCTGTGCCCTTTTTGCGTCTTATTCATTGAAAGAAAGTCAGGGTTTTTGTTCTGTATGTCACTACACTTATGGAATCCTCCTTATCCCACCAAAGTTGCATGACCGATTCCACTTACACATTTTGCTACCAAAGCTTTCGTATCTCGCTCGCCTCTTCATCTCTTTGACAGAGATTTGAGGAGAGAGCGAGCGAGGAATTTAGGTAGGGCATTTTGTTCTGTGCGCAAATTACTAGAATTACAAATTAATTAATTATTTAGTTCGATTATCATATTATGACTATTACTCATAGTTCTACACGACTCGCTATTCTTACGCTTGGCGCCGCAGCGGTTGTGGCACTCGCGTTTGCAGCCTTCCAAGTTGCTCCAGCACATGCCGCGAGTATTTGTCCTGGCTACAATTGGACAGTGAATCTCAAACAAGGTTCAAGAGGTCCAAGTGTTATGGCACTCCAGCAGTTCCTTAACATGAGCCCAGACACGCAGGTTGCATCAACAGGTGTAGGTTCTCCAGGAAGTGAGACAAGTTACTTTGGTGTTCTCACCAAGGCAGCGGTCAATAAATTCCAGCAGAAATATGTGTCACAGATTCTTACTCCACTCGGGCTTTCAACCCCGACCGGTAACTTCTTTGCCTCGTCTCGTGCTGAAGCCAATGCACTTTGTGCAGGCTCAACCACGACTCCACCGACCACGACTCCACCATCGAGCACTGCTTCTGGTACTGCGGTTGTTTCAGCTGCAGCTCAGCCAGCAAATGGTGTCGCTCCAGCCAGTGCAGCTCGCGTAGCATTCACGAACTTCACTGTTACAGCAAATGGTGCTCCAGTCACAATCAACAGTGTCTCAGTCGTTCGCCAGGGGCCATCTCTTGATACGGACTTCTCTGGTGTTGTTCTTCTCAACGCTGCGACAGGTGTTCAGATCGGCGTATCACGCGTGTTTGATAGCAACCACAGCGCGACGGTAGGTTCCTCTGTAACCATTCCTGCAGGAACATCCATGACCTTTACGGTCGCGGGTAACGTTGCTGCTGCTCCAGCAAGTGGAGACATTGCCTCAATCGCTGTTACCGCAATCAACACGTCATCGGTTGTTTCAGGCTCTCTTCCAATAGTTGGTGCGAGCGAAACCTTCAATCCAAATCTGACAATTGGCAGCGTGAGTGTCTCAACATCATCGTTTGACCCGAACTCAGCTACGAGTCAGCCAATCGGCACAACGGGCTACCGTTTCTCAGGTCTTCGTCTGACGGCAAACTCAACAGAAGATTTGACCTTTAAGTCAATCACCTGGTACGAGTCTGGCTCAGCAAATGCACTTGCAAACGTAGTCACTGTCGTCAATGGGACCTCGTACCCGACTACTATTGATTCAACTGGCCGTTACTACACGACCGTATTCCCAACAGGAATTGTCATCCCGAAAGGAACATCAGTTGATGTCTATGTGCAGGGTGATCTTGGTTCAAACACCATTGCAAACACAGTCGCGGAGTTTGACATTTATCGAAACACTGATGTCTATCTTGTAGGAAATACCTATGGCTATGGCATTACTGCTCCGGTTGGTGCAGCCACCATAAGCTCTGCATCCACGCACGCTACTACCATAAATACTGATAGCAATCCTTGGTTCCAAGGCTCAACGGTATCAGTGACAGCGGGATCAATCTCAACTATTCAGAACGCGACATCGGTTCCAGCGCAAAACGTCGCAACCAATGTACTTAACCAGCCACTCGGTGGTTTCCAGACCAACATCTTGGGTGAAGGAATTACCGCTCAAAAGATTATTGCCCACTTCACATATGGCTCATCTTTTGCTGCAGACGCCCTGTTGACGAACGTCTCACTCGTCAATCAGAACGGCGTTGTTGTTGCAGGCCCATACAATGGAGTTTCAACTTCAGCACAAGCTCAGACGGTTACCTTCACTGGGTCTATCAACTTCCCGACCGGACCACAGACGTACACCCTCGAGGGTGAAATTCCAACCACCGCAAGTTCAAGCGATACGATTGTTGCGTCTATGACACCGTCAACAGACTGGTCAAGTGTCACCGGAAACACAACGGGCAGCAGCATCACACTTCCGTCTAGCCCCGTGACGATGAACACGATGACGATCAAGACCGCATCTCTTAACGTTGCAAACGGCTCGACACCAGCATCACAAAACGTTGTGGCTGGTGGTCAGGGGGTTACATTCGCAACCGTGCAGCTTGATGCTTCACAGTCTGGCGAAGATCTCCGTCTCTCCTCTGTTCCAGTCATCCTTACAGTGGCCACTGGAGCAGTAACTGATCTCAATGATTGCCAGTTCTTCAACGGCACTACTGCCCTTAACACAGGCTCACGTGTCGTTAACGGCAGTGGCTGGGCAGCGTCTGGCTCTAAGACGACATTCAGCTTGGACAATGCACTTCAGGTTCCGAAAGGCACCGTGGTGCAGCTCACACTCCAGTGCAGTCTAATTAGCGGCGCTACTGCAGGAGCAACATACTCAGTTGCTGTTGATCCGACGACTGGTGATTGGTCTGTCACAGGTAATACCTCAGGAAACAGCGTGGTCCCAACCTTCGGTGCTGGTTCTGCTCCTACTATGACTGCCTCCTCTGGAGGAACGCTCACTGTCTCAGATGATGCGTCATCCCCTGCCTACGCATTGGTAGCAGGCGGTACGACCGGTGCGACAGTCAATGTGCTCAAGTTCCACGCAACTAACGAGGCAGTCAACCTACAGAAAGTCGGCTTGACGCTCACGAACACTGCGTCTTCATCAGCTGCTGACCTTACGCAGACGTACCTCTACGCAGGAAACAACCTGTTTACGACTGCTGGTGTTGCGATATCCCCGGGAACGCTTCTTGGCACTGCGGCATTCGTAGGTAATGCGTCTACAGCAACCTCAAGTCTTACAAGCGCAGTGCAGATACCGAATAACCAAGACGCAACTATCCTCGTGAAGGCGGATGTTGCTAATATTGGTATCTCGCAGCCTGCAACTGAAGGACATCTTGTTGCAATTGACTACACGAACTCTCAGGGCGTAGGTGCAAACTCTGGAAAGAACATTGTTGCTAGCGGACTTACCGGCTCTTCATCAGCGGGTATCCGTATCTTCAAGACAATTCCAACCTTTGCTACTGACTCAACTCTTCCTTCAACAGGAATTGGAGACGGTCGCCTCATGGAGTTCTCTGTAACGGCAGGCAGCAGTGGTCCAGTTGGTATCAATTCGTTTAACTTCACACTCGCAACAACGACCTTGAGTGTGACCAACCTCCAACTGTTCGTCTACACTAACTCCAGCTACTCCAACCTTGCCCCGGGTACCTTCGGCGCAAGCACAGGTCAGCTCGGTAGTACGGTGGCAACAGTTGCGTCTCCCACTACTGTGATCAATATTGCCGCTTCTACCAATCCTCTTGAAGTCCCAGCAGGTCAAACCTACTACTTCAAGCTCATTGGCTCGATCTCTGGCAATGCGACAGGTGCCTCAGCAGTGACCACCCTTATTAAGGACACTGTGTACCCGGCGCTCGGCGCAGGTCAGTTCATGGGCCAAACTTCAACCACAAGTCTTATGGTTGGAGGAACCGCAACCTCCGATAACTTTGTCTGGACGCCAAATGCGACCACGACAATTGGTCTAGGTGGAAACGATTGGACTAACGGCTACCAGGTTGCTGGCTTCCCATCAACTCCAATTTCTCGCTCCTACTAACCTCTGGATTAACTCTTAGGAGTTCTATCCGAGCTTAGCCAAGCAAAAGCCCCCTTAAGGGGGCTTTTGTGTTTTCAGTATTCCTCGTTACACTATTGTTATGTCTAGAAACACCACTACACTCATCGCAAGCGCTAGCGGTATGATCTTGATACTGGGAGCATTTTTTTTGTATACACACATGACAAGGTCAACTATGCCAAGTAGTCTTATCTCGGTAAGTACTACCACAAACCTTGGAAACGGAATCTCACTGACGACAACTGGCAGCAGCACGGTGTCTATTATCTCCCCCCAATCTTCTAATGTGCCTGTACCCTCTCTTATGGGAGCTATTATCATTTCTCCCTCACTTTCTCCTGAAGTGGTAGCGGCGATACGTCTTCAAGAAGACACTCTTATTTCACAACTAAAACAAAGTCCGACACGTGTTGATCTGTGGCTACAGCTTGGTGTCGTTCGAAAGATTGCCGGCGACTATCGAGGAGCGATAGAGGCATGGAATTATGTCGCAGCAGTAGCTCCCAGTAGCTACATAGCCTTTGCTGACCTAGGAGACTTATATCAGAACTTTCTTAAAAACTACCCTCTCGCAGAGACTAACTACCTTGAGGCGGTTAAGCTTGCTCCAACCGATATTGATCTCTATAGGAATCTCTTTACCTTCTATCACTATCAGTACAAAACGAATACGAATGATGCTCTCAACATCATTAACCAAGGGCTAGCGGCAAATCCAGGGAACGCCGAATTGCTGCAACTCAAGTCGCAGCTTCAATGAAGGATTTTTTTACGAAGACTTTTATTCATTTTATCTTCGGGTTTCTTCTTATACTTGCTGTGGCCCTTATGGTGATGGATATTGTGGCACGATACCTCAATCATTAATCGGTAACGGTTGACAAGGGTAGTCACCTCTTAGTAGGATTCTCACTGCAGGCTCAAGACAGTAGGTACCAGTAGTCTAATGCTGAAAAAGCGCCTACCGAGGTCGAAACTCTTTATCTTCCTAGGAAGGGGGAAGTGGGTGTCGAAAGCCTTTAGTTCAAGAGGTAGTTTACTCATGTTTTAAACCACGTGTATGGCTATTACAAGACAAAAGAAAGAGGAGATTGTGGTCCAACTTCGTGATATCGCACAGAAGGCAAAAACGATTGTCTTTGTGAGCTTCAAGAAGCTAAACGTAAATCAACAAAATGAGATGCGTCGTTCTCTCCAAACAGAAGACATAGGGTACTTTGTTGCCAAGAAAACTCTTATGAAAAAAGCACTTGGCGACTTGCTGAAAGAGGCTCCAGATTTCCCAGGTGAGATTGCTCTAGTGTATGGAGTTGAGGAACTCACTGCTGCTCAGAGACTTTCAGTTTTTGTTAAGAAATTTCCAGAAAGCCTCGTTTTTGTGGGGGGTATCCTCAACGGAGCATACCTAGACAAAGAGAGAGTCACCTCTATCGCAGCTATTCCAACTATGGAGGTACTGCGTGCTCAGTTCGTGCAGCTTATTAACAGTCCGCTTCAGCGTCTGGCGGTTGTGCTTGATCAGATTGCCGAGAAGCAACAATAGAACTATATGGAAGAAGAAAAAATCCAAAAAGAAGTCCCCGCAAAGTTTAAAGAGTTCGTAGAGAAGATAGAGAAGCTGTCTGTTCTTGAGCTCCATGAATTAGTTAAAATCCTCGAAGCGCATTTTGGCGTATCTGCTGCAGTTGCAGTCGCGTCTGCTCCTAGCGCAGGTGCTGGAGCTGGAGAAGAGGAGAAGAGTTCCTTTAACGTACACCTCACTGACGCAGGCGGTCAGAAGGTACAAGTTATCAAGGCAGTCAAGGATGTACTCGCGCTTGGTCTTAAGGAAGCAAAAGATCTTGTCGACGCTGCTCCTACAGTACTCAAGGAGGGCATGAAGAAAGAAGATGCAGAGAAGCTTAAGGTAGCAATTGAGGCTGCCGGCGGAAAAGCTGAACTTAAATAAACGGCTCTCTTTACGGATTACAAAACACCTTGCGCATGCGAGGTGTTTTGTGTACGGAGACTTTATTGTACAGGGTAGACAAGTTGCTATAGAATACCCTGATACAGCACGCTACCGATCATGACTGACCCTCTCTCGAAACTTTTCGGAAGTTTGGCACGAGTTAAACTCCTCCGTCTCTTTTTGTTTAATACTCGACAGTCATTTACTCCTCAAGATGCTGCCAGACGTGCTCGGATTACTCTACAGGAGGCACGTCGTGAATTTAATGTATTTAAATCAATTGATCTGATTTCTCGTGTGACTCGAGGAAGAGGAGTGAGATACGGTGTCGTGAGTTCCTTTCCTTACATAGAAGTTCTGCAGAACCTTCTGCTCAATGCACCAGTGCGAGGGAAGGACATTGCTGATTCTTTGCGCGGGGTGGGGTCGATAAAATTAATAGCATTATCAGGAATGTTTGTTGGTGAGTGGGATACTCTTCTTGATCTACTCATTGTGGGCGACCGAGTGCAGGAGAAAAAGTTGCGGGATCGCATCAAACGATTTGAAGCCGAACTTGGCAAAGAGATACGATTTGCCGTTCTTTCCACGGAGGACTTCCTCTATCGTCTTAATATGAATGAGAAGCTTATTCGAGATATTTTTGATTACACACACCGTATTGTGATTGATAAGATAAATACAGGGCTCAAATGAGCTAGTATCTATTGATAAGTAAGGATTTTTTGACTATCCACATCGAGATATAAAAACTCTTACCAGCCGAGGATGGCGTTGCTACAATAAGAGGTGTCGATTATCAATCAATTACCATTTATTTAGTTACTTTTTATATGATTATTCAGACA
>VFSW01009722.1_pt1 | contig 13705 bp, 13 predicted proteins | sample 5358111 | NCBI WGS metagenome assembly VFSW01 (sample SAMN11554181, study PRJNA540505) | mine drainage metagenome | isolation source: sediment from site ElyBrook_90M | place: USA: Ely Copper Mine, Vershire, VT | collected 2017 | reverse complement strand
GACCGAAGGCGTATTGCTCAAGCGCGACGTGTTCTCCACGGTCGAGCGCGGCCGCCTTCGAACGGCCGATGGCGACGTCGATGCGGTATTGCGCCGGATCGATCAGGTGCCGTGGTGGTCCTACCTTCCGGCACGCCATCTGTTCACCCGCGAGCGCCGCGCGCTTGCACTGGCGCGCGAGCTGCATGTCGGGCCGGAATTGCTGTGGGTCGGCCGGCACGCGCTGGTGCGCGGATTCATCGACGGGGTGGCGCTGCATCTGGCCAAGCCGTTCGACGATGTCGCCTATTTCAGCTCCGCCAAGCAGGCCCTGCGGAAGCTGCATCGCGCCGGCATCTGCCACAACGATCTCGCCAAGGAGCAGAACTGGCTCGTGGGCCGCGACGGTCGTGCCTATCTCACCGACTTCCAGCTTGCGGCCTGCTTCCGGACCCGCAGCCGGCTGTTCCGGATCGCGGCTTACGAAGATCTTCGGCATCTGCTGAAGCACAAGCGCAGCTACGCGCCATCCGCGCTGACGCCGAAGGAGCGCAAGATTCTCGCGCGCAAGTCGCTGGTCGCCAGCATCTGGCTTGCGACCGGCAAGAAGGTGTATCGCGCGGTCACCCGCGGCCTGTTCAATTTCACCGATCGCGAGGGCGGCGGCCGCCGCCTCGTCAACGACGCACCGCTGCTGATCGATCTGATCAAGAAGAACCCCGCCGTGCGCGATGCGGCCATCGTCGCCTTCGCCGACCGGCGTTCCGGCGTCGGGCTTTATGCCTTCGTCGAGACCGAACAGGCCGTTCTGGAAGCCCAGATCAGAAGCCAGATTGCGGCAGCGAAGGGGCCCAAACCGCCCGAGCATATCCAGCTGGTTCAGGCCCTGCCGCGCGATGCCAGCGGCAACCTTCGCATTGAGGTCCTGCAACTGGTCGCAACCAACCAGCTCGATCTGATCGAACCGATGATGACGAGCGAGACGGATCGGGCGTTTCTGAAAAACATTCTGGAGCAGCGCAAGAATCTGCGGGACCGGTTCAACTTCGAGACGGCGGACCTGAATTCGTCCTCAGGCTGAGAACTGCCGCGACCGCGAGGCCCGCCACAAGGTCCACAGCGTCTGAAACCTGGACGTTGATCGCGGCGCGAACGGATCGTTGTCGGCGCGCGACATCCGCGCGAGATCGCGTCGTACCTGCGCCAGCGGCAGGAACATCGGCCGTGCCTCGGGCGCTACCGTCGCAAGCAAGGCCAGGGCCGTCCGCAGATGCCCCCGCGCCTCGCCGAGCAGATGATCCAGCGCGGCTCGCAATCTGGAGGTTTCCTTGCCCGCAAACACGTCCTCGATCCCGCAGCCGTGACTCTCGAGCACCTGCTGCGGCACAAACAATCGGCGCCGCGAAGCGTCCAGCGGCAATGAAGCCATCACCTGCGCCATGCCTTGGGCCAGGCCTGCGTGACGCACCAGGTGCTCGATCTCATCCGAGGATTGCCCGGCGATTTGGGCGGCCAACGAAAACAAGGCCGACGAGGTATCGATGATATAGCCTTCCAGCGCCGCCATGGTCGGCATCGGATCGTTATAGAGATCGAACTGGTGCTCCTCGACCAGGCGCAGCAGCCGTTCGACCGGCAGCGGCCAGGTCCGGATCGCCTGCAGCAATTCGGCCGCAACCGGGTTACCCTCGACGCCACCATGGTCCACTCCGGCCAGCGCGTCGGTCCACCATTGCAAGCGCATTTCGCCCGGCATCGGCTGACTGACCTGCTCATGCACGCGGGAAACCTCGACATTGAAGGCATATAACGCCAACAGCGCGCGACGATGCGGCGCAGGAACGAACAGCGAGGAAGCATAACGGACAAAATCGTGCGAACGCACCAGCTCCGCGCAGAAGCTGGCCGCTTCCCTGCCCTCAGTCGGATCGCTCATGGAACCGCGATCAGCGCCGCCGCGACGCGCCGTCTCTCACCGATCATGATGTTGTAGGTGCGGATCGCGGGTCCCGTCTGCATCGGGTCCAGAACGATACTCACGACGCGCAACGCTTCGCGCAGACCTTTGGGAGGTATCCAGACGTCCGTTCCAGTGCCGACAATCAGGGTATCGATGGCGTTCGCGGCCGCGAAGACGCGCTCCAGAGAATGCTCGTCGATCTCGCTCGCCTTCGTCACCGGCCAGGCCCAGATGGCATCCGGCAAGCACAGCAACGAGCCGCGATGCGACATCTCGGCGAAGGCAAAGCCGCCGTTGCCGTAAGCTTCGATCGGCGCCGACCTCGGAAGATGTGGAGCGTCCGGGCGGCTGGTGGTTTGTTTGGGCATGATCTCGTCCGAAAACCGGTTCCCACTTTTCGGGATCATGCCGGAGTCACTTCTTTTGCGGAGTGTCCGGCACGTCGGCCCGGTTGGTGCCGACGCCGAGATAGATCAGGATCGGCGCTGCGATGAAAATCGAGGTATAGGTGCCGACCAGCACCACGCCGAACATCATGACCGCCGTGAAGCTGTGGATGGCATTGCCGCCGAACAACAGCAGCGCCAGCAAGGCCAGCGTGACCGTGACGTGGGTGATGATGGAACGCGACAGGGTCGAATTGATCGACTCGTTGAGCAATGCCGGCATCGGCATTTTCTTGTAGCGCCGCAGCATTTCGCGGATGCGGTCGTAGATGACGACGGTATCGTTCAGGGAATAACCAAGGATCGTCAACAGCGCCGCGATACTGGTGAGGTCGAAATCAACCTGGCTGATCGACATGAAACCGATCGTCAGCACGATATCGTGGACGTTGGCGATCATGGCGCCGAGCGCGAACTGCCATTCGAACCGGAACCAGAGATAGATCAGGATCGCGACGATCGCGAGCATCAGCCCGAGCATGCCGTAGGCGAGCAGCTCGCCGGACACGCGCGGTCCGACCACTTCGACGCGCCGGTATTCGACGGCGTCGCCGAGCGCGCTACGCACCTTCTGCACCGCCTCCTGCTGCGCCGCGTCGCCGCCGGGCTGTTCGGCAACCCTGATCAGAACTTCGTCCGGGCCGCCGAATTGCTGCAACTGAACATCGCCAAGACCGAGGCCGCTCAGCGTCGCACGCATCGAAGCGATGTCCGCGGCGCCGGATTTGGCCCGGACTTCCATCAGCGTGCCGCCCTTGAAATCGATGCCGAAGTTCAGCCCGTGGGTGAAGAACAGCGTGATCGCGACAATCGAGAGCAGCGCCGAGATCGGAAAGCTGATGCGGCGAAAGCGCGTGAAATCGAAATGGGTGTTGTCGGGCACGATGCGCAGCGACGGCAAAATGCCGAGCGCACTGACCACGCTCAGCACGGCAATCAGAATGCCAAGCGAAATGAGAACGAAGTGAGTCAAAGCCGCATTCCTCTAGATCGGTACATTTTGCGGCCGTCTCCACCGTACCCAGGTCGCGACGATCAGTCGGGTAAGCTCAAAGGCGGTGAAAACCGTGGTGAGGATGCCGATACCGAGCGTTACGGCAAAGCCGCGCACCGGCCCGGTGCCGATATAGAATAGCACCGCGGCAGCAATGAAGGTGGTGATATTGGAGTCGAGAATGGTCGCCAGCGCCCGCTTGAAGCCGGCGTCGATCGCGGAAATCGCATTGCGCCCGCCGCGGATTTCCTCGCGGATTCGTTCATAGATCAGCACGTTGGAATCAACCGCGATACCAACGGTCAGCACAATGCCGGCGATGCCGGGCAGCGTCAGCGTGGCATTCAAGAGCGACAACACGCCGAAGATCATGGCGACGTTGATGGCGACCGCGATGTTGGCGAACAGCCCGAACAACCGGTAGGTCACGAGCATGAATACGATGACCATGATCGAGCCGACATAGGCCGCCAGTTCGCCCTTTTCGATCGAATCCTGGCCCAAGCCGGGACCGACGGTACGTTCCTCGATCACGGTGAGCGGCGCCGGCAAGGCGCCGGCGCGCAACAGGATCGCCAGTTCGTTGGCGGACTGCACCGTGAAATTGCCCGAAATCTGTCCCGAACCGCCGGTGATGGGCTCGCGGATCACGGGTGCGGAAATCACCTCATTGTCGAGCACAATCGCGAAGGGTTGCCCGACATTCTCCGATGTCGCTTGCGCGAATTTGCGCGAGCCGGCGGAATTGAAGCGGAAGCTGACGATCGGCTCGCCCGAGCGCTGATCGAACCCCGGCTGCGCATCGGTGAGTTCGCCGCCCGAGACGAGCACCTGCCGCTTGACGACGTAGGGTATCTTGGGCGCCTGCGCGCTCATCAGAATTTCGGAATCCGGCGGCACCCGGCCTTGCGCGGCCTGGTCCGGCGGAACGGTCGTATCGACCATGCGGAATTCCATCTTGGCGGTCTTGCCGAGGATGCGCTTGAGCTCGGTCGGGTCCTGCAGGCCCGGCACCTGCACCAGAATCCGATCGGTGCCCTGCCGCTGGATCACCGGCTCGACCGTGCCGAGCTGGTTGACGCGGCGCTCAACGATCTGGATCGATTGTTCGATGGTCTGCCGGATGCGCTCGGTGATGGCCGCCTGCGGCACGGTCATGCGGATCAAGCCGCCGCCGGCGTCGCTGACCTCAAGGCTGCGCTGGCCGCTGGAACCGAGCAAGCCACCGAGCGGCTGCGACAGCTCGCGCAGTTTTGTCAGGGCCGCCGGCAGGTCGGTATCCCTGGAGATGCGCACTTCGGCGGCGTCGTTGCGCGCGTTGAGGCCGGTATAGCCGATTCTGGCGTCGCGCAGCGCGCGGCGTACGTCATCACGCACCTGGTCGAGTTTCTCTTTCCTGACGTAGTTGGAATCGACCTCCAGCAACAGGTAGGAGCCGCCCTGCAGATCGAGGCCGAGCACGAGGTGACGCTGCGCCCAGACCGGCCAGGTCTTTACGGTCGCCTGCGGGAAGAAATTCGGAACGGCGCAAAGGCACACCGCAAGCGCGAACAGGATGATCGCCAGCGCCTTCCACCGCGTGAAATACAACATCGAATTGACCCGTCAGGTTCTGGAATGGGCGCGATCGGACAGCGCGCTAGCTCGCCGAACTATCTTCCTTGGCGGTATCAGCTTTTTCCTTGGCCGGCTCGCCCTTGGCGCGCACGCCGGAAATCATTTGCCGCATCTGCCGCACGCGGACGCCGTCCGAAATCTCGAACTCGATCTGGTCGTCGTCCACCACCTTGGTCACCTTGCCGACCAGCCCGCCGGTCGTCACCACGGTATCGCCGCGGCGGATGTTCTTCACGAGTTCCGCATGGTCCTTCACCTTTTTCTGCTGCGGCCGCAGAATCAGGAAGTACATGATCACGAAGATCAGCGCGAACGGCAGCAGCGACATCAACATGCTGTTGGTATCGCCGCCGGCCGCGGCCTGGGCAAACGCAGGGGTAATCAGCATTCGTGCAATCCTCGTGGAACGGGAATGAACAGGCAGCGCCTGAGCGCCGGGCCGGTCCGGGCAAATTCGCGCGGACTATAGCGGCCGCGGTCCCAATTGCAACGCTGCCAGACCTCTCATTTGCGCCGCTTGCGGCCCCCTGTAAGGCCCGTTAAGGGTGCGTCGTCAGGAAGGCCAAAGATGTCAAGAAATCGCGGTAAAACAGCTCCTCGGCCCAGCCCCAAGGCGGCTCATCGAAAAACGCCGATATCAAAGACAAAACGCCAGGCGGCGTCCCCTGAGCTCGATGCAGCGGAACGGATTGCGCGCGCGCTCGAAACCATCGCCTCGCACCTTTCGGCTAGGTCGCCCGCAGACTCCGCGGCCGGCTCGCTCGGCCAAGCGGACGCGTTCATCTGGCATCCGGATGGACGGCTGGCGCCCGTGCCGCGCGTCAGCCGCGTCGATATCGGGCTGCTCAAGGGCATCGATCGGATGCGCGACATCCTGATCGAGAATACCGAGCGTTTTGCCGACGGACTTCCGGCCAACAACGCGTTGCTGTGGGGTGCACGCGGCATGGGGAAATCATCGCTGGTGAAGGCGACACATGCCAGCATCAACCACAACCGAAAGCCTGAGGAGCGGTTGAAGCTGATCGAGATTCATCGCGAGGATATCGAGAGCCTGCCGGTCCTGATGGATCTGCTGCGCGGCTCGCCCTTCCATTTCATCGTGTTCTGCGACGACCTGTCGTTCGACGGCAATGACGCCTCCTACAAATCGCTGAAGGCGGTCCTCGAGGGCGGCATCGAGGGCCGTCCCGACAATGTCATCCTGTATGCGACCTCCAACCGCCGGCATCTGCTGGCGCGCGAAATGATCGAGAACGAACGATCAACCGCGATCAATCCCGGCGAGGCGGTCGAGGAAAAGGTCTCGCTCTCGGACCGGTTCGGATTGTGGCTCGGCTTCCATCGTTGCAGCCAGGACGAATACCTGGCGATGGTGAAAGGCTATTGCAGCCATTTCGGCATCAAACTCGCCGAAGAAGAGCTTGAGCGCGAAGCGCTGGAATGGGCGACCACCCGCGGCTCCCGCTCGGGACGGGTCGCCTGGCAGTTCACGCAGGAACTGGCGGGACGGCTGGGGGTCAAGCTAAGCGGCAAATAGACGCGTTCGCCTGGCTCACGCCCCGTTGAGGAATTGCAGCGGATCGACCGGGGATGATCCCTTGCGGATCTCGAAGTGCAGTTGCGGCGAGGCCACTTCGCCCGACTGGCCGGATTTTGCAATGATCTGACCGCGCTTGATGGTGTCGCCGCGCTTCACCAGGAGCTCGCTCGCGTGGGCATAGGCGGTGACGTAGCCGTTGGAGTGGCGGATCAGAACCAGATTTCCGTACCCCTTGAGCTCGTTGCCGGAATAGGCGACGACGCCGTCTTCGGCCGCTTTGACAGGCGTGCCCTCCGGCACCGCCAGATTGATGCCGTCATTGGCCTTGCCATTGGTCTTGGCGCCGTAACTGGTGATGACCTTGCCGCGCACCGGCCAGCGGAAGGTCGGCAACGCGCCGGTTGCCTCGGCGGCCTTGACCGGCGTTTCAGCCGGAGCGTCCTCGACCGCTGTTGCCTGCGCCAATCGAGCCTTTTGCAGGGGATCTGCTGTCCCGGCCGCCATCCTGGCTGCGGGAAGTGCTGTTGCCGCAGGCTGTGCGGCTGCAGCAACCGGCTGGACGCCCGGTGCTGCCGCGGCAGCCTTCGCCGGCACGCTAAGCTTCATGCCAAGCTGGAGTTTGGCGGTTGGTTCGATGCCGTTGGCGCGGGCCAGTTCCGCCAGCGAGACGTGATAGCGGCGCGCGATGCCGAGTAAGGTATCGCCGTGATTGACGACATGAATGGACGGAGCCGCGCCGGCGACGGGCCTGCTCGCAGGCGCTACCGGTTGCGGCGCCGCAGCGGTCGCGGATGGACTAGGAATGATCAGCTGCTGACCCGGAGAAAGGACGCGCGGTCCCTTATATCCATTGGCCTGGAGGATCGCTGTGGGCGAAACGTTGTAGCGGCGCGCCAATATTTCGAGCGTGTCACTGGTGCCAACGATGATCGTGGTGCCTTGGGCCGGGGCGTGAGCGGCAGCCACCGAGTGCGGGACACTGCCGGTTGCCTGGATCGGACGCGCAGGCGGCGCATAAGAGGCTAGTCCGCGCCCCCCTCCGGATACCCCACCGCCGGTCGAATAGGATTGTGGGGCGGAGATCGCCGGCGGCAGCGCCTGCGAATGCGGACGGGCATATTGCGGAAGTTCGCGGCGCTCGACCGCGGCGGGCGGCACGGCGCCCGTGGCGTCGGATTGAGAGGCAAAGGGATTTTGGGATAAGCGGCTCGACATGTCTGCGCTGCAGCCGCCAAAACCGATCGACATCAGCGCCAGCACCGCCAAGTGCGGCACCCGACGCGAGTAAAGCAACTCGACGACACGGGGCATGGTTACTCACTCGTACGCAACAAATTACTGTTTTGAGTAAACACGTCCCGAGTAAACAACCGCTTAAGGTTGGGAATAAGATGTTGGCAGGACAGCTAATCCTGGCTTTTAAAGCTCGCGGGCAATGCCATGTAGCGCCGGCACAAAACGCACGTCGACGAGCTCCTTGCACTCGAAGCCGGCCTCAGTCCGGACCATGCGGATCAGGGTCTGGGTACCCTGCTGCGGCCCCACCGGCGCGATCAGGACGCCCTCCGGGTCAAGCCGCTGCGCGAGCGCGTCGGGGATCTGCTCCATCGCTGCGGTCACAAGGATGCGGTCGAAATTGCCGGCATCGGCGGGGACGTCAAAACCGTCCCCCAGCATGACCTCGACATTGTCGCAACCAAGCTTTGCAAGCCGCACCCGGGCACGCTCGGCCAGCGTCCGGTAGCGCTCGATGGTCAGGATATGGCCGGCAAGCCGCGACAGGATGGCGGCCTGGTAGCCGGAGCCGGTACCGATCTCGAGCACCCGGTGCTGCTTCCGTAGCTGCAATTGCTCCGTCATATAGGCCACCACGAAGGGTTGGCTGATGGTCTGTCCGCAGGCAATGCCGAGCGCGCTGTCGCGGTAGGCATCGGCGCGATCGGCCGCCTCGACGAACATCTCCCGCGGAATTTCTTCCATGGTGCGAAGTACCGCCTGATCGCTGATCCCGCGCCGCCGCAGGTTGAGCTGAAACATCATCTGTTGTGGCGGAATCTGTGGTGACGGATTTTGATTGCTGGACATTTAGCCCCCATGCAGACGGCTTTGCCGACCGGGCAGCCCGCCTGGTCCGGTAAGCTCAAGTCTGGTAAATTGATGCCATAAGGACTGCCGGCTCCAGCTAAATATTTCAGCCTATTCGGTGTTCCCATTGTGGAACCCGGTATACACCCCTGACGTTAGCGACCCGGCTTGGTCAAGGCTGCTCATAAATCCGGGACCGAATCACGTCGTATTGCGGGCGGGCGCATGTCGAGATTGCACCGGTTGCCGTTATTTGCGAACCTTTGGTTCCGGGATGGGCAAGGATTCAACCGATGACTGCGACGCGGCCGCCAGGCGGTTCTGTATTCCTCGTCGAGGACGAGGTCATGATCCGAATGATGGTCGCCGACATGCTGCAGGAACTCGGCTACAGCGTCGCCGCGGAGGCCGGTGAAATCAACGAAGCCATCAGGCTGGCGCAATCGACCGAGTTCGACCTCGCCATTCTCGACGTCAACGTCAATGGCAAGGTGATTTCGCCGGTCGCCGACCTGATCAGGGCGCGCAACCTCCCATTCATTTTCGCGACCGGCTACGGCTCATCGGGCCTTCCCGAGGAATACCGCGATCGCCCGGCGCTGCAGAAGCCTTTCCAGATCGAAACGCTGGCGCAGCTGATCGACAATACGCTGAATAGCAAGGCGGTTTAGGACACGGCAAAAATCGAATTGACGGCGCTAATCGCGCTCATCCGGGGATGACGACCACCGTGACAGCCGACCTACCTCAGCGTCGCCGTCAGCGCTTCGGAAAATGCCTCGTCGGTGCGGTCGAGCCGCAATGGCGTCACCGAAACATAATGCGAAGCCAGCGCCCAGAGGTCGGTGCCCTCGGCCGGCACGTCGACCTGCGCCAACCGCTCGAACCCAATCCAGAAATACGGATTGCCGCGGCCGTCGCGTCGCTGGTCGACTTTCAGAAAGCCGAGATTGCGCTTGCCCTGCCGCGTCACGCGCACGCCCGCGACATCATCGGGCGCACAGGCCGGAAAATTGACATTGATCACGGTATTCCGGGGTACGCCGGCGTCGATCACCTTGCGCAGGATCGGTGGGCCGAATTTCAGGGCGGTGTCCCACAGCGGCTTTTCGCGTGACTCCATCGTGAACTCCTGCGACAGCGCGAATGACGGCAAGCCCAGGATCGTGCCTTCCAGCGCGCCCGCGATCGTGCCGGAATAAACCACGTCCTCGGCGACGTTGCGGCCCTTGTTGACGCCTGACAATACGAGGTCCGGCAGCTTCTCGCCGAGGATGTGGCGGGCGCCCATGATGACGCAGTCGGTCGGCGTGCCCCGGACCGCGAAATGACGCGGCCCGACTTCGCGCAGGCGAAGCGGATCGTTCAGCGAAAGCGAATGCGAAACGCCGGACTGATCGAGCTCCGGCGCCACCACCCAGACGTCGTCGGACAGCGCCCGCGCGATCTCCTCGACGATTTTCAGGCCCGTGGCATGGATGCCGTCGTCATTGGTGCAGAGAATTCGCATCTCCCAGACTGGTCCTCTTCGATCGATTCCACGGCGCTGGAAGTGCCGTCTTATCCGGCTATCGCGGATCAGGCAAACCTGTCGTGGCTGGCGCCCGGCTCCGCCCAACAGCGGCAAGCCGGCGTTGCCCTCGGCTTCAAATCGGCGGCTTGAAGCTCGCCGCCACAGCAATTCAAATGCCGGATATCGTCATCTCAGCGATCACCGGCGCGCGGGTGGATGCGCCAAACCCCTAGGAACTTCGCGCGCACGCCGTTGGCCCGCATTTCGAATTTTCGAACCGGCTTCGGCGGCTCCGGCGGAGAAACGATCTCATTCGCCTTCGAAACAGGCTTCGGGGGCGGCGGCGTCTCACGGGACGGCTCCGGATAATGTTTGCGGGCGACGGAAAGGGCCTTGTCGAAATCCTCGGAATTGAGCCACTTCTGCGCGCGCACGCTTTCCAGCACGCTGTCTTCCCACAGCCTTGAGGCCTCGATGTCGAACTGACCCTTCTGTTTCTGATCGCACGCCTGAATGCCGTAGCCGGTGACAGCCCACTGCCTACCCACCCAATAGATGTCGCGATGCAGGGCCATTGCGTGTCATTGTTTCCGAAAGAGAGGCTCTCGCCGCGGCGGAAGATACCGGGACGGGCCGCCTTCGCAACATCGAAGGCGCGAGCGGGTTGGACAAACTATCGCGTCACTTGTCGGGCGTGATGACCTTCACCCCGCCCATATAGGGCTGCAGGACATCGGGCACGGCGATCGAGCCGTCTGCCTGCTGGTAGGTCTCCATCACCGCGATCAGCGCTCGGCCGACAGCGGTGCCCGAGCCGTTCAGGGTGTGCACGAAACGCGGCTTGCCGTCAGGTCCGCGATAACGGGCGTCCATCCGCCGGGCCTGGAAATCGCCGCACACCGAGCAGCTCGAGATTTCCCGGAAAGCGCCGCCCTCCCCCTGCCCGGGCATCCAGACTTCGATGTCGTAGGTCTTTTGCGAGGCAAAACCCATGTCGCCGGCGCACAGCGTCATCACCCGGTAATGCAGATCGAGCCGCCGCAGCACTTCCTCGGCGCAGGCCAGCATGCGCTCATGCTCGTCGCGGCTAGCCTCCGGCGTCGTGATCGAGACCAGTTCGACATTGGTGAACTGATGCTGGCGGATCATGCCGCGGGTGTCGCGCCCGGCAGCGCCTGCTTCGGCGCGGAAACACGGCGTCAGCGCCGTCAAGCGCATCGGCAATTCTTTTTCGTCCAGGATGGATTCTCGGACGAGGTTTGTCAGCGGGACTTCGGCGGTGGGGATGAGCCAGCGCCTGCCAGTCAGACCCTTTGATCGCGTACGGTCAATGAACTCACGAACAAATAGACTCCCGCCTTCGTTTTTCTCTCCATACGCGTTCTCTTGATCAGCCGTAATGCGAGACAAACTCTCCGCAAGTTCACGAATACTAGAGGGATTCATCCTCATTTGGCTGATCGAGAAATCACCTGTCGCATCAAGAATGCTATCAATCTGGTTCCAATCGATTTCGGAGGACGCAAAGTATTGGTCGGTCCGAAACTTCGGCAATTGCCCCGTGCCGAACATCACGTCGTCGCGCACCAGCAACGGCGGGTTGATCTCGGTATAGCCATGCTCATTCGTGTGCAGATCGAGCATGAATTGCCCGATGGCGCGTTCCAGCCGCGCCAGGCTCTTCTTCAGCACTACAAAGCGCGCGCCCGACAGTTTTGCCGCGACCTCGAAATCCATGAAGCCGAGCGCGGCGCCGAGATCGTCATGTGGCTTTGGCGTGAAGGCATAATTGCGTACGGCGCCGAATACGTGACGCTGCACATTGCCATGCTCGTCCAATCCCGGCGGGACGTCGTCGAGCGGCAGGTTCGGAATCGCGGCCAATTCCCTGGCCAATTCCTCGTCCGCGGCTTTGGTCGCGGCTTCCAGCTGCGGCATGGTCGTCTTGAGCTCGGCGACTTCGGCCATCAGTTTTGCGGCACGCGCGTCGTCCTTGGCCTTCTTGGCGTCGCCGATTTCCTTCGAAGCCGCATTGCGCCGCGCCTGGGCCTGCTCCGACGCCAGAATCGCCGCGCGGCGCTTTTCGTCGATCGCCAGCAGCGACTTCGACAACGGCGCGAGCCCGCGCCGCTTCAGCGCGGCGTCGAAGGCATCGGGATTGTCGCGGATCGATTTGATGTCGTGCATGGCTGATCGGTCCTTAAGTCGTGCCGGCAAAAGCGGGCATCCAGTAACCCGAATAAGGGCGATTTGGAACACGAAATGGAGGAAGCTCGTGTCCCGGACGCGGTGCAGCGTTCTTCACGCTGCCCCGCAGAGCCGGGACCCAAGGCGACATGGTCTCGAGCGTGGACCCCGGCTCAGCAGCTCACCACGCCGCTAGTGCGGCGCGTTGCGCAGCGTCCGGGGAACGAGCGCCCCTACTCCGCCGGCGTCGGATCGGGCGGCGGGGCAGCCGGAGGCGGTGCGGCGGCGGTGGCCTTGGCGGCTGCGGCGTTCTTTTCCACCACCCGCACGGCGATGATCGAGCCTTCGTACAGCGCCAGCAGGGGTATCGCGAGCGAGGCCTGGCTCAGGACATCGGGCGGCGTCAGCACGGCGGCGATGATGAAGGCGACCACGATGAAATAGCGCCGCTTGTCGCGCAGCTGTTTCGAGGTGATGATGCCGATCCGTCCCAGCAGCGTCAAAATCACCGGCAGCTGAAAGGCGATGCCGAAGGCAAAGATCAGCGACATCATCAGCGACAGGTATTCGCCGACCTTGGGCAGAAGCTGGATTTGAGCGCTTTCCGGCCCGCCGAGCTGCTGCATGCCGAGCGAAAACCGCACCAGCATCGGCAGCACCACGAAATACACCAGCATCGATCCCAGCACGAAGAAGAACGGGGTCGCGATCAGATAGGGCAGAAAAGCGCCGCGTTCATGCTTGTAGAGACCGGGCGCGACGAATTTGTAGATTTGCGTGGCCACGATCGGAAACGAAATGAACCCGGCGCCGAACAATGCGAGTTTCAACTGGGTGATGAAATATTCCAAGAGCGCGGTGTAGATGAATTTCGAATTTTCCGCGCCGGCCACCCAGACGAACGGCCACACCAGCACGTTGTAGATCTGCTTGGCAAAGAAGAAGCAGAAAATGAACGCAACGCCGAAACCGAGCAGCGCCTTGATCAGCCGCGAGCGCAGCTCGATCAGATGATCCATCAGCGGCGCCTTGCTGGCCTCGATATCCTCGGCGCTCATGACGCTTTGGCGTCCTGTGGGCGTTCGGCTTCGGCTGCCACCGGCGGCGTATGCGGGATCGCGGGCTGCGGCTGACTTTCCGGTGTCAGTGCCAACGGCTCGGACGTCATGGCCTGTGTATCGGCAGATGCTTCCGGGTTCGTCGCGGCCGGCGCGTCGAGGTTGGACGTCGTCGGCACATCGGCACTCGCCTCTGGCTTGTCGAGGTCATCGATCTTCAGTGCCTCGCTGCCGTCCTTCTGCAGCGAGGTCATGATATTGCCGCCGGTGAAACCGGTTGCGGCTTCCTTGACCTCGTCAAAACTCTTCTTGAGGTCGGCCAT